>Ga0114951_10000246_pt1 | contig 79003 bp, 53 predicted proteins | sample AM7aDNAmetaG_FD_88677 | JGI IMG/M metagenome (GOLD analysis project Ga0114951, IMG submission 88677) | Freshwater microbial communities from Finland to study Microbial Dark Matter (Phase II) - AM7a DNA metaG | ecosystem: Environmental > Aquatic > Freshwater > Lake | place: Finland: Lake Alinen...
GAGGCAGCCCGGCTGGGGGTGCAGGACTGCGGTCGGCCCTCGCTTCGCTCGGCCTCCCTCCGTCCCGCACCCCCAGCCGGGCTGAAGAGGGTCGCAGACACCAAGCAACGAAGGGGACATTCTCTCGTGAGTTAACAAGGGGACATTTCTAAAGAGTTTTGACACCGAAATTACGCCGACCGCCAAACCGCCGACCGTCAGCTTCAGCCACGTCGGCACGTTCCACTTCGCAAAAGCGTCTTTCGTGAGATCCAGCAGGCGCAGCATCACCGGCGCGAAACAGCCGGCGACAATCCCCAATCCCAGGAACAAAAACAGTTCGTAGCCCGACATCAGCTTGAACGTGGGCACCTGAAAAATCGGCAGCGCGGAATAGAATGTCCGCACTGTCACTGTGGCGACGACGGAGGCGAACACCAGCGGCCCGAAACTTTCCATCGCGATCGAACCGAGCACGATCTCGGCTACGAAGAGCGCGCCGGCAATCGGCGCGTTGTAGGCAGAGGCAATGCCCGCCGCGGCGCCGCAGGCCGTCAGCAACCGCCGCCGCGGCGCGCTGACTCTCAGAACCCGGCTGATCAGCGACGCAAGCATCGAGGCCAGCTGCACCATCGGTCCCTCCCGCCCGATGGAGCCGCCGGAGGCGATGGATAGCAACGACGAGCCGCACTTCACCAGCGTCGGCCGCACGCGCACCACGCCATCGCCCAGCACGATAGCTTCCATGTAGTCGTTGAACGGGATGTGACGCGTGAACTTGAGACCGAACTGCAAAACCAGCCCCGCAACCAACCCGCCGATTGTCGGCACCAGCAGCCGTTCCCACCACGGCAGACCGTTGGCAATCGCCACCAGGCTGCCGGTTTCCTTCGTCATCATCCATTGCAGAACCCGGACCGCGTGGCGAAACATGACGGATGACATTCCTCCGACAAATCCAACGACGCCAGCCCAAAACAACAGAGTTTGAAGCTCTGTCGAGCGGATGATCTCGGATACCCGCAGCCGAAACCACAGCCACAGGCGCGTAACATTTGGCAACGCGTTCATCACTCCATCGTGCTGGCGTTTCAAACATCAACGACAGCCACCGAATATGCTTCTTCTTGCCGCTTTGACAACTCCGAACACGCCGCGAGCGAAATCACGCTGCGGCTTCGTGGTTGCGCTGCGGCGGTCCACCTGCGAAACTCAGGCCGCCATGAAAGCGTCCTACTCCTTCCTGCTGATGGTGGCGCTGGCCGTGCCGTTACGCGCGGCGGATGAAAGCGCCACACCACCGCCAAGCGCACCCAAAACCACGGTGCGTTCCAAAGTGCGCAACCCCGCGCCGAAGCCGGCCGGGCCTGAAAAATGGATCGGCGTCTCCGCCGCGCCGGTGCCGGAAATGGTGCGCGCGCAATTGCCGGGCCTGCCGGAGGGCCAGGGCGTGATGGTGTTCGGCGTCGGCAAGGAAAGCCCCGCGGTGGTGGCCGGATTGGAGAGGTTCGATGTCATCGTGCGCGCCGACGGCCAGCCGGTGAGCACGGCGCAGGAGTTGCAAGGGATCCTGAACAAGCGCAACTTCGGCACGCAGGCACGGCTGGAGTTGATCCGCAAGGGCGCACCGAAGCAAATCTACGTCATCGTGCTGGAGAAACCGGAAAGCGAAGCGGGCGGCGGCGGACAGGGCCGCAGCGGCATCTTCGGCAGCGATGTGCGGGCGGAGAACGTTTCCATCCAGTTCACTTACACCGACGCCAGCGGCAAGCCGCAGACGATTGGCGCGCCGACACTGGCGGCGTTCGGTCAGAAGGCTCAACAGGACGAGGCGTTTCGCAACCAGATGCAGCAGATGTTCCAGGGCTTGCAGCAAAACTCTCAGGGCATCACGATCCAACTCCGGCCGGCGCCGAACGCGTCCGAGTCCATGCCGCCTGGAGGCGCGGCACCGAATCCGTAACTTCAGCGGGCGACCGCGACTGTCGCGCGGGGATCCGCGACATTCAGGTCGGGCAGCGACGGCGCGGGCGTTTGCGAAACGGGCGGCTCCATTTGCCAGAGGGGGTGGGGAGGAACGGCGTCGTTCTTGCCGAACAACATGAACGAGCCAAGTATGGTTGGGGCCAGGATGCAGCCGGTTTGGAACAACGCCGCCAACAACACGACTGTCAAAGCGAGACACCGATACATCATGGAAAATTTCACGTTCCGTCGTCTGTCTCGGCGTCGCCCGCAGCGCCATCACGGGTTGACGCTGCCTGCCCGCCGATGCCGCGCACGATACGCCGCCAGCGCCAGCAATGGAAAGTAAATTCGATACCAGTGGTATTTGAGGTAGAACACCTTCGGAAAACCCGTGCCGGTAAACTCGTTTTCGGTCCACGTGCCGTCCGGATTCTGCCGCGCCAGCAGCCAATCCACGCCGCGGCGCACCGCCGGATGATCCCCCTCGCCCGCCGCGATGAGCGCGTGAATGGCCCACGCTGTCTGCGACGCGGTCGTTTTGCCCGTGCCGCGCAGCGACGGGTCGTCGTAGCTCGCGCAGCTCTCGCCCCAGCCGCCGTCGGCCTGCTGATGGTCGAGCAGCCATTTCACCGCGCGCCGGATGTAAGGCGACTGCATGTCTTCGCCGACCGACGCCAGACCGATCAACACCTGCCAGGTGCCATAGATATAATTCACGCCCCAGCGGCCAAACCAGCAACCGTCGTGTTCCTGCCGCGACTTCACGAGTTCCATCGCGCGCCGGACCGGCTCGCGCGACTTGTCCCAGCCGAGCGTGCCGAACGTTTCCAACATCCGGCCCGTCACATCAAGCGAGGTGGGGTCGAGCATCGCGTTGTGGTCGGCGAACGGGATCTTCGTGAAGATCTCGTGCGTGTTGTCCTTGTCGAAACTGGCCCAGCCGCCGTCGCGGTTCTGCATCGCCAGTTGGAACTCCATGCCGCGTTGGATCGCCGCGTCGCGCTCGCGCGGGTCCGCCATCTCGATGTCGCGGATGACGCGCATGACGATGGCGGTGTCGTCGAAGTCGGGATAGAACTTGTTGGCATACTCGAACGGCCAGCCGCCGGGCTTGACGTTTGGCCACTTCACCTTCCAGTCGCCCTCAAACTTCAGTTCGCGGTCCAGCAACCACTGCGTTGACTTCACCAGCGCCGGATCGTTCGCCGGCACGCCCGCGGCGCGCAGGATGCCGATCACCCACGCAGTGTCCCAGATCGGCGAGAAACACGGCTGCAACCGCAGCGTGTCGCCTTCCTCGATCCGCAGGTCCTCGATCTTCTCCTCGGCGTGCTTCACCAGCGGGTCGCCGTCCTTGTAGCCGAGCGCCCGCAGCGCCAGCACGGCGTTGATCATCGCGGGAAAGATCGCGCCGAGGCTGCCGCCGTCGCCGATGCGGGGCTTCAACCACTCCTCGGCCAGTTTCAGCGAGTAGTTGCGCCACGGCTTGATCGGGAAGCTCTCCCGAATCCGCAGCCCCCAGTTCAGGAGGAGGAAAAAATTCCGCCACGCGAAAATCCGCGGATCGTGCGGGAACGCGTAATCCGCCTTCTCCGGCCCGCCGGCAAACAACTCGTCAATGCAATGCGGATCGCGCCACGGCCGCACCGGCTTGTAATGGTAGAGCACCGTCAGCGGCACGATCATCGTCCGCGACCACGCGCTCATGTCGTAGATGTTGAAGTAAAACCACTTCGGCATCATGTTCAACTCGGCCGGTATCGCGGCGACGTGCTTGTAATCGTAAAGCCCGATCAGCCACAGGAAGATGCGCGTGTAGCTGTTCACGCGCGACGCGCCGCCTTTGGCGAGGATCACCTCGCGCGCCCGCCGCATGAACGGCTCGTCCACCGTGTGCCCGGCCCATTTGCAAACCATGTAGGCCTTCACCGACGCGCTGAGGTCCGGCGGCCCGCCGTGGTAGATGCACCAACCGCCCTCCGGCGATTGCTTCGTGATGATATAGTTCACGCACTTGCGCAGGGAGTCCGGTGACAGCTTGCCCAGCCAGTGCAGATACATCAGGTATTCCGACTCCAGGATCGTGTCGCCCTGCAATTCGGCGCACCAATGGCCATCCGGCCGTTGTTGCCCGCGCAGCCAGGCAATTGTCCGGTCAATCGCTGTATCGAGTTGTGATGTGGTTTCCATGGTGCGGCCTTAGACGAACAAAAGGAGGCGGTATTCTATTGGCCGAACCGCCCCGGTCAAGCTTTGCCGGCGCGCGGCAGGGCGTCCTTTTGACAACTGTCGTGGCGTTCTTTGGCCCCGAAAGCTTCGACAGGAATCGCGAGTCCGTACCGAACTTTCGGGGCTGGCCGCCGAAAGGCAAGGCCGGACCGCCGGGCCGGCCGGAACAACGATGCGGCGCGCCCGGCGGTCGCGCCCTGCCACAACCGCCGCTACAAAAATCGTGCATTTGCAATCTCCAACGGGTTTCATATGGTCGAAACTGGTCGGATTTGGTCGGATCGAGTCGGATCGGGTCGGATCGAACCGGACAGTCGAACAGCTTCGTTAACTGGTTTCGGCGTTCTGGCTTCGGATGTAACTGACTGTCGTGCAATGTCTTGCCTGTTTCGCTTTGGCCTATTTGGCTTTGTTTTGTTTCGTCTCAACATCGGGTTTTTCACAACGTCTTGCAACCACGTATTTTGCAATTCTCTATTTGGGTTCGTTTCGTAAAAACATGTTTTCTCACCGGGACCTCTCCAACTCGAAATGTTCATTTTCCGTTGGAAAAACGAGGTTTCACGGTTTTGACCACGATCACCATTTGGGTTCGTTTTGTCAGTAGCCGCGTCACCCCGTGACGCGAACCGGAGATAACAATGGATCGCGTCACGGAGTGACGCGGCTACTTCGCCGGCTCCAGGATGGGGAAACAGAAGCATGGTTACAAAATCGTGCATGGTTGAGCATAGAATCATGATTTTGTAAGCTGGGACCTCTGCAAAAGTCATCGTCCATTCTGGAGCGGCGGTCTCCAGACCGCCGAATCGTTTGGATTGCTGCGATGGTTCGGCGGTCTGGAGACCGCCGCTCCAGGGCTTTTGCAGAGGCCTCAAGACGTGATTTTGCCTCTCCTCCGTTTTTCTCATCATGGCTGCCTCCCTGTTTTTCGACGGCCTCCCATCTTCTGATCTCCGACTTCTGTCGTCTGTCGTCTTTCATCGTCAGGCGCAGAATATAGGTATTTTCTCTATCACGTCAAGAGAAATATACTTTTTTTCTGATCGCCCATTCTGGCACGCACGGTTTGAAGGAAACAAGACAGGATAGACTGGATGGCCGGTTCGACATTCCCATCCTGCAAATCCTGTAAATCCTGTCAAAACAGTTCTTCTTTAGCGTCCTTTAGTGTGTTTAGCGGGCCGATGCCGTTCCCACCACTCCATTTCTCCATTGCTCCAACCCTCCCCACTCCGCCGCTCACGAGACTCCGACGAGCCTTCGCTTCTGACAAGAGGCAGGCTCAAAGGAGGCTCGCCCCACCATCATTGGATTGCGGTCGCGCCGCCGCTGCACCACGCGGCATCATTGTCCGGCGCGCGTCTGCCGCAACGCCTCGTAGAGCACGATGGCCACCGACGTGGCAAGATTCAGACTGCGGGCCTGGGGATTCCACATCGGGATGCGGACGCACGCTGGCTCGTTCGCCGCCAGCAACGCCGGCGGCAGCCCGATGCTCTCGCGGCCGAACACCAGAAAATCGCCCTCCCGATAGCGCGGCTCCAGGTAGCTCCGCGCCGCCTGCGTCGTCAGGAAATAGAACGCCGCGTCCTTCGGCGCCGCCGCCCGCACCGCGTCGAAACTTTTGTAAAGGCGCACGTCCACCTCATGCCAGTAATCCATCCCCGCCCGCTTCAGAGTCGCGTCGTCCAGGCGGAACCCGAATGGCTCCACCAGGTGTAACGTCGTGTTGGACGCCATGCACAGCCGGGCGATATTTCCCGTGTTCGGCGGAATTTCAGGTTCGAGCAAGACGACATTCATTGGAAAAACTGGAGTGGTGGGGTGACGGGGAAATGGAGTACTGGAGTATTGGAGTGTTGGATTGGTGGGTTCAAAGTGGACTCCGTTCTATCCATTACCCCAATACTCCACCACTCCATTACTCCGTTTTTCCATCACTCCAATCCTCAATACCTCACCTTCATCAAAAACAGTCCCTGCGGCGGCGCGGTCTCCACTCGTGCCGTCCGCGTCTTCGATTTCAGGATGCGCTCGATGTCGGCGACGGTCAGCTTGCCCGTGCCGACTCTCAGTAGCGCGCCGGCCAGACTCCGGACCATCTTGTAAAGAAAACCTTCCGCGGTCGCCGTGATCGTCACCAGTTTGCCGCGCCGCGCCACGCTCAACCGCTTCAGCGTCCGCACCGTGGTCTCCTGTTCGCGCCGCGGGTTCGCCGCGAACGCCGCAAAATCGTGCCGGCCCGCCAGCACGCGCGCCGCGCGCCGCATCGCCGTCACGTCCAGCCGATGCGGCGAGTGCGCCGCCCACCGCCGCAAAAACGGGTCCATCACGTCGCCGCAAAAAATCTGGTAGCGATACGTCTTCTCATGCGCCTCGAACCGCGCGTGAAAATCGGCGGCGGCCCGCTCCACCTTCAGCACGCGCACATCCCGCGGCAACACGCCATTGAGCGCGCCCCGCAGGCTTGCCGGCGGGATTTTCGCCTTCGCCTTTGGAATCTGGAAGTGGGCCACCTGTCCTAGCGCATGCACGCCCGCGTCGGTCCGTCCGCTGCCGTGGACACGCGCTTTTTCGCCAAAAATCCGCTCGACCGCCCGCTCCACGATCTCCTGCACCGCCGTGCCGTTCAGTTGCACCTGCCAGCCGGAGTAATCGGTTCCGTCGTAGGCGAGCGTGAGTTTGTAGGTCTGCATGGGAAGGGGGTAATTGGTAACTGGTAATTGGTGATTGGTGATTGGTGATTGGTGACTGGTAACTGGTGATTCGTAATTCGTGACATGTGACTCAGAAACGGACAACCAATTACCAATTACGAATCACCAATTACCAATCACGTCTCGTAACTCAATTCGCATCTCCTATCGCATCCATGTAGTTCTGCAGAATCAGTTGCGCGGCGAGCGCGTCGCGTTGGGCGCGGCGGCGTTTGCGGCTGTAATCCGCCTCCAGCATTGCCCGCTCGGCCTGCGCCGTCGAGAGCCGCTCGTCCCACGAGACGATTTCCATCGGGACAAACTTTTTCAGCTTCGCGATGAACGCGCGGACGCCCTCCGCCGCCGGGCCATAGGTGCCGTCCATGTTGCGCGGCATTCCGACCACGATGCGCTCCACGCCGCGCGCGCGCGCCAGCGCCGCGATCCGTTCGCAGGCGCTCGACAGCGGCTCGGCGTCCACCTGCTCCAACGGCAGCGCCAGCGTGCCGGTTTCGTCGCTCGCCGCCACTCCGATGCGGCGCTGGCCGTAATCAATGCCCAGCAGTTTCATGATTTTACAGCGTCCACCAGCGTCTTCACAAATGCAGCCGCCTGCTCGGCCATGTCGGGCGCGGAGGCGAGTTTGGCGATATGGCTCACAATGGCGCTGCCGACAATGACCGCTTCGGCGTGTTGCGCCACGGCGCGAGCCTGCTCCGGCGTGGAGACGCCAAAGCCGACCGCCACCGGCACGCGCGTGTGCTTGTGAATCTTCGCGGTCATGCCGGCGATATTGGTCGCGAGCTGCTGTTGCATGCCGGTGACTCCTTCGCGGCTGACATAGTAAATGAAACCACCGGCCTGCTTCGCGATGGCCGCGATGCGTGACTCGGTTGTCGTTGGAGCGATGAGGTGAATCTGGTGCAGCGACGAGGTCTCCATCAGCTTCCGCCACGGTCCCGTTTCATCCGTCGGCAAGTCGAGCGCCAGCAGACCGTCCACGCCGGCAGCGACCGCGTCGGGCACGAACTTCTCCACTCCGTAACGATGGACCGGGTTGAAATACGTAAACAGTACGATCGGCATCCGGCAACCGTCGGCCCTCAACTGGCGCACCGTGTCGAGAATCTTCGGCAGCGTCGTGCCGCTCTTGAGCGCGCGTTCGGCGGCGAGTTGGTTGACGACGCCGTCGGCCAGCGGGTCGCTGAACGGCACGCCGAGTTCCAGCACGTCCACGCCCGCGCGCTCGAACGCCAGCGCCAGCCGCCGCGTCGCGCCGAGGTCCGGGTCGCCGGCGGTAATGTAGGCGACGAAGCCCTTCTGGCCGCGCGCGCGCAACTCGTTGAATCGTTGGTCAATGCGATTAGTCATGGCATCGTAACTCGTAATTGGTAATTGGTGATTTGTAATCCGTTATTCGTGGAATGTAACTCCGAAACGAACAACCAATCACCAATTACCAATCACGAGTTACGCATTCCTCAGGTACACAATCCTCAAACCTTCCAGCGTCAGGTGCTCGTCCACGCGGCCGATCTCCGGCAGCTTGGCGGCAATCAGTTTGGCGTAAGCACCGGTGCCGACCACGACGGGCCGCTTTCCGCGCATTTCGCACTGAACCGCCGACAAAATCTCCCGCACCAGTCCGCGATACCCGATGATTGCGCCGGTTTCCATCGCTTCGATGGTGCTCTTGCCGATGGCGTGGCGCGGCTCGCGCAGGCCGATCTTCGGCAGCAGCGCCGTTTGTTCATACAGATAATGCGTCATCGCCGCCAGTCCCGGCGCGATCACGCCGCCGATGTATTCCGCGCGCCGGCTGATGATGTCGAACACCAGCGCGGTGCCGAACGCGACGCCGACTGCCGGCGCGCCATGGCGTTGCGCGAGGCTCACCGCGTTCGCCAGCCGGTCCGCGCCGATTTGCTCCGGCCGAGGAAACCGAATGCCGATGCCGAGGTCGAGCTTGTGCGACAGCAATAGCGGTTCCACGCCGTAAGCGCGCCGGATCGCGCGCCGGATCGCCGCGACGGCATCAGGCACCACGGAGCCGATGATCGCGCCTTCGACCTTCGCGCGGACAAACCGCGGCCGTCGCGCGGCGTCGCGCGTCGGAAATTCCCAGCAGCGCACGACTCGCTTCTCGTTCGCCAGACCGAGATGCGTGTTCGTGTTGCCGATATCAACCAGCAGAATCATTTCAGTAAAAGCTCTTAGTTGTCAGCTATCAGCCATCAGTTATATCCGCTATCGGCTATCGGCTATCGGCTATCGGCTATTATCCGCCGGCCGCGGAAACAGGCGGCTGAAAGCTGATAGCCGATAGCTGACCGCTTCCTTCATTTTTCCATTATCACATCGCCGCTGACCGCGTGCTCGATGCGGCCGTTGTCACAGCGAACCAGCAACGAGCCGTCCTCGTCAAGCGCCTGCGCGTGGCCTTCGAGCCGATGCGGGCCGATTTGCAGCGCCACGCGCTTGCCGAGCGTCGAACTAAGCCGGCCCCATTCGCGCCGAATCCCGTCGAACCCCTCGTCGTCGCCCGCGAGGCGGCAGACGCGATCCAGCTCGCGCAACAACGCCACGGCGAGATCGCCGCGCAATATCGGCTCCCGCCCCTGCCTGAGGAGTTCCATTTTCAGCGACGTAGCCACCCGGCGGACCTCCGGCGGGAAATCGCCTGCGTCGCAGTTCACGTCGAGGCCAATGCCGAGGATGACGAACTTGATCGCGTCCATCTCGGTGCGCACTTCGGCCAGAATGCCGGCGCATTTGCGGCCGGCGATGAAAATGTCGTTGGGCCACTTGATTTCCGCCGCCAGTCCGGTCTGCTCGCGGATGGCGCGGGCGATGGCGACCGACGCGGCGATGGTGAGTCGCGCGACGGAACTCATCGGCAGTTTCGGCCGCAGCAGCGTGGAAAACCAAAGACCTTTGCCCCGCGGGCTGGCCCACGACCGGCCCATCCGGCCCCGCCCGCGCGTCTGGGACTCGGCAAACACGACGACGCCCCCCGCCGCGCCATCGAGCGCGAGTTTCTCGCAGAGGTCGTTGGTGGAAACAGTCTGTTCATAGACCAGCACCTGGCGGCCGATGACGGTCTTGCCGAGGCGGTGCTGGATGTCCTCGGCGAGCAGGATGTCCGGCGACGCGGCAAGCCGGTAGCCGAGCGACGGCTGGTGCTGGATGTCGTAGCCGAGCGAGCGCAGTTCCTCGATGTGCCGGCCAACCGTGGCGCGCGACACGCCGAGCCGATGGCTCAGATCGGGCGAGGTGATGAAACCATCGTCCCCGGCGCGGAAGGCCGCGAGAATCTGGGCGTCAAGGCTCATGGGAAACGGCGCGGCAATGGAGAAACGGAGTATTGGAGTAATGGAGTGCTGGAGTAATGGAGTGTTGGATTCATGAAGCGGCGGAGCGATGAGATCCGTTTGAAATCCCAATACTCCATTACCCCAATACTCCACCGCTCCATTTCCATCACTCCTCGATCTCCAGCGAGAAATCCACCGCGCGGACGCTGTGGGTGAGCGCGCCGACGCTGATGAAATCCACGCCGGTGCGGGCGATGGCGGCGACGCGGTCGAGGTTGACGCCGCCGCTGGCTTCGAGCTTGGCGCGGCCGGCGGTGATGCGGACGGCCTCGGCCATTTCCTCGTCGGTCATGTTGTCGAGCAGTATCCATTGGGCACCGCCGTCGAGCGCCTGCTGGAGTTCGTCGAGGTCCTTCACCTCGACTTCGGCGACGACGCGCGGCGCGTTCTGCCGGGCGGCGTGGACGGCGGCGGCGACGGGCTGCGGATGGTAACGCTTGAGCACGACGAGGTGGTTGTCCTTGACGAGAATCTGGTCGTAGAGGCCCTTGCGATGGTTTGTGCCTCCGCCGACGGTGACGGCGTATTTTTCCAGCGCGCGCAGGCCGGGCGTGGTCTTGCGCGTGTCGAGAATCTGGGCGCGGGTGCCGGCGACGCGCTCGACGAATGCGCGCGTGAGCGTGGCGATGCCGCTGAGCCGCTGGATGAAATTCAGCGCCACGCGCTCGCCGGTGAGGATGGAGCGCGCGCTGCCGGCGATGGTGGCGACGCGCTGCTTCGGCTCGGCCCGATCGCCGTCGCTGGCGAGCAACGCCACCGTTAGGCGCGGGTCAATCTGCCGGAACGCCTCGGCCGCCAGTTCCAGCCCGCAGACGACGCACGGTTCCTTGGCGTGAATGTAGGCGCTGCCGCGGGCGTCTTCGGGGATGGTCGCGGCGGTGGTGACGTCACCGCTGCCGACGTCTTCGGCCAGCGCTGCGGCGACAACGTTCTTCAGGATGTCAGGTGAAAGTGCCACGGCGGTATTTTCGGATGTTGGCCGTCTGGTTGCAAGCCTTCTGCTCGTTCGGCGTCCACGGTGTCAGGTTTTCGCCAGGGCGGCGGCGAACGCGGCGAACGTCCATTCGTCAAACAAACAGAAGATGACGCGCTCAAGGCCGGTCTGACCGGCGAGGTGCTCAGCCGCGGCGGCCAGCAGGATGCGCGCGGCGCGGTCGAGGGGAAAGCTGTAGATGCCGGTGGAGATCGCCGGCAACGCGACGGACTTCAGTTTCTTTTCATCGGCAAGCCGCAGCGAGGAGAGGCACGCGCGGCGAAGCTTGGCGTCCTCGTCACCGTCGCCCCATACGGGGCCGGCGGTGTGGATGACAAACTTCGCCGGCAGCCTGCCGCCGGTGGTGATGACGGCCTCGCCCGTTTCCAACGGCCGGCCGCGCGCCGCGATGATGCGGTCGCTCTCCTCCTGTATGATCGCGCCGCCTTTGCGGACGATGGCCCCGGCGACGCCGCCGCCGTGCTGAAGGTGGACGTTCGCGGCGTTAACGATGGCGTCCACCGCGAGCGCAGTGATGTCGCCGCGCTGAAGTTCGAGCGCTCCGCGGCCGATGTTTTTGACGGTGGCGGTCATGGCAGTCCTCCGTTCGGAGTGAATGTAACGGTCGCGCGCCGTCGTGTCACGCCCGGACGAAAGCGTCGCCGTTACCGGGGTGAAATTCGGCGGTTTGGATCACCATCAACAGCGGCAAGTTCTGGAGGAGTTTCGCTATTGCATCCGCTTTACCTTTGCGTTAAGCAGACAATGAGCGGACGAAAAGCTGACATGATAACCGCCGCGCATACTGGCAAGCCACTCCAACTGTTGGCCATCCGCCTGCGCGCGTTTCCTTTTTACCTCGTCGCGCTGTTGCTGCACCTGCTCTTCATGCTGATCTTCGGCACTTACACGGTGAGCGAACATGCCGAGCAAGTCATCACCATCTTCACCGCGCCTCAACCCGTCACGCCGCCCGCCGCCAACGTGCCGCCACCACCGCCACCGTCGCAGGACCGCTCGCTCAGGAACGTCAGTTCGCCCGCCCCCCCGTCGCCCGCCATCCGCAACACAGCGCGCGCGCTCGGCGGCGGCCGCACGGCCGGCCAGACCGTCACCGCGCCGACGATGATCGCCACCGCGACCGCACAACAATCCCAGATCCGGGCGTCCGCAACGGCGATGTCGCTGGACCCAAGCCACGGCGCCAACGTGCCGGCGTTGAAGTTGCGCCAGGCGCTCTCTCGTGCCGCCGGTTTTCTGCAAGCCGGCGCGGGCGTCAGCGGTTCGGGCCGCGCCACGCGCGCGAGGTTCGCGTGCTACTGGGCGATCTACAAGGGCGGCGACTGGAATTGCAACCCGACGGCGCTGCCGAACCTGGCCACGCAGGTGGCCCGCTGGTCGCGAGACCGCATCCAGCAGAAAGCCGAGCCGCAACCGATTGTTGTTTCCAGCAAGGATCTCTTCACCATCAAACCGCCATTCATCTTCATCACGGGCCACAAGGATTTTACGTTCACCGAGGAGGAAATCGAAAACCTGCGCCAGTATCTGCATGCCGGCGGCGCGATCTGGGCCGACAACGACTTGCCGGGACACCGCTCGCGGTTCGACATCGCCTTCCGGCGCGAGATGAAGCGTGTGTTCACCGACCGCGATTTTGAGAAGCTGCCGGAGGATCACCCGATCATGGCCTCGTTCTTCCCGCTGCGAAAGCTGCCGTCGGGCATGAACTTTTACCAGGAGCCGGTCGAGGTCCTCCGCCTCATCGCCGGCGAAATCGCCGTGGTCTATACGTTGAACGCCTACGGGGATTTCTGGGAGAGCGCGCTCGACGAAAACGATAAGATTGACCGGCAGCTCTACCGCACGAGCGTGCAGGGAGGTTATCACAAGTGGGGACCACACTTCGGCAGCTACTACTCCTCCACACACTATCGCAACGTCACCGATGAGTCGGTCGTCAACGCCTACAAGCTCGGTATCAACATCGTTGTCCACCTGCTCAACCGCTACGACGACCGCCTGCGCGGGATGGGAGTCCAGCGTTAACCATGCACTCGATGCCGACACCAAGTTCACACCTCGCGCGCCTAGCGCTGTTGGTGTCCGCATGCTTCCTGGCGGCCGGTTCCGTCCATGGCGCGGGCACGAACCACATCGTCAACGGCGACTTTGAACTGGTGGCGCCGCTGCCGAACACCTGGGATGGCGTGGACAGCGCCGGCCGCTTGAGGGTGCAGACGCGCAGCCAATCCATCATCGTCGAAGGCGCCACGGCCAGTTCCATCGCGTTTCCGAGTTCGCCGAACTTCGTGGACCTGGACGGTGACGGCAAAAAAGACCTCGTCGTCGGCGACTCCAATGGTTTCATCTGGTGGTTCAAGAACTACGGCGAGAAAGGCAAGCCGGTTTTCAAGACGGGCAGGTTCTTTCCCAGCTTCTACGGCGCTTCCTGCAAACTGCACGTCTGCGACTGGAACGGCGACGGCCTGCCGGACTTCGTCATCGGGGATTCCGAGGGCTACGTCCACGTCGTGCTCAATGTCGGGACGCGGGCGGAACCGAAGTTCACCAGCGCGATGGCCAAGCCGCGTATCGGCGTTTACGGCCACCTCAACGACAACCTCGACGCCAAGCCTCTCGACTACGGCAGGAAACCGCTCATCATCGGCAACTACGCCAGCCCGTGGGTTTGCGACTGGAACGGTGACGGCCGGCCCGATCTCATCGTGGGCGAAGGCACCTATTCGGCCAACAGCGTCTGGATTTTCCTCAACACCGGCTCGGCGCAGAATCCAAAATTCGAAGACGGCAGCAAATACCCACTGGCTTACGGCGACGGCCGCGAGCAGTTGACGCCCGCCGCGTGCGACTGGGACGGCGACGGCGTGCTTGACCTGATCGTGGGCGAACGCGAGGGCCGCGTCTGCTTCTACCGCGGCAAACGCCAGACTTTCGTCGGCAGCGTGGCCGCGTTGATGGGCAAGGCCGCGCCGACAGCGCTCGATTTCACCGGCTACGTGCCCATCGGCCATCAGGACTCGCCCACCGTGCGCCCGGGCGATCTGAAAGACCCGGCGGGCATCGTCGTGAGGCTTCAGCAGGCGAAAGACCCTTTCGCGAAATACCTCTGCACGCGGATGGAGACCAACGTGATGACGATGATCTCGCAGCACAACACCAACAAAGTGATCAACCCGGCACTGCCGCCCGCACTCGTGGTTGGTTTCAACAAACTCCTCGCCGGCCCCAGCCTCTACAACACCAACCACTGCGCCGGCCTCGTCCCGTGCCAGGAAGCACAGGAGCTTCTCGCCAAGCAGCCCCAAGGCCCCGACCTCGCGCGTCTCAACCGTTTCGTACTCGAAGCCGCCTTCCCGCAACTGGTCAAACATCGCGGCGAGATCGAGTTGTGGCCAATGACGTTCGTGTATCCGTGTGACTGGAACGAAGACGGCCTCCTCGACCTGCTGTTTGGCCGCCCCGACGGCCGCATTCAGGTTTCGTTGAACAAAGGAACGAAAGGCCATCCGGTCATGGGACCGCTTCAGGACGTGATGGGAACAGACGTCGAGAAAGACAGCACGCAGCCGCTCGGCTGGGCGTATGCTTACTCGCTCTTCTCCAATTCCTGCTTTCTGCCCGAGGCGCTCCAGTCGGACGCGATCCCGGGGGGCGAAATCGTCAAGCCGAAGAGCGGAAAATACTTTTTGAAATGGTCCTACCGCCACGACTATCCCGGCTACAACATGTTTTGGGAGGCGCACGCAGGCTGGGGCTGGGGTCTGCAGAACTGGTTGCCGCACAACTGGGAACTTGGCGGCAAATGGCTGCGGGCCGCGACCAGCCCGCTTGTCATCGGCAAAAACTACACCTTTTCCTTTTGGAGCCGTGGTCAGGACATCAAGCTCAACTGGTTCCTCGGCATGGTCGAGGCGGTTGACAATCCCGCGCGGCGCGGCACCGCCCAGTGGGAAGTTCACAAGGTGGACGGCTCGATGGGCCTGTCGCCGTCATGGCAGCAGTTCACACGCACTTTCACCATTCCCGGCTCGAAGGCCAGCCGCGGCCTGGCACTGCCTTTCAACCTGTTCCTGCAAATGGTCGGCACCGGCACCGCCTACTTCGACGATTTCCGCCTCGAAGGCCCGCTGTGACGTCGCGGGGCTGTGGCGACTGCCCGGATACGGCTAACGCACGCCCGCGGCGCCAAGGCCGAGGATGCGGAACTCGTGGCCTTCGCTCGCCGGGCTTTTCTCTTCGAGCAGTTCGATCCGCACCCGATGCGGGCCGGGCTTCAAATCCTTTGCAAGGACCGTGCTGCAACGGTAGCCGCCCCAGGTCTGGTCAAACCAACCGTTCAACGTCACCGGCGCGCCGTCGTCCACTTGCGCCTTCGCTTTGCCCATCGCCTTGCGCACGACGAAGTGCATCGAGTAGATCGTGCGCCCCTCGATCTCAAATTCGATCACGCTGCCGGGCTTGTCGCTGCGCCAGCACTGGCTTTTCTCGTCCAGCGTCCAGCCGTTGTTTTTGCGCGGTTGGAGGTCGCCGGCCTCGAACAGCGCGGTGTGCTCGAATAGGTTGGTGAACAGCGGCGCGGGCAGCGGCGCGACGGCCGGCGGGCGATCGTCCGGCGGCAAATCCTTGAGCACTTTCTCCAGCAGACAGGTCACGAATTTCGCCGCGCACTCGTGCCCGGCGTCGTTCGGATGCACCTGGTCGGCCATGACGGTTTCCCATTTCAGCCGGCCCGCTTGGATCGCCGGCCAGAGCGCGTCACGGTAGCTGACCATCGGCAGCGCATAATGGATGCCAACCTTCGCGTGCCACTCCTGCGCGTTGCCGCCTTCCGTGTGCATCATGAACAACAACATCGCGGCCGGCTGATCCGGCTGGCGGAGGATCTGGCGCGTCAATCCCTCCAACGTTTCCGCCGACTCCCGGAGCGGGCGGTCATTGACGGAATACTCGACGACGACGAAATCCGGCTGATGCGCCAGCAAGTCGCGCCGGGCACGCAACGCGCCATAGTTCGATCCGGTCGCGCCGATGCCGGCATTGACGAACTCGATCCGCGCCTTCGGAAACTTCTCGCGCCACCACGCCGCGACGAGATTGCCGTAACGGTTCTCCGGTTTGGTGGCGCGGGCGCCTTGCGTGATGGAGCCGCCGATGACGGCGACCGTGGTGGTTTCGCCGCGCCGCGCTTTGGCCATCGCCCGCTGCAACCGCGCGAGGTTGCCTTCGCTCACCTGCGAGGCCGGGCACAGTGACGCGGCATCGAATTTCGCCGAAGCCGGCTCCAGCGCCGCGCCGCAGATCAGTGCCTTGCCCGTCTCCGGAGTCAGCGTCACCGTCACGCGGCCGGCGGCCGGCAGCTTCAAATCGAACACGCGTTCCAACACACGCCCGCGGCCTCCGGTCTCGGCGAAAATGTCCACGCGCGCCGTCGCTTGGCCGCCGGCGACGCTCGTCGCGACCGAAAACACACGCTGGCCCGCGGCCGTCGAGACCGGATCGAGCATCAGCAACCGCAACCGGTAATCGCCCGCGGGGACGGTGGCGGCGTCTTTCTTGCCTGCCAGAATCGGCGCCAGCGACAATGTGATCGGCTTGTCACTCTCGATGCCGCTGCGGCAAATCTCGTTCGCGACGTTCGCCTCCGCGGGCAGCGCGAACGTCTCCGCGCCCGTTTCCTGCGCGCCGAGCGTCTGCCAGAGGCAATGCTCCGCGTCGAAGTGGAACGTGAACCGGCCCGGTGCTTGGGCGAGCGGATCGTGGGAGGTCGGGCCGAAGTTGTAGCGCACCGCGTCGAGGCCGAGTTGCTGGCGCAAGCGCACGATGTGCGGCAGCCAGCGCGTGTTCAGCGACACCACCGTGCCGTGCTCACCGCGTGTCATGCCGCCGAGCGAACTGAACTTCGCATACTGCTCGATCACCGGTTCCGGCCGGCACTCGGCCATCGCCGCGTGCGCGGCGGCCAGGTCGCGTTTCTTCAGCGCGGCCTGGGCGTCCTGGAAACGGCCGTGCGCTTCAAAAAACGCGGCGATGAATCCTTCCAGCCCCTTGAAATAGTTCACGCGGTCGCGTTGCTCCGGCGCGAGTTTTGTTGGGTCCACCGATTCGATCATCTTCAGCCGCTCACGACAGCCGGTGACGACCTCGGTGATGTTCGTCAGCGGACGATCAATAAAGAGGTCGGACGTTTCGCGCGAAAAAATCGGCGCGTCGCTCACCCAGCGCTCGAGATATCCGCCCATCACCGCCTGCGCGCCTCCGCCGAACGACCGCGCCGCCATGTCGTCGCAGGTTGCCCGCAGCGGCCGGTCCTTCGTGCCGGCCCAGACCTGTTCGACGTGGCTCTTGAAGTAAAGATCGAGCGGCCGCGTGGTCCAGTGGATGATGCCGAAGCCGCTTGCCTGCGCGTCGGCGAGCTTCGTGCCGAACTGCGCAAACGGCGTGTAGGAGCGGCCGAGGTAGTTGCCGTCGTCGTGGTGCGCCCAGATAACGGGAACTACGGGGCGATGGGCGGCGACGTCGCGAATGACGCGGCGCGATTCGTCGTCGCCAAGCTGTGGATGGCCGTGGAGGGCGTTGTAATCGAGGCCGATCAATTTCACGCCCGGCGGGAAGAACCGGTGGCACGGCGCGAGGAACTTGAAGTCCCACGTGCCCGCGGCGACCCGCGCGTGGCCGCCGCATTCCTTTAACGCGCGGTCGAACGCGCGGACGATCTTGCCGATGGCAAACATCTGCGGCGCGTGCCAAAGCCCGGCCGCGTCGGGCGTCCGGGCGATTTCGGCTTCGTATTCGCGTTGCCACGCCGGCGGCATCTCGGCGACCTTGACCTCCATCCACGGCGTGCCGCCCTGCCGGAACCAGACGACCAGCGAGGTAATCTGCGGATACGCCTTCAGCAACGCAGCCACCTGAGCCTTGTAGTAGCGGTAGCCCTCCGGCGTGTCGGGATTCGCCAGCCAGAACTGCGTCTCGCCCTCGCCCTTCACGCCGGTCATGCCGCCGGCCTTGGTGCGCGTCGCGAAACGGGCGTTTCCCGGCAATGTCAGGATCAACTCCTGCGGATTCGCCGAGCCCGTGTCCACGTCGTCGGCAAAATAGACGTCCATTGCGCGCTCGCCGGCGCAGGCAAACACGCCCTGCATCAGTTTTTGCGCCGCCTCGGCGCGTTGTTCTTCCGGCCCCTGCGCGGCGTCGGCGCCGAAGACCGGCGCGTTGAAAACCTCCCCGCCGAAAAGCCGGCGCACGTCGTTGACGTGCATCGTGGACCAGTCGCGGCCCCGGGCGGTGGTGCTCAGATAGCCGACCGGCTTGGTCTTGCCGTTGAAGGTGAAGCTGACCATCGGATTGTTGCCGTAGGCGTGGACCATGATTCCGTTGTAGCCCATCTTCTGCGACTGGCGGACCCACGACTGCCACTCCGGCAGGTTCCACGTCGAGCAACCGCTGAGGAAGTTGTGCCAGTCGAACACGATCCGGTCGCGCACGAGCGGCCGGTCGGCGAACTTCCAGCCGTCGAAGCTGAACGTCGTTTCCCGTGGAGGTGGCAGCGCGTCGCCGGAGAGGTAAAACCCGCAGCCGAGTTTTTCGAGCAACGCGTAAACGCCGCGCGCCGTCCCGCGCGCATCCGCGCCGGCGATGACGCCGATTTCCTGCGCGCCATCCTTCATCGAGCCGACCACGAAACCGTCTGCGGCCATCGGCGTGGATTGATCGGAGGTGCCATGTCTGGCAATCGCCGCGCGACCGATGACAATGCACTTGCCATCCTTCGGCCGCTGGTCGGCAACGATGAATTTTTCCCGTGGGTAAAGCTTGCCAAGGCTGGACGCCAAATCTTGCACCGCCGCGCGTTCCACGGATGGTGCCTGTGGCGAAAGAACAATCGTCACATCGCCCCGCGCCGTGAGCGCGGACCAGAAAATCAACCCAACGAGAATCCATTTCACCGTGTTCATCATGCTTGCTCCTACCGAAACTCTTTCCACGCGTCGCGGAACCACTGGATGACCTTCCACGGCGTGCGGATGGACGTGTTGCAGCTTGCCGCCAGCACGAACCGGTGTGCATAGGGGCGCATTCGTCGCAACAAATCCTCCACGTAGCGCCGCACTTCGTCGGCGCTCTGAAACTTTTCCGTTTCCATCGCGCTGATGCCGCCGGTGATGAGGAACCGGCCGCCGGCCAGAGCCATCGCCTCGTCGAGTTGCACGTCGCCCAGCGGCGGATACGCCACGCCCTCCAGCCCGTCCACGCCGAGCGAGGCAATGAGCGGCAGCGTCGCACGCTGGCGGCCACAGGCGTGGATGAAAAAGGCCGCGCCCGCCTCGTGGCAGAGTCGGCTGGCGCGCTCGTAAAAACCCGCGGAGCATCGCTCGACGTAGGCCGGCGTGTGGAACATCGAGTCGAGGTTGTCCATCGCCATCATCGCCGGCACGCGGGCGGCGAGCATTTGCCGCACCAGGTCCAGTTGTGCTTCCTCGTGAGCGCGCATCACTGCGGCGCACCGCTCCGGAAAATCCTCCAGCAGGTAAACTGCGGTGTCCGCGCCGGCGGCGAAGTGGAGCAGTTTCAGCGGACTGTGCAGCTCGCCGGCGTTGACGATGCCGTCGTCGCCGACTTCGCGCTGGATGGCGTCGTATCGCTCCGGGTGGAACCGCCAGCGCCGGCCGGCCACCAGCGCCTCGAACGCGTCCATCTGCTGCGCGTAGTCGTCGAGCAGGAATTTTTCCTGCACCAGCGTGGAGTCGGCGAAAACGTAGCGTAGCCGCTCAGTGAGCATGCCGGCGCGCGTGCGGAAGGTTTTTTCGATGACGATGTCGCCGTTCGGCTCGGCGTTCTGCGTTTCCGCGAACTCAACGCCGTCCCAGACTTCCTCCGCCAGTCCGCCGAACCAGCAGCGCTTCTGGTCGCAATAAATATTCCGGCTTAACACGTCGAGGCCGAGGTGGCGGATCAAATCGAGTTGCGTCCGGCAGTGCGCGAGTTCCGGCGGCAACAGGCCGTGGTTTTGCTGGTGCGCAAACCACTGCCAGTAGTTGGGCGCATAGACGATGCGGGCCGGCGGTTCGCGCCGCAGCACGCGCTCCACTTGTTGCCGTCGCGAGGTTGTGACTTGGGTCTCCGTCATGATTCACCGTCCTGGAATTCCGCCGGCTTCATGTCCGGCAGCACCGCGTGCATGATCGCCAGCGCGACGAGATAAGCGCTCGCGGCGATCGCGAACAACGGCCAATAGCTGCCGGTCGTTTGTAAAATAAAACCGGCCGATTCCGCCAGCGCCATCGAAGTGACCGCGCCAATCATGCCGCCGAGGCCAACCACCGAGGCCACGGCGCGCTTCGGAAACAAATCGCCCACCAGGGAAAAAAGGTTCGACGCCCAGCCCTGGTGCGCCGCCATCGCCAGCCCGATCAGCAACGTGGCGAGCCAGAGCTGCGACGTGTTCGCCGCAAACACCACCGGCACCACTGCCAGCGCGCACAGCAGCATCGCCGTCTTGCGCGCGGCGTTGACCGACCAGCCGCGCCGCAACAAGAACCCCGAAAACCAGCCGACGCCAACGGCGCCCACGCACGTCATCGAGTAAATCACGATCAACGGCGGGCCGAGTCCGCCCAAGTCCAGCCGGTGCTGGTGATGCAAAAACTTCGGCAGCCAGTAGAGATAAAACCACCAGACCGGCGCCGAGAAGGAGTAGGCAACGATGTAAAACCACGTTTGCCGAAAACCCAGCAGCCGGAACCATGAAACGTGTCCGGCCGACGGCTTTTCGGCGTCGCTCAGGATGTGCGCCAGCTCCTCCGGCGTGACGCGGCGCGAGCAGTCGGGCGCATCGTAGAATGCATACCAAAACACCAGCCACACAAAACCCGTCGCGCCAAGCACCAGAAACGACGCCTGCCAGCCGTAATGCAGCGTCAGCCACGGCACCACCAGCGGCGCCAGAATCGCGCCGACGTTCGTGCCGGAGTTGAAGAGGCCGGTGGCCAGCGCCCGCTCGCGCTTCGGAAACCACTCCGTCACCGCCTTGATCGCCGCCGGGAAATTTCCCGCCTCGCTGAAGCCGAGCGCGAATCGGGCCACGCCGAAACCGAACACGCTGCGCACGGCGGCGTGCGCCATCGCGGCGAGGCTCCAGAGCACGAGGCAGATGGCGTAACCGTGGCGCGTGCCGATTACGTCCACGACCCGGCCGAAGGCCAGCATCCCGATGGCATACGCCGCCTGAAACGCCGTGACGATGTGCGCGTATTGCTGTTCGTTCCAGCCGATGTCCTTTTGCAGCACCGGCGCGAGGATGCTGAGGACCTGTCGGTCCATGTAGTTGATCGTCGTGGCGAAGAAAAGGAGCGCGCAAACAAGCCAGCGGTAACGACCGATGCGGCCGTGACGGGGATGATTCTCGTCGCTCATGTTTTGTTTCGCAAGGGCGGCTTGCCTCCAATTTCGGGCGAAGCGGAGAGTAAGACCTCCACAGGTGTCCGGCCAGAAGTCTTTTTCAGTTGCCGCCGAAACAAAAAGCCCCGGCCGATGATTCGGCCGGGGCTTTTTATGAACGAGTTTCGCGGCGACGCGGCGGTTCTAGCGCGCGACGGCGGAGAAGAGGATGTTGATGCCGATGTTCTTGGCGTCGGCGGATTCGTAGCCGAGCGCGTAGGGCGCCAGCGCGCCTTCCCAGCCCGCGCTCAGGTCGTAGGGACTGTAGATGACCGACATGGTGCCATTCAACTCGATGCCGTAAATCTCCGGCGCCATCTCGACCTGGTTGCTGCGCTTGGCGGCGAGCGCGGGGCGCGCCTTCACCGTGGCGATGCCCATCGGCTCGCGGAACAGCGCGCTGCCCGGCGGCAGCGGCGACAGTGACCGGCCCGGCAGCACTTGCGCCATCTCCTGCCGGAATGCGGTGTCGAACGACGCGCGGCCCTCGCCCGCCTCGGCAAAAAGCACGCCGCCGTTTTGCAGGAACCGCCGCAGGTTGGCGCGCTCGGTTTCGCTGAAGCTGAAATCGGTCGTGCCGGTCAGGTAGAGGAACGGATACGCATACACCGACGCGTCGGCGAGGCTCACCTGGTTCAATTCGAACGACACCGGCGTGCCGGTGACGGTGTGGAAGGAGTTCAGCAGCATCGGGAACGCCGCCGAGCGGGTGCGCCACATGCCGTTGTGCATGACCTGGCCGACGCGGAACTTGCCGGCGGTCTTCCGGTCGGCGTTGATCAGCTCGACGCTCTTGCCGACGCTGCGGCCGGCGTCGCGCATGGCGGTGACGTAGCTGAAAATGTTCGCGCCGAGCTTGCGCGCGTCCTCGTTTTCGTAGCCCCAGCTCTCGTGCTTGTTGGATTCCCAGCCGCAGGAGAAGTCCCAGCGCGAGATGAAGATCGCGGTGCGGTTGTCAATGTCCACGCCGTCGAGGTGCGGGAAGGAACTCTGCGAGGGCACGACGCCGTCCTTCACCATGCGGGCGCGGTATTTCACCTTCTCGATGTTGTAGAACGAATGGAAGACCGGGTGGTCTATGCGCAATTGATATACCGGCTGTTCCGGCAGGATGTCGCGGGCTGCCTGCAGCGCCGACTTGTAGAAATCGGGATGGCCGACCAGCGCGTTGAAGATGATCGTGCCGCCGTTGAGCAGGTAGGCGCGCAGGTTCTTCACCTCGCGCTCGTCCAGCTTGAAGGGCTTGTAGCCCGAACGATACAGCACCGGATTCTTCGTCGGGTCGGTGGAAATCTCCGTGAAGCTCTTGATGTTCGACGAGAAACTGACGTTCATGCCGGCGCTCATGGATTCGAGCAGGCCCTTGAGGTCGTTCGGCGTGCGCGCCCAGTCCTCGGCGTCGGACGTGCGGATTTTCGTCACCAGCACCGGCGGCACCGGCGGGTTCTTTTTCTCCTGGCGCTTCTGGAACACGGCCGGATACGGCAGCGGCGCCATGCCTTCGGAGGAGTTGACGTGGGCGGGCGGCGGCGCGGCGCGCTCCAGCGGCGGCGGCTCCGGCGGCTTGGGATCGGCCAGCGCGACGCCGGTCGCCACCGCGACCGCAGCGGCCATCAGGATTCTCGGATATGTTCTCATGGTCATGGTTCCCAATGTTCTTGCGAAGGCGCTTATTTTTAACGCTTTTCCAACCAGTAATCTATCACAGTCTCTCCGGAACCGCCCGCCTTGAACAGTCACATAAATATGCTCTTTAACAAGCCAACCGGGCCGGAGTAGGCTGGCCGCGCCGTGAGCACGTTTGGAGAAACCCGTTTCGCTTTACGCGCGATGACAATGGCCATCTCGCTGGCGTGCCTCACTTGCCCGGCGTCGCGCGCCGCGGAGGAACCGACGGCCGCAGGCGATTATCTGCTGCGGCGGTGGGATGTGGACGACGGCCTGCCCGACGACGCTGTGGCCGCGATCACGCAGACGCACGACGGTTATCTTTGGATCGGCACGGCGCGCGGCCTGGCGCGGTTCGACGGCGCGCGTTTCCGCCTTTTTACCGCCGCCGACACGCCCGCGCTGGTTTTCGGCAGCATCCGTTTCCTGACGGAAGACAACGACGGCGCGCTCTGGATCGGTTTGAGCCACGGCGGCATCGTCCGCCATCACAACGGCGTGTTCGAGACAATGGCGTCGCCGACAGGCAACCCGGCCAACTGGCCCACGTCACTCGTCGCGGACGGCGAGAGCGGCGTGTGGGCCGGCCTTCCGAACCTGCGCGCCTCGCGCTGGCGCAACGGAAAATGGACGGAATTTGGCGAAGCCGACGGCATCGCCGGAAGCGGCGCGGTCAATTGCATCGCCGGATTTCACGGCCGGACGTGGTTTACCACCGAAACCTCGTGCGGATTCTTCGACGGCACCCGCTTCATCACCCTCACCACCGACGTGCCGTTGCCGCAGTTCCAGCCGCGGCGCGACGACGGCTGCTGGCTGGCGCGCGAGAACGTGCTGCGCAAGTTCAACGAGCGCGGCCAGACGCTGCTCATGGGCCAGATGCCGTGGAGCGGCGGCGCGGCGGAAATCCAGACGCTTCTGGAAACCCGCGACGGCGTGCTCTGGATCGGCACCAAGGAACAAGGCCTCTACCGCCTCGACGACGGAGGCATCGAGCGCGTGCCGACCTCGCATCATTCCATCACCGCCATCCACGAGGACCGCGAGGGCAATCTCTGGGTCGGCACGTGGGGCGATGGACTGAACCGGTTGCGGCTCCGCCAGATCAAGCTCCACGACTCGCGGAACGGCCTCGGGAGCAATGCCGTCAGTTCCATCTGCGAGGACGGCGACGGCGCGCTGTGGTTCGCCTCGCGCACCCCCAGCGTTGTGCGGTTGGCCAACGGCCGCTACACCGCCTTTTCCGTGGACCACGGCTGGCCCGGCGGCGTGCTCACCACGATCTGCGCCCCACCGCGCGCGGCCGATTTGTGGTTTGGCACGCTCGGCTCCGGCTTGCTGAACGGATACAAGGGCAGGTTCACGAACGAAGGTCTCAAGGGTGAACTCATCGAATCGTTGCGGGTGGATTTGAATGGCGTTTTATGGATTGGCACCGCTGAAAACGGCTTGCTGTGCAGGGACAACGGTCTGGTCACACATGTGCCGATGGCGGAGGGTTTGCGGGATGTCACCGCGATCGAGGACTACCGGGGCGAATGCCTGTGGGTCGGCGCGCAGAACGGCACGTTGCACCGGCACAAGAACGGCCATTGGCAACATTACGGCCGCGAGCAGGGATTGACGACCGGCACCATCCAGACCCTCCTCGCCGACGGCCCGGACACGCTTTGGATCGGCACGCACGACGGCTTGGTGCGGTTCGCGCAAGGCCAGTTCAGCCTGCTGACCACGCGCCACGGACTTCGCGACGACGACATTCGCCAGATTCTCGACGACGGCGGTGGCAATCTGTGGTTCGGCTCGTCGCGCGGACTGTTCCGCGCCGAGCGCGCCAGTCTCGAAGCGGTCGCGGCGGGCGTAAACGCGACGATGGATTGCATCGCCTACGGCCGCAGCGACGGGCTGGGCAGCTTCGAGTTTTCGGAGGGCTATCGCAACGCTGCCTGCCGCGCGCGCGACGGCCGGCTTTGGTTCGCCACGCGGCGCGGCGCCGTCGAGGTAAATCCGAAAGACCTCATCGGCCGTGCCGAGCCTCCGCCGGTGCGCATCGAGGAGATTCTGGCCGACGACCGGCCGCTGCCCGTGTCCGATCTCGTTGGGATTCCGCCGCGGTGCGAACGGGTTCAAGTGCGCTACACGGCGTTGAGTTTCACCGCGCCGGAGAAAGTGCGCTTCCGCTACCGCCTCGAAGGCGCGGGGGAGGATTGGAGCGAGACCAGCCGCGCACGGGTGGCCACTTTCCTGCGCACGCCGCCGGGCCGCTACCGGTTTCAAGTCACCGCGTGCAACGCCGAGGGCGTCTGGAACACCGCCGGCGCGACGCTCGACTTCATCGTCCAGCCCGCGCTCTGGCAAACCCTGTGGTTCCGTCTCGCCGTCCTCGCCTCGGTGATCGCGCTCGCCGCCGCGCTGGGGCGGTACGCGTCCGTCCGCCGCACGCAACGCCGGTTGCGGGCGCTGGAGCAGCAACACGCGCTCGACGAGGAACGCGCGCGTATTGCCCGGGACATGCACGACCACCTCGGCGCGGGGCTGACGCGCGTCGCGCTGTTGAGCGAGACGGTGCGCCAGGACGCGGCAGCTTCGCCCGACGCCGCGGCGCGCGCGGAGAAGCTTTCCCGCGCCGCCCGTGAGGTGTCGCAGTCGCTCGACGAGATCGTCTGGACGGTGAATCCCGGCAACGACACGCTGGCGCGGTTCATTGGTTACCTCAGCGACTACACCGCCGAATACCTCGCCGCCGCCGGCATCCGGCTCAGCCAAGACCTGCCGGAGAACGTGCCCGCCGTGCCGCTCTCGTCCGAGGCGCGACACAACCTGCTGCTGGCCGCCAAGGAAGTGCTGAACAACGCTGTAAAACACGCCGCCGCCACGGAAATCAAGCTGAGCATCGCGGTGGAGCCAGCGTCGCTGCGTGTCCAGATCGCAGACAACGGCCGGGGCTTCAACCCCGCCGCCGCGCGCGCCAACGGCCATGGGCTGGCCAACCTGCGTGAGCGGCTGGCCGCCGCCGGCGGCAATTGCCAGATCGAAAGCGCCCCCGGCAAAGGAACACGCGTGCTGTTCACGCTGCCGCTCAAACACGAATAACCAATCACCAATTACCAATTACGCATCCCCATGCCCATCACCATCGCCATCGTCGAAGACGAGAAGAACCTGCGGGAAGACCTCGCCGACCTGATATCGAGCCGCAAGGGATTCCGTTGCATCGGGGCGTTTCCGTCGGCCGAGGAGGCGCTGAAGGCGCTGCCGGACAAACCGCCCGACGTCGTCGTCATGGACATCAACCTGCCGAAGATGTCCGGCATCGAATGCACGCGGGAACTGAAGAGCCGCCTGCCGGAAACCGAGGTCGTCATGCTCACCATGTTTGACGACACGAAGCTGATTTTCGCGGCGTTGCGCGCCGGGGCGAGCGGCTACCTGCTCAAACGCGCCGCGCCCACCGAACTGCTCGCCGCCATCGAGCAGGTCAGCGCCGGCGGCTCGCCGATGTCGCCGGAAATCGCGCGGCATGTCGTGCAGTTCTTCCAGACGGAAAAGCCGGCGCCCGCCGGCGGCGAAGGCCTTTCCGACCGCGAGCGCGAGCTGCTCTCGTTGCTGGCGCGCGGCCAGCACTACAAGGAGATCGCCGACAAGCTCGGCATCAGCACCGACACCGTGCGCAGCCACATCCGCCGCATCTACCGCAAGCTTCATGTCCACTCCCGCACGGAGGCGGCGGTGAAATTTCTCGGAAAATGACCGCCGCCACAGCGGGGCGGGGGGTGTCAGAAGAGCAGTCCCTGCTGGTTTTGAGGGGAGCGGGCGTCGTCGAAACCGGCGCGCAGGACGGCGAGTTGTTGCGGCGTGTGGCGTCCGCGAAGCTTCGCAATCTCCAGTCCGGCGAGATGATCGCAACGTTCGTTGTCGGGATGACCGGCGTGGCCTTTGAGCCATTTCCATGTGATGCGATGGGGCGCGGCCAGTTGGTCGAGCTGGCGCCAGAGGTCGTCGTTCTTCACGGGCTGGCGGCTGACGGTGCGCCAGCCTCTGGCTTTCCAGAGCTGCAGCCATTGGGTGATGCCTTTGCGGAGGTATTGGGAGTCAGTGAAGATTTCCATTTCGCAGGGTTCCCCGACGGCGATGAGGGCGGCAATGGCAGCCTGGAGTTCCATGCGATTGTTGGTCGTGGCGGGTTCGCCGCCGGCGATCTCGCGAACGAGACCGTCGCCGCGCAGGACGGCCGCCCAGCCGCCGGGGCCGGGATTGCCCTCGCACGCGCCGTCGGTGTGGATCACAAAATGTTTCATGAGTTCAACGCCATTTTCATAACCGTTCCAAAAAAATGCGCCGGAATCTTGCATGGCAGTCGTTGGCGATGCAAAGACAGAATGTGAGATGAACGCCGAAAGTCCTTCCTCATGGCCACGCCGGGACGCTCTCAACGGTTTTCCGCGGCCCACGCCGCGCGATTTTGCGTGGCCTTGGCATGGGATTGCGGGCATTCTGGACCCGCGGTGAAATTCCCTGGAAAATAACGGGTTGCGACCGAAGGACGCCTGAGAAACGGAGCCATAAGGAGTTTTCATCATGACACCATGGATGACATTCTGCGCAGTCGCGGTGATGGTTGTAATGGCACCAACGCCTCATCTGTGGGCCGCGTCGTCGGAGTTGCCCCGACCGCTTGCGCTCAAACCTGAAACTTTCCAACACTACATCGAGTCCTTCAACAAGAACGATCGGGAACTCTACGTCCAGCATATCCCCAACGCTGCGGCGTGGGGCTTCCTCAAGAACTACATCCCGCTGCTGGACTGCCCAGACAAGGAGATCGAGGAGATTTACTATTTCCGCTGGTGGACCTTCCGCAAAGCCATCCGGCAGACGCCGGACGGGTTTATCATCACGGAGTTTTTGCCGAAGGTCGGGTGGTCGGGGAAATACAATTCCATCAACGGCCCGGCCGGTCACCACCTGCACGAAGGCCGCTGGCTGGCGGAACCGAAGTATCTCGACGACTACGCGCGATTCTGGTTTCGCGGCGGGGGCGAACCACGGCGTTACAGTTTCTGGGCCGCCGATTCGATCTGGGCGCGCGCGCAAGTCACTGGCGACGACCGGCTCGCGAAGGAATTGTTGCCCGACCTGATCAAGAACTACGAGGCGTGGGAAGGCGATCATCGCGATGGCAACGGGTTGTTCTGGCAGATGGATGACCGCGATGGCATGGAGGTGTCCATCAGCGGCGCGTTGCACCCGAAACAGCTCGGCTACCGCGTCACGATCAACAGTTACATGTATGGCGACGCGCTGGCGATTGCCCACATCGCGGACCGGGCGGGGCAGAAAGCCGTCGCGGAGCAGTTCCGAGCCAAGGCGGCGGAGATCAAGCGACTGACACAAGACAGCCTGTGGGATCCGGCGGCCAAGTTCTTCAAGGTACTGCCTCGCGGCCAGGACACAAAGTTTTCCGACGTGCGCGAACTGCACGGTTACACGCCGTGGTATTTCAATCTGCCTGACGCTGACAAGTCGGTCGCTTGGAAACAGATCATGGATCCTCAGGGATTCCACGCTCCGTATGGGCCCACGACCGCCGAGCAGCGACACCCGAAATTCAAAATCTCCTACACAGGCCACGAATGCCAGTGGAACGGCCCCAGTTGGCCGTTTTCGACCGCGGTCACGTTGACCGGACTGGCCAATCTGCTGAACAACTACGACCAGGATGTGGTCGGTAAGAAAGATTACCTCGACCTGCTGAAGATCTACACGAAGTCGCATCATCTCCAACTCGATGATGGCCGCGTGGTGCCATGGATTGATGAAAATCTCAACCCGGCCAACGGCGACTGGATTGCCCGGACGCGGCTGAAGACGTGGAAGAACGGCACGTGGGATGCCGGCAAGGGCGGCGAGGAACGCGGCAAGGATTACAACCACTCGACCTTCTGCGACCTTGTGATCACCGGCCTGATCGGCCTGCGACCGCGCGCCGACGAAACCGTCGAGGTCAACCCGCTCGTGCCGGAAGCGACGTGGGATTATTTCTGCCTCGACCAAATCCGTTATCACGGACACTGGCTGACAATCCTCTACGACAAGAGCGGCGGGCGGTATGGCCAAGGAAAGGGCCTGCACGTTTTCAGCAACGGAATAGAAATCGCCGCCGCAGAAAAACTCACGCGAGTTACGGGCAAACTTTCTGCGGCGTCGGAAGCCGCCGCCCCGGAAACGTCAGCCGGCTGGAAAAAGTTCGAAGACAACCCGGTGATGGGCGGAAAATACGGCACCTGCTTCGATATCTCGGTGTTGAAGGAAGGCGGCGGTTACCGCATGTGGCTCTCGTGGCGGCCGAAGAAAAGCGTTGCGCTCGTCGAGAGCAAGGACGGCATCCACTGGAGCGAGCCGCCGCAGATCGTTCTCGGTCCAAGGAAGGAGAGCGGTTGGGAGGACGACATCAACCGGCCCGTTGTGGTGAAGCGCGGCGATGGTTATCACATGTGGTACACCGGTCAGGCGAAGGGTCATTCATGGATCGGCTACGCGACCAGCCCCGATGGCATCACGTGGAAACGGATGAGCGACAAGCCGGTGCTTTCGCCGGAGAAGCCTTGGGAGAAGGTCGCTTTGATGGTCCCGCATGTCCTCTGGGACGAGGAGGCCAAACAATTTCGGATGTGGTATTCCGGCGGCGAGCAATACGAGCCGGACGCCATCGGCTACGCGACGAGCGCGGACGGATTGGCCTGGTCGAAGCACGAGGCCAATCCCATTTTCAAGTTCGACCCGGCCAGCGAGTGGGAACAACACAAGGTCACTGGCTGCCAGGTCGAAAAACATGGCGACTGGTATCTGATGTTTTACATCGGCTTCCGCGACGTGCATCACGCGCAGATTGGTGTGGCCCGCTCGAAGGACGGCATCACGAACTGGCAACGGCATCCGGCCAACCCGATCATCCAGCCGGGCAAAGACAAGTGGGACCATGACGCCTGCTACAAACCCTTCGCCATCTTCGACGGCCGGCAATGGCTGCTCTGGTATAACGGGCGACACGGCAGCCTGGAGCAAATCGGCGTCGTGTTCCACGACGGCGAGGATTTGGGATTTCCGAATTGACGGCGCGGCGCGCGTTGTCCGCCATCACACGCCGAGTTGCTTCTTGATCTCCTGCCACTTCGCCATCGAACGCTTCAGGTGATCCTCGGACGGGCCTTTAATGCTGTAGCACTGGAGACCGATGGGGCCGTTGTAACCGGCTTTCTTCACCGCCGCGAGCCAAGGGGCCACGTCGAAATCGCCGTCCGCCAGCGAAACGATGGCGTTTTTGTTTTTCGTGTCGAGGCCGTTGATGGTCACCAGCATCAGGTGCGGCGCGGCTTCGGCCAGCAGCGCGTCCAGCGGCTTCAACTCCGGCACCCATTTCCAGTGGACGAGGTTGAGGTTGGTGCCAACCGTCTTCAAACCGACCTGCCGCGCCAGCCGCACGCCGTCCTCGACGCGCTCGGTCCAGAAACCTTTGTGCGGATAAATCGAAACCACCGGCCCCGTGTCGCCGCACCATTCGGCAACGCGCCGGATCGTTTCGATCGCTTTCGCGTCGGCGGCGGGGTCCGACGGCTTGAACTGTTTGGACAGAAACCCGATCTCAATCCGCGCGCGGCGGCCCCGGAGCAGCGTGATGGCGTCGCGCAATTTCGGGTCCAGTTCGTCCTCCACCTTCGGCGTCCAATACAGCGACGCGAACTCCAGCCCTTCCTTGTCGAGCGCCTCCAGCACCTGCGCCAGCCGGTGCAGACCGTAGTGATCGGTCATGCCGGCATAGCCGAGCTTCTTCAGCAACGCCGCCTTCGCTCCGATCTCCGGTACGTCCGGCCCGTTCAGGCCGTTGTCGAACGAGTAGAGCGTCCACGGCGCGATCTCGCGAAACTTGGTTTTCCCCTCGGCGCTTACTGGCCGCGGCAGCGCAGCCGCGCCCGCCATCATGGCCGCCGTCGCCATCCACTCCCGCCGCGTCATTGAATTCAGCATAGATCGTCTCCTCGTTGGAACCGGTGGATTTCTAGTGGCCGCCGCCACGAACCGCAAGGCATTTGTCGCGAACGTTGCCCCGCAGCGCGATTCCGGTTACAAAAGCAGCCATCATTGCATGAACACGAAACTGACTCGCAGACAACTTCTCAACCGCGCCGGCGTCGTCCTCGGCGCGGCGGCGGCCGGGCCGTTGCCGCTGCGCGCCGCCACCGGTTCCGTCGAGCCGGCGTGCCATCGGTTCCACTTTTCGTTGAACACCGGCACGATCCTCGGCCAGAAACTCGGCATTGCCGAACAGATCGAAGTCGCCGCCAAGGCCGGCTACGAAGGCATCGAGCCGTGGGTCCGCGACATTGCGAAGTTCGCCGAGTCCGGCGGCTCGCTAAAGGATCTCCGCCAGCGCTGCCGCGACCTCGACCTGCAGGTCGTGGACGCCATCGGTTTCCCGCAGTGGATCGTGGATGACGACGCGCAGCGCGCCAAGGGCGTCGAGCAGTTCAAGCGCGACATGGACCTCGTGGCGCAACTTGGCGGCACGCGCATCGCCGCGCCGCCGGCCGGGGCGAATCGCGCCGCGAAGATTGACCTTGATCGCGCCGCCGAACGTTACCGCGTCATTCTCGACATCGGCCGGCAGATCGGCGTCGTGCCGCAACTGGAAGTCTGGGGCTCTTCGACCAACCTGGGTCACGCGGCGGACGCCGCCTACGTCGCCGCGAAAGCCAGCCATCCCGACGCGTGCGTCCTGCTCGACGCGTTCCATATGTATAAAGGCGGCGTCGAGCCGGCGGCGATGCGGCTGTTTGGACGGCAGGCGATCCATTGTTTCCACATGAACGACTATCCCGCCGATCCGCCGCGCGAGACGATCAAGGACGCCCACCGCATCTGGCCCGGCGACGGCATTGCGCCGCTGAAGCAAATCCTGGCGAACCTCGCCGCCAATCACTGCGACGTCATGCTGTCGCTGGAGTTGTTCAATGCCGACTACTGGAAACTACCCGCGCTCGACGCCATCAAAACCGGCCTCGCGAAGATGAAAGCCGTGGTGCAGGCCGCGGAAGCTGCCCGCGAAACGCGCTAAAGGACCCGAAGGACGGCAAGCGACGCCGGGACGATTCCCCGTAGCCGCCGAGGAAACGAGGCGGAGTCAGTATCAGGCCAATGCCACGCGACTGTTCCGCCTTGTGACCCCGGCAGTTAAAACAGAAGCCTCGCGCCGATTACGATGAGGATGACGGCGCCGATCTGCTCCATGCGTTTGCCGAACGCGCCGCGCAGGCGGTTGCCGAGTTGAATGCCGAGCAGCGACAACGCCGCCGTCACCACGCCGATGACCGCGCTCGGATACCAAATCCGCTCGCCGATCATCGCCAGGCTCAGGCCCACCGCCAGCGCGTCAAGGCTCGTCGCCACGCATAGCGCCACCAGCCGCAGCCCGCGCGTCGGGTCGCCCGGCAGTTCATCCGGCTCGCGCTGGAATGATTCGTAGAGCATGTGTGCGCCGACAAACGCCAGCAGCCCGAACGCGACCCATCGGTCATACCCCGCGATATACTGCTGAAGCCGCACGCCCAGATACCAGCCGATCACCGGCATCAGAAACTGAAACAAGCCGAAGTGAAAACTGATCCGCAGCGCCGGGCGTATCCGCTGCCCGTGGCCGGTCGCTCCCGCACTCAACGCCACCGCAAACGCGTCCATGGCCAGCCCGACCGCGATCAACAGTATTTCGAGGAAACTCATCCCATTTTTACCGCAAACTTTTGTTCATCCTATCGAGCCGTATGTAGTGAGCGGCGCGGGCGTCATCAATCCGCGGTTTTGAAGCTGTAAACGTGCGAGCCACTGGCGAAGTAGATACGGCCGTCGAGGTAATCGCCGCCGCCGCTGATGGGCACGGGCGACTTGGCCAGCAGCGTGATTTTGAAAGTGTCGGGATTCAGTTCGGCGATGCCGCGCAGAAACAAAATGAAAAAACGGCTCTTGCCGTCGGTGACAAAAACGCGCGGGCCTTGGTTTGAGGTCGTCGGGCCGAACGTCGCCGATGTGTTTTCCTCATGGACGACTTTGCGCGCGGCGGGATCGAATACGAAAAACCGTCCGTAATCCGCGAAGCCGAAGACCAGACCCTTTGGGCCGGGGCAAAGATCGGTGTAGCTCTGCACACCGGGAAACACGACGGCATGCCAGTCGAGTTTCTTCGTCGCCATGTCCATGAGGTAAAGCTCCGCCTCGGTGGCCTTCTTCTCGCCGCCGGTGCCGGCGGCGGTCGTGGTGCCGCCAAGCAGTTTGCCGCCGGGCAACGCCGCCAATGTCATCGTCGAGTGTTGCGGGAGGATGTCGGTGTGTTCGAGCAGCGTCCGCGTGCGGGTCTGGCGGTCCCAGAAAAGCAGGCCACCGCCGGTGTAGCCGTAGCCGGGCGTGCCGGCGAGCACGAGCGTCCGACCGTCGGGATGTGCGAGCAGTTTGTGCGGGCGATTGATGGTGGGATGGCAGTCGGTCAGGAACAACGGGTTGCAATCCGCGCGGCCCTTCACGGTGTCCACCCACGGGCGCGCCGGGTCCCACTCCAGCAGAAAACCGTGGCCGTAGCCGCCGAAGAAAAACCGGTCGCCTTGCCGCGCCACGGTGTTGAACTGGCTGTAGGCGGGCCGGTTGGTCCACTGGTCGCTCTTCGGGTTGAAACTGAAGAAGCGCATCGGGAACGCCGTGCCGCCGCAGATCGTGCCGTCGGGCGCGGCGGCGACGCCCATGACACCCGCGCCCTCGCTGGTGTAGTCGAATTTCAACGTCTTCGTCTGCTTCGTCTTCGGATCGGCGACGACCATGGCGCGCTCGACGGTGTCACAACGCACGAGCCGCTTGCCGTCGGGAAATCCGGGATACATCAGACCCTGGCTGCCAGCGATGATGGGTTTCATCTTCGCCGCGTGCTTGCCGACCTTGCGGGCCTCGCCTTTGTGGAATTCATACCAGCCGTCGCTCGCGCCGTTCGGCGCGCAGCCATAAACCTTGCCGTCCAGATCACGATAAAGCGAGGTGTAGCCTTTGCTGCGCTCGTTCGAGGCAAAAAACGGCGTCGCCTTGGCGGTCTGCGGGTCGTAGATGACAATCTGGCCGGCGGTGCTGCCAACGCTGACATACACCCAGCCCGCGTCGTCCACCGCCACGCTGCGCGGGTATTGCATCCAGTTCTCCTTGTTCACATAGCCGTGGTCCTTGAGCTCGCGTGTCTTCGGATTGAACGAGACGAGGCCGCAGTTCGGATAGGTCGCCGACCAAATCGTGCCGTCGTCGGCTTCCGTCATGCTCATCGCCATCTGCGGCTTGGTTTTCCCGACAAACGTGAACGCGCGCTTGACGGGATCGAACTCCGAGAAATGGCTGCCGAAATGCGTGTAGTATTTCCCCTCGCTTGACAGGATCGAGGCATAGGGCCCGTCGTTGGCCCACGGATACGGCGTTGGAAACTCTGTGCTTTGGCCCGTCGCCGCGTCCACCATCAGAAGCGCGTAGCCGCCGCGATGATCGTAGAGCCACACCAGCGCCACGTCGCGCCCGTCGCCGTCCGCCGCCGCCACCACGCCGCGATCGTTGCTCACGGGCGTGGCGACGCCGTGGTCGCTGAAGCCGTTGCCGAGGTCTTTCGTCGCGGCGGAAAGCGGCGTCACAGTCGCCGGCAGAATCAGCAAGGTTGAGGCGAGAAGCCGCAACGCCTGCTTCCGAAAACCGCTGCAACTGGCTGGTTGTGACACGATGCGAAACCCGTCCGGCGTTACACGTCGCAGAGGCTGATCGCCTCGCGCAAGCCCTGGAGCGGGTCGCGCGTCGGGATGAACTCCTGCCCGACGTAGCCGGTGTAGCCCACGTCGAGCAGCGCCTGCATGATCGGCGGGAAGTTTACCTCCTGTTTGGCGTCCAATTCGCCGCGGCCGGGAACGCCGGCGACGTGGACGTGGCCGATGAATTCCTTGATCTGTCCAATGCGCCGGATGACGTCGCCGTCCATGATTTGGACGTGATAGACGTCGAACAACAGTTTCAGCCGCGGCGAGCCGACCTTGCGAATGATGTCTATGCAATAATCCACATGGTCACCCTGGTAGCCGGGATGGCCCTTCATCGGGTGATCGGTCGCGCGGGTGTTCAGCATCTCCATGCAGAGCGTGATGTTCTTCTTCTCCGCGTAACGGACGATCTTCTTGAAGCCCTCGACGCAATTCTTCGCGCCGCGCTCCGGCGAGATGCGCGGGCTTTTGGGATCGTGCGGATTCTTCGCGCTGTAGCCGGTGAAACAGATGACGCTCGGATAGCCGTAGGCGGCGGCCCCGTCAATGGCCTCCTCGGTGGCCTTCGTCACGCGCGGCCAGTTGTCGGGATTGTTGAAGCCGAACACGAACGGCGCATCGGGACTCATGTCAATCTGCGCGATGGCGTTGGTCAGGCCGTGTTGCTTGAGCACGGGATAATGCTTCGCATCGAGAAGCTCGACGCTGGTGACGCCGAGTTGCTTGGCGATCTGGCACATTTTCTCGATGCCCCATTTGTCCCCGGCCGTCTCGAAGCACCAATACACGATGGATTGCTTGATGCGGCCCTTGGTGACGGCGGCACCGGCGGCCTGCGCGACTCCTGCTTTCGCGCCCAGCGCGCCCGCGGTGGCGAGGCCGGCGCTGCGCTGCAACATTTGACGACGCGTGATGTGCGAGGACGATGATTTGCTCATAATCAGCTTTTTCTGAATGTTCGTATGTTGACTCCGCGGATGTCGGCGCGAAATCTAGAATGGAAGCCGGCCGGAGACAAGGCTCTTTCACCCCGAAAGACAAAGTTCACGCTGGCGACGGCATCCTTGCCGGCACAACCTCGATCTTCGACTTCGACGACAGCGGCAGTCGGCGCGCTTCGAATTTCAACTCACAAGCTTCGCGTAACGCTCGGAGACGAAGTCCCAGTTGATCACGTTGTAGAATGCGGCGATGTATTCCGGCCGGCGGTTCTGATACTTGAGGTAGTAGGCGTGCTCCCAAACGTCAATCGTGAGCAACGGCGTGCGGCCTCGCGAGAGCGGGCTGTCCTGATTCGGCGTCTGCTCGATGGCGAGTTCCCTGCCGTCGAGTGACAGCCATGCCCAGCCGCTGCCGAATTGTGTGGTGGCGGCCTTGGTGAACTCCGCCTTGAACCCGTCGAAACTGCCCCATTTCTTCTCGATGGCTTTGTCCAGCTCGCCGGCGGGTTTGCCGCCATCGTTCTTTTTGAGACACTGCCAGAAGAACGAATGATTGGCGTGACCGCCGCCGCTGTTCTGCACCGCCTTGCGGATGCTCTCGGGCACGGATTTCAAATCGCGGATGAGTTCCTCGACCGTCTTTCCAGCCAGATCGGCATGGCCGGCCACCGCCTTGTTCAGGTTGGTGACGTAAGTCTGGTGGTGTTTGTCGTGGTGGATCTCCATCGTCCGCGCGTCAATGTGCGGTTCGAGCGCGTCGAACGCAAAAAGCAGCGGCGGCAGCGTGAACGGCCCGGCGGGCGCGGCGGCGGCTGCGATGGCTTGGCGGCGCAACAGCCAGGGAAGGGTTGTCACGGCAGTGAGGAGCGCGGTTTTCTTCAGGGCATCTCGGCGGGTCATCATGGGTTTCTCTCCGGTTTCGATTTCGTATTCAGACACCGCGGAACCTACAACGAAACCGCAAACGCGCAAGTCAAAGGCCGGCGGCGCCGCGGCTACGGCTTGCTGCAGGAGGTTTCGGCGGCGATGGCGAAGAACGCGGGCTTGGGTTGGAACCGGCGGTCGAAAATCAAACCGTGGTCGGTCCTCTTCCACGGCCAGTCGTTGAGCCAGCTGCGCCCGTCGTGCAGACCCCAGAACGTCACGCGCTCCACGGCTCCGGCATGTTTGAGCAAAAGTTGAAACAATCGGGCATATTGCTCCGCCTGCCGCTGAAGCACGTCGGGCGGGCAACCGGCGGCGTAGAGATCGGGCTTCTTCAACGCCTCCCGTTGCTTGCCGGCGTCCATCCACGCCTCGCCACGCCGCACCACGCCGAGGTCCAGTTCCGTGATCGCCACTTTCACGCCGAGTTGGCTTACGGCCTCGATGGTCTTCTCGATGTCGGCGAACGGAATGGCGTCCAGTTCCCAATGGCCCTGAATGCCGACGACGTGAATCGGCGCGCCGCGGGCCTTGAACTCGCGCAGCAGCCGCAGGAGCTTCGGGCGTTTTTCCGGCGACTCGATCGAGTAGTCGTTGTAAATCAGCTTCGCCTGCGGGTCGGCCTCGTGGGCGAAACGGAACGCCTGCTCGACAACGTCATCGCCGGCCAGCGATTGCCATTTCGACGGACGCAGAAATTCGCCGCCGTCCGAGAGCGCCTCGTTCGCCACGTCCCAGCAGGCAATCCTGCCGCGATAACGGCCCGCGACGGCGCGGGCGTGTTCGCGCATCCGTTTCAGAACCAGGTCACGCGAAGCCGGTTGATCGCCGTCCTTGAAGAACCATGCCGGCGTCTCGTTGTCGCGCATCCAGAACAGATTGTGGCCGACGATCTTCAGATGATGGGCCTCCGCGAACGCCACGAACGCGTCGGGCCTCTCGAAGCGGAACGCGCCCTCGCGCGGCTGGACATGATGGAGCTTCAGGTCGTTCTCCGGCGTCACGACGCCGAAGTGGCGGCAGAGCAGCGCGAGTTCCTCCGGCTGGTAGTTCCCCGGCAACACCTCCGCCGCGACGCCGATGTCGAACTTGTCTTTGAAGACATCGCGCAGCGCCGGAACGTTTTCAGTCTCCGCCGCGCCGGCCAGCGCGACCGCCGCCGCCAGCGAAATCATCTTCGACCACAGGCCACCGCGATGCTGATGGGTCATGCCCCGACCTCATACACGACGATGGCTTGTTTGCCGAGGATTTAGGAAGGAATCGGCTCGCCGTTCGCGCCGGGGTCTGCTAACAAATCCGGTATGAGAAGGAACCGTTGCGTCCTCCAGGCGGTGTGCTTTTTCAGCCTCTTGCTTCTCACCGCCGCTCGAGATGATGCGCCGGCGATCCAGACCGGCGCGGCGGTCATCAGCCCGCAGCAGATCGAAGCCGACTGGCTGAATCCCGAATCACTCCGCCAGAGCGCCGGCGAAACCGGTCCGCGCGTTGGCGGGAAGATGACGCCGGCGCAGGACGCCGCGGGCGGGTGCGATGGCGTGAAGGACGGCAAGTGGGGTTTCCACACCGCGTATGAACAAGACCCGTGGTGGCAGGTGGACCTCGGCAAGGCGACGGCGCTGGAGCGCATCGTGCTCTACAACCGCTGCGACAGTTGCGCCCCGCGCAACTCGCGGATCATCGTGCTGCTCTCCGACGACGCGAAAGATTTCCGGCAGGCTTACCAGCACAACGGCACGACGTTCTACGGCTTCACCGACAAGAAACCGCTCGCCGTGCCGCTCAACGGCGCGACGGCGCGTTACGTCCGGCTGCAACTGCGCGGCAAGAGTTACTTCCATCTTGACGAGGTGGAGATTTACGCCGCGGACGGCCGCAACGTCGCGCGCGGCAGGCCGGCGACACAAAGCAGCGTCAGCGCGTGGTCGGCGACGCACATGCCCGCGCCGGCCGGGCCGCGCGTGTTCCCCACGGCGAAGGTCATCGAGCGCGGCCTGCGGCTCGCGGAGGATTTGCGCGCGCGCGGCGTGGCGGTGGATGATGACGCGGCGGCGCTGCGGCAGCTCGGCGATCAACTGAAGCGGCTTCCCTCCGACGCCGCCGAGGACGCGCGGCAGCGGCTTTACCTCGACGCGCGTTGGGCGGTGCGAAAGCTGGCGCTGCGGAATCCGTTGCTCGATTTCGATTCGGTTCTCTTTGTGAAATCCGCGCCGACGCAATTCCCGCACATGTCGGACCAGTTCTACGGCTGGTGGTCGCGGCCGGGCGGCGGCGTGTTTGTGCTGGAAAACTTCAAGGGACCGCAACCGAGGCTGCGCTGCCTCACCGCCGACATGCCGGCCGGAAGTTTCCTGCGGCCCGACCTCTCCAGCGACGGCCGGAAGGTGCTCTTCGCCTACTGCCGCTTTTATCCGGAGGTGCCGGAACTGAAGGACAAGGTCACGAAATCGAACCTGCCGGAGGATTCGTTCCATCATATCTTCGAGATGAACCTCGACGGCAGCGGGCGGCGGCAGTTGACGCACGGGCGCTACGACGACTTCGACGCGCGCTATCTGCCGGGCGGCGACATCGTGTTTCTCTCGACGCGCAAAGGCGTGTTTCTCCAGACCGACTCCGCCGGCACCGCCGGCACGGCGCGCGAAGACCTGCCCGACAGCTACGTGCGTTGCGGCGGCGACAACTTCCGGCCGGTGCCGGTCTTCACGCTGCACGCGATGAACGCGGACGGTGGAAACCTGCGGCCGATCTCGGCGTTCGAGAACTTCGAATACACGCCGGCGGTCGCCAACGACGGGCGCGTCCTCTACACGCGGTGGGATTACATTGACCGCTTCAACGGGCCGTTCTTCAGCCTCTGGTCCACCAACCCCGATGGCACCAACCCGCAACTGGTCTATGGCAACTACACCGTCCGCCCGCAGGTCGTCTGCGACGCGCGGCCGATCCCGCGCTCGCACAAGCTCGTCTTCACCGCCACCGCGCATCATTCCATCATCGGCGGCTCGCTGGTGCTGCTCGACCGCAACCTCGGCACCGAGGAAGCCGCGCCGATCGTGCGCCTGACGCCGGAGATTCCGTTCCCGGAAACCGAGGCGAACGTCGGCGCCTACTACGCGAACCCGTGGCCGCTCTCGGAGCAGCATTTCCTCGCCGGCTGGAGCAACCGCGCGTTGCCGCCGCATTGCCGCGTGGACAACACCGAGCGGAATCCCGTCAACGCGATGGGCCTCTATCTCTACGACGCGTTCGGCAACCTGAGCCTGCTTTACCGCGACCCGGCGATTTCCAGCAGCAACCCGATTCCGGTCCGCCGCCAGCCGCGTCCGCCCGCCCTCGCCGCCAGCGCCAAGGCGGACGAGGCCATCGAGGGCAGCTTTCTGCTTCAGGACATTTACCAGGGACTGCCCGGCGTGACGCGCGGCGCGGTGAAATCGCTGCGAGTCATCGGCGTGCCGCCGAAGGTGCAGCCGCACATGAACAAACCGGTCATCGGCATGTCGCGCGAAGACCCCGGCAAGTTCCTGATCGGCACCGCGCCGGTGGAGGCGGACGGCTCGGCGTATTTCCGCGCGCCGAGCGGCGTCTCGGTTTTCTTCCAGGCGCTCGACGCCGACGGGCTGGCGATCCAGACGATGCGCAGCCTCACCTACGTCACGCCGCGCCAGACGCTCGCCTGCGTCGGCTGCCACGAATCGCGCGACAGCGCGCCGGTGGCCGCGCGCGCCGTGCCGCTCGCCGCCCGCCGCGGCCCGTCGCGGCTCACGCCCGGCCCGTCCGGCTCGTGGCCGCTGCGGTTCGACCAGCTTGTCCAGCCGGTGTTGGACAACAATTGCGTCTCCTGCCACCGCGCCGGCAGCGGGGACATCGCCGCCGCCAGGCTCGACCTCACCGCGCCGAAGTCCTACGACAGCCTGCTCCAGTTCGGCGGAAAGGATTTGGAGAAACTGGCCCACGAGCGCGACCGCTCCTTCGTCGGCGACTGCGCCGCCCGCCAGAGCAAACTGCTGGCGTTGTTCCGCGCCGACAAAGGCCACGCCGGTGTCCGGCTCGACGCCGACAGTTTCAACCGCCTCGCCACGTGGATGGACCTTTACGCGCAGCGCCAGGGCCACTTCAGCGACCAGCAGGAGGAACAACTCCGCGGCCTCCGCCGGAAACTTGCGGCGCTGCTGGCGGAGTAGGACTTGGAATGTTGGAGTCTTGGAGTGCTGGAGTGTTGGCTGGTCGGCGCAGCGCGTCACGTGCAGGCAGTTTGACGGCTGTGGGAGTTCGTTAACATGAAAGACCATCTTGATTTGTGGCCTCAAGAGCTGTTGAAGCTCGCAACAAGATGAACGAACACGGAGGTCACTTGACGAAATGCAAAGACTGACCCCTTTTCTCGAGCGGGAGGATGTTTGCGCTTGCTCACCGCCGGCGGCTGCCTACAATGTCGCCGAAACCACCGATGAACCAGACAACCGCCACCATGCAGCCCGCGCGGCGTGTGGCGCGTGGATTTTGTCTCGGTGGATCCCGTCGGCCTGCTCACTGCCCCGATGAGCAGCCCGCAAACCAGTGCCGCCTGACCGGGCCGCACAATCAAAATTCCTACAGATGAACTCTGAACCACAGTTCCGTGCGAAAGAACGCGCCCCAAGGAACCGCACGTTGACGTGCACCGAAGGTGAATTGGCAGCTTTGGCTCCGACTCTTTTACACCTTTCCGAACCCGCGGCCGCCTCGTCGCTTGTGAATGCCGTGGTGCAGCAGGATGTTTTCGATGCCTTGCAGCACCTTCCGCAGGGTTTCGTCGATTTGCTGATATTGGATCCCCCTTACAATCTCTCAAAAGACTTCAACGGTCATTTGTTCAAAGCGAAGGAGAAGCGAGAATACACCGAGTGGTTCGCTTCCCTGCTGTCGCAGTTGAAGCCGACGCTAAAGCCGAATGCGACGGTCTATGTCTGCGCGGATTGGAAGACTTCGTCGCTCATTGCGCCAGTGCTTGAGGAACACTTTTGCGTCAGGAACAGGATTACTTGGGAACGTGAAAAGGGGCGAGGAGCCAAGGCGAACTGGAAGAACAACACGGAGGACATTTGGTTCTGCACCGTGGGTGAGGACTTCGTTTTTGACGTCGAAGCGGTCAAGCTAAAGCGAAAAGTCATCGCTCCGTATCGAGATGCCGAGGGGAAGCCGAAGGACTGGGACGAAAGTGAGGAAGGTAATTTTCGCCTCACGCATCCCTCGAACATCTGGACCGACATCACGATCCCCTTTTGGTCGATGCCTGAGAATACCGACCACCCAACGCAAAAACCAGAAAAGCTAATTGCAAAGCTCGTTTTGGCAAGTTCTCGGGAAGGAGCATTCGTATTCGACCCGTTTCTAGGAAGCGGAACAACAGCGGTCGTGTGCAAAAAGCTAAACAGGCGATACCTCGGGATTGAACAAAACCTCGAATACTGTTGTTGGGCGCAGAAGCGCATCGAGCGCGTCGCGGCTGATCCCTCAATTCAAGGTTACGCTGATGGTGTGTTCTGGGAGCGTAACAGTCTGAGCGACCAAAAATCGGAGAAGGCGCCAACCCGCGTGCCTGAGCCGATGCTAACCCTTTTCCATGAATAACCATCTTCAGGACCTTGTTCGTTTTGTTGGAGAGCGGAACGGTATCAACGACAAGGGGGCACTTTCTCAGGCGGTGGCAACACAGTTTGGGCTAACGAAGGATCGTTCGGTGTTCTACTGCGCCGACTTCGCGGTGCGATTTAGCGCGTCAGCAAGTGTGAACTTTGGCAACACGGTGCTTTCCTTGTCGAACTTGAAGAAGTTCGACGACAGACCGTTCGTCGTGTGCCTCGTGACTCCGATTGCAAACCACTGCTTCTTGGCCAATACGACACTGCTAAAGAAAATCAGCCACAGTTCGCAGGAGCTTCGCGAAAACAACATCAAGGGAAGCTTCAACGGGTCAGACATCATCCGAAACTTTGAAGGCATCCCGAATAACGACGCCAATTTGGAGAGGCTGTTTGAAATACACGCCGGGATTGGCTTTGATGGGAACCTTGTGCGGTTGGTGGAAGCCACGACCAACATTTCTCCCACAGGTTCGAAGTTTGCAGTTGGCGTGGTTGAAGAGGCTGCGATTCTCAGTGCGCCGAAACGAGCAGCGAGCTTTGCAAACTCAGCCGATGCCCAAACATTGAAGGCCGACCTAGACACGAAGGTGGAGAGATTCAAGAACGATATCCTCTTGGCGTCGCTCATTGAGAACGTGAACGTCCGAGGTCGAATTATTGAGTATTTAATCGCTGGGGAAGATGAGAAGCTTCGGGAGGAATTGGTCCACGCATTGCAGAACCGCGGAAAAGGAATCCCAGCGTTTAAGACCGGCAACGCGCTCGGTGACTACCAGCGAATCTTCGACGCGTATCACACCGAGACCGATGTGAAGACGAAGATCATGATCCTCAACTCCAATCCGAAGGCATACAATATCGACAAAATGCTGGAGTTCTTGGCCCGTGAAAAAACTGTGTTCATGTTTTACTTCGTTGGCGTGGACGCGACAAAGATCGTCAACACCGTCTTGGTCTCCATGTTCGAGACGAACCTGCTCGAATGCACCATCGTTCTGCGGCATTGGGCCGGTCGGAATTCAAGAGGGGTGACGCAATTCGAGGGCAGGACGATCAACTCGCTGATAAGCTCGCCCACGTTCGTGATTGATCAGGGTGCTGCTGGTGTCTTCCTGCGCAAGCTCATTGCGTTGTAGATTTGCTGAGGCTTGCCAGCCATCGGTTTTGTTTGCGGTCGAAGGTCGAAGGATCGAAAGGGAAAAAGGGTCACCTATAATCTTTGCATCGTAAGCGGGCTGGCTGTTTCATTTGGGCAAGACGCCCTAACGGGTCCCTTTTTCGGTCTTAACACACTCTGCCTATGAAACGAACTGGTTTGTTTCGACTCGCGTCCTTGCGGTCCATCTTCTGGATCGTGGCGGCCGTCTTGCTCACGCTCAATCTTGTCGCGGATGACGAACTGCTCCGCGGCGGCGGCATGGAAGGACCGTTCGCCGGCGGACTGGCAGCCGGCTGGGTGAAGAATTGCTACGGCTCGAACGACGTGGTGTTTGCCGGGGAGACGAGCGACGTCCACGGCGGCAAGTCGGCGCAGCGCGTCACCTGCACGCGGTTTGACGGCGGCGGCGTGCAGTTCCATTCGGCCCGCGTCGCGGTGGAGAAGGGGAAGCCCTACACGTTGCGGCTCTGGATGAAGGGCTATGTCGCCTCGCCGGTTTATGTCGGCGTTCGCAAGCACAACGCGCCCTACACCGGCTACCTCAAGCGCTTTTGCCGTTTGAAGAACGAGTGGCGGCCCTACGTGCTCATCGGCGAGGCGAGCGATTCCGACAATGACTGCGGCGTCTATATCATGTTCGCGGGCGCGGGCACGTTGCTGGTGGCCGACGTGTCGCTGCGGCCGGGCATTCATGAGGACTCCGCCGCCGCGACCGGCATGACGCCGGTGAAAGGCAACCGCATCTACAACAGCGGCTTCGAGGCGGGTCCCGAAGGCTGGACGCCGACGGACGGTTTCGTTGTGGACTCGACGAACGCCCACTCCGGCGCGTGCAGCGCGCGCATCGGTGAAACGACCCTGCCGAGCCTCACGCTGCCGCTCAACCGGCCGCTGCCGCCCAAGACGCGTCCGCGCACGACGCCGGTGGGCATCGAATGCCGGCCATTCCCGGTGCGGGCGGGCCAGCGTTACACGTTCAGCGCGTGGATCAAGGCCGCCGAGCCGGACACGCGGGTGACGCTGCGGTTCTTCGAGTGGGCCGACGAAGGCGGGGACTCGCCCTCCAACCGCAACGAGCGCAAGGCCACGGTGCGCGCGACGACCGAGTGGGCGCGTTATCAGGTCAGCGGCATTGCCCTGCCCAATCTGTGGGAAGACTACGTAGCGAGAATCGTGCCATCGGGCACGGTCTGGGTGGATGACGTGCAGATGGAGGAAGGCGATGCGAGCGATTACCAGGCCGCGCATCCCATCGAGGCCGGCGCGGAAACATCCACGCGCTGGTGCCGCGTCGGAGAGAACGTGAAGGTGACGGCCCGTGTCGCCAGCCAGCCAACGCCCGGTGACGTGACGCTGCGATACACGCTGGAGGATCTTTGGTCGCGGCCGGTAACGACCGTTTCCCACGTCGTGAAACCCGGAGCGCCCGACGACGCGACGTTCAACCCGCGACGGCCGGGCTTGTATCGAGTCCGCGTTCAGGCCAATGACTCGCCGGCGACGGGCGAAGTGTGGTTCGGCGTCTTCCCGAAGCGCGACCGCAAGCTGCGCCCCGATTCGCCGTTCGGCACGCACGTGACGGATACGGTGGCCACGGGGCAGATGGTGCCATTGGAGCGCCGGCTGGGTCAGGTCGCCGGCATATCGGAGATGACCTCCGCCAGCACGGGAGACGGCCGGTCCGTCAACATCCAGGTTAACCTCAGCAACAAGGTGGATAACGCGGCGAGCGACTTGACGGCGGTGACGCTGCCGGAGCCGACCAACACGCTGCTGGCGTCCGCGGCGATGGGAGCGCGCTGGGTGCGGCTGCACGATTTCGGGGACTTCTGCCATTGGCGCGTGGTGGAACCGGAAAAAGGCCATTTCGTCTGGCGCGATGCTGAGATCAACGACCTTCGGCAGCGAGGGTTTACGCTCCTGGCCAACCTCGGTCATCCGCCGTTGTGGGCGGGTCGCGCGGACCCGAACCGCAAGGACAGTGGCGACTGGACCAACGCGGCGCCGCGCGATCCGGCCGAGTGGGAAGAGTATGTCTTTCGCACGGTGGAACATTTCCGCGACCGCATCCGGCTCTGGGAAATCTGGAACGAGCCGAACTGGAAAACATTCTTCTCCGGCACGCCGGAGGAATATGCGGAGTTGCAGAAGATCGCCTGGCGCGCCATCAAGCGGGCCGATCCGAAGGCCGTCGTCATCGGCGGCTGCTTCGCTCCGAGCGACGAAAAGTGGACCCAGCGCGTGCTGGCGCAGGACGCGATGAGTTTCATGGACGCGCTTTCCTACCATGTTTACTGGAGCCCGCCAATGACCGAGCCTGCCGCGCCGGGGCAGATGCCGGTCATCACGCAACAAGTCCAGCGCTACGTGGAGTTGATGCGCGAGCACGGCGCGGTGAAACCGATTTACATGAGCGAGGGCGGCATTCGCTGTCCGCCGTTCGCGTCGTGGCTGCCGAAGGAAGGATTCAGCCGCGGCGCGGCCTTCGGGTCGCACTCGGGCGCCACGGTCAATCTCACCGGCCTCGACGCCGCGTGCGGTCTGGTGCGCGGCATGGTGCAGATGCTTTCCGCGGGCGTTGCCGGCATCGGTTACTATTATACGGGCGGCGTGCGGGGGGCGATGCCGTGGTTCTCCACCATGGCCAACGGTTATTATGTATTGATGGACTTCGACGGCCGGCCCAAGCCGACGATGATGGCCTACAGCGCGCTCGAACAGCAACTCGACGGCGCCAAACCCGTCCGCAGCATCGAGCGCGAGGGTCTGACGATTCACCTGTTCGCCAAAGGCCGCGGCTCCATTGCCGTGGTCTGGAGCGAACAAGCCCGGCGGCTGTCGGTGGAGGGCGCGAGTGTATTGGATCTCATGGGAAATCCGGATTCGGAACTGTCACTGCGCCCCCGTGAGCCGGTTTATGTCAGCGCGCCCCGACTGACGCCAGCGCAGTTGGAAGAGCGGTTGAAGTAGGACAGGCAGGATACCGTCCTATTGACGTCGCGACTCGGGGACGCCTCGCACTGACCTCCTTGTGCAGTTCGAGGCGTCCCCTGGATGATGGATCACCGTGACGACGGCCGGCCGGTGTTATGCGACGGAGGAGCGCTCGGCGCGCTGTGGCTGCCGGACGAAACCGACGGCTGGTGAACGGGTGGATCCGCATGATGGACCACCGGCGCCGACGGAACATGGGACACGGAAGGCGCCGACCAGGAGGAACTCCGTGACGGCGCACTGGATGGCGACGGGGTGAAGCTCCGCGCAGGCGCGGCCGACGAAGTATGGGATACCGTCGGCGCCGACCAGGAGGAACTCCGTGACGGTGCGCTGGACGGCGACGGGGTGAAGCTCCGCGCAGGCATCGCGGGCCGGCTGGTCACGGCCGACGGACGCCGCTCGGTCTCATGGCTTGAGACCGTGCTCTGCATGGGGGCGCGCGCTGGCGGTCGGGTGTTGGTCCTGATGTCAGGAACCGCGCTCGTGTGGTCGCTGTGGCTCGCATCCGATGCCGGAAAACGCAGCGATGCCGCCGGCCTGCCAACAACCGGCGAGTTGTGTTCGACGCCGACTGGCGGCCGATGGCTGGGAACGGCCGCGTCGCGCAAATGCGACGTTGGCGCACCGCGACCGGTGACGGTTTCAATCCGTTGATGTCCGGCACCGACGCTCGCGACGCCGTTGCGGGCGAAATTGATGCCGGCCACAGCCCTCGTTTTTGGAAACCATCCCCGGCATGCCTCGCGAGAAAACGCCACCGACCCGCAATTCGGCGCCAGGAAATCCCCGCAGCGAACCATGGTCCAGCAATCAATCCCCAAGCCAAACCCGTCATCGTAGAACCCCGAGTCCAGCACCACATCCGGTGGCATGGGCTCCCAGCCGACCAAATCCTCTCCGCTGCGCCAGTTCACCCACGCCGGTGCCCACTCATGGCCCGGCACCCACACCCAGCCGAAACTTGCCGTCAGCATCCAGCGGCCGTAGTGATACGTTGCCCAACCCCACGGCTCGGGGCTGGCCCAGGACCAGCCAGTGTTCATCCTGACCCAGCGGCCTTCCAGATAAGGCCGCCAACCCGCATGCACGCGGCGCGGCCGCCAGCAGGGACCATAGCCGGCGATGACCACCCATTCGCCGTAGGGCTGCAACGGTTGCTGGAAATACTGGTAGCTCAGGGCGTCCGGGACCGGCAGCGTCGTGGGAGCGAACGCCGGCTGCGACATTTCGCCCGGCAGGGCTACGAGTTCGGCGCGCACCACGCCGGGGTCGGGCGGCTGGCCGGCGTTTTGGGGCGGTGGCGGAGGTGAAGTGTAGTCCCCGGTAGGATAGCCGGGAACATTCCCCGCGCCACCGCCGGCGGGAGGAGCGAAATACGGGTCAGCCGATGACGCCGGGCCGGCGACAAGCGGATCGGAGGGAGGTTGGGCCGGGAACCCGTCTGGATACGGCACCGGGTCGGCGGCCGGGGCGCTCACGCTTCCGGCCAGGGCAACCATCACGAGAACCAGTGGAGTTTTCATATTGTTCCTTTCAAGTAACCGTTTGGTTACTTGTCAGACGAACCGGCCCGCCGAATCTTCAATCAAAGAAAACAAACTTCTCCCGCCCGCCTAAAGAAATGGATTTCCAACATCCCCGGTCCCTGCTTCTATACGCGTATACCTCATGAACACGCTTTCACGACGCGACTTCCTCCGCGCATCCACCGCCGCCGGTTTGACCGCAGGCGCATGGGCGGCCTTGAAAACCTCCAGCGCACAGACCGGCGCCAAGCCGCCGAAGATCCGCATCGGCCAGATCGGCACGGCCCACGCGCATGCCGCCGGGAAAATGGACACGCTGCGCCACTCGGACGAATTCGAGGTCGTTGGCATCGTCGAACCCGACCCGCAGCGGCGCGCTGCGGTCGAGAAAACCCAAACCTACGCGGGCCTGCCGTGGGTGAACGAGAGGCATTTGCTGAACACTCCGGATCTTCAGGCCGTGGCCGTGGAAACCGACGTGAAAGATTTGGTTCCCACCGCCGCCCGTTGCATCGCCGCGGGCAAACACGTCCATCTCGACAAGCCCGCCGGCGAGTCGCTCGCGGCGTTCAAACGGCTGCTCGACGACGCCGCTCGCCGGAAGCTCACCGTGCAGATGGGCTACATGCTGCGCTACAACCCTGCGTTCCAGCTTTGCTTCCAACTTGTGCGCGACGGATCGCTGGGCGACGTGTTTTCGATTGATGCCACCATGAGCAAGGTTATCGGCGCCGCCGAGCGCAAGCCTCTGTTGCCCTACCGCGGCGGCGGGATGTTCGAGCTTGGCGGCCACATCATAGATCCTGTGATCAACATCATGGGCCGGCCAACCAAGGTCACGGCTTGCAGCCGCCACTGCTCGCCGCTGGACGACGGCCTCGCCGACAACCAACTCGCCGTGCTCGAATATCCGAAAGCCACCGTGACCGTCCGCGTCGCGCTGGTGGAGATCGAAGGCGGGGCGCGGCGGCAGTTCGTCGTCTGCGGCACGAAGGGAACGTTCGACATCCGCCCGCTCGAACCGCCGCAGGCGCGGCTGGCTCTCGACGCGCCACGCGGCGGCTTCAAGAAGGGCTACCAGGACGTGAAGTTCGCGCGCGGCGGCGGGCGCTACGACGGCGACTTCGCGGACTTAGCCAAAGTCATCCGCGGCGAGAAGGCGTTTGGATTCTCAGCCTCGCACGATCTGGCCGTGGAGGAAACACTGCTGCTGGCAAGTGGAATGCCGTTGGATTGAAGCCGGTGTCCAGTGGAGGGGGGAAGAGCTAGGGAATGTGGATGCCGCGTTTCTGGAAAGCTTCGTTCAACGCCATGTGGATATCGTTGAGCACCGGCATGCGGTCCGCCGGCTGCTTCACAAACACCCGCAGCTCGAAGTTCAAGGCGCTTTCGGCGAACTGCGTGAAAAAGACGGTCGGCACGGGCTTCGCGAGCACCAGCTTGTGGGCGCGCGCGGTTTCCAGCATCAACTGTTTGGCCAACTCCGTGTCCGCGCCGAGGGCGAGGGACACATTGATCACGACCCGCGTGATCGGGTCCGACAGTGTCCAGTTGATGACCTGGTCGGTGATGAATTTCTTGTTGGGCATGATGATTTCTTTGTTGTCCCAGTCGGTAATGGTCGTGGCCCTCATGCGAATGCGCGAGACCGTGCCGCTCAACCCCTCCACCGTCACCACGTCGCCCACACGGATGGGACGCTCGAACAGCATGATGAGGCCCGAGATGAAGTTGGCGAAGATTTCCTGCAAGCCAAACCCGAGTCCCACGCTGAACGCCGCCGCCAGCCATTGCACCTCGGACCAACCCACGCCCAGTGCATTGAACGTCGCGACCGCGCCGACGGTGATCACGATGTAGATGGCGATGCGGTTGATCGCATAACGCAAGCCCGCGTCCAGGGAGAAGCGCGAAAGCAACAGGATCTCCAGCAACCCGGGCACGTTGCGCACGGCCATCCCGGTGAGGACGGCGAACAGAAATGCGACGATGAGATTGGCCACCGTGGTGCTCTCCAGTGTCGTTGCGGCGCCGCTGCCCACCGTGTGTTGCCACAGTGTCACGTTTCCGAGGACGTGCAAGGCCGGCAACATGTCCGCCCAGATGGTCCACAAACACACGCCCATCAGCACCCACAACAACGTATCGAAAAGCGAGCGCGTCTGCGCGTTGATCGCCGTCGGGTCCATCTGCGGCACATCGAGCGACTTGGGCGCACCCTGCCCGGCGGTTGTGGCCTCCTGTTGTCCGGCGTCCGCGATGGCCCGGACCGCCTGTCTCTCCCGCGCTTCCCAAAGCAGGATCTTGCTCTGCAACAACAGCAACCAGCGCGTCACCAGATTGTGCAGCAGCAACACAACGATGATCACCAGGAACGATTGCAGCAGCCGGCCCTCCACGACCAGAGCGGCATCGTAGTAACCCACCATCGCCGCCGCGCCCAGGACCGGCGGCGCGGCCACGGCGAGCGGATACCAGAAGATGCGCGTCCGCCGCAACCATCGGGCGCCCTGACCGGCCGGCATCGAGGCCAGGACGCCTTTGCGCCGGTGCAACACCGACCACAGGAACACGGACAAGGCGACGGACATCGCCACGAACGCGGATCGCCCCAGACCGCCGGCATGGTCGGCCGCGGCGCTGGAGTTGATGGCGCTGGCGTAGGTCGTGGCGACGACGAAGGTCAATGGAAGATAAACAACGAGCAGCCAACCCAGATTCCGGCGGAGCGCCTCGCGCGTGGAGTTGTTCCACTGAAAGTGCGCATCCGCCAATCCGTTGGGACGGCAAAGTTGACGAAGCATCTCCAGATAAAACGCATACACGGCCACGCGATACAATCCCCTGCCGACATCCCTCACAAACTCGGGCGCATTGCCGTTTTGCGACAACAGCGAGGAGACGGCCCACAACAACGCCGGTCCGGGCAACGCCACCAGCAGCGTCGTTATCAACGCCAGGCCCGTCACCTTGAATCCGCCGCCGTCCGTGGCCCGTGCCTGTTCGCCGAGAGAGCCAAGTCGTCCCAACAGCCAGCGCCGGGCAACCAGCAACACGATAACCAAGGCCATCACAAGCAGCGTCCACATCGGACCCCGAACCGCTCCCTCCACCAAATTGCCGCCAACGGCCCGCCAGTTCACGGCGCTCGTCAGCCAAACTGCCGAAAGCACGATTTTGCCGAGCCACGCCGGGCTGATGGGTGTGGCGGAGGGAATCCACATCAATCGCTCGTCCAACAGCCGCGCAAACGCGAGCGACTTGTCCGCAAACTGTTGCTGGCGCTCCTGAAGCGAACTCAAGAGGCTCAGATAATGGGTGTAGCCGACGCCAAGACTCTCGATCAATTGCTGGCGATCATTCAACAAACCCCGAACCCGCGTCCGGATCGCCTCGCGTTGGTCCTGCGGCAGGAACAGCGGCACCTGATCGGCCAGAATTTGTGCGCAGCGCTGGTCCATGTCTTCGAGAGCCTGGCTTTCCTGGCTGCTCTGCAACTGGCCCGCGCGAGCCTCATTAATCCGATGCCGCACCTCTGCCATGTTCCGGCGGCACTGTTCCGCGCTGTGCAATTTCCTCCGTTCACGCCGCAATTCCTCCGCCTGCTCCACCCCCACGCCGCCAATTGCCAGCTCTTCCTTCGTGATGTCGTAGTTCTGGCTGATCTCTTGAAGCCGGGCGTTGAGCGCTCGCAAATGCGTGATCGTCTGGTCGGTGTCGTTGGTCAGATCGTCAAGTTGTTTGCCGAACCGCGCGTTCTGTTCAATCACCGCGCGCACCGCAGCGTGTTCATGTTCGGCGTGTTGAGCTTCCAACTGCGCCGCCGAGGCAGCCTCATGCTGTTTCGCGCCCAGCAGGGCGTTCAGTTGTCTCGCGACATCCCTCGCGGCGGCCACGCGACGCGCGAGTTGCTCGCGCCGGGCTGTTAGCAGGTCCTGCCGCGCAGCCGTGCTGGCCCGCATCAACTCCAGCATGTGGGCGCGCGCCGCAGCGGCCAGTTGTTGGGCCTGCCGCAGCGCCCGCTCGGCCGCCGCCACCTCCGGCGATGGGTTTCCCGCCGTCACGGTTGTGAGCTTCACCCGGTCCAATTCGGTCCGTGCCGCGGCCAGCGCCGCCGGTGTCGTTACCGGTTCATCCTTCAAAGCTTTGAGCTGTCGGTCCAACTCCTCGAGCGAACCGTTCAACGCGCGCACGGAAGCCACCTGTGCCGCCAGCCGCAGTTGCAGTTCCTTTGCGGATAACGACCCTGCTTGAGCCGCGGATTCGGCCGACGGCGGTTGCGCCTCCTGCCGTATCGCCCGGGCGCGCGCCGAGCCGTTGTCCAGGGCATCCTGATACTCGGCCGCCTGCTTGTCGTCCGACCGAGCCTGTGTCAAAGCCTTCAAGCTCGATTTATACAACTCCGTTGCCTGTGTCCGCATCTCGTCCTTCAATTCCTTGTCGTTGGCGAGCGCGGCCATTTTGGCCTGAAGCTGCTCCACCGACAGCGAACTGTCCTGCGCCGCCGCAACGGTCGGGCTGCTTGGTGTTGTTCCCGCTGCAGGGACGGATGCAGCCGGCTCCGCGGCGATCGTTGTTGCCGCAAGGAACAAAGCGGCCAGAATGCCGGCAAACAGTGTCGTCTGTAAGGAGATGGTTTTCGTTTTTGAGTCCATTTCAGGAAATCCGATGAATCTTGTTATCTTAGCAGGCCGGGACGCCGTGCAAAAATAAAATCTGGCGGTCAACCGCCCTCTCGGGTGGTTGCGCTGGCCGAAGGCAGCAGGGTGAGGTATTCTTCGCCAACAAGCCATGAACATTTTACGTTTCGTCTTGGTTCCGCTGTTTCTCGCCTGCCCTTGGTTTCCATCCGCACTGGCACAGACTGCGCCACCGGCGCCGGAGCCGCTGCTTCGCGACGATTTCTCCGGTGGCTACCGCTACGAACTGGGCGGCCGCCGTTCCTGGGAATTTCGCGACCATGCCTGCACGGTCAAAGGAAGCGGAGTTCTCGCCACCGCCACGCCGCGGCTCGGCGAACTGGACGCGGCGAAGATCGTCGTCACCTTCACGCCGGAACGGCGCACGGGCGGGACGTTTGACACGGCGGGCCTCGCCCTGATGCGCGATCTGGATAACGACTGGCGGCTGTTGCTGGTGGAGGGGCCGGATGGCCGCCGTTACTTCGAGTTGATCGAACGCTATCAGGGCCGTCACCAGGCGCAGACCGCGCATGGCCCGACCCGGCTCGCCAGCCACGACGAAGGCGCGCTTCAGAACTGGAGCTACGGCGTGGTGTATCGGTTCACGCTCTCGCTCTCGAAGGACGGCATCTCCGGCGAAATCAAGGACACGGCCTCCGGCAAACTCTGGCGGCGCACTTTCTCGTTCGCGTCCGGCCAGGCCGTGCGGCGGGGCCGGCCGGCGCTGGTGTCGCAGGGGATGAGCGGCGCCTTCCGGCAGCTCGAAGTGGACGGCGTGCGGACGCCGCCGCTGGCCGGCATCAGTTTCCGCCGCGGCGAGGCGGGCAGCGCGGCCGTGCTGGCGGAGGGCGACGCCAAGCCGCTGGTCGCGTTGCTTGAAACCGCCGGCTTCGGCGTGACGCCGTTGCAATGGGACGATCTCGGCCAAGGCCGGATTCCCGTCGAGTCGCTCGATCTCCTGGTACTGGCGGACGCGCGGCGGCTGCCGGCGACGGCGGCGGACGCAGTGATCTCCTACGTGCGCGCGGGCGGCAAACTCATGGCCATCGGCGCGCCGGCGTTCAGCGAACTGCTCTTCAAGTCGCCCGGCGGCGGCGCTCAGTGGATCACGCGGGAGCGTTACAACGAAGTCCTGCACGAACTGGTCAAGCCGCGGCTGGCGTCCATCACGTCATGGAAACGAAACTGCCGCGACCCGCAGCGCTCGGCCGCGATCGTTGAAGACGCCGCCGAGGGGAAAGGCGCGTGGAAGGTGTCCTGCGACCTCCAGGGATGGGACGGTTACGACACGGGCTTCGCCAACGCGTTTGGCCCCGGCGAAACCCTGCTCACGTTTCGCGCCAAGGGCGATGCGACGACCACGCAACTCGCGCTGGAGTTTCGCGAACAGGACGGTTCCCGTTGGATTGCCACGGTGGACCTGACGCCACAGTGGCGGCCCTATCTGCTGCGGCCATCCGATTTTCTGCACTGGCACGACTCGAAGGCGAAGGGACGCGGCGGTGCGGGCGATCACTTCCATCCGCAGAATGCCGCGCACCTCGTCATCGTTCTTTCCTCCAGCCACACGCCCCAGTGCAAGGCCGGCCCACACGCGTACTGGATCAAGGAGATCGGCACCGCGACGCATCCGGGCAGCGACGGCGACATCGAAGCGCACGTGCCGGAACTCGACGGCGTCAGCCCTTCGTATAACCTGCACCCGCTCGATGAGAGCGCGACGTTGCGCGCCGCCGGCGACCAGCGCGTGGTTCCCGCCGGCTGGAAGCAACCGTGGAAACTGCACGGCTATTCGCCCAACTGGCGCGCCAGCGGCCGGGGACTGGATCGCGACGAAGCGTGGCGGTGGGTGCCGATTGTGGAGTCGTTCGACAAACGCGGGCGCAGTCGCGGCGCGCTGGTTTCGCTCTTTGTCGGCAATAGTTCGTTGTCCAACGCGCTCTGGGCCAACGTCGGCGTGAGCGATCCTGCCGACGCCACCGGGCCGCGCCTCGCCGACGTGCTCGCGCGGCTTGCGAAGGCGATGACGCGCGGCTGTTTTCTGCTCGAAGGCGGCAGCCGGTATTTTTCCTACCCCGACGGCGAGAAGCTGGAGGTCGGCCTCGTGGCGGTGAATACCGGCCGCGAAGAGCGGCGCGTCACCGGCCGGGTGACGGTGACGAACCGGCGCGGGAAGATCCTCTTCCAGCAAAGCGGTCCGCTCACGCTCGCGGCGGGCGCGCGGCAGCGCGTGAGTTGGAACTGGCAGCCGGAGAAGTTTGATCGCGACGGCTGCCAAGTGCGCGCGGAACTGCTCGACGGCGACACGGCGCTGGACTCGATCAGCCACGCCGTGGATTTCCTGCCGGCGGCGGGACAGGAGTTCGCGCGCGTGCGCGGCAGCAACTTCAGCGTCGGCGGCAAGCCGTGGTTCATGAAAGGCATCAATTACCGTCCCAATGATCAGGGCGGCCGGTCGCCGACGGATTTCCTCCAGCGCGACATCTACGACCCGGTCCTCGTCGAGCGCGACCTCGCGTGGATGGAATCCATCGGCATCAACTTCCTCAGCGCCATCCATTCGCCGGTGCCGCCCGATCCGGACGAGCCGGGCGCGTTCCGCGACCTGCATGACTTCCTCAACCGTTGCCAGCGGCACGGCATGAAGGTGTTTTTCTTCCTCAACAACGCGCGGCCGCTCGCCGGCGCGGATTTCGAGAAAGTGAAGGCCTACATCACCGCCGCGGGCATCAAAGACCATCCGGCAATCTTCTCGTGGGAACTGTCGTGGGAGCCGATCTTCTACGCGGCGCAGCAGGCCGAGGTCTTGAAGCCCGATTGGAACGCGTGGATCGTCGAACGCTACGGTTCGGTGGCCAGCGCCGAGACGAACTGGGGCTTCAAACTGCCGCGCGACAAGGACGGCCTGCTGGTGACGCCGTCGCAACAGCTCTGCACCACGCACGGCTCGCATGATCGCGCGGTGGCGGCGTTCCGACGGTTTTTCAGCGACCGGCTCAGCGCCGGCTACCGCGACATCATCAACCTGTTGCGCGCGTGGGACCCGAAGCATCTCATCACGTTCCGCTTCGGCGCGTGCGGCATTCCCGACGGCGGACGGTTTGCGCATTCGCACTCCGTCGGCGTCGCCAAACACGCGGACTTCATGTGTCCCGAAGGCTACAACCTGCAAACCGTCGGTTGGGGCAACACGACGCCCGCCGATGACGTGCGCAAAGGCGGGTTGGTTACGCTCTATTACCGCTACGTCAGCCGCGAGAAACCGGTGGTCTGGATGGAGTTCGGCTACACGGTCAACGGATTCGGCGCCGCGTGGTCGCCGGAGATGGTTCACGTCAAGCCCGGGCAGTTGAAAAATCAGCGTGCGGATTTCAACAACTACTACGCCATGTTCCTGGAGTCGGGAGCGCGCGGCGCGTGTCCGTGGTGGCTGCCCGGCGGCTTCCGGCTGGGCGAGCGCAGCGACTTTGGCGTGTTGGAGCCCGATGGCACCGAGCGGCCGGCATGCGATGTCCTGCGGAATGCTCACCCGCAGTTTGCGCGCGTCGTCCACGCCAAACCGGGAAAGTTCATCGAAGTGGACTTCGACGCCCACAACGCCGATGCGTGGCAACTTTACGGCCAGCAATATCTCGACACCGTGAAAGAAGGACTGACGCCGTATCTCAAAACCGCGGGCACCGGCACCGATTCGGCAACCACGCCGCTGGTGGCGGTGGGCAACACGCCTTGCAACGGCCACAATCCGCCGAAGTTCCTCAACGCCGAGTTCAACTCGCTGGAGATTCAGGACGCAAGCGGCCAGTGGCAGGAGGCAAGGAACGGCGCGGTCGTGGCCGTCAAGCGCGGCGCGCCCGTCCGCTGCCGCGCGTCCATTGGCAACCTCGGCGAGGCCCGGTGGCTCGCGCCGCGCCCGAACCTCGCGCAAGGCGGCGTCTATCTCGCCGGCCGCAAGGAATACGGCGTGGAGTTCAAAGCGCCCATCGCGACGGACACGGATTACCTGGCCGACGCCACGGTCAAGGAGTTCACCTTGATCCCGGCCGCCGACAAGTCCGCGACCGTTTCCTTCGAGATGCTGGCCGAAGGCCGGACCAGTTTCGGCGAGCGCCGAACGATCACGCTCAAGCCGTAGGCAAACCCACGGCCCATCGCCGGCTTCAAAGGGGAGTTGCGAAAGCGCCGTTCATGGTTTACAGGTTTCTCTGATTCGGCTGAGGTGGTTGGCCGTTTGGAGGTTGATTGCCAGAATTTATGAGCTTGTTTCCCGCGGTTGATCCAATTCCGCTGCCGGCACCGGTGTGGCTGTTCAAACTGCTGCATATCGTGACGCTGGCGCTGCATTTCTGCGCCGTCGAGCTGCTGCTCGGCGGGCTGCTGGTGGCGACGTGCCTGTGTTTCTTCGGCGGGCTGCGCGGCGGCGCGCCTCTCTTGCGGTTGAACGCGGCGGCTTCGCTGACGCGGCGGCTGCCAATCGTGATGACCTACGTGATCAATCTCGGCGTGCCGCCGCTGTTGTTCACGCAGGTGCTCTATGGCCGGGCGTTTTACACCAGCAGCGTGTTGATCGGCATGTATTGGATTTCGGTCATCGTCCTGCTCATGGCCTGCTACTGGCTGCTCTACCGCTTCAACGCCGCGGTCGAGCGCGGCCGGTCGGCGTGGTGGCTCGGCCTGGCGGCGTGGCTGCTGGCGGGAACGATCGCGAGGATACTCTCGACCACCATGACGTTGATGATCCGGCCGGAGGTGTGGACCGCGATGTATTCGGCGTCGGCGATGGGCAATCATCTGCCGCCGCACGACCCGACGCTGATGCCGCGCTGGCTGTTCATGCTGACGGGCGGGCTGGCATTCGCCGGCCTGTGGATGGTCTGGCTCGCGGCGCGGAAGCAAATCGAAACGCCGGTGCGCTCTTACCTCGCCGGTCTCGGCGGCAAACTGGCGGTGGCTGCGGCGGTCGCGCAGGTGCTCGTGGCGCATTTCGTTTTTCACAATCAACCGGACAAGGTACGGGAAGGTTTGGCGGCCAATCCGCTGTATTTCGGCGCGGGTCTGGCTTGGTTCGGCGCGATCGGATTGATCGGGCTGACGGGCGCGTGGGCGGGTTTCAAGAAACCAACAACGGCCGCGGCGGGCTGGTTGTGCGCGCTGCTCGGTTTGCTGGCGGCCGCGGGTTTCACGGTGGTCCGCGACGGCATTCGCGATCTGACGTTGTCGGGCCATAACTACGACGTATGGCAACAGACGGTCGTGACCAACTGGCCGGTGGTCGGGTTGTTCCTCGTGCTGTTCGTCGCCGGGCTGGCGGCGGTCGGCTGGCTGGTATCGGTGATGATGCGCGCCAAACCGGTTTCGGAGAAAGTGGTTTGATGAGCAAGGCAATGGACAAGAACAACACGCTGGACGCCGGCGGCGTCTCGCGGCAGACGTTTCTTCGCGTGGCGCTGGGCGGCGTCGGCGTCGTCTATGCGGCCGGACTGGCTTATCCGGTCTATCGCTACGTGGCGTCGCCGGTCGAGAAGGCAGCCAAGGAATCGGCGGTGACGGAGGTGACGCTCAAGGACGCGCAGAAGCTCGCGCCCGGCAGCGCGCTGATGTTCAGATTCGGCTCAAAGCCGAGTCTGCTGATCCATCACGATGACGGCACGTGGACGGCGCTGACGGCGGTCTGCACGCATCTGGGCTGCACGGTGCACTACGAGGAAGACAAGAAGCGCATCCACTGCGCGTGCCACGGTGGCGTTTATGATCCGAAGACGGGCGGGAACGTCAGCGGTCCGCCGCCGAAACCGCTGAAACGCTACGAAGTGAAAGTCACGGACGTGGCGGTCATCGTTTCGAGGAACCCGCAAGGCGCATGAAGGCTCTCTTTTCATCCATCTACTCCTGGGCGGACGAGCGGCTCGGCTTGGAAGACCTGGTGCAGTTCGCCAAGCATAAAACCGTGCCGGTGCATTCGCAAGCGTTCTGGTATTACTGGGGCGGCCTGTCGCTGTTCTTCTTCGTGATCCAGTGCGTGACGGGCGTGCTGCTGTTGCTCTACTACCGGCCCGGCCCGGACGCCTACGATTCGGTGCGGCAGATCACTTACGACACGAACTTCGGCTGGCTGGTGCGTTCGGTGCATTCGTGGGCCGCGAACCTGATGATCGCCGCGATCTTCGTCCACATGTTCTCGGTCTACTTCATGAAGGCCTACCGCAAGCCGCGCGAGTTCGGCTGGTGGAGCGGCATGGCGCTGCTGGGGATGGCCATGGTGTTCGGTTTCAGCGGCTATCTGTTGCCGATGGACGACCTGGCGTATTTCGCAACGAAAGTGGGCATGGAAATCTTCGCCGCGGTGCCGGGGATCGGGCCGAAGCTGGCCGATCTGGTGCGCGGCGGGCCGGACGTGAGCGAATACACGGTGCACCGGTTCTTCGCGCTGCACGTGGTGGTCCTGCCGGCGGTCTTTGTGCCGATGCTCGGATTTCATCTCTGGCTGGTGCAGAGGCACGGCAACGCCGAGCCGCCTTCGGAAGAGGCGAAGCCGGAGGCGCAGCGCCAAAGCGAGTCGTTCTTCCCGAACTTCATGATGAAGGATTTCGCGATGTGGCTCGTCGCGTTCAACGTGCTGAGCGTGCTGGCGTTCATGTTCCCGTGGAACCTCGGCCCGCAGGCCGACGCGCTCAAGCCGGCGCCGCTGGGCATTCATCCGGAGTGGTATTTCATGAGCCAGTTCCAGATCCTGAAAGTCTTCGGCGACTGGTTCCCCGGCAAACTCGGCGAAATCCTCGGCATCGTGGCCTTCACCGCGGGCCTGATGCTGTGGCTGTTGATCCCGCTCTACGACCTGGCGCAGGAAGCCGGCCGCCGGGCCCGGCGCGCGACGTATTTCGGGCTGTTCACGCTCGTGGCGCTGATCGGCACGACGATCTGGGCGTATCTGGTGCTTTAGAGAAAGACGAAAGCTGCAATCGCTATGAATTATCCGTTTTGGGATGTGCCGCACATCGGAAGCGGTTGGGTGATCGGCCTCATCGCGATCTTCCACATGATGATCGCGCTGTTCGCCGTCGGCGGCGGGTTCTATCTCGTGCTGGCGGAGCGCAAGGCGTTGCGTGAAAACCATCGCGACTGGCTGGAAGTGCTGCGGGGCCACTCGAAATTCTTCCTTCTCCTCACCGGCGTGTTTGGCACCGTGTCCGGCGTCGGCATCTGGTTTGCCATCGGCCTCGCCAATCCCGAAGCCACCAGCGCGCTGATTCACAACTTCGTCTTCGGCTGGGCGATGGAATGGGTGTTTTTCATCGTCGAGCTGACGACGGCGGCGGTCTATTATTACACGTGGGGCCGCGTCTCGGAGGAGTTGCACTTGAAGGTCGGCTGGCTCTACGCTGCGGCGTCCTTCTTCACGCTGTTCATCATCAACGGCATCCTCGCGTTCATGCTCACGCCCGGCGACGCCTGGCTTGCGGTGGCCGGCACGGGCCAGGAAGCCAGCCGGTTCTGGCAGGCGTTCTTCAATCCGACTTATTGGCCGAACCTGCTGATCCGCACGCTGATTTGCGCGTCGCTGGCCGGCGTCTGGGCGCTGGTGACGTGCAGCCGGATTGACGGCGAAAGGCAACCGCAACTCAAGACCTCGCTCGTGCGATGGAGCGCGAAATGGCTCGTGCCGTCGTTCGTGCTGCTGCCGGCGGCGTTCGTCTGGTATCTCTGGACGGTGCCGGAGTCGCAACGCGTCCTGCTGCACCTCGGCATTTCCACGATCGGTTCGGGCATGTTCACACAAGTGACCCGCATGATGTTGATCGTCGGGTTGACCTCCGGCGTCATCGTCGCCGTGACGTATGTGTTCGCGTGGCGGTCGCCACTGGAATTCAACCTCGGTCAGGCCTCAACCGTGGTGCTGCTGGCCGTCATTGCCACCGCGTCGGGCGAATACACCCGCGAGACGCTCCGCAAACCTTACGTCATCGGCCGTTACATGTTCTCCAACGGCGTTCGCGTCGCGACCGTGGACCAGCTCAACGCCGACGGCTACCTCACGCGTTCACTTTGGACACGGCAGGGCGGCGATCCGAAAAGGGTGCAAGGCGAAGCGATGTTCCGCGGCCAGTGCATGGCCTGCCACACCGTTTACGGCTATCGCTCCATGAGGCATCTGCTCGGCGACCGCAACCGCGACGCCATTGGCAACCTGCTGACGCTGCTCCACGATTACAAACCGGATTCCCCCTACCGCGCCTTCATGCCGCACCTGGCCGGCACGAAAGAAGAAATTGCCGCCCTCCGCGATTTCCTCGCAACACTGAATGCCCCTGCCTCCCCGCCGCCGGCGTCTAAAGTGAAGAAAATCGCCGCCGCGAACAAGTGACTTTCTGACGCGGCGCGAAGACTCCGCGTATCATCGCGACGGCAGCTTGCCGGCGGCGATCCATGCCTCCAACGGCTCCAGCGATGGCGCGGATTCCGCGGCGCCGGCGGGAGAGAGCAGCACGGCGATGCGGGTTTGCGTCGTCTTTGCCGGCAGTCGTACGGTGAGGTTGTGAACGTTCGGCTGCTGGTGCTGCGGTGACGGCGGGTTGGCGGAGACGATTTCAAACTTCGCTCCTTCCGGCGACAAGATGCGCGCTTCGAGTTTCTCGCGGCCCATCGTCAGCGTTGCGCGGTCGCGGCCGGTCTCGATTTTCGCCTTCGTCAAAAAGTTCCAAACGACCTCGACCGGTTGGCGCGCTTCGAGTTCGTCCTGCACAAGCACCTGTTTGCGGCCGAGCAGCGCGATGCCCCGGTGGGCGCGCGCCGTTTTCGATGGGTAGGCGGCCGTCATGTCGGCAACGGCGAACGACCGCTGCGGCGACGCGCTGAATGCGACGATCGGCGCAGCGGCGAGCGGGTCTTGATTTTCGCCGTCGAGCGTGAGCGTGTTGTGGCTCTCGGTGCGGAGGCGGTAGTAGCTCCATCGCTGTTTGCCGAAGTAGCCGGGCAGGTTGTACTCGTCGGAGCCGAGGTCCAGCGCCCAGCGTTCGCCGAGCGCGTCGAGCACGAACGAGCCGAGATCGAGGTGGCTGTGGTTGGCCTTGTTATCGCCTCCTTTGAAGCCGACGAAGATGGCGTTCCACTCGTCCCAAGCGCTGCGCAGGAACGCGACGTCCACCCCGCGGAAGACGGCGGCGCGCGGCAGGTCCTCATCCTGCGGCGCGCGACCTCGATTGTCGAACCAGAGCAGGTGAAAAATATTGGGACGACTTTCCGCCATCACCCGCTCATGGCCGGCGAAAATCGGCTGGTTGAACTCGCGCGCCATCCAAAGCATCTGCGCCGATGCGTCCGCGCCTTCGTGCGCGTCGGCGTAGTTGAACGACAATCCGGTCGGACCGGTGAAGTGAATGCGGAAGAAACCGGTTTCGGCGAACCCCGGCAGTTTCTTGAGACCGAAGTCGGTGCCGAGCGCCGTTTCCAACGCGGCGAGGTAGAACACGTTGTAAGCGGTGGCGTAGTTCCAGTAGCCCGGTCCTTCCGGCCAGCCGCCGTCGGGCCCGAACGTCTTCATCGCCAGAACGATGGAGGCCCGGCCGTCGGCGACGATCCGTCCGCCCAGCGCCGGCTCCTCGTCGGCAATGGCGAGCGCACCGACCGTCATGCCGCCGTTGCAGACCTGGTTCCAGTTGTGTTCGCACTCCGACCACCAGCGTTGCTTCTCGTAAATCGGCAACGACTGTTTCAGCCCTTTCTCGACGATGGCGGCTCGGATCGTGGCGCGGTCCTCCGCCGACAAAAAGCCGAACAGCCAGTCGTAGCCGATGGCCATCGCGTTGGTCATCTCGGCCACGTCGAGAAAATGCTTCGGGTTCCAGTCCGCAAACGCCGCCGCCGTGAGCATCTCCCGGCGCGCCCGCTCGGCGAATCGCTTGTCGCCGTCGAGCCGGTAAAGCCCGGCGAGGGTGCTGATGCGCCGCAACGCGGTGCGGCTTTTGTCGAGCAGGCGCGGACCGATCAGTTTGCGCTCGATCAGTTCGTCCTGCAGCATCTTCTCGGCGTCGCGCTTCAGCCGCTCGTGGCATTGGCGCGCGACCGGATCGTTCTCGATGGCCTGCCTCACGCTAGCGAGGTCCGCGTCGAGCACCAACAGCCGCGGATGGCCGGGGCGCAGAGTTTTGAGCGCGTCGTGGGTTTCGGCGGCGCTTGCGGCAAAGGATGCCGCCGTTGCCAGCGCCAACAGCAGGGCGTTGAACAGAACCAGTGTCGGTTTCATGTTGAACATCGCGCGCGATACGATAACGCGGCTGTGTGTATAGCTCGATTGGGGAGGTTGCGCACGACAATTTCCGCGCTCTCACCTCAAACTCCTGACTGGAAAAATGCCCCCGGTTCTTCCACAAATAGGACATGCACCGTTTTTATTTGCCGAACCTCCAGCAACTCGAGCTCTCCTCCGCCGAGGCGCACCACGCCATCCACGTTCTGCGCCTGAAGCCGGGCGACTCCATCAACGTCTTCGACGGCCGCGGCCACGAGGCACAATGCGCCGTCAGCAATATCAAGGCCGACTCCGTTTCCCTCAAGCTGCTCTCTCAATCCAGCGCCACGCCCCTGCCGTGCCGCATCACGCTCGCTCAAGCGGTCCCAAAGAAAAACATGGACTTGATTCTGCAAAAGGCCACCGAGCTGGGCGTGGCGGCGATCCTCCCGCTCGTCTCGGAGCGCACGATCGTTCAACTCGACGAGCAGGATGCAAACAAGCTAGAACGCTGGCGCTCAATCTGTCTTGAAGCCTGCAAGCAAAGCGGCAATGATTGGCTCCCGGTGTTGCACCCCCCTCAAAAGGCCCGCCCTTTTCTCGACGCCCTAGGTGGTCAGGCGCGGGCCTTTGACCTGAAATTGATCGCCTCCCTTCAGCCCGATGCGCGTCCCCTGAAAACCATTCTCCTTGAAACCTCCCCCTCGTGCCCTTGCCCGTCCGTTTTACTTCTCATCGGCCCGGAGGGAGATTTCACTCCTGCCGAGATCAATCTCGCCAAGTCCGCCGGCTGTTTACCTCTTTCGCTCGGCCCGTTGGTGCTGCGCGCCGAAACCGCCGCGATTTTCGCCCTAAGCATTCTTCGGCACGAGTTGACGCGCTCCTGAATTACCCCTGCTCCGTCCCTTGCCGCCCTCCTCCGAGCTAGCTCATCCGCATCGGCATCAAGACATAAAGGAACGGCGCGTTCACCTTGAGCACGCCTGGCGACAATTCGTCTATCAACTCCAGATGGACTTCGTCGTTGTCCATATTCCGCAGCGGATCCATGAGATATTCGGGATTGAACGCCACCGCTACTTCCTTGCCCTTGTAGTTGATCGTCACAGACTCGCGGGCCTCGCCCACATCGGGGCTTTTGGCAATGACAGCCAGGTTGTTCTTGGTAAATTGAAGTTTGACGGAATTGGACTTCTCCGTGCACAACAGCGACGCTCGGCGTAGCGCTACGAGGAGACTCTCGCGTTCCAGCGTGACTCGTTCCTTGCACTCGCTGGGTATCACCTGCCGGTAGTTGGGGTAATTGCCCTCGATCAACTTCGAAACAATCATCAGGTTTGGACTATCGCACTTGGGCTTTTCCTCTTTCCCTTTTTCTTCCTTCCCTGCTGCCGCTGCCGGAGCGGGAACTGGTGCCGACGCAACCTGCATTTCAAACGCCATCTGGTTTTCCGTCACCACCACATGAACCTCGCCCTTGTCTCCCAAAAGATGCATCAGTTCATTGACTGCCTTCGTGGGAAGGATTCCTTCTACTTCGTTCGCCTTCGGGAACTCCAAGTCTTGTTCAACCAACGCCAGGCGCCGGCCGTCCGTTGCCACCATGGTGAGTTTGTCTGCCTTGAACTGCATAAACGCCCCGTTGAGCACATAGCGTGTCTCATCGTTGGAAATCGCGTACGCCGTTTTGCGGAACATGTCTCTCAGCGTCGCTTGCGCGATCTTAAAGTGTTTGCCTCCGTCGAACTTTGGCAATGGCGGGAATTCTTCTGCTGGCAATCCCATGATCTTGAAGAACGACGATCCGCATCGGATGGAGGCGGTGTTTTTCTCATCCACTTCGATTTCCGCTTCTCCTGCAGGCAATTCCCTGAAAATGCTGAACAATCGCCTTGCGGGCAAACTGGTGGCTCCAGGTTTGGCAACGTCGGCACTGATCTTCCGTTGGATTCCCACATCCAGATCGGTTGTGGTCAACTCCAAAGTTTCTCCCGATGCCCGAAGCAACACGTTCGACAAGATGGGCAATGTGGTGCGAGTGCTGACGACCGTTTGCACTTGTTGAAGGGATTCCAACATTTGGTCTTTGCTGACTGTTATTTTCATATATGCCTTAAAGAAAAGTCGTCGTAGTAGAGTGTGTGAATACTGGAAACAAAATGCGCTGTCAAGGGCAGCCATCGGCACTTGCGACGGCCAAAGGGTGTGAATAAACCGCGAAGGACAGGGAGAAAAACCCGGGGTTGTTCACGAAACGGGGTGAACAAAAGTTCTTCACAAGTAGTTGGCAGTCAACACACAACTTGTTGGACGGGTTATTCACGGCGCAATTGTTGTTGAAGGAAACCGACGGTCTGGCGCAACGCGGCGTCGGATTGGATCACCTTGGAGATTTGTTTGCAGGCGTTGATGACCGTGCCGTGGTCGCGACCGCCGAACGCCTCGCCGATCTGCGCCAGCGAATGATTGGTCAGTTGGCGCGACAGATACATCGCCACCATCCGCGGGAAGGCGATGGAATTCGGGCGGCGCTTGCTGGTCATGTCCGCCAGCCGGATATCGAAGTGGGCGGCGACGCGTTTTTGGATGCCCTCGACCGTCAGGGCATGTCGGGCCTCCTCGGTGAGCACGTCGGCAAGCAGTTTTTCCACCGCCGGAATATCCACCTCGCGGCCGGGGAGCGAACCGTAAGAGGCAACGCGGATCAGCGCGCCTTCGAGCCGCCGGATATTGGTGCGGATTTTTTCGGCGATGAAATGCAGCACCTCGTCGGACAGGTGGAAGCCAAGCAGATGTTGTTTTTTACGAAGGATGGCGATGCGCGTTTCGAGATCCGGCGGCTGCAAGTCCACCGTCTGGCCCCACTCGAAGCGGGAGATGAGACGCTCCTCCAGGCCGGCGATTTCCGTCGCGGGCCGGTCGCAGGAGAGCACGATCTGCTTGTGCGCGTCGAAGAGCGAGTTGAAGGTGTGGAAAAATTCCTCCTGCGTTCCCTGTTTGCCGGCCAGCGAGTGGATGTCGTCAATCAGCAGGATGTCCGCGTTGCGGTAGTGCTTGCGGAAGTTGTGCATTTGCTTCGAGCCGAGCGACTCGATGAAATGATTCAGGAAATACTCGCAGGTCACATAAACGATGCGCATGCGATTGCGACGGCTCAGGACGTAGTGGCCAACGGCCTGGAGCAGGTGCGTCTTGCCGAGCCCGGTGGCGCCGTGGATGAACAGCGGATTGTAGGCGCGGCCGGGCGATTCCGCCACGGACTTCGCCGCGGCGTGCGCCATCTCATTATTTGGGCCGACGACGAACGAGTCGAACGTGTAGCGGCGGTTGAAAACGGGCGCGGTAGCGGAGCGCGCCGACAGCACCGTCCGCACCGGGGCGGGACTGGGTTCGACCGGGGCGGGACTGGGTTCGACCGGGGCGGCGGTCTCGGCGGGCTCGGCGGGCAGCGGCACGAACTTCACCGCCAGCGTCTGGCCGGTCACTGCGCCGGCGACGTCGCGCAGAAGAGAGGAATAATTTTCCTGAAGCCAGTCCACGTAGAAATCGTTCGGCGTGGCCAGTGTCAGCGTATCCGCCGTCAACGAGTGCGGCTTGAGCGGAGCGAACCAAAGATTGAACAGTTGCGGACTCACACGCGACCGCAACAAATCCGTGGCGCGTTGCCACAACGACCCTGCATCGAAGTTCATTGAAAAATCCTTAAAAAAACAGCTCTAAAATCTAAAAAAACAAAAGTTATTCACAGTCTTTTTACCGATCCGCCGGCCCATACCGGCATCCTGTGACCGGCCAACAACCCTCCAAAAACCTCTCCAAAACACCCATTTTTGCCTCCTCAAACCGTTTTTGACCGCCGGCCCGCCCGCTAGGGCGCGCCAAACCGTCCCGAACTCTCAAGATCGCGACCCGCGCTGCCGGGACATCACGAACAAATCCGACAAGTTATTCACAGCTTATTCACAAGGCTCGTTACACCCGTTTCGCTTGCCGCGAACGACCGCGGAGCGTAGCCGCGCCTGCGGAGCGTGGCAAGAAAAATCAGAAAAGTTCGAAGCGGGTTCTTCGCGGTCGAAATCACCGCGCCATTATTTCATCGCACCCGCGTCAACGCAACACGGAAAACGAAAAGGCCGGCCACGGACGAGCCGGGCCGGCCTCTCGTTACGAATCTAAGGGCTTATACGTCGTAGTAGAGATGGAATTCAAACGGATGCGGACGCAAACGGACCGCATCGTATTCCTTCCGCTTCAACTCGATGTAGGTCTCAATCAGGTCCTTCGTGAACACGTCGCCCTTGAGCAGGAACTCGTGATCCGCCTCCAACGCGTGCAGCGCGCCGAGCAGGTTGTCGGGCACCGTCGGCACCTTTGCCAGTTCCTCGGGCGGCAGCTCGTAGATGTTCTTGTCGAGCGGTTCGCCGGGATCAATGCGGTTCTGGATGCCGTCGAGTCCGGCCATCAACATCGCGGCGCAGGCGAGATAAATGTTCGCCGCAGGATCGGGCGGACGATACTCGATGCGCTTGGCCTTCGGGTTTTCCGAATAGGTCGGGATGCGGATGGCGGCGGAGCGGTTGCGGGCGCTGTAGGCCAGGTTCACCGGCGCCTCGAAGCCGGGCACCAAACGCTTGTAGCTGTTGGTGGTCGGGCTGAGGATGGCGCAGAGGGCCTTGGCGTGCTTCAGGAGACCGCCGATGTAGTACAGGGCCATGTCGCTGAGGCCGGCGTAGCCTTTGCCGGGGAAGAGCGGCTTGCCTTTTTTCCACAATGACTGGTGGCAGTGCATGCCGCTGCCGTTGTCGCCGAAGAGCGGCTTCGGCATGAACGTGGCGGTCTTGCCGTGCTTCTTGGCAACGTTCTTCACCACGTATTTGTAGATCTGCATCTTGTCGCCGGTGTTGACCAGCGTGTCGAAGCGGATGTCAATTTCCGCCTGGCCCGCGGTGGCCACTTCGTGATGCTGGCGTTCGATGCGCACGCCCATTTCTTCCATTAGCATGATCATCTCGGTGCGGATGTCCTGCTGGGTGTCGGCCGGGGCGACGGGGAAGTAACCTTCCTTGTGACGGATCTTGTAGCCGGTGTTGGGCATTTCCTCGCGGCCGCTGTTCCAGATGCCTTCGATGGAGTCCACCGAGTAGAACGTGCCGTTGCTCTTGGAGTCGTAGCGCACGTCGTCGAAGATGAAGAACTCCGCCTCAGGGCCGAAGAACGCCTGGTCGGCGATCCCGGTGCTCTTGAGATACGCCTCCGCCTTTTCGGCGACGCCACGCGGGTCGCGGCTGTAAACTTCCTTCGTCGCCGTGTCATGGGCGGTGCAGACCAGGCTGAGCGTCGGCACGGCGCAGAACGGATCCACGATCGCAGAATCCGGATTGGGCTTGAGGAGCATGTCGCTGGACTCAATACCCCTCCATCCGCGGATCGAGCTGCCGTCAAAACCGACCCATTCGTCCGTGAACATTTCCTCACCAAATTCACTGATCGGCATGGAGAAATGCTGCCATGTGCCGTGCAAGTCGCTGAACTTGAAATCCACGATCTTCACGTTCTTCTTCTTGATCAAGTCTATTACGTCTTTGGGTGTCATCGATTGCCTTTCTTCTTTGCTGCTTCTATACAATTGGGTTTGTCCTTGCCTCGTTTGGCGGGGCAGACATTGCCCGGTTTACGTTCTTTTTTGCAAGCGCATTTCGGCTTGGACGCGGGATCGAACCGCGTCCAAGCCGAAGTTGTTCACGTCTCGCTTACATCACCGCTATCCGCGCGTTCCACATCCAGTTTAGAACGCGTAGATGATGTCCAGCGACAGCGTAAAAATTCCGTCGTGATTAGAACCATCCGCCGCGTTGCCAAAGAGGCCCGGGCTGCTGCGGTCATAACGCGCTTCCACCCGCGGCGTCAGGTTCTTCCAAATGTTGTCGAACGAACAGCTCAACGTCAGGTCTTCCACGTGGCCCCTGGCGCCGTTCGGGAGGGCCATCGTGCCGCTCCAACCCATCTCGGTCTCGGCGCTGCCGTTGAAGTTGAAGCTCTCCGCGCGCAACGCCGTGGAGAAATGAGGCAGCCATTGATACTTGGTGTAGCCCGCCACGCCCCACCACATTGCCTCGGGAGCTGGCGTAGCCAGTACGGTGTCCATGCGACCGTCACGACCGTAAATGCCTTCCAAGGCGAACGTCCATTTCTCGTTCCACTTCGGGTTGTATGTGATGACCTCGTTGGCAGCCCACTTGGTGCCGTTGTTGTTGCCGGTGTGCTCCGCTCCCGCAATGCCGATCGTCGAGAGGACCAGCTGCCCGCCGAGCAACGTCACGCCCACGCGGCCCGTGACCGACTTCGCGGAATTGTTGTCGGCAACGCCAGAGGCGCTAACTCCACCGGCGGTGTCCGAGTAGCCGTTGACGACGCCGATTTGGGTGTCCACAATGTCGTTCCACTTGTAGCTCAACAAACCACCCGTTTGCGTCAGCGGTTCGCTGTTGAAGATGTAGCTGCGGCTGTAGTTCCAGTTGCCCGGAGCGTCAATGACTTCGTTGCCCAGCAACGTCACAAACCGGCCCAGCTTCACGTCCACGCCGCTGCCGACCGGCAGACGGAACTCCACATAGGCCTGCTCCAGGTAGAAGCTGTTGCCATTGCCCGTGCCGCCGGCAAGAACATTCGCCGTCTTGCCAGCCAATACATCCACCCGATACCCGGCGCCCGTGTCGCCATCGCCCACCGGCTTCTCCAGCGTGACCTTGGCTTGATCAATGTCGAAACCGTTTCGGTTGGAATTGAATACGCGGGCCGGCGTAGAGCCCGGATCGCCAGCCGTGCCGTTGGCTCCCCACGACTTCTGGTAGGAGGTCTGCACGTAGCCGCTGATCTCCGTCCCCTCGAGGAACTCGAGAGTCTTCGGGGCGATTTTGGCCGGCGCCGGGGCGCTGATCACTTTCGCAGCATTCGTCTCATCCGCGGCGAGCGCCGCCCGTCCGCCGCTCAACATATACGCACCGATCAACCCGATTACCACGCATGTTCTTTTCATCATTACAGTCGTCTCCTTCTGCTTGTCCTCGCAAAAACAGCAACGCTTATGCCATCGCTTTCGCGCAGAATTTGACCAGCATTTGCGACAACAACGTGACAAACTGGCCACGCTACTGTCCTCTTTTGAGCGGAATGGACAAAAAACACCTCTTCTACTCGCTCGCCCCTTTTCCACGAGTGCGCTCTCTGGGCGGCGACCGGAGACGGGTCCAATAAAGGAAAAAAACCCAATACAGCGCGAGACGCTCCTTCCCTCCGCGCGATTCGTCAATAGGCCAAATTCCTAAGCACCCATAGGCTTAAAGCCTAGTCTCCCCTCGCCTCAGAAAACGTAGATCACGTCCAACGACACGCTCACCTGCGTGCGCGAGCCGTCGCTGCCATCGGCCGCTGCCTGGAACACCGGCCGATTGGCCCGGTCCCAGCGCACCTCCACGCGTGGCGTCAGATTGGGCCAAATCCGCTCCAGCCACACCGACCAGGTCACTGCCTGGTAGTCCAGACCGTGCACCATGGGACTGAGCGGCAACGGGCCGATGCCGCCTGCCCCATCGGTCCGCGCGCCGTCAACGTCGCTGAAGTATTCGCAGCGCACCGCCGTCGTCACGAACGGCGTCCATTGGTAACGCGCCGACGCCATCGCGCCCCACCACGTGACATTGCCGCCGTGGAATGCGCCCGTGCTGTCCACCGCGCCGTCTTCGCTGCCGTAGAGGGCGTTGAACGTCAGCAGCAGGTTTTCCATCGGCGGTTGCCACGTCAACACGTCGTCTACAATCCAGCGGGCGTTGGAATCGTTGCCCGGCTGCTCCGGCCCGCCGATGACCGTCACCGCGTTCTTCAACTTGCCGTTGAACATCGTCACGCCGGCGCGGCCCACCACCGTTTTGCCGCTGTTGTTGTCCTGCACCGTGTCCCAGCCGTTGACGACGCCCACCTGCGTGTCGAGCCAGTCGTTCCACTGGTAACTGAGCAACGCGCCGGTGAGCGTGAACGGCTCGCCGAAACTGAAAATGTAGCTGTGGCTGAAAAACCAGTTGGCCGGCGCGTCAATCGTCTCCGCGCCGGCGGGCGAGACGAACTTGCCGAACTTCACCTCCAGCCCGCTGCCCACCGGCAGCCGGAAGTTGACGTAAGCCTGCTCCAGGTCCAGCGCCGAGTTCGAGCCGGTGCCTTGCCGCCGCGTCAACTCGTTCGCGTTCGACGAGAACAGCCCGAACGAATGAATCCGCTGCGCGTCCTGGCCGGCGAGGAAATCCGCGCGAAAGCCGGCCGCGGCCTCGGCATCGTCGAGCGGATGTTCGAGCGCCACCTTGGCTTGATTTATGGAGAAACCGTCGCCGGTGGTGTTGAACTGCCGCGCGCCGGCCTGCCCCGGCGAGTCGTGTGTGACAAAGGTGTGTTGGTAGGAGGACTGGACGTAGCCGCTGATCGTCGTGTCTTGCAGGAACTCCAGTGTCCTCGGCGCGATCTTCTCCGCCGCCGTGCCGGACGCGGCGATCAAAACCGCCGCGAGCGCCGGGAGTGTGATTGAAGAAAAAGCGCGCATGACGTTTGCCAATCGGCGCTTATCATGACACGAAACACCGCTACAGGGCAACAAGACAGACGATGCGGAAAGAAACGCAAAGTCGCTGTCTTCCCTGAGTCCTCAGCGCCTCTGCGTTAAAATCCGCCGCGCCTTTCCGACAAAGCCGCCGCGAACTTCCTCCCACTCAGTGATGGCAGCAGGCCATGCCGTGTCCGGCGTGAGCGGCGGCCTTCTGCGGCACGCCGTATTTTTCCGCCAGCGCCCCGGCAATCGCCAGGAACTTCTCGTGCGTGCCGCGGCCCATTTCCTCGGCCTCGACTTTCTCGAATTTCGCCATCAGTTCGGTCTGGTCCTCGTCGGCAAGGGCTTGGTTGGCCATCGAGAACAGGCAATGGTCTTCCTTCTCGATGTGCTGGCGAAGCAGGCCGATGTATCCCTCGCCCGCCTGCGAGAACAATTGCAACGCCGCATAATCGCCGTGCGCCGCCGCGTCCACCGCGCCGTCCATGGCGCGGATGCACCCGCGTCCCGTCTCGTGTTCGTGGCGCATCACGCCCGTCGGGCCGCCTTCGCGCGGGAAACCTTTCGCCTCCATCGCCGGAAACAAATGTGTTTCCTCCTTCCCGTGGTGGCACTGGTCCGCGAAGGTGCGGAAGAAGCTGATCGCGTCCCGGGCGGACGCCGCGTCGAGCCTGCCGTTGGCGTTGGCTTCCGCGATGATGTGTTCGAGGCAATCCAGCACCTGCTCGATCACCCGGTGTTCGCTGCTCAATATGTCTGTCGGTTTCATGTTCTTGTTCTCCAATCTTGGGAGAACAGTCGCACGAGCTGGCATTTCCCGCGTTGACGCGCGTCAACACTTTCGAGCATTCGCAAATGACGCCGAAAGGCGGTTCGGCTGAAACACTCCTCACTCTTCGCGCAATGCGCTGAGCATCGGCACGCGCCACGCCGCGCGTACTGCCAGCACGCTCGAGCCGAGTCCGGCGGCGACGACCAGCGCCAGCATTACCGCAAGCTGGCCCCACGGCAGCGCGTCCGCGCGCGCCGCCAGGTGAGGCGCCACCGCCAGCAGCGCGCACGCCGCGCCGCAGATCAGGCCGGTCAGCAACAGGAAGCCGTTTTCCACCAGCACTAGCGCGGCCAGCGCCCGCTGCGGGAAGCCGAGCGCGCGCAGCAACGCCAGCTCGCCGCGCCGCTCCAGCACGTTGCGCAGCAGGATCGCGCCCAGCCCCAGCGTGCCGAGCACCAGGCCCAGCCCGCCGAGCATCTGGAAGGTCGCGAGGTAGGTGTTCTCGATCACCGCGAACGACGCCAGCCGCTCCGCCGTCGGCGTGACGTTGAAACCGTAATCGTTCAATGCCTCCGCCAGCGTTTGCGACACCGCCCGCCCGCGCTTCACCGGCGCTTCGATCAGGAAAAAGCCGTAGCCGCTCTGGCTCGGGAACAGTTTTAGGAAATGTGATTCCGCCATCACCAGCTCGCTCTGGAAAATGCTGCCGCTGAGCAGGCCGACGAAGCGCAACCGCACCGGCGCGCCGTGTTCGTCGGTGATGACGAAGTCTTCACCGAGGCCGCGATGCAGAATCCACTGCGCGGTGTTGGCGTCGCCGAACACCGGAACCACGCCGGGGCCGAAGTCGCGCCGCAGCAGCAGCCACGGGTTTGCTTTTTCGGCGGCGGTTTCGGCCAGCGTCGCCTCGAAGCGGAACCCGCCGCGTTCGATCATCGCGTCGGTCGCGCCGAGGATGCGCGGCCGTTCCGGCGCGTAGAGGTTCAGGCAGCTCGCGTCGTCGCCCGGCCGCAGCCGCAGCGGCGTGACGCGCACGCCCGTGAGCGCCGCGGCGGCCGACGACATGCCAAGCGCCTCGCGGCCTTTCGGCGTGTTCAAGTCGTGGTGCAGCGGCACGTCCGATTCCGCCACGAGCAGGAAGCCGCCGTCGCCGGAGGATTTCTCCGGCGCGCCGCCGCCCGACGTCTGGTGAAACGCCGTCACCGCCATGACCAGGAACGTCGCCGACGCCACCAACCCCGCCGTCAGCACACTGCGGCCCGGATGCCGCGCGCCGTTGCGGATGCCGAGCCACGCCACCCGGCGCGCGCGCGGCGGATGCGCCGCGTCAACGGTTGTGGACGATGCCGGCTCGCGGCGGAACCAGCCGTCCACAAACGCCAGCGCTGCCACGAGCAACGCCGCGCCGCCGCCGAAAAATCCCATCGCCGCCTGCTCCGCGCCGCCGCCCGCCGACGCGGCGAGGGACGCCACCGCCGCCAGCAAGGCCGCGCCCGCCACATACCAGCGCCGTCGCGCGGCCCGCGCGCCGGCCGCGGGCGTTTCCTCGCCGGCAAATTTCCCCGCGAGCAGCATCACCGGGGCGTGCCGCCGCAGCGAGCGCGTGGTCCGCCAGACCGATACCAGCGCCACGATGACGCCGCCCGCGCAACCCACGGCGAGCGAGCCGCCGGTCAGCGCGAGATGCAGGAACGGCGTGCCGACCGCCGGCAGCCACCACGTGCGCAACCCGGCAATCATCAGCGCCCCATACGCCACCGCGCCGGGCACGCCCAGCGCACCGCCCGCGACGGCGACGGCACAGGCTTCGAGCAGCAACAGCCGCCGCACCACGCGCACGGGAAACCCGGTCGCGAGCAGAATGCCGATCTCCTTCGCGCGGCGTTCGACGCCGAGCCGGAACAGCAGCGCCACGAGCATCGCCGCCGACACGATGAGGAAGAAGCTGAAGCCGAAAAACAACTGGCCGAAATCCGTCGCGCCCGCCGCCGAGCGCAGGCCCTGCTCCTTCACGGGCTGGAATTGCAAGCCGAGTTGATCGGGTGTGAGGGAAGCCAGAAGTTTTTTCTCGAAAAGCGCCGCTGTTTTCCGTAAGTCCGCTTCGGCGGGCGGGACGCCCGCGCTCCCGGCCGGCGCGAGACGAATGGCGGTGAGATTGCCGAACCGGCTCGACCACAACCGCTGGCCGGTGGCGAGCGAGACAAACGCCTTCGGCGTCGCGCGGCGCTCGTTCCAGTAGGCTTCGTCCTTCGGCCGCACGTGCTTGAGGTCCACCGGAAACGGCGGATCCCAGTCTGCCATCGTCTTCGCGTCCGAGATGCCGGGATACTCCGGCGTGAGCGTCGGGTCGGCCGCCGCGCCGGTGAGCGTGACGACGCCCGCAAGCTTGAATGTGTGTTCCGCCGTGTTCAGTTGCCCCTGCGCGTCCGCGGCGTAGTAGGCGAGACGCACCGCGTCGCCGGGCTTCGCCGCGAGGTCCGTCGCGGCCCATTCGTTCAGGAGAATCTCGTCGTCACCAAGCGCCAGCGCCGGCTCGCCGCTCGTCAGGCGCAACGCGCCGAGGGGATTCTGGGATTTGAGATTTAAAATTTGAGATTTGAGATCTTGAGATTCGGGATTCGGGATTCGGGATTCGGGATTGGCGATTGGCGATTTGAAATCGAAAGCGGCGACGGTCGAATACGGAATCTCCCGCGAACCGACGGCGATGGTGTTCGCCAGATATGTCAGTGTCGGCGCGGCGGGGATGCCGAGGTCGGCAGTGGCTGCGAGCGCGGCGTTGGCGATAGCCGGCTCCAGAATCATCCGGCCGCTTTCGAGCGAGACGCAGCCGCGCGCGGCGTGAACGCGCAGTTGCAGGTCGAGGTCGGCGAGCGTCAGTGCTTGCTGGAGCCGCGTCTGGAGCGCCGCGGTAGGGTGGCGCAAGCTTCCAGCTTGCGAATCATGATCACTCCGCAAGCTGGAAGCTCGCGCCACCATCGCGTTAGCGCGGCCCGCAAGCTTGAGCGCGCGCTGGAGCGTGGCCAGCGGCACGAAAGCGTTGCGCGGGAGTTGCTGGTTCGCCTGCAAGCCGAACCGGCCGACGCCGCTCGATGGAATCACCGCCGCCACCGTCAGCGGAACCGTCGCCACCACTTCGCTGCGCCGGCCCATGACGGAATCGCGCGGCACGGCGGACGGCTTCTCAAATCGCAACAGGACGCGGCTGCCGGCCCTGGCGTCCAGTTCCCGCGCGAGCGTTTCATTCAGCAGCACTTCGCCCTCGCGCGGCTGCGTCGCGGGCGGATGGAGGGCGAGTTTCCAGAAACGGTCGTCCACGCCGAGCACGTTGACCTGCCCGGCGCGCGCGTTGTCGGTCATCGCGCTGCCGCGGAGCAGGATGGCCGGCGCGGCGTCGAGATCGGCGGCGAGTTGGTCGCGAAAAAGCCGCGCCGCCACCAGCGCGCAGTCCACGCGGCCGAGCCGCTCCAGAGTCAGGTCGCGCAGGCTCGCGCGGACCGAATCGCCGACGATGAGCGAGCCGGTGAGCACGGCGGTGCCGACAGCCGCGCCGAGGCTGACGGCCAGCAGGCTGCGCCAGTGGTGGCGGAGGCTGCGAAGAAAAAGTGTGCGGAGGTTCATGGCGGCAAGGGGCAACGGAGTAATGGAGTGTTGGAGAAATGGAGTAATGGGGAAATGGAGTAGTGGAGTGCTGGAGTATTGGAGTCTTGGACGGCAATTTGTGTCACCACATGACTCCGACACTCCATGACTCCAATTTCCTTCACTTCGCCGGCTCCAGCTTTCCTTCTTCGAGCTCCATCCGCTTTGGCAGCCGCGCGGCCAGCTCGGCACTGTGCGTCACCACGATGAGTGTGGCGTTTTCGGCTTTCGCCATTTCCAAAATCACGTCGGCCACGGAACGGGCGGTGACGCGGTCGAGGTTGCCGGTTGGCTCGTCGCAGAGCAGCAACGTGGGCCGGTTGATGAGCGCGCGGACGATGGCGACGCGCTGGCGCTCACCGCCGGAGAGTTCCGCCGGGCGATGATCGAGCCGGCGCGCGAGGCCGACGCGGTCGAGCAGCATCCGCGCGCGTTCCGCGACGGCGGCGCCCGCGTCGGGCGCGACGATGGTTGGGATGAGGACGTTCTCCAGCACGGAGCATTGCGGCAACAGGTAATGCTCCTGGAACACGAAGCCGATCTCGCGGTTGCGGAACGCGGCCAGTTCCGGCTCCGGCAGCGCGAACGGATTGCGGCCGTTGATGAGCACCTCGCCGCCGGTTGGCCGGTCGAGCGCGCCGAAGATGTGCAGCAGCGTGCTCTTGCCCGACCCGGACGGTCCCGTGACGGCGAGCGCGTCGCCGCGGGCGAGCGAGAGGTTGACGCCGCGCAGGATGCGCAACGGCTCGGCGCGCGTCGGATAGTCGCGCGTCAGATTGGTCGCGCTGAGGCCGGAAGTGTTGGCGGAATCGGTGGCAGCCATCAGCGCATAACTAGCACGCGCGCCGCCCCGCCGCAACGATTCTTGGCGCGGCTGCACGGCAGAATTGAAGGGAAGAATCCGTTTGCAACAGCCGGGAGGCGGGCGCATTCTCCGCCCTGTCACAGCAAACCAACGAAGACCGTGACATCGTATAACTTGGAAGACGTCAGGAGGCGATTGCCATGAAAACCTGCCTCATCCGCGCTTCGATGGCTGCGCTCGGGATATTCTTGTGCGCGGTCATAGCCATCTTCACTCCTCCTCTGTGGGAAGGCGCGGGTGTAAGCGACTTTCGCCCGCAGGGAACGAAGATGGCTTTTCTTATCTTGGTGCTGGCAGCCGTCCTGCGAATAAAGAACCGCTGGCGAGCCGCAGAATTCGTCCTTGGCTTGCTGGCAGCCGAGGCTGTCACGCTCATGATCATTTCTTATTTCTCCGGCTTCACGTGGGGCGAGATATTTGAGCTGTTCAATCTGAGATACCTGCTTTCCATCAGCTTATTCATCGCGCCGCCATGGATTCTCGGCTTTGGCCTGGGCAGCCTCTGGCTTTGGTATCGGGAGAAATATGCAAAACGCGTGGCCTGACGAAACCTGGTTCTCGTGCTTCTGGCAAATCGAAAGCATGAACCGCTCATGCTCACGAATCCTCGTCACTCTCCTCTTGGTCACCCTCGGACCAGCGGCGCTCGCCTCGGAGAGTGATTCTGCGAAACACTCCCCTCCTCCTTTTTATCCCGACAAGATGAAGTTGATGGTGTGGCGCGACGCGCAGGGGGCGGAGCATCCGGTGACGAACGCGCGGGATTGGCAGCGGCGGCGGGAGCATATCCTGGCCAACATGGGGTTGGTGATGGGGCCGTTGCCCGCGGCGGACCGGCGCGTGCCGCTGGACGTGCAAGTCGTGCAGACGGAAGAGTTGCCGACGCTGACGCGGAAGAAGATCACGTATGCCGCGACGAAGGATTATCGCGTGCCGGCGTATCTGCTAATTCCGCACGGGTTGAAGGGGCGCGCGCCGGCGATGCTCTGCCTGCACGGCACCAGCGGCTCACGCGGCCGGACGGCGGGCCTCGGCGCGGATTATCCGCGCTACACGCTGGAACTGGCCGAGCGCGGTTACGTGACCATCGCGCCGGACTACACGCTGCTCGGCGAGAACCAGACCGACCCGGCGGCGGCGGGCTTTGCAAGCGGGACGATGATGGGCATCTGGAACCACATGCGCGCGGTGGACCTGCTCCAGTCGTTGCTGGAGGTGGACCCGGAGCGGATCGGCTGCGTGGGCGTCTCGCTCGGCGGGCACAACTCGCTCTTCGCCGGCGTGTTCGATCCGCGGCTGAAGGTGATGGTGTCGAGTTCCGGTTTCGATTCGTTCAACGACTACAAGGGTGGCGACCTGAGCGGATGGTGCCAGCCACGATACATGATGCGCATCCAGGATGTCTTTGGCAAAGACCCGAAGAAGATGCCGTTCGATTTCCCCGAAGTGCTGGCCGCGCTGGCGCCGCGGCATTTGTATGTGCACGCGCCGTTGAACGACGACAACTTCCGCGTCGAGAGCGCGCGGCGATGCGTGGAAGCGGCGGCGCAGGTGTACAAGCTCCTCGGTGTCGCGGACGGGATCGTGGCGGTCTATCCGCCGGGCAAGCACGGTTTTCCGATCGAAGCGCGCGAGGCGTCGTATAAGTTTATTGATAGCGTGTTGAAAAAGTAGCCGGCTTCGGGAACGGAACGCTGAGCCGTATCCATGCCGTCGCCGCGGCCCCTCACCCTTGCCCTCTCCCCATCGGATGGGGAGAGGGACTGGAGTTTGGCCCTGACTATGGGAAAGAGTTTATTTTTTAGCTTGATTTCTAGTTATATAACTAGATACAGTCCCATCATGGGTTACCCAACTAAAGTCCAATGCATCCGCCGCAAGAA
>Ga0114951_10000250_pt1 | contig 78619 bp, 66 predicted proteins | sample AM7aDNAmetaG_FD_88677 | JGI IMG/M metagenome (GOLD analysis project Ga0114951, IMG submission 88677) | Freshwater microbial communities from Finland to study Microbial Dark Matter (Phase II) - AM7a DNA metaG | ecosystem: Environmental > Aquatic > Freshwater > Lake | place: Finland: Lake Alinen...
AGATGGAATTTGTTCCTGGCCTGACCCTCCTCAAGGATGTGTGGCCGGGATTGCCGCTCCGTGATGCGCGTTTCGTTATACCGGCCGCCAGGCAAGGGGCTGTTCATGCCAAACCGCTCGGGTATGTGGTGGATACCGCCTACGGCCATTTAGCTTTTTCCAAGGATCTCGGCATGTCAGCAGCCCTGACGGCTCGTTGGGAAAGTGTCACCCATGAAACTTATCGTCAGTTCTCGGATCTCAATGGTTTCGAGCAAGCGATGCCTCCGATGGCCCTTCGCGCGTTTCACTCCTTATCCCGCTCCGAGGTGCGTAGTTTAAAACAGCACATTGACTCGATCACGGCAAAGAAGGACGCGGAGAAGGTAACAGCGCAGGTAGATTTCCTCAATTTTGTAGGTCATTTCAAAGCAGGCCAAACTAATCTGAGCCGCAATCATTTGTTTCGCCAAATTATCGAATCCATAGTTGCCTACGTGATGGAAACCGGCAGAAAAGATGTCCTCAAAGAAAAAGTGGATGTTTTGGTGACCCCTCTGGGTGCCCGAGGCAGTGCAAATATCCAGATCGTATTCAAAGATAGTGAGGAGCATGTCATCAGTATGGCCACTGTTTCAGCGCTGGGAAGCGATGCGGGAGATAATATTGAGGCCATGGAAATGCATCAAGGACCGCTGGGGGGGGCTTTTTACAAGGGCGAGAGTTTTGGTGGGTACAGGACGTCTGACGGTGAAGGGCGTAATCTTGTTTTGATAACTAATCAGCGGGGCTGGAAGAATTATGACTCGGAGGTTAAAACGGCCAAAGTTTCAGATGATCAATTGCTTGCGGGTGATCTTAAGTCAAAATTGGCTGATGAAATATTGAGAGCCTTGGAAGTGGCTCGCAAGAAGCCTGGTGTGACTTCGATTTTCACTCTCACAGGCAGCGGTAAACCTGGTGGCGATTGGAAAACTTCGCACCCCGAGATTTTGACACAAGAATTAGATGTAAGATCAGGAGACCAAAGTTCGAAACAAGAATTGCAGGATGTCAGAAGCGGAGAAAGCAAGGATTCCATGCCGTTCCTGAAGGAAGAAGGAAAAGGCCACAGGGTGGGGATTCTTTTTATCGGGGCCGGCAAATATGCGGTCAATGAGGGGGGGCACTTTGATGCTGTAGTGGATTATTTCAAAGCTGGGAAAGCGAATGTTATTGGAGTTGTGGAACAGAAACCTGATGAGGGGGATGGTTCCAATGTCTCGGGTAATGTCCCGAAAGATCTCCGGCCTAAGGTCTTGAAACATATGGGGGAAATGGGAATCACGGAGGATGACTTCAAAAACAAAGTCCTGATATCCGACGACAAAATGAAAACTCAGCATGCCTGGATGGAAATTCAGGAAATAGAAGGAAAGGCTAATCAAAAGATTGTCGAGTTCTTACAGTTTGATGCGGATGAACGAGGGGATGCCATGAACGACCAGAGGGCAGAGGCGATCGGAGCAAAACTCGGGGTTTGGTTGAGCCGGTCTCTTGGTGTTCGATCCCTTGCAGATCTGAATCAACTGATTCGGGATAACGATTTGTACCCCTTGTCCCCGGAGATCGCTCGTAACGCGGATATCTCGAAAATCATTGCGCGGGCGGGTATGGACCCGAAGGTGAAACGTTTAATGGTGAATAGAATGATCATCGAGCGGCTGGTTCCCGACGCTCCGAAAAGTAAGCGCGTTGCCGTGATCGTCACGAGCCGGTCGAGGGTCCATAAATCCTATATTCTGTGGGCTCTTAAGCAGGGCCATCATGTTTTGGTGGATAAGCCGCTAACCACGCCCCTGGAGTGGAAGTTATCGGACCAAGATGATCTATCGGATCAAAATGTAAAAGAAATGATGACCGATTTTGAAGAGATCCGGCAAACAAGTCGGGACGATACTCTCTTGATGCTGGCGACGCAAAAAAGATATAACGCTCTCTCCCGACGGATCATAGATGCAATCAATGAAAAAGAACGTGTCGACTATATGAACCTGACCTATAACGACGGCTTTTGGGTGAACCTGATCTCCGAAGACCTTGATTCGATCTATAGTCTCAAGAAAGACGGCGGGAAGCTGGCGCATAGCGGGTATCATTTTTTTGATCTTATACCTTTGTTCCTTCAGAAGAGTGGGGATTTTTCGGGCGTGACACGGGCTGAAGTGTATGCGACTTTTCAAAAGCCTGTAGACATTAAAGCGTACAACGATCTGAAAGATCGAGGCGTGGGCGGTGAGGAAAGAAGTTGGGAGACCGAAGGTCCGAGTTATCAGGACTCCTCGAAGTCAATTGATGCCAGGGAGGTTCCCCACGAGGTTAATGCCAACATCCAGATCATTTTTAGGGATGGCCGCGGCAATGTCGTGACAACGGTCAACTTGGGGATGTTTCACGGTGGTCCTTTTTCGAAGCGGATGGATAAGAATGGCTACGGAGGACGTGTCAAAACGCAAGTCATTTATATGAAACAGCCTTCTAAAACTCTCAATGATTCACGTATTGCAAAGTTCTTCACCCCTCAAGGCGAGAACAATGTCGGAGGAAATGGTCATGGAGAACTGAGCGTATCGGGAAAGGATCCTGTTACTGCGGACGGATCAGAGGATGATACGCTCCCGGCTAAGGAATTCATGGATGCCCTTTACTATGCTAAGGATTTGACAGGGATCAACGGGCGAGTCCGTTCTCCGGTCATTTCGCATGCCATAGGGATCAAACTTATGGCGGCTGCCTATCAGTCGGTATTTTCCGCAGCCGAAGGCAGAAGCAAGCTGGTAACGTTTAGTATTACTCCGGCGGAAAAAGAAAGCCTTCGCAACGCTTGGAGGAATAACGGATTTTTGAAAGCAAGCGTTCGCTCCGAAGTGCGGCAGCCTAAAGCGTGGGAGCTTTCAAAAGAACTGGACGGTCGATTTTTTGTTAATTCCAAAACAGGAACCCTCCGTTTTAATCCTGACAAAGCTCCGATGGCAGTCGGGTTCGATCTATGGTGTGTGCGCCACGGGAAAACCCGAGGCAATGAACTGCACCTCGTCCAGGGGCAGGTGGATCTGCCGGGCCTGAATCAATTAAACGAAGACGGAAAACAGCAGGTGCGCGAAGGGGCCGAAGCTCTTTTTGCGCAGCTTGAGCCCAAGATTCGTTCCGGGGAAGAAATTGTGGTGATCACAAGTCCGCTCGAGCGAAGTAAAGAGACCGCTCGTGCTTTTGTAGAGCTCGTGAAAAAACGCACGGGTGTGGAACTGCCCATGTCCGAAGAAGAGGATGCGACGGAGAGCTCCTTCGGGACTTTTGAGAACCGTCCCTGGATGCCACTCTCTCAGGCTGTGCAAGAAGAACTCGTGCGCTACGGTATTCCGCCCGCCTTGTTGTCGCCGGAGGCGAATGAAATCTTGTCTCGCCGGGCAGAAGAACAAAATGCCGCCCAGCGATTGGAAAAAGGGGAGAGCTTTATCGATGTCCTGGTTCGTTCCCGGAGGCTTCTTGAGAAACTGGACCGCCTCTATCGTGGAAAAACCGTGGTTCTGGCAGGGCACGGAACCCAAATCAATGCGATGAGGATCTTGCTTGGCGATAAGATCCCGCTTAAAAAAGATGGCACCGGCAGTGAGATTATTCAATGGTGTGGCACCGAACTCAGTCACGGAATGCCCAAGCAGCTCACTTTTGGCGCAACCCGCCGCTCCGAGATGCGCACTGGCTTGCCTCGCACGAACCAAGACTTTCGTGAAGGGACGCCAGTCCTCTGGCAGGAGCTCATTACCTCGTCAGAAGCTGCAAAAAATGCGAAGGCGCACGAACGGTACTTTGAGCGATTGCCGGATATACGGTTATTAGCGGCTATTTTTGAACGACTCAGTGAAGGAAATCCCGACGATTATTTGATCCAAATTCTAGAAAAATCTTTGAGCAATGATGCCGTGAACGAGCGTCGTGACTTGAAGCGTCAGATCGAAGAATTGGTAGAGCTTATTCGCTCGCTTGAATCACCCGTCGCCACAAACTCAAACGTATCGTTCCCGCTAGAAAATCTTGCCTACCAAGCACTGATCGAAATGGTGCGCCAATGGCCTAAAAAAGAAAGGCATACCCATATTAGCGCGTCCGTGCCAGCAGAGATGATCGTGGAAGAATTGGAATATCGGCGAAGGGATCCGAAGTATGACGAAGCGTTGAAGAATATAGTCGGCAAAGCGATCCAAAAAGGAGAAACGGAAGATCCTGAGAGGGTTGAATCCGCGAAAAGGTTTCAGGAGCTTCTTAGTCGCAGCACCGCTGAAAAAAAACCGATCACAGCGGATGCGTTCCGTGAAGTTGTGGATAGTAGAAACTTCCGAGGAACAAGGGACGTGCGAGACTATTGGATCGATGCGATTAGCGACCCAGCCGCCAAACGAGAGGCGGTGATCAAAGCAATCATGCGAGTTGTAGCCCAAAACTTTTCGGATGGGGTTACGGACCTCGAGATCCGCTTTAATCCCTTTAAGGTCACTCAAGATCAAGAGAGCCTCGAAAGCTTTCTTGCTGAGCTTACGCGGCAATGTTCAAACATGGAAGCCGTGGCGAAAAATGTTTTTGGGAAGGAACCTTTTGTAAGTTTTGTGTTTAGTTTCGATAGAAAGAATATGCGTCGCAAAGGCGCTGACGATACAAATTTTGGAAAGACGCGTCAATCCTGGACGGATAAATTTCAGATGTTGATAGATTTGAAAAAATCAGGAAATGCAAAGCTTGATTTGGATAGGATTAAAGGGATTGATATCGCTGGCACGGAACCCTTCAAATGGGTGGGCAGTGAAGAGGAGACCATAAAGTCTGTTACTGAAGATTTTGATCTGACATGGCTTGCTGAGCAGCTCATGAAGCTGAAAACGGAAGCCAACTATATGATCACGGTGCATTTGGCGGATTTTTCGGGAGCAGATCCCGGGGACAAACCTGAGGGACACATTGCTTTTATCAAAGCTCATTTGAATGCTTTGACGGGGATTCTCAATCGTGTGGGACATGGGCGAATGTTCACGCCAGGGGAAGTTCGTTTTTTTGTGGATAATGATCGTAAAAAACCGTCTTGGAAAGCTGGCGCGAACGAGAATAAAGAACTTTTACGGAGCATCAAGCTGTCAGGGTTGATCATCGAATCAACCCCTGAAAGCGATATGCTCGACATGAACATTTTAAGAAATAAGTATCCGAATTATTCATGGTTTCAGCCGGAGCATCGGCTTAATGTTGTTTACGGAACGGATGGTTTTTATGGTTCCCAACCCATAACCCTATCCCAATGGCTGGTTCGTTTGATGCTGGCGTCCCCAACGCCTCAACCTTTGTTTTTGAATGGAACAAGAACGGGGGGAATTACCGTCGGTGAAATGAAAGTCGCGTCTATTGCCGAGAGCGGTCGTTCGGAGGTTCGCATATCGCAGGAAAAGCAAGTCGCAGACCAACGGCCGATGGGTTCTGACATTCTTATTGCCAGCTGGAAAGCGGCTTGGGAAAAGAATCTTGAGAAAAGCAGATCCTCTTGGCTTTCTCATCCCGAGTTACCTTTCAAGTATAATCCTTCCGCACCAACTATTTCAAATGACCCCGATGTCTTTCCCATAATACCGATAGGTCCCTTTACTGCGATACGGTTGGTCGAGCCTTCTATTACCGAAGACCTGTCTATATCTCGCGATGAGCTTGCTTCTCCAAGCGCCTCGAGCTCGAATTTGGCCAGTAATTTTGGTCCAAATTTTCTTTTCGATGACCCAACTTCTCCCGATCTCATGGTGCTCAGTAATCATTGGCCAAAAATCAGATACCACTCTCTATTGGTCAGCAGAACTCTGCGGGAGCAGAAATTGACATTTGAAGATGTCCTGGCGCAATTGGCTTGGGCGCGGCATGGTGCTGTTACCGAATTTCACCGGATGAAAAGATTTGTGAACCATCTCCATATCCATTTATTTCCGATGGAATTGGCTCCCATCAGTCAATTTTCCGGAACCTTTACTGTAGAAGCCAAAGCACGGGGAGTAGCGATCGGTCATCTGGATTATCCTGTACAGCACACAGCCTTTTCAGCGGCTGATCCCGAAAGGTTGGCTCGGATTGCCAGCGTTTATGCGCAGCAGCTGGATCAGGGAAATTTCTGGTACAGTCAGGACGTTCTCGGGGCTCGGGATGGCAAGAACCCCGTGGTTGTCTTTTTTATATGGAAGAAAAAGAGCCAACGCTATCGTTTTATGACCGCAGGGCTATTTAAGGTGGATTTTTCAGCCGCGGCGCCTTCCGCAGATGTCCTGATGGATATGCTGAGGAATAGTTTTGATCAGGCGGCTATGGATCAATTTAACGACGTATTTTGGAAAGCATGGAGTGACGCGAGCTCCACTTTCGAGGTAGTTGCGGCCAATCACGCCGTTGGGCCCAATCCGAATATCCAGGAAAAAGTATCTGGATTCAATGAAATCCGACGCTCGGAAGCTCGGATCGCCGCGGTGACGGCTTCTCCTATCGCGAAAACCGTCAAGCTTTATGAGCCCAGAGAGTCTTATCCGAAGGCGTTCACTTTCTATGATCCTCAAAAGGTTTCGGTTGAGCTTTTGATCAATCCCGAGCCGAGCGGACGCTATGCTTATAGCCATGTAATGGAAAAAAGATGGTGGAATGAGAAAGTCGCGTCACGCGTCGTGGATGTTCCTTTGATGACTCTTGAAGAGCCTCTGAGCTCCCGGTTGGGGAAGGATCTTCAGCGGTTTACAGTTTATTCTTATCACAATGTTTACCATAACGACTGGTTTACGGTTTTTGAAGGAAAAACGCGCCGACTTTATCACAGGATGGGAGAACCTTTTCAGGAACGCACGTATCCGATGTTTGTGATCCAAAATAACGGTCAAGCAACTTCCGAAGATTTGAGATTCGAAACGGTTTCGGAAGAACCGGCAACGATCGTTAAGGTTTACAGGGAGGGTGATGCCGGGAAGAAAGATATCGGACCTTCGATAAAGTTTGCTGTATTCGGGCAAAGACTGATCCATGGAGGAAAAGCAGAACCCATGGCGACGTTTGCCGCGCAATGGTCCGATATTTTTCAACTTTTTAGATTTCCCATCTTGGCAAAAAGGGAAGGGGACGGTACGAAGAATGGGGAACTGATCGGGCCCAAAGAGCTCATGGTAGGGCTTAAGAAGCGTATAAGCGGGCCTAAGGATTTCATGGGTGAGTTTGCGGATCCCATTCTTCCCGAAGACCGTCCGGTTCTCAGGAAAGTACTCGAACAAGATGGATACGCGGAAATTGATCTTAAGCCGTATCTCATCCGGTCCTATCGCGAGCCTTATACCTTGAAACAGATCGAAGAGGAAATCGCCGGCAGGAAAACCTATCTGCCAGTGGAATCCTGTATCCCAGACGCGTTGAAAGAGGGAAAATTTTTCATTGATGACCAAGGTTTTCTTCACATCAGGTTTCGGAGAGCTGTCTACCCGCATAAGCTCATGGGAATCACACGGTCCGGAAAGATCTTCACGGCCGTGTTTGCCGGGAACAGAGATGAGCGGAAAGGCTATACTCCGGAGCAGATCCGGGGAGAGGTCGTGCGAGAGATGGAAGAAAAGAACGATCCCGTCGAGGAACTCTTTCTTTTTGATAATAGCAAGGATGCTTTCAAACGGGTTAATGGTGTTTTTGTGCCCGAAGAAAGCAGCCCCGTTGTATATGAGGGAGGACCCGCTGCGATTGCGATCCTTGAAACAAGAAAGGCGGAAACAGGGCAGGAGCGCTCCGAAATTAGGAGCCCGAGAGGGTTCGGAGATTGGCCGAAACTTCAGGCGAAGGCCAGGGAATCAAGGATCAACCGTCTGCTGGATCCGGCTTATATCCTGCATGACTGGATGGTGTCGGAGAAAGTGAATCCGGAGTTCCGACCTTTCAGATTGATCTATGGCGCGGCGGGGGTGGATCTGTCGAACGCATTTTTAAGCACGGACATGAAAGAGGGTTTATTTATTTCCGATTATTTCGGGTGGACAGCGAATGTTTTTGGCAATGGGGTGGTCGCGGATCTGAAAAAACTGGAGGATCCTAGTTTCCGACGCCAAATGCTTGCGGCGGAATGGGCGGAACAGTATCGGATTGAAAAAAGAAAGTGGGGCTACTCGATCGGAGATCGACTCCATATTCCAGATCGACGGCTTGCCGCCTTGGCTGTGGAATTAGATGCTCTGGGGCTTGAAAACATACAAGTGATTTCGGAAGACCAATACCCGGTTTTAACATTTCCATGGCGACATCCCTTAGCAAATGAAACAACGCTTCGGACAGTCACTTTCATAGATGCGGACATAACGCGTCCCACTCACTATGCTTCGACTTTGAGGGGAAAATTTGATGGCTACTACCAGAGAGCCGGGCAAGAAGTCCCTCTGGACTATGAAAGAGACCCAAGGTTTATTTCAGAACTTCAGAAATTCCTTGTCGAAGAAGGATATTTTATCACCGATGATTACGCCTACGATCCTGCGTCGGAGATGTCGGGTGTTCGGGCCTTTACGGACCAGGGAAGTCGATTCCCTCTTGGGCTTCCTCGTTTAAGTATTTCTCATGACAAAGAGCTAGCGGACGCTATTTTAGAACTTCGTGGAAAAGGTGTTTTGAGCGACACGCCGTCAAATCGCTACGGCTGGGATGTTCGCATAAGAAAATCGGTTCGTTCCGAAATCCGAAACAAGGATCAAGTACCGAGTGTGAAAACAAGTGAGGCGCGACCGTCTATTCCGACGGCATTTATGGCGAAGGTGGTAGATGTTTGGGAGAAGGTCAACAAGCTCAACCTCCGAAGTGAGCCCTCGCCGCTCGATGTGAAAAGCGTGCAAGCCAACAAGGAGGGATTTGTCTTTGTCGGAGACAGCACGGAATTTGAGAGAGCTGTTGCTGCCTGGGCGGGGCTGATCGACGGAACCGAAGAAGGCTATCAGTGGATGGGAAAAGCAGCTGAGAGCCAACGCAACATGGGTTATGGAAAAAAACATTCGTTTGTTGAAAACGCAAGGATGGCGGCGAACTATTTGAGCGAGAACGTGGACTGGTATGCCTATCAACAAGGCGCCATTGTGCTCAATTATGATGATTCCACCGGCAACGGGTACGTGGCGGTTCTTGATCGCGGGGACAATGGGTTTCCTGTGAAGAAGGGCGGAGAGTTGGATATCGAATTGGTCGAAGGAGGCTTTCTGGCGCAAAAATCTGAAAGCAAAGGCACCGGGATTGCGATGGGGCGCATTATCAAAGAAGGTGCTCTTACGATCATTTCTCACGGGCAAGTGGCTGAGATAAAAAAAGGCGAGAAAAAAGCCAGGGAAGTTATTTCGCACTCTTACGATGGGACAAAAGCCAAGGATGTTGCAGCGTTCAAAGGATTGGCTGTGATCGTTCGTTTTACCGCAAGTCGGTCGGAGGTGCGAAAGGTGGACCCTGAAAGCGATGAAGCGATGACTTCCGAACTTGAAGCGGCTCAGCGTCAATTCAAATGGTGGTCAAAAAAGATTCCTGCCTGGACGGACGGAGAGAAACAAAAGATCCCGCAGGTTCTCAAGGCTCTCCATGAGGCTGGTTTCAGTTTACGCGGCGGAACGGTTCAGATGGAAACGAGTGAAGAAGGCGCAAGGGTCGTTTTTGGAGTATTGGGCACTCCGCGAACTCCATCTTCGGTCTATAACAAGGCCCTTCAGCGCTATAAGGATCGAGGTGGGTGGGATGCGGCGTTGCGCGAAGCTGGGCTTGATCCTGTTGCCATCAAGCGTGAGCAGCTTGGTTTTATCGAGCTCCGGAACATGAAGAACGGAAAAGAAAGAAAATGGCCTGCGGCCGGACCTCGATCTGAGATTCGGAGCGCGAAGCCTGAAGAAAAGCTCAATGAGCAGAAACCTGTCGAAGGGGAGCCTTTTTTAAAGGAACTCCCCGGAAACGTAGGCGATATTAGCCGCGCGATGTTTCGAAGATCTTTGGGGTTCGGAAACGCGATCGCCCTCCGGGTCTTCTTTGATCAGCTTTTACCTTTAAATATGACTCAAAAGGGACAAAGCCCATATGAACACATGCAATCGATGGGCGTTGTTTTAGATAAGATACCTTATAAAATGCAGGATCTCCTTGCAGGGGCTGGGATCCAGCAAGAAAAGATCCTGGATCTTTACCGGGAAGTGCTAAGTGACAGGGAGGTCCTGAGGCTCTTTTTCGTTCTCCACGAGTATGGACGTCTTGCCCGGAAAACCGATGCGGAGAACGGAGCAACCTTTGTTTATGACCTGCTTACCAAGCTGAGCTACGATCCGGCCAAGGCCCGGCTTGTCAGCGAACTCGTTCGTTATCAGGATAAACCCTTTCAGGTCTATGCTCACCGGGACCAACAAAAAGTAAACGGTGTTTTCAGCAAATTAGACAAACTTTCTGAAGAATTATTTTCCGGAAAACCCCAGGAATTCGATCGCTTTCTAAAAATACTCACGTTATTTTCGGCTTTCGATATTCTTTATTCGGGAGATCGGAAGCTGACGGAAGAATCAGCCTCAGTTCTTTTCAAGGAGCGGGAACAAAAAGTAGCTATTACCGAGCTATTCCAGTTCCCCGAAATCGCCAAAAAAGAAATCGCCCTGATGCATCAAGCCCCAGACGTGAAGCCGGACGAAACTTCCACGCGGTCGGAGATCCGAACCGATGCGAGGATGACAGAAGAACGTAAGACGCTTGAAAGCAAAGCTGCGAGCACAAAACAATCCGTACGCACGGCGATTGAAAGTATGCGTGGAAAATTTACGATCATGACGGGTATGGCGGACGCTGCAAAATTCACAGAAATGCAGCTTGATGAGTTCGAGATCATGGCGCTTTTGAATCCCAACGTGAAGTCCGTTTTTTATGGGGAGAAAACGCTTCTTTCCCCCGAAATGCTGAAACGGCTAGAAAAAATGCAAAGCGAACTCGGCGCGGGGCGCATTGAAATTACGGAGGATGGATTGAAGAATTTACCGGTTCGTGAAGCGGAAAAAGAAAAGACGATCTGGCTCTTCAAAGGCGAGGTCGATGCGCAAACGGTACTTCGAATTAAAGGAAGACCGGGAAAGAATTATCTGTTCCGTTATGTCTCAGAAGAAACGGGGCTGGTGCCGATGGCACTTCTCTTCGCGGATCAGCATGAGAAGCCTTTTGAAAAAGGGATGATGGATCTTTCCATGGCGAGCGCGATGTTGCGTGTGGCTATTCAGGAGTTCCAGAACAGTGTTGTGTTTGCACGCGCCGCGTAGCGCGCCGCGCGAGCCACGTTCCACGAACCACGGCGTGGCCCGTGGCACGGAATTATGATATAGTCTCCCCCTCAAAAAAGAACGGAGTTTAAAATGGGCTTTAAATGTGGGATCGTCGGTCTTCCCAATGTCGGCAAATCGACTATCTTCAATGCGATCGCCAAGGCGCACGCCGCGGCGTCGAACTATCCTTTCTGTACGATCGAGCCGAATGTGGGCATGGTGCCGGTTCCGGACCCGCGTCTCTGGGAACTGAGCAAACTCTACAATCCTCAAAAAACAACTCCGACCACGGTCGAATTTTATGACATCGCAGGGCTTGTCGCCGGCGCCTCCAAAGGCGAAGGCCTCGGGAACCAGTTTCTTGGTCATATCAAGGAAGTCGAAGCCATTCTGCACGTGGTTCGCTGCTTTGAAGACCCCAACATCGTCCACGTCTCGGGAACGATCGATCCTTCACGCGACATTGATGTGATCGATACAGAGCTTTGCCTGAAGGACCTGGATACCATCAACACGCGATACAATAAAACGGAAAAACTTTCAAAGTCCGGAGACAAGGAATCCAAGGAAAGAATGCCGGTCTATGAAAAGGTGAAAAAGGCGCTTGAGGACGGTACCCCGCTTCGAAATATCGGGCTTACGGAAGAAGAGAAATTGCTTGTAAAGGACATGGCCTTCCTGACCTTGAAGACCGTGCTTTACTGCGCGAATGTCGCAGAAAAGGATCTCCCGGGCGGCGGACCCTTTGTGGACTTGTTGCGTCAGCGAGCGGCCAAAGAAGGTGCCGAAGTCGTCGTGATCTCAGGCAAGGTAGAGTCCGAACTGATCGATCTTTCAGAGGAGGACCAGCAGGTTTTCTTAAAAGATCTTGGTCTCGAAGAGCCAGGACTTAACTCGCTGATCCGGACCGGCTATAAGGCGCTTCAGCTCATTACTTACTTTACGGCGGGGGAGAAAGAGGTTCGCGCGTGGACTGTTCGCAAGGGGTCAAAGGCGCCGCAGGCTGCGGGTGTGATCCATTCTGATTTTGAGCGCGGGTTCATTCGTGCCGAAGTCATGCGCTATGAAGACCTTCTGAAATATGGCTCCCAGCCAGCAGTTAAAGAAAAGGGCCTCCTTCGCGTCGAAGGTAAGGAATATGTGACGCAGGATGGGGATGTGATGCTCTTTCGATTTAGCGTCTAAATCGAAAGAGCGGGACTCGTTCCTCGGGTTTCTGAATAAATTGCCATCCTGTAATGAATGAGTATAATCTGCTCTATGCGTAATCCATTCTACTCCATCTACCGCGATTTCAAGGCCTGCTTTGAGCGCGATCCGGCCGCTCGGACTCCGTTTGGCGCACTTGAGGTCATTTTTCTCTATTCAGGACTTCATGCGGTGCTTTTCTACAGGTTTGCGCATATTCTCTACGCGTTGCGTATTCCGTTTATCCCGCGGCTCATTTCTCAGATTGCGCGGTTTTTGACCGGGGTTGAGATCCATCCCGGAGCGAAGATCGCCCCCGGATTTTTCATTGATCACGGCATGGGAGTCGTGATCGGTGAGACGACCGAGATCGGCGAGAATGTAACAATTTATCAGGGCGTAACGCTCGGCGGAACGGGGAAAGAACGAGGCAAACGTCATCCAACGCTTGGGCATAACGTGGTGGTGGGCGTGGGCGCCAAAGTGCTCGGGAATATCAAGATCGGGGATCACGTGAAGATCGGTGGCGGATCGGTTGTGATCCATTCCGTGCCGGATCATTGTACTGTGGTCGGCGTTCCGGCTGAGATCGTTCGCATCGATGGCAAAAAGGTTGAGGAGGTCGATCTTGAGCACGGCGATCTGCCGGATCCTGTGAGAGAGCTCAAGAACCGCGTCCGTGAACTTCAAAAAGAAGTCGAATCCCTTGAAGCGCATCACAAAGGTGCTCACAAAGCACAAAGCACAAAGCACAAAGAAACAGATGCTTGATTTTTCTCTTGAGCCTTACGCTTTGACCTTTGAGACGTGATCAATGGAAAAATTTTCAAAAAAAATCACCAAAGGTAAAATTTATTCTGACGGTGGAGCTCGCGGGAATCCTGGGCCTGCGGCGATCGGCGTCCTGGTTTGCGATGAGAAAGACAACAAACTAACCGATCATGGCGAAACGATTGGTGAGGCGACCAATAACGTTGCAGAATACACCGCGGTGGTCCGAGGCCTGACACTTGCGGCAGAATTAAGTATCTCCGAAGCCGACTATTTTTTAGACAGCGAGCTTGTTGCGCGCCAACTCTCCGGTATTTATAAACTCAAGGCGGAGCATCTCAAGCCGTTCTTTTTGAAGGTCAAGGAGCTCGAAAAGAGATTCAAGCGTGTTACTTATTTCCATGTGCCGCGTGAGCACCCGAAGATCAAACATGTCGACCGGCTCGTGAATTTGGCGCTCGATCGGGCAGGGCACTGATCCGTGCGCCTTACTAGCATCCTAGGAGGCTGTTCATGACACAAACGGCATACATTTTTTTGGGGTTGATCGCCGGGGTTTTTGGCGGGATGTTCGGCATCGGCGGCGCAACGATCATCATTCCGGCCCTGGTGTATTTTTTCGGGCTTACGCAGCACCAGGCGCAGGGGACGACGCTGGCGATCATGGTGCCGCCCATCGGGCTGCTCGCGGCCTGGCGTTACTATCAAAGCGGGAACGTGAAGCTGGGAATGGCGGCCTTGATCTGCGCCGGATTCTTTGTGGGAGGATATCTGGGGGCCAGTTTCGCGCAGCACATACCGGAACTTTTGATGAAGAAGCTGTTCGGGGTTTTTTTAATGCTGGTTGCTTTTAAAATGATCTTTACAAAATAAAAATCTCTCTCAGAGACAGGCATTCGATGACTATCTGTTCCCGAGAGAACACAGGAGATCCTATATGAAAGTTTCGTTAGCAGCATTGGCGCGTTCAGCCTCGAAAGCCGACCTTTTTGTGGCGGGCTATTTCAAAGGGGAGAAGGATCTGAAGGCGCTTAAGAAGATCGATCCTCTTTTCGCGAAAGCGGCCGAGGCGGCCATTTCCAAAAAGCGTTTTGAAGGAAAAGCCGGTGAAGCTTTCAGTTCGTATCAGGCTGGATATCGCCAGGCGCCGGAAATGCTGCTGTTGGGGTTGGGCGAGAAAAAAGACTTCAAGAATGAGTCTTTGAGGAAAGCCGTTGGCGCATTGATCGCTGCTGCCAATGCCCGGAAAGCCGTTAAGGTTCGGGTCTTCCTCGATTCTTTCGTGGGGGGAACCCTTCCCGCCGGGGAGATTACAAATATCTTTACAGAGATCTCTTTCCTTGCGGCTTATCGTTTTACTCCTTATAAGACCCGAAAAAAAGACGATCCGCCGAAGGCCCCAGAGTCCGTAGAGTTTGTGACGGAAGTAAAAGAACTATTTCCTTTGATCCGGCCGGTCATGGCGCGTGCGGAAAAGATCGCAAAAGCCGTGAATTTTGCACGAGATCTTAATAATCAACCCGGCAACGTGATGAATGCGCCGAGGCTCGTCGAGGAGTCCAAAAAGCTTGCGAAAGAAAAAGGGATCGAGTGCAAGGTCCTGGGCCCGGCGGAGCTTAAGAAATTGGGTATGAACGGGATTCTCTCTGTGAACCAGGGTGCCGTAACACCGGCGGCTCTGATCATCATGGAATACGGGAACGAACACAAAGCCCAGGGGACGGTCTGTCTCGTCGGTAAAGGCGTGACCTTTGATACGGGCGGCATCTCCATAAAGCCTTCGAAAGGCATGGAAGAAATGAAATATGACAAGTCCGGCGCGATCGCTGTGATCGCGACCATGGGACTTGTGGCGGACCTGAAGCTGCCGCTTCATATCGTCGGCTTGGCGCCTTGCGTCGAAAACACCGTGGCCAATGATCCCCAGCGACCCGGTGACATTATCCGCATGATGAACGGTAAAACCGTGGAAGTGGTGAACACGGATGCCGAGGGCCGGCTTATTCTCGCGGACGCGCTGTCTTACTGCGAGCAGTTCAAACCTCAGGCAATCATCGACGCCGCGACGCTTACCGGCATGTGTCACCATACCTTCGGTGATAAAACCTGCGGAATTCTTGGGACGGATCAGAAGCTGATCGATGCGATCTTGGAAGCCGGTGAAAGAGTCGGGGAGCGGTGCTGGCAGTTGCCGCTTTGGGATGATTACGCGGACGCGATCAAGGGGACCCACTCCGACATTCAGAACGTAGGCGATGGGTATGCTGGGACTATTACGGCGACGATGTTCCTTAAAGAGTTCGTCCCGGGGAAAACGCCCTGGGCGCATTTGGATATCGCAGGAGTGGCTTATTCAGGAAAGAACCGTTTCGATTGTCCCAAGGGCGCGACAGGATACGGGGTCCGGCTTTTTGTCGAAGTTCTTTCGAACTGGAACTCCGAGAGTATTACCAAGAAGTAGGGAATGGGCTCACTCCGTTAAAGCTTTTCCCCGGGAAGCCGTTAGATTAAGGGGAAGGAAATTGAAATTTAAGGAGAATGCCTATGAAAAAGACCCTCTCGTATCTTATCGTTTTTTTGATGATTTTCGCGTCCTTGTCACCTTCGGCGTTTGCGGAGGGTGTCAAACAATTCGGAGCTTCCTTGCTCCTACCGACCACCGGTCAAGCCTTGAATGGTGAGATCGGGGCTACCAAGACGAAGATCATGGCCGGTATCGAAGTGGCCGCCGTCACCACAACGATCCTTCTTGCCACGCTCACGACCGGCGGTCTTTTTTGGGTCGGTCTCGGGCCTCTTATTGCTAATCATGCATGGAGCGCCACGGATGCTTTCAAGACGGCGCGCAGCGGCAACAACAACGATCCGTATATCCAACAGCAGCTTTCTTCGGCTCAGCGAACCCTGGACGTGTCCCGTCAGAACCGCTTTGACCGGGAATCCGATATTCGCCAGAGGATCCTGAAGGCCGGCGAGCAATAAAAATTTCGCTCTTTGATTTTTTGATATTGCGAAAGGCCTGGTCCTTGCGATCAGGCCTTTTTTTTCCAACCAAAAGGAATTCATGAAAGACAGTCAAAGACGGCTTGTTTTTTCGCAGCTTCGCATGGCGACCGAAGTCTGGCAAGGCATCGAAAAAGATTCCATGCCTTCGGATCGGTGGCTCGCGCGCTATTTTTATCAGAATCGGAAAAAAGTTGGCTCTCGCGATCGGAAATTTCTCTCCGAGACGATCTACGCGATCTTTCGCAACAAAAGCTTTCTGGAAGCCTGGGTTGAAAAGGCAAAGCCTCGGCCGATCATGAGCGATCTTGAAAAAGCCGAAAACCTTTGTCTTTATGCGGCGGCGAAGGAAGGGCTTGTCAGTAGGGAAGATTTTCGCGAGTTTTTTAAGCAAAGCGAAAAAGTCTACGCCGCCCTACAGGAACATCTTCTTCCGGAAGGAGAAGGCCCAAAATCCAAAGAAGAAATGATCGCGCTTCTTTATTCCTTTCCTTTGTGGCTCGTCCGGCACTGGGTTGAGGTGTTCGGCGTTCATGAAACGGAGCGTCTGGTAGGTTTTTTTCAGCAAAGGCCGCTTCTCGTCCTTCGCGCGAATACACTTAAGATTAGCCGAAAAAAACTCGTAGACATGTTCCGGCGGTTCGGTGTTGAGGCCAACCAAACAACCATGTCTTATTTTGGGCTGATCCTTCAGGAGCGGCGCAATGTGTTTGACACCCCGGCCTTTCGTGACGGATGGTTCGAGGTTCAGGATGAAGGCAGCCAGATGGTTTGTCAAAAGATGGATCCCCAGCCCGGAGAGAGCATTTGGGATGTTTGTGCGGGCGGCGGCGGAAAGAGTCTGCTTTTGGCGGCGATGATGGAGAACAAAGGACGTATCGTGGCGACGGACCTTCGTTCTTATAAGCTGGAGGAACTAAAAAAACGAGCCAAGCGGGCTGGGGTCTTTAATATTTTTCCCGCTGAGTTGGATCGCATGGCGGACCTCAAACTTGCGCAGCGAGGATTTGAGAGGATTTTAGTGGATGCACCGTGTTCCGGGACCGGGACGCTCGGTCGGAACCCCGATGCGAAATGGAAGCTCGCCCCCTCGTGGTTCGAGGCGCTTCCCAAAGAACAGCTTGCGATCCTTGAAAAAGCTTTGCCATACCTCGCGGAAAACGGCAGACTGTATTACGCAACCTGTTCGGTGGAGGCTGCTGAGAACGAAGAGGTCGCCAAGGCGTTCCTGGCAGCGCATCCAGAACTTGAGCTTGTCCCCAGCGGGGAAGCGGGGGAGAAGTTCTTCAAGCTATGGCCACCGGAGACCGGGACGGATGGATTCTTTCTTGCTGTTTTTAAAAAAATCAACGAAGGTCAAAAAGCGGGGAATAAAACATGGAAAAAAAGATAACGTGGGTTCTCATTGGGATTTTATTTTTTTGGGCGCAACCCCTTTTCGCGGAAGAAACTGTGAAGGCAGAAGGTACTGTAAAGAAAGAAAGCGTTTTCAAACAGATAGCTTCTATTGAAGGGCGAGGCGCGATGAACTTTCTTACGTCGCCCGGTGAATTTTCAGCGGCGTTCAAGACGGAAAAGAAGGCTCACCCAAAAGCCTGGCCCCTCACCTATCCGCCACGTTTTTTTTCGAACATGGCGATCCGGGTCGGGTCCAGCGTGAATGATATTCTCGTACTTCCATGGTATGTGAGGTGGAGTGAAGACACGCCCCTGACGAAGCGATTCGAGCTTCCGGATTATGCTTGGGAGAAGGAATAAAAAGCGATTTCTTTCGCTTTATCCTCTAACGCTTCAATGAAGAAAGAAAAGATCGCGATCATTCTTGTCTCGCCTGAGAATCCTGACAATATCGGAGCGGTGGCTCGAGCTATCAAGAACATGGGTTTTGCGGAGCTTCGTCTTGTGGCGCCGCCGAGGGCCTGGCGGAAAAAGGCCCAAAAGATGGCTATGTCGGCTGCGGACATTCTGAAAAAAGGGGAGGTCTACGCTTCTCTTCAGAATGCGATCCAAGACCTGGAGCTTGTGATCGGGACAACGCGGCGCGTGGGCGGGCATCGCGGGACTTTTCTTCCATTCGACCAAGCGGTTTCGAAAGTTCGCGGGAATTCTCGCCATCAGAAGATCGGAATCGTTTTTGGTCGCGAATCCAAAGGTCTTGCGAATGAGGATAGCGCTTTATGCGATCATTTGATGACCATCCCTACGGGGACTTCCTATCCATCGCTTAATCTTGCGCAGGCTGTGATGGTGGTGCTTTTTGCTCTTTCCTGGGAGCGGCGTGCAACAAAAGCAATCTTTCACGAAAGAGCCTTGAATAAACAGGAGATCGAAGTCACGATTGCACATTTTGAAGAGGCCCTGAAGGTGCTTGGATATAAGAAAGGTGGGGCGGATCTCCTGCCGAGGATCCTTCGGACTTTGCGGGGGCTCATCAAGCGGGGGGGACTTTTGGAGCCTGAAGCACAAATGATTAAAGGTCTTTCGCGGAAGATCCGAGAAAAGATCGGCCCACCCCGCTAGAGTTCCCGTCTCATTTTTGAGGGTTTCTTCAGATGTTCCCAGGGAGTATAATCACGAGTGTGCGCGGCGAGTGACGGGCCTTTAACGGGGTGAAGTCGCGCCGCGCGGATAAAATAGTTCAAAAGGAGTCATAAAATCATGGATGAACAAATGCTTAAACAAGAATTGTTGAAATTGATCCGGGAGAAGGCCGTCGTGCGCGGGGAACGGAAGCTAGCCTCCGGGAAGATCTCGCAATACTACATTGACGGCAAACAAGTCACGCTCGACGCGCAGGGGCTCTTTCTCGCGGCAAAAGTAATCCTTCATATGGCTCAGGCGGTGGGTGCCGACGCGGTTGGCGGGCCAACGCTTGGCGCGGACCCCCTTGCAGCTGCCGTATCCGTTCTCAGCTCACAAAGCGGGAAACCTCTCAAGGCGTTCATTGTCCGTAAAGAAGCCAAAGATCACGGGATGCAGAAAATGATCGAAGGGCCCGCCTTGGCACCGGGCGATAAAGTGGTTATGCTTGAAGATGTGATCACGACCGGTGGCTCGGTCTTAAAAGCCATCAAAGAGGTGGAGGCTCTCGGGGCAAAGATCGTTAAAACGATCTGTCTTGTGGATCGTAACGAAGGGGCTTCTGAAACCCTTGCAAGTTATCACTACTCGCCGATTTTTACACTGAGCGATCTGGGGCTGTAGTAACCCAGGCTGTAAGCTTTCAACACATAAAAAAAGAGCCTCGCCGATCGGCGAGGCTCTTTTTTTTATTCCTATATCAGAATCTATTTTACTTCTTCACGTAATCCATGGGATTGTGTTTTTTGGTCACATGCTTGCGGACTGGAGCTGCCGGTGTTTCCGCGACCGTCACGAGCGGAGCTTCTTCGGTGACAACAGGCGCTATGGCTTGCACAGGAGCTTGCACAGGAGCCGCGACTTTGGGCGATTCTTCTAAGCAGTTGTCATAAGACTTTGCCACAGGAAATCCGTTAAATCCTGGGACCCAGAAAAGAGCGACGTCGACAATGCCCGAGCTGGCACGAAGCGCCGTGCAACCAAGCCCGCCAGCCATGCCCGTCAAAGTTCCGATGAGCGCCGGTCCTTCTTTCGTTTTATTCACAGTCTGAACAAAGATATCCACGGGGCTTGTAGCGACATTAACAAAGCCGCGACCCAACATACCCCCTGCTTTTTCCTTATAAAGATCAGATTGTGCCATTTCCCATGTGTCTTTCGCGAAGCTTACCGGGACTAGCAAAAAAGCGCAAATCGTAAGTGCCAGCAATACCTTTGCTTTCTTCATGAACGACCTCCCTTTTTATAAATTTTTGAAGATGGCTAACAGGCGCAGAAAACCTTTCCTGAAAAGCGGACAGGCATAGATACTACAATGAATAAAAATAACAAGCAATAATATTTTTATTTCGTGGGATTGTTTTTTGTAAACGTATAAAGGGTAAAGGGTTACAAAAACATGCAAAAAGCCTAAAAACTAGCAACAGTTGACAATTTATAGTATATGAGATAGATTGTATTATATGATGTAGCTACAGTTGACTCAAAAATAGCAATAATAGACAAGGAGAACTATCATGGAACAGGCAAAAGAGCAGAATCAAGAATACCAGTATCCCAGGAGAGAGCGGACCCAGATCATGACGCCCAAGGAAGCGGCGAAGTATCTCGGATTCCATCTCGTGACGATCTACCGTTTGCTGAAGAAGGGTGAGGTTCCGGCGACGAAGATTGGAGGGCAGTGGCGTTTCAAGAAGGACGTCCTGGATAGCTGGTTGACGGACCGCATGAGTCAATAAAGGATTTTCGGGTTTTCGACGGTTATTTTTAAATAACGATCTTCAGGTGAGTCGAGACCCGGGTTTCCTTATCGAACAGCCTCTTTTGGGCTCGTCTACCGGCAGCCAGGGAAAAGAGGATTCCGCAGTCCCTTTCCAACGATAAGAGCTTGGGCTATTTTCCGGTGGGGAGATGGAAAAGCAGTTTGGGCCAGCTTCGCGATCGGAAACCATCTTCCTGATGGCCGCTTCAAAGACGTTTTCCTTTCACACGACGATCCAAAAACCTCAAGTGTGATTCTGTATTTTGTGAAAGCGTGTGGGACGGTCAAAAAAAGGACCGGTCGCGAGCAAGAAGAAGGAAGTCCTCCCAACATTTCTTTTTTGTGGGTCCAAAACGGAAACATCCAAAGGCCACCCCACCGTCCCTCTTCGGGTTGTTTTTCAAGCCAGACTTCATTTTTATGATTCCGCAGTACCAAGGCAGCCATGTTTAACTTTTCATAGCTGTTTTTTTGAGATCGGACGGGATAAAACAGCTCTTTTCCTTTTTGATGGGCCACGCAGCTTTTTTTTACCGGACACTGGGCGCATTGCGGGTTGGATGGAAAACAGACCGTTGCCCCTAACTCCATAAGCGCTTGATTAAGGTCCCCGGGATTTTTTTCTGGGAGGAGGGAAGCCGCGATCGGCCAAAGTCTTTCCAGGGTTGCGGGCCGATCTATAGGTTGGACGATCGCGAAGATCCTGGTGAGGATCCGGATCACATTCCCGTCCAGGACCGGTGTTTTTTCACCCCAAGCGATGCTCGCGATCGCCCCCGCTGTATAGCGGCCGATGCCTGAAAGCGCCCTCAACTTCTCAGCGGTTTCTGGGATCTTCCCCTGCAGTTCTCTTTGGATGTAGATCGCCGCTTCATGGAACATTCGGACCCGCCTGTAATAACCCAATCCGGCCCAAAGTTCTAAGGCTTTTGACAAAGGAGCGTGCGCTAGCGCGGAAAGCGAAGGGAAGGCTTTGAGCCACCGCTCATAGTAAGGAATGACTGTTGCGACCTGCGTCTGCTGGAGCATGATCTCGGAGACCCAGATCTTGTAAGGATCATGAGTGTGTCGCCACGGGAGGTCTCTTTTATGCCGGGAATACCATTGGAGAAGCTTCTGACGGAGTTTTGTGACTTGAGAAGGGATTTTTCGCATGGAGTATCATATCGGGTCAGAGGCGGGGCGACAAGAGGCAGATAAAAGATGATAAAAAAAGATAAAGGAAACACCTAGGAGGACGATAACTTCTTGGAATATTAAAGGTTGTAGAGATTGCCGAGTTGTGGCAGAATAAAATTCGAAAGTGACGCCATACCAAGGCTTTAAAAACCAAGGGAGGAAATTCAATGAAGAAGATCATGAGTCTCGTAGTGGTACTTTCCATGCTACTCGCGCCGTTGGCTTTCGCGGCGAGTCCGTGGACCGAAGAAAAGGGCTATGCTGAAAAAGTGTCCGGCAAGCTTCAGTTCGGCTTGACCAACACGCTTCTCGGCTGGGTCGATCTCTTTGCCACCCCGAACAAATATTCCAATGAAGGCAAGAATGTTTGGGCCGGCGTTGGACAAGGGCTGGTCAATACGCTCACGAACACGATCGGTGGCGCACTTCAGTTGGTCACCTTCCCGATTCCCGCGGATCTTCCGCTTCCTAATGGCGGTGTGGATATCGGTGGCGGAGCAGCAAAGAAGTAAAAAGGATTTTAGATTTTCAAAAGCGCCGGGCCTCAAAACCCGGCGCTTTTTTTTTAACCCCTACCCAGCTCAATCGAAAAGCTCATCCACCCAGTGTTTTTCCACCTTTTTGGCAGTTTTCCGATGGTAGCTTTTCTTGGAGGGTGTCACACGCGTTTTGGGGTTGATGGCCCAGCCGTGGCGTGGTTTGGGCATTTTTGAAGGTTTTTTCTTTTGCATCCGAACTTCTCCTAGGAGAGTGATCGGCCCAGATGTTTGAAAGGCGCTAGGGCCGCAAGCATTTCCGCATGGATTAAGCCATTGGTGGCGAGGTTCTGCAATCCCAAGAGCGTCAAAGGGGTGCCCGAGAAATCCGTGAGCTTCCCGCCCGCTTCTTCGACGATCATCATCCCGCCTGCTTTATCCCAGGGCGAAAGCTTCATTTCATAATAACCGTCAAAACGGCCGCAGGCTACGTAGCAGAGGTCGATCGCGGCTGATCCTCCGCGGCGTATGCCCTGGATCTGGGTCAGGAAGACGCGGAGCATGCCGAGATAATCATCCGGGTTAATATTCCTATCATAGGGGAAGCCGGTCGCGAGGAGCGAATCCGAGAGTGTTTTCACCTTTGAAACATGGATGCGCTTACCGTTCAGCGTCGCGCCTTGGCCGCGTTCTGCGAAGAAAAGTTCCTTGCGAAAAGGGTCGAATACGCCGCCCATTTCAAGGCGACCGTCCTTCTCGAAGCCGATCGAGACCGAAACAATGGGGAAGCCATGCGCGAAATTCGTCGTTCCGTCGATGGGGTCGATGATCCAGCGGCACCCGGAACCGATGACGGCCGGAGATTCTTCGGCCAGGATGGAATGGCTCGGGAAGTGCTTCAGGATGAGCTCTACAACCGCCTTTTCCGAGGCCTTGTCGATCTCGGTTACGAGGTTAAACTCACCTTTTTTCGTGATCGTCTGTTCCTTGCCGAAGTTCGAACGAATGATCTTTCCGGCTCGGCTGAGCGCTTCCAAGAGCGTTCTTTTAATTTTAGTGTTCTTCATATAAAATGTGAGTCCTTTTGGTGAACTGCTTTCGGAGTGAAACATTCTAACCGAAGGCGTTATGGACCGCAATGTTCTCATGGGAAACGGAAACACCAAGAAACGAGGAACTTCATGAAATCTTATCGCGTGACACTGATCCCCGGCGACGGCGTCGGGCCCGAACTGGCAGAAGCAACCCGGGCATGTCTTGAGGCCACCGGCGTGAAGTTCGACTGGGATATTCAAACCGCAGGCATGGATGTGATGGCAAGCGAAGGAACGCCGCTTCCGGACCGCGTGCTGGAGTCCATTCGCAAGAACAAAGTCGCCATTAAATCCCCGCTGACGACCCCCATCGGCACGGGATTCCGTTCCGTGAATGTGGCGCTTCGCAAGGAGCTCGATCTTTACGCATGTCTCCGGCCCTGCAAATCCTACGATGGCGTCCGCTCACGTTACAAAAACATCGATCTGGTGATCGTGCGCGAAAATACCGAAGACCTTTATGCAGGCATTGAATTTCAGAAAGGGACCCCTGAGGCGTTGGAATTGATCGCGGACATCGAAAAGCTTTCCAAGCGGAAGATCCGTTCCGATTCCGGCGTGAGCATTAAGCCGATCTCCGTCATGGGAAGCGAGCGCATCGTGAAGTTCGCGTTCGATTATGCCAGGCAGTACAAGCGCAAAAAAGTCACGGCGGTTCATAAGGCCAATATCATGAAATTCTCAGACGGGCTTTTCCTTGAGGTTGCGCGCGAAGTAGCGAAAAAGTATCCCGATATCGAGTTCGAGGACCGCATCGTGGACAATATGTGCATGCAGCTTGTGCAAAAGCCCGAGCTGTATGACGTGCTGGTTCTTCCGAATCTTTACGGCGATATTCTCTCTGATCTTTGCGCGGGGCTTGTCGGTGGATTGGGAGTGGCTCCCGGCGCCAATATCGGAACGAATGGCGCTCTTTTTGAGGCGACCCATGGTTCCGCGCCAAAGTATAAGGGTCTCAATAAAGTGAATCCTGTCGCGTTGATACTCTCAGGCGTTCTCATGCTCCAGCACCTCGGAGAAACGGAGGCCGCGAAGCGTTTGGAAAAAGCGGTAGCGGATGTCATTCGTGAAGGCGAAGATGTGACTTATGATCTAAAAGAAGATCGTAATGACCCCACGGCCGTTGGGACCAAGGAAATGGGCGAGGCGATTATTAAAAAAATGCGTGTGACGGGTAACGGGTAACGGCAAACGATCGGTTAACGTTTTCGCGTTTCCCGTTCACCGAGAAACGTTACCCGCGGAGAAATCTCATGGTACATATTGTCTGGGATGATAAATACAGCGTGAACATCGAAGTAATCGATGAGCAGCACAAGAGGATTATCGAGATCTTGGGGAAACTTTTTGCGGAGATGGGACAAAAGAAAAGCCCCGAGGTTCTGAGAGCCATTCTTGATCAGATGGTCTGGTATGCGAGCGAGCATTTTTCCACCGAGGAGATCTTCATGACGCAGTATGATTTTCCGGGTTATGCCGACCACAAGAAGGAACATGAAGCTTTTAAAACCAAGGTGGGAGCCTTTCAAAAAGATTTTGTGGCGGGCAAGGCAACGCTTTCCTTGGAGGTAATCAATTTTTTGCTAGGTTGGCTGGACCATCACATACTAGAGGTGGATAAACAGTATGGTCCGTTCCTGAACGAAAAAGGGATCTGTTGATGAGCCTTTTGAATAGTTTTGGAAGTAAGGTGACGCTGCGGATCGCGGGGAAAGACTACACGATCTACCGGCTGCGCGCGCTTCAGGAATGCGGTATCGCCAAAGTCCTGCGGCTGCCTTATTCCATCCGAGTGCTTCTTGAAAATCTTCTGCGCAATGAAGACGGCAAGAACGTTACGCGAAAGGACATCGAAAATCTCGCCAATTGGGACCCCAAGACCAAAAGCGGTCACGAGGTCTCTTTTACGCCTGCCCGTGTCTTGTTGCAGGATTTCACCGGCGTGCCGGCGGTCGTGGATCTCGCGGCCATGCGCGAAGCGATGGTTAAGATGGGGGGAGACCCCAAGAAGATCAATCCGCTTCAGCCTGTGGATCTTGTGATCGACCACTCGGTGCAAACGGATTTTTCAGGAACTTCCGAGGCGTTCGCGAAAAATGTCGCCAAAGAATTCGAACGCAACCAGGAGCGCTATCAATTCCTCAAATGGGGCCAGCAGGCTTTCCATAATTTTCGCGTCGTACCTCCCGCGACCGGAATCATCCATCAGGTGAATCTTGAATATCTCTCCCCCGTGATCTTCAGCCGGAAAGAAGGCGGTAAGACCTTTCTTTATCCGGATACGCTCGTGGGCACCGATTCTCATACCACCATGATCAACGGTCTTGGCGTCTTGGGCTGGGGCGTGGGCGGGATCGAAGCGGAAGCCGCCATGCTCGGTCAGCCGATCTCGATGTTGATCCCTGAAGTGGTGGGGTTCAAATTTTCCGGAAAACTGTCCGAAGGCGTGACGGCCACCGACCTCGTTCTGACCGTGACGCAAATGCTCCGCAAAAAGGGTGTGGTCGGAAAGTTTGTGGAGTTTTTTGGATCGGGCGTCAGCGCATTGTCGCTTCCGGACCGCGCGGTGGTCGCAAATATGGCTCCCGAGTATGGCGCGACCGCGGGATTCTTTCCGGTGGATGATGAGACGCTCAATTTTTTGAGACTGACCGGACGGAGCGAGGAACAGATCAGGCTTGCCGAGACCTATTTGAAAGCGCAGGGGCTTTTCCGCGAAGGCGGGGAAGAAAAAATAGTTTACTCTGACGCGCTGGAACTGGATCTTGCGAGCGTTGTGCCGAGTCTTGCGGGCCCCAAGCGTCCGCAGGATCGTGTGACCCTTAAGGAAGTAAAGCCTTCCTTCAAGAAAGCGCTCGCGGAGATGGTGAAGAAGAAGGCTGATCTTACAAAAAAGGCAGCGCTCGAGATCGGCGGAGAAAAATGCGAATTGCAGCAAGGGGCGGTTGTGATCGCGTCTATCACGAGCTGCACCAATACCTCCAGCCCTTCCGTGATGCTGGCGGCCGGGATCCTCGCAAAAAAAGCGCTTCAAAAAGGCCTGACTGTGAAGCCCTGGGTGAAGACGAGTCTTGCACCGGGTTCTCAGGTCGTGACGGATTATCTGGCGGCAAGCGGGCTTCTTTCTTGTCTCGAAGTGTTGAAATTCAATCTGGTGGGTTATGGCTGCATGACCTGCATCGGGAATTCCGGCCCCTTGGCCGAGCCCGTGTCGAAGGCGATCAAAGAAAAAGATTTGGTCGTGGTGTCTGTTCTTTCCGGAAACCGGAACTTCGAAGGACGGGTGCACTCGCAGGTCCGTGCGAATTATCTCGCGTCGCCGCCGCTCGTCGTGGCCTATGCGATCGCGGGGACGGTCATGATCGATCTGGAAAAAGATCCCCTCGGTAAAGGGAAGAACGGGAAACCGGTTTTTCTGAAGGATATTTGGCCAAGCTCCGCGGAGATCCGGGAAGCTCTTAAGAGCGTGGATCCGGCGATGTTTCGAAAGCGCTATCTTAATGCTTTTGAAGGAAATGAGGCATGGCGCTCCCTCGGCGCGCCTTTGGGTGATACTTTCGCTTGGGACAAAAAGTCTGTTTACGTAAAGTTCCCACCCTATTTCAAAAAAATGCCGGCCTTGCCATCTGAACTTAAAGATATCAAAAATGCCCGCGTATTGGCAGTGCTCGGAGATTCGATCACGACCGACCATATTTCTCCAGCCGGTTCCATTGCGCCCGCGAGTCCTGCAGGAAAATACCTGATCGAACAGGGGATTGAACCCAAGGATTTCAATTCTTACGGGTCACGGCGCGGCAATCATGAAGTGATGATGCGCGGGACGTTTGCGAATATCCGTCTGAAGAATCTTCTTGTTCCGGGCGTGGAAGGTGGAATGACGAGATTTTTTCCTGAAAAAGGAAAAGGCGTGACGATGACGATCTTTGACGCGGCTATGAAGTACGAGGAAGAAAACCGGCCGCTTGTGATCCTCGCGGGAAAAGAATATGGCTCTGGGTCTTCTCGCGATTGGGCGGCCAAAGGCCCCGCACTACTGGGGGTTCGCGCCGTGATCGCGGAAAGTTATGAAAGGATCCACCGCAGCAATTTGATCGGAATGGGTATCCTGCCGCTCCAATTCTTCCAGGGTCAGAACGCTGCTTTCTTCAAATTGACCGGGGAAGAAGTATTTACGATCGAAGGGATTGCCAAGGGACTGAAGCTTGGCAAGATCCTCACGGCCAAAATTTCCGGTTCCGGGAAAACCAAAGGATTCGAAGTGGTTTGCCGCATTGATACTCCCATCGAGCTCGAATACTACCGCCATGGCGGTATCCTGCAATACGTCCTGCGACAATTATTGAAATAAACGCTCCCTAGCCCGTTTCGTAGAAGAGGAGGTTACGGGGATGAATATTAAGAAGAGTGCTTCCACTGTCAAATTAATCGGAGCCGTTGTGATTTCGACTCTCGCATTTTTCTTTTCGGGATGCACTACGGATTATGAAGCTGAAAAGTCTGGCTGGAATGACATAAGTCCGTATGAGGCGAGGTCAGCATCGGCGAAAGGTGATTCTGCTGCAGCTCAAGCGCAGGAAGGAAGCGAAGGGAAACCCAATACTATTGCGTTTTAAGCGAATAATCTTTTACTGAGGAGAAAATGGGAGGCGGTTGTGGGGATGAATGTTAAAACAGGTTCATTCGCTGTTGCGTTAGTCGGAATCCTTCTAACTTTGATGTTCGCATTTAACTCTACCGTGTACGGGGAGGAACCTGTTAGAGAGTATTACGCTAACGGACAGCTGAAATCAGAGAAGTCTTTTAAAGACGGAAAGCTTGAAGGAATCTTCAAGGTGTATTACGACAGTGGGCAATTAAGAAAAGAGGGGTCCTTCAAGAGCGGGAAGCGAGAGGGGCCGTTTAAGACCTATAATGAAAACGGGCAATTAGTCTTAGAGGAGTCTTACAAAAATGGAAAACAAGAGGGGTCGTTTAAGACCTATTATGGAAACGGCCAACTCAGGAGCGATTCGTTTTATAAGGACGGAAAACAAGAGGGAATGCTTAAGGTGTATGACAAAGACGGAAAGGTGAAGCTGTGAGGAATCAATGACCGACTCTCCAGCCCCACGCTTTGCAGATACTGGCGTCGAGATGAACAGATGATAGCCGTCTAAAATAAGCGAAGAAGGGATTTGTGCGCGCGGAAGATGATCTTTATGTGGAAACGGGATATAAGATTCTTTGGGAGGACGAGTTCTTTCTCGTCGTAGATAAGCCCGCGCCGCTTCCGGTCCACGCCGTGGGGCGCTTCAAGGAAAAGAATCTGCTCAGTCTTTTAACCCGGGACCTTCGTCCGGGCGGAGAAGGTCTCAGGATCGTGAACCGGCTTGATTCGGAAACGAGCGGGCTCGTACTGGTCGCGAAATCGGCACAGATGGCCGGGAAGCTTGGGATTCTTTTCGAACAGAGGCAGGTGGCGAAAGAATATCACGCCGTGGTGTTCGGAGCGCCTGAGGCTCAATCGGGCACTATCTCGGCTTCTCTTGGGCTTAATGTTGAAAGTGGGCATAATATCCGCACGGCTGACCCCGAAGGCGAGACAGCCCAAACGGATTATCAGGTTTTAAGCAGTGCCGGCGAGTATTCTCTATTGAAGGTGATGCCGCGAACAGGCCGCACGCATCAGATCCGCGCCCATCTTTCGCTTTTAGGCCATCCCATCGTAGGTGATAAGATCTACATTGATCCACGGATCTTTGAGCGTTACATTCAGGAGGGATGGCTCGAGGAAATGAGGCCCGTCGTCAAGGCCGAACGCCTTCTTTTACACGCGTCCGGATTAGAATTTCGTCATCCCGTGACCGGAGAGTTTTCAAAATTCACCTCCGAGATCCCGTCCTGTTTCGATTCATTCTTAAATGAGGCAAAATGAACATGACAAAAGACACGAGCGCTGCCTGTTGGGACTGTAACTTCCGAAGGGATTTCGAAAACACTTTTCTAGGCATTTGTACCTGGTTTGAGATTCACGGGAAAGGTGCGAATAAAGATATTCCCCCAGCCTTGGTAGAAAAAGGCTGCAAGTATTGGCAGAAGAAACAAAAGTAGTCAGGAGGCGCATCTTATGTTCGACAAACTGATAGGGTATTTGGTGGCACGAGCGGGCAAGGAATACTCCGTAGGTTATCGGGCGATGGCGATAGCCCTTGGCGTGATACTTTTTTTCGCAGGCTGGCCGGCGCTTGTCTGGGCTTTTGGGCTCGGGGGACAGGGGGAAGTTTTCCCTTCCTTGGCTGCGGTTCTTTTGAGCGCGCTTTTTTTTGTGGCCGGTATTCCGTGGGTGAGTTGGGCCGTCCTGTGGCAGCTTTTAAAGGGAAAGGGTACGCCTGTCCCAGTGGTGCCCACAAAGGAGTTTCTCCCTTCCGGTCCTTATCGGTATTGCCGTAACCCCATGATGCTTGGTTTTTTTCTTTATCTGGCAGGTTGGGCCGCGCTCTTCAACCGGACGGGCTCCTGGGTTGCAGCCGCGGCTCTTGTGATTCTTTTGGTTCTTGAGATCAAATTGATCGAGGAAAAAGAACTCGAACAGCGTTTCGGGGATGTCTACCGTGCGTACAAAAAAAAGACGCCATTTTTCATTCCAAGATTTCGATCTTAAGAATCAGGCTGCGGAGGTATAACAGGTGAGGCGTATCTGGGTCGTCTTAGCGGCAACGTTGTTTCTTTCTCTTCCGGGCTTTTCTTCAAATCTTCTGAAGGCAGATGAAGCTGTCCCGCCGCTGCCCAAGTTTTATTTAAACGACAAGCCTGTTGTTTTGACGGTTCAGGACTTGTCGGGTCTCGGTACTCGGCCTCTGCGTTTATTGGTTCAAAGAAATAACCGGGCGCACAAAGAGGAACTCATTCAGGTCTATGCCCTTGGAGCGCGTGAAGGGGAGGATCTCCGGATCCAACTCGCCACGCCGATGCCTGGGATGCGTGTGACGCTTTATAAGATCTTGCACGAGCCGGATGGTTCTCGCTATTTGAATATGCCCACCTCGGTTTATTTTGATAAGCCCGGAGAAACCCTTTATCAGGAAAAGATCGGGCCTTTCCGAGAAGCTTTTTTCATCGTTACGTTTGAAAAGACGGATTTGCCCGAGGCCAAGGACGTCAATGTCCGGTACTTTGAGGAGCGCGTGAGAAAATTGGTGATCGGAGCCTATAAGACCAATTTTTTATTCTCTTCTCTGAAGTTAAAAATGAAAGATTTCGCGGATCCGGACGCCAAAGTATTTTTTGAAAGGGACGTACAACTTCTTGTCGACCGCCTCGTGGACCCACGCCGTATATTCCTGATCCGGCTTTGGAAGGCCGGAAAACTAACAGAGTAGGCGAGGCGTGTTTCAAAAGCCTTTAATCTAAAACAACCGTTTCTGCCTTTGATTCAAGTTGCGTTTTTGCAAGCGTCTCATTATGATGAAGCATGAACGCAAATCTTGATTATGCGTATGATCAATATTTGAAGACCCATGAGGCCCGAGCTGTTCCCGCCATCGCTCGGTTCAGGGAGAAGCTCAAAAACCCCGCCTTCGCGTATGGCCGCTTAACGGTCCCGGCTTTCTACAAAGCTTATTTTGTCACGCCCAAGCAGCAGCACCTCTTGAAACGCGCCGCCTCAACCTTCTCCCAGATCCTTAATAAGACGGCACGCCTTTATTTTGAAGAAGCACAAATGAAGTCTCACTTTCATCTTTCTCCCGAGGCCGAAGAACTCGTGAAGATCGATCCGGGCTATTCCCAGCATGTCGTCTTTAGCCGCTTCGACACGCTCCTGGAAGGCGAAAGTCTGAAACTTTTAGAATTCAATTGCGATGCTCCGGCAGGCGCCGCCTACACCGACCAGCTGGAATCCGCATTCCTTTCCGAAGAGCTGATCTGGCCTTTCGCCGAGGAGCATCATTTAGTGGCCAGTGAGCGCGTCCAAAGCATCCTTTCAACGTTACTTTCGGTCTATGAAGAGTTTGGCGGCTATGAAACACCCCAGATCGCGATCGTCGACTGGCGGCATGCACGGACCTCTTCGGAATTTGAGTACATGAAAAGCCACTTCGAGTCCAAAGGCTACAAAACGACGATTGCTGATCCGCGCGAGCTCCAGTACAAAGGTGGCAAGCTTTATCACAAAGGTTTTCGCGTCCATCTGGTCTACCGTCGCGTAATCTTTGATGAGCTCCTGGAACGGCTTGATGAGGTTCAGGATCTGCTGCATGCCTATAAGGACAAGGCTGTCTGCGTGGTCAATCCATTGCGATCAAAGCTCGCCTCCAACAAATCGATCTTCTCGCTTTTGACCAACCCGGAGTTCGATCGTTTTTTTACGGAGAATGAAAACGCGATGAAGCGCCAACATCTCCCGTGGACGCGCTGTCTTTCGGACGCCGAAGACTTTTATGGCCACCGGAAGGTTTTTCTTATCGATTTCCTGAAAGATGAAAAGGACACGATCGTTCTCAAACCCTCGGGCTCTAGCCATGGCGCTCGCCGGGTTCACATTGGACGCGAGACGCCCGATGGCGATTGGAACGCGGCGGTGGATAAGGCGCTGAAAGAAGAGGATTGGGTGATCCAGGAGCAAGTCGCGGTCCCGGCGATGACCGTTCCCGACGTGGTAAACCAGAAGCTCGACCTCATTTACAAGAAATACAATTTCAATATGCTTGTTTTCGGCGGAAAATACGCCGGGGGGTTTGTCCGTTTGAGTGATGAAAGCGTGATCAATGTGGCGACAGGCGGAGGCCTCATGCCCGCACTCTGGTCCGATGTCGCGCCCGAGCATTTTGGAGCTTGAAGCGGAAGCAAGTAGGGTGTAGCTTGATGGGGTGTTGTTACCCGGAGGGAAACCGTGAAACCTTTGAAAAAAAGACGTATTTTTTCGAGAGAAGAAGCCGACGCTTTATTACCGGAGCTTGAAAAATGTCTGAAGCTCCTCCGCACCAAAAAAGAAGCCTATAGCCGCACCCACGACCTTCTATTTATGCATGAACTTGTTTGTACCGCCGAACGGACCCACGGACTTTCAGAGGAGAAAGATGATCTGGAAGATGGCATTCATGCGCTTGAGGAAGCGATCGAGGATCTCGCCAAGGATGTCGAAGCGATCTTCGCGATGGGCTGCCTTCTCCGCAACATCGAAAAAGGACACGTCGAATTCCTCGGTACGCATGAGGGGCAGGAGGTTTATTTTTCCTGGCAGCTTGGCGAACCAAGCATTTCTCATTATCGCGCGCCAGGAAAAAAAGTCCATGAGCGCGTTCCTCTTTCCGGAAAACCTGTATCGAAAAAGCTGAAATAATTAAAACCCAGCCCCTAGGCTGCCCTTATGCCAACACGTGATGACTATCCGTGCTGGCTTTATGGATAGCGGGTGTTTTGAGGAAGAAATTTAAAATGGATAATTCAACATGCATGTTTTGTAATTCTCAAGACGGCAATGTTGTTTTTTCTCCTTGGGGGCAGTACGGCAAAGGGTACGCAATTTCCTCGCAAGAGGCGTCACAAATAAAAAAATTGATTGGAAAATGCCTAGGGGTTGCTTTGACGATCACCGTCGGATCTTATCTGGCCTACAGATTGTTGTTTCCATCTCCCTATTTCATCGCGATAGGTTTGTTGGGACTTGTCATTTGCTTTATTTTTTTGTGCGTATCCACAAAGTCACAGCTTAAGGGTAAAAAAGTAGTCATTGAAAAAGCTACGCTTGCGGAAGCGACCAAGAAAGCAGCTTTAGCTATGGGGCTGAAAAAGAGCCTCCTCAAACTTGTTGGAAGCATGCTTTTTTTGTCCGTTTTTTTCTTCCTAATGTTTAAGCCCGGCTTTTCGTCGAGGCTTGTTTTAATTCTCGGGATATTGTTTTTTGGCTTAGCAGCGCTGCAAAGTATATTTTTAGTCAAATACAACTTAGCAAACAGACGAAGCAGCTAGAACACGGGGTTGTTTTACTAATTCGATAGCAGCCCAACGAGTTACAAGAAAAGTCCAAAGGTACGCATGGGGGCATAAATGTTCCGTTGTCTTTTTAGTGAAGGGCAGAAATATAAAAATCTCCTGAATGGCCAGTGGGTCGACCCCAAGGCCAAACAATGGGACAAGATCTTTTCGCCCGTGGACGGTTCTTTGGTGGGGGAGGTGCCCGCGATGAGCCTGGAAGAAGCCGATGAATTCTTAAAGTCTTCGGCTACGGCTCAAAAATCCTGGACGGCTGTTCCGGTGAGTGAACGTGCCGTCATCCTTCACAAAGCAGCGGATATCCTTTTGCGCGAAAAGGAGAAGATCGCGGACGTCCTAGTGCGCGAAATCGCTAAAAATAAGAAATCCTCTCTTTCCGAAGTGACCCGCACGGCCGACCTGATTAACTTTACGGCGGAAGAAGGGAAGCGCGTCACAGGCGAAAGTCTTTCGTCGGGAGCTTTCCCCGGTTTTAGTGAAACGAAGCTTTCCATCATGAACCGCGTGCCGCTCGGAGTCGTGCTCGCGATCGCGCCCTTTAATTATCCGATCAATCTTGCGGCTTCCAAAATAGCCCCGGCGCTTGTGGCGGGAAATTCTGTGGTTTTCAAGCCGCCGACGCAGGGAGCGATCAGTGCGCTCCATTTGGCGCGAGTTTTCTGTGAAGCCGGGCTTCCGGCGGGTGTTCTCAATGTTATTACGGGGCAGGGCCGGGCGATCGGGGACCATCTGGTCAGCCATCCGCTTGTGAATATGGTCGCTTTTACCGGGAGCAGTAAGGTTGGAAAGCACATTGCCTCAATTGTAGGGATGAAGCCGCTTCTTCTGGAGCTCGGCGGGAAAGACGCCGCGATCGTTCTTGAAGATGCTGACATTCCTTTAACCGCGCAGCATATTGTTTCCGGCGCCTTTTCGTTTTCCGGGCAACGGTGCACAGCCGTGAAGCGCATCCTGGTTTTAGAATCCGTGGCTGACAAACTGATCGCAGAACTTTTACCGCTTGTGAAGAAAATGACCGTGGGTCGACCGGAAGAGGATGCGGACATTACGCCCTTGATCTCAAATGAAGCCGCGGATTTCGTTCAGGAATTGATCGAAGATGCAATCCAAAAAGGCGCAAAGCCTCTCGTGGGCAATAAGCGGGAAAAGAACCTCGTTTATCCAACTTTATTGGATCGCGTGACCGTGGATATGCGAGTCGCCTGGGAAGAGCCTTTCGGCCCGGTGCTTCCTATCCTGCGTGTCAAAACGGTCGAGGAAGCAGTTCGGATCACCAATGAATCCGAATACGGACTCCAAGCCTCGGTTTTTACGGAAAATGTCGACTCAGCTTTCAGGATCGGGGCACAGCTGGATGTCGGCACAGTCCAGGTGAACGGAAAGACAGAGCGTGGCCCGGATCATTTTCCATTTATCGGTGTGAAAAGCTCAGGGATGGGAACGCAGGGGATCCGCTATTCGATCGAAGCCATGACGCGAGCCAAGACGATCGTCCTCAATTTTCATTAATTTCTCGTGGGTTTTTTAAATTAAAATCAGGCGCCCTGGTTTTCCCGTTGAATTTTAATCAAAAACCAGGACTGCACTAATCTTCAATAAAAAAATTATAGGGGATTAGGCGGGAAAAAAGACTGAAAAACTCGAACCCTGGCCGGGGGTGCTTTGGCAGGTGGCGTGGCCGCCGTGCGCTTCCATGATGTGTTTGACGATCGCCAGACCCAGCCCCGTTCCACCGAGTTCCTTCGAACGTGCTTTATCCACACGAAAGAAACGCTCAAAAATACGAGCTTGGGCTTCTTCAGGAATACCGATCCCCGTATCCTCGATTGTGATCGTCACACCTTCCGGCTTTTGATTTGCGGACAGAACGATCTTGCCCTCCGGTTTATTGAATTTGATTGCATTGGCGATGAGATTAACGAAGACCTGATGGATCTTGTCATTGTCGCCGGATAACCAGAGAGATCCTATGGAAAGACGATTCTCAACCGCAATTTTTTTTCCTAGGATCTGGGTCTTGAACTGTTCTAGGATCGCAGAGAGTTCGGCGGAAAGGTCGATCTTTTCTTTCATAGTCAGGATCGCGCCTTGTTCGATCTCTCCAAGCGTCAGGATATCTTCCACGAGGCGTCCCAGCCGATCCGTTTCCTCTGAAGCGATCTTCAGAAATCGTTCACTGGTCGCCGGATCCTTTGAGGCACCCCCCAACAAGGTTTCAATAAATCCTTTGATCGAAGTGAGCGGTGTGCGGAGCTCATGCGAAACATTGGACACAAATTCTTTGCAGACATTTTCAAGCCTGTGGAGTTCCGTCATATCGTGAAAAACAAGGATGCCCCCGATGTCACCGACATGGGCGCCTAAGACAATCACATTGATGTGAAGCATCTTTTTTATCTTGCCGGAGATTTGGATTTCCTCAGACGCGAGCTTCTGCTCTCTGAGAGCTCGGTCCACGATCCTTTCGAGTTGGGGATGGCGTGTGATCTCGATCAGGCTTTTTCCCGCCACGTTCATGGCAGTGAATCCAAAAATCCCCTCTGCCGCAGGGTTTGCCATGACGCATTGTTTGCGCCGGTCGATCGCGATTACGCCTTCGTTCATATGGCTCAAAATGACAGAGATCTTTCCCTTTTCGCTTTCAAGATCTTCGATCCTCGAACGCAGGGTTGCAGCCATTTGGTTCATTGTATTTGCGAGCAGCTTAAGTTCATCCTGGCCGTCAACTAAGATCTTCTCGGACCAATCCTCACGGGCGTAACGTTCGGCAACGGAGGTGATGCGACGGATCCGCTTGCTAAGATGACTGCTGAAGAGAATGCCGGCAATAAGAACAGTCAGAATGCCAAGGATGGCGGTGACCATCACGGGTCGGCGGACTGAGGCTAGGATCTCATCAACACGCGTGATCGGCATAGCCGTACGCACAACACCCAGGATCTTTTCATGGTCCAATATAGGGAGTGCGATATAAAGCATCCGGGCTCCCAAGGTCGTGCTATAGCGGATGCTCATGCCCGTTTCTTTTTTTAGAGCGGCTGCGACCTCGGGCCGGGTGGCATGATTGTCCATTTGGGAGAGTTGTTCCCAATTTTCGCTCGAATCCGCGAGAACCGTTCCGGCAGGATCGATGACTGTGGCACGAACATCTGTTTCCGCGGTGATTTTTTTAAGCTGTTCCTGCAGGAGCCTGCTGTCGCCCAAAAAGGGGAGCGCCAATTCTCGGATCAGGACGGTTTGGCGGGTCAAAGAACTCTGAAGCTGCAGGAGATCGCGTTTTTGAAGAAAGTGAGAAAGAGACCAATCGGTTACAACCAAGACAAGAATGAAAATAATACCGTACAAAATCAGGAGACGTTTGGCCAAACCGATTTTTGAAAATCCCATGTTATTCTCCGTCGAAACGGTAGCCGACACTTTTGACCGTGACGATCCGTTCAGCTTCTTTGCCGATCTTTTTTCGAAGTTGTCCGATATGCATATCGACGGTCCGTGTTTCGATATTCGCAGAATTCTCATAACCCCAGACCTTTGATAAAAGAACTTCGCGTGTCAGGACCCGTTCCTTGGAGCTCATCAGCACGCGCAAAAGTTCGAATTCTTTGGCCGTGACTTCGACGGATTTCCCCTTTAAACGGAACTCGTGTTTTGTGACATCCAGCTCGATCGTTCCGGACCGCAAAATCTGTTCGGGGGATTTTTCCTGGGAGCGGCGCAGCACGGCTTTGACGCGGGCCACAAGCTCCCTGGGGCTGAAAGGTTTGGTGATGTAATCATCGGCGCCGAGTTCGAGGCCGACGACTTTGTCGGATTCGGTCCCTTTCGCGGTGAGCATGATAATGGGAATGAGGTGCGTCTTGTCGTTCCGTTTCAGGGTTTTGCAGATCTCAAGGCCGTTTATTTCCGGGAGCATGAGGTCGAGGACCACAAGCGCCGGCCTCTCTTTTAGAGCCGTCTCAAGACCTGTGTTGCCTCGGGCCTCCGTGAGAACGCGAAACCCTTCCTGCTCGAGATTGTATTTTACGAGCTCGCGGATGTTCTTTTCGTCTTCGATGAGGAGAATCGTCTCGTTTGCCATAAGGTTTTAACGCGGGCATTTTACCATAACGCAAGGTTCCAAGGGGAGGACATCCTTCAGGCCTTTCTTTCATTACATACTCTTTACATTCCCATCATGAGGACTTGACAAGCGTTTTCTATACTTTGTCCATGATAACAAAACAAAAGGTAACGAATACTATTTCAGCCCCATTCAACCGGAGGAGATCGAATCTTATGAAACACCACCCTTTCACAAAACTGGCGAGCATTTTAGTCGTTTGCCTTATGACTTTTTCATCTTCGGCGTTCGCGGATGAGGCGCAGCTCATGGAAATGGTCAAAAACATGCAGAAACAGATGAACGAACTGCAGACGACCGTCATGGCGCAGAAAACAGAACTCGAGGCCCTCAAAGCGGGTGGCGGCGGGAAGATACAGATAGCTCCAAGCTCCGTGGAAGCGACTCCTCCGATGAGTGAAACTGAATTCAACCAACGTCTGAGCGATTCGACCGGTGGCGCCAATAAATGGCTCAAGGACCTAAAGTTCAGTGGCGACCTCCGTTTAAGATATGAAGCGTTTGGTCTGACCGGGAATCGTTGGAATGGAACGACCGCTCCTGCGGGTGTTAATAGCTACCAACCGGATAGGAACCGTTTCCGCATCCGTCTGCGTTATGGATTTGAGAAAACATTCAATCCTGAGATGAAGGTTGGTTTTTCGATGGCGAGCGGCGGCTCGACGTCGGCAAACGGTAATACCGACCCTATTTCCACGAATCAAACGCTTGGGAATGATTTCACATTCAAGAATATCTGGATCGAGAAGGCCTATGCGACCTACACGCCGGAATGGGCCAAGGTCAATCCTGTCGGGGATCTGGCAGTCTCGGGTCTTGAGATTACCGGCGGTAAATTCAACAATCCTTTCGAAAAAGGGTCTACTGATATGATCTGGGACCGGGACCTGAAGCCGGAAGGCGCCTATGAAAAGATCGATATGAAGCTCTTGAAAACCGACAATCTGGATCTTAAAGCTTATCTCACTACGGGCCAATTTATTCTTCAGGAGAACGGAAATACGGCCACCTATGCCACCGCGAATGGTGTGGCAAATCAACCCTCCCAGGGAAAAGATGCCAATCTGTTCGCTTACCAGGTTGGGCTCAATCCCGTTTTTTATGTTCCGGGGATGGAAAGACCGATCGATGCCCTTTCAGCTCTTTCCGTTTACAATTATCAACACTACGCTGAAAACTCCAATTGGAATGCCTACAATGGAACTGCTCCCGCTACGAGCATGGCTCTTGGAAATCCGATTAACGGGTCTAGCTTGGCGGCGGGAGGGTTTAATGTTCTGAGCTTGTATCAGGAGATCAATTTTTATCCGTACGGGATTCCTGTGAAGCCGTTCGCTGAGTTTGCGCGCAATATGAGCAACAATTCCGGCATCGGCCTTCAGACGGGAGCTGCCAAAAATTATACGATGCAAGGCGGTGCAGATGCCTGGTCCTTGGGGCTTACGCTCGGGAAGCTTGTGAAGAAGGGGGATTTGCAAGGGAGCTATCAATACAAGTATATCGGTGCGAATTCCGTGGCGGGTGCTTTTAACGATAGCGACTTTGGCGGCTACAACTATGGCGGTACCGACAAAGCCGGTAGCGTCATTAAGGTAGGCTACAACCTCACGGATTATCTGACTGTGAATGGCGCCTGCTACCTCGTACGTCCGATCACTCAGCGGGATGCTCCTTATACGACGGGCATGCAGACGGACCAATCGGTTCGTCGGTTTCAGCTGGATATGACATACAAGTTCTAGTCCCAATGCTTATTAACGGGGTTTTACACGGATTTTACATCAACCAGAGTCGGGCTCTTGTAAACTAGAGTCCGTCATACAAAGGGAGAATTCGAGATGAAGACCAATCGATCACTCAAAATATTGTTTGTGGCATTAGGAATCTTTTGCCTCGGAGTTCTGCCCGTTCATGCGGCGGAAAAAACGATCCAAATTAAGGGGTCGGATACAATCGTGAATTTGAGTCAGGCGTGGGCCGAGGAATTTATGGCGGAAAATCCCAAAGTAAGCCTTGCCGTGACGGGCGGTGGTTCGGGAACCGGGATTGCGGCATTGATCAATGGGACTACCGATATTGCCAATGCGAGCCGTAAGATCAAGAAGAAAGAGATCGATGACGCGCAGAAAAGCGGATACTATCCTGAAGAATTCAAAGTAGCAGTCGACGCACTTGCGGTGATCGTGAATCCGGCGAATCCCGTCAAGGAAATGACCATTGACCAACTCTCCGATATTTTCACAGGCAAGATTACCAATTGGAACGAAGTTGGCGGGAAGAACGAGAAGATCTTGGTCCTCTCGCGCGAAAGGAATTCCGGAACGCACATGTATTTTCTGGAGAATGTGCTTAGGAAAGGAAATGAAAAGGGTCCGGAGCAGTTCGCGCCGTCGGTCCTGATGCTGCCATCCTCCGAGGCGATCATTAATGAAACCTCGACAAGCGAAAGCGCGATCGGTTACGACGGCCTTGGCTATGTGTCCTCGAAGGTCAAAACCCTCGCAGTCGCAAAGAAAAAAGGAGAGGCTTTTGTTCCGCCTTCTAAAGAGACTGCGATGAATAGGACCTATCCGATCTGGCGTTTTCTCTATATGTATACGGGCTTCAAACCCCGGGGAGAGGTCAAGGCGTTCATCGATTTCGCAATGGGTGAAAAAGGGCAGAAAATCGTGGAAGATATGGGTTTTGTGCCATTGGGCGAGAAGTAGATCTTTGATCGCCCGCAGTTCAGGTTAGGGATTTTTTTAGGGGACAGGCATTTTGCCTGTCCCCTAAGCCATTATGACGGTGAGATAAAAAGTGAGAAAATTTCGCGAAGCAATTATTGAAAAAACCATTCTCCTGAATGGTTTTGCATGCATCCTTTTTGTCATTCTGATCTTTGTTTTTTTAGCCAAAGACGGGCTCACGCTTTTCAGAACGATCGCGGTCCAGGATTTTCTTTTCGGGAGGATCTGGAGCCCGCTTGCGGAGCCCCCGCAGTTCGGGATCCTGCCGCTTTTCCTCGGCTCCTTAGTTGTGACGCTCGGAGCGACCGTCATTTCAGTTCCCCTTGGCATGGCCTGCGCGATCTTCATCGGAGAGATCGCACCTCGCTGGATGCGCGAAACTTTGAAAGCCGGCGTCGAACTTCTTGCTGCGATTCCAAGTATTGTGATCGGGTTCATCGGTATGACCATGCTCAGTCCCATCGTAAAAAGCCTATTCCATCTCCCGACAGGACTGACGGCGCTTTCCGGATCTATCGCGCTGGCCTTTATGGCTATTCCGACGATCGTGAGCATTATGGAAGACGCCATCACCTCGGTGCCGCGAACTTATAAGGAAGGATCGTTGGCGCTTGGTGCAACACACTGGCAAACCATTTTTCGTGTCATTGTCCCCGCGGCGTCTTCCGGGATCGTGGCGGCGATCATGCTGGGGATCGGGCGCGTGATCGGAGAGACCATGGCGGTAATGATGCTGACTGGGAATGCTTCCGTGATGCCACATACGATCCTCGCGCCTGTCAGAACGATGACGGCCACCATTGCCGCGGAAATGGGAGAGACCGTGCGGGGAAGCGAGCATTACTTCGCGCTGTTCGCCCTGGGGCTTGTTCTTTTTGTAATCACTTTTGCCATTAACCTTGTTGCGGACGGCGCGCTTCACCGAAAACAAAAATGAAGATCTCAGTTCACGCCCAACAAAAGATCGCTTTCACCTTGCTGGGGATCGCTTCGACGATCGTGATCGTTCCCGTGATCGTGATTTTTGCGGTCCTGATACAAAAAGGCTTTCCCGCCATCAACTGGCAATTCCTGACAACCATGCCGCGGATGGGAATGCGGGCCGGAGGCATTTTCCCGGCGATCATGGGGACTCTTTATTTGGTGGCAGGGACGATCATCGTGGCGCTGCCGCTTGGTGTTTTGGCCGCGATCTATCTGGTGGAATATGCCAGTAAAAATTTTCTGACGCGTATGATCGAAGTCGCGATCGTCAATCTCGCCGGCGTTCCGTCGGTCGTCTACGGCCTTTTCGGGATGGGGCTCTTTGTGATCTATCTTAAGCTAGGCGTTTCGATCATCGCGGGGGCACTTACCCTGGCGATTATGATCCTTCCGGTGATCATCACCTCCGCGAAGGAAGCGCTTCAAACTGTGCCACGCTCCTTTCGTGAGGCGAGCCTAGCCTTGGGAGTCAGCAAATGGGAAACGATCCGCTGCGTCGTGCTTCCGAACGCGCTTCCCGGTATTCTGACCGGAACCATTCTTGGCATCAGCCGCGCGGCGGGAGAAACGGCTCCAATTCTTTTCACGGTGGCGGCGTTTTATCTGCCCAGGCTTCCCAAATCGATCTTTGATCAATGTATGGCGCTGCCCTATCACCTCTATGTACTTTCAACACAGGTCCCGAACGTGAAGCCGGCGCTCCAATATGGAACGGCGCTAGTCCTGGTAGGAATGGTGTTTTTACTGAATCTTGTGGCGATCCTTGTTCGTGCGCATATACGGAGTAGAAAGCAATGGTAGACCCGGTTCGGGATAAAATCGTCGTTAAAGATTTGAGCATCGACTACGGAGGCGTTCCCGCTCTGAAGGATATGAATTTTTCCGTGAAGGACAAAGAGATCCTCGGCGTGATCGGCCCGGCGAACAGCGGAAAAACCTCGTTCTTACGCGCCCTCAACCGGCTGAATGATCTCGACCTTGCTTGCAAGATGAAGGGATCGATTCTTCTGAACGGTAAAGATATTAACCGGGAGATGGACGCCGAAGAGGTGCGGAAGAAAGTGACCATGGTCTTTGCGCTTCCCATACCGCTTCCGATGTCGATTTTTGACAATGTTGCATACGGACCCAGGCGCCACGGTGTGAAAGATAAGAAAAAACTCGAAGAGATTGTTGAAAAAAGTCTTAAGGCGTCATTTCTTTGGGAGGAAGTGAAAGACCGGCTTTCGTCTTCCGGGATGAAGCTTTCCGGCGGGCAGCAGCAGAGGCTTTGCATTGCGCGGACGCTGGCTGTAGAACCGGAAGTGATCCTTTATGACGAACCGTGTTCCGGACTGGATCCTATTTCGACGGCAAAAGTAGAAGAGGCCATGCGGGAGCTCAAATCCCGTTACACGCAGATCCTTGTGACGAATAATGTAAAGCAGGCCGCACGGGTTGGGGATCGGGTCGCGTTCTTTTTGATGGGGGAACTTGTGGAGATCGATGAGGCTCAAAAGCTTTTCACCGCTCCACACGACAAACGCACCAATGATTATCTTACCGGTCGGTTCGGGTAATATTATGAAAAAGATCGAAACAAAAAATCTCGACTTGTTCTACGGAACGTTCCAGGCGCTGATCAACGTGAACCTTGGGATCGAGGAGAAAATGATCACCGCGCTGATCGGCCCTTCGGGATGCGGAAAATCCACCCTGCTTCGGACGTTCAATCGCATGAATGATCTGATCGACGGGGTGAAGATCACCGGGCAGGTCCTGATTGCTGGGCAGAACATCTATGGATCCGGAACCGATCTTGTGGAACTCCGTAAAAAGGTTGGTATGGTCTTCCAGCGGCCAAATCCCTTTCCGCTTTCTATTTTTGACAATATTGCGTACGGTCCGCGGACCCATGGGCTCAAAGATAAAGCTCAGCTTCAGGAGGTCGTGGAGCAGGCACTCTCTCGGGTGCAGCTTTGGGATGTTTTAAAGGACAAGTTGGACTATTCGGCGCTAAATCTTTCGCTTGAGCAACAGCAGCGGCTTTGCATTGCGAGGCTTATGGCTGTTACTCCGGATGTCGTGCTCATGGATGAGCCCTGTTCGGCTCTGGACCCGGTGGCGACCCAAAGGATCGAAGAGCTGATGTTCGAGCTGAAGAAACATTATACGATCCTGATCGTGACGCATAACATGCAGCAGGCGGCCCGTGTTTCAGACCGCACAGGATTCATGCTGCTCGGGAAACTTATTGAATACGGAGAGACCAGACAGATCTTTACGAATCCAGCAGAAAAACAAACCGAAGAATACATCACCGGAAGATACGGGTAAGAACGGTCCACGCACCACGATCCACGGCCCACGCAACGTGGCCCGGGAGACGAGGCCCATGGCTCGAAAAAAGGAGGATTTATGGAAAGACATTTTGCAGAAGAACTGAAGACGCTGAAACAGAAATTATTCCAGATGGGGCTTTTGGTCGAGGGCGCTATCGAAAAATCGTTTGAGGCGCTGATCGAACGCTCGGAGGACCGCGTGAAGGCGGTTCTTGAGGACGAAAAGGTCATCAACTCACTTGAGATCGAGATCGACGAAACCGGGCATATGCTTCTTGCCCTGGTGCAGCCGATGGCCCGCGACCTTCGTCTCATTACCATGATCCTCAAGATCAATACGGATCTGGAGCGCATGGGCGATCACGCGGTCAATATTGCCGAAAAAAGCCAATACCTGATTAGCCAGTCGCCTCTCAAACTGGACTTTCCCTTGGAGCCAATGGCGGAAGCCGTGAAAAAAATGGTTCGCGACGCTTTAGATTGCTTCATGAACGAGAACGTGGATCTTGCACGCAAGGTGCTTGAAAGTGACGATAAGATCGACGACTACAATGACAAGATCTATCTGGACATGGCCGCGCTTATGGAGAAGGATCCTCAAACGGTTCGCCGGGCCTTGAGCGTTGTCATGATCGGACGCAATCTCGAACGGATCGCCGATCTCTCCAACAACATCGCGGAAGACACCATCTACCTGAAGCAGGGCAAGGAAGTTCGTCACCATTTCGAAACAACGTAACCGATCTTAAAGCATTACAGAGAAGCGCTTCGGCTAATCCCTCAACAGCGCATTCTTTCTGGGCGAGGGATGTCCGTCTCCTCGTTTTTTTCTCCCATTTTTTCCTTTACGGGCAGGTTGCGGCAAAGTAACATGTCCTCGCTTTGATTTGATAAATAATCTCCCCACAGGGCCGGCAAGTGACGGTCCGAAATGACTTCCTAGAACCGTTGAACCGATAAAGGAGTAAATTATGGCGTTTGGATTCCTTCTTCCGAAAGAGACAAGCTTCTTCGACTATTTTGACAAGCAGGCGAATTACGCCGTGCAGGCTGCCACCCACTTTGTGAAAATGGTCGCTGACTACAAAGTTGATGAGGCTGAGGTCGGGATCATGAAAGAGATCGAGCACCTCGGGGATGAAGTGACCCATCAGGTCATGGATCAGCTGAACAATACGTTCATCACGCCGTTTGACCGCGAGGATATTCATGATCTGGCGAAAAAGATGGATGACATCATCGATATGCTTTACACGCTGACCAAACGTCTTCGTGTTTATAAGATCCTCAGCATGGAAAGAAACCTCACGGAATTTGCCCGGGTGATCGAAATGTCGGTCAAAGGTGTTTCGCAGGCCGTCAAAGGTCTTCGGGATATGAAGCAGAGCAAGGAGATCTTGAAGGCCTGCATTGAGGTGAACAACCTCGAAAATCTCGGGGACAGGATGCGTGACGATATGCTTGGTGAGCTTTTTGAGAAATTTTCCAAGGACCCTGTCGCCGTGATCAAATGGAAAGACATCTATCAGGATGCGGAAACGGTCTTGGATGTCTGTGAGGACGTCGTGCACGTGGTCGAATCCATTCTCGTCAAACACGCCTAAGGACGAACGTTCATGACCGCTTGGATCCTTTTTCTTATCTTGCTCGCCCTCTCGTTTGATTTTTTGAACGGGTTTCACGATTCTGCGAATTCGATCGCAACCGTCGTTTCCACCCGCGTTCTTTCCCCTCAACATGCGGTGATTTGGGCCGCCTTCTTCAATTTTATCGCGTTCCTCTTTTTCGGACTTCATGTGGCGAATACGATCGGAAAAGGGATCATTGATATTCACATTGTGGATAGCCAGATCATCTTCGGTGCTCTGATGGGCGCTTGCGCCTGGAACATTATTACCTGGTACTTCGGTCTGCCGACCAGTTCTTCGCACGCCCTGATCGGCGGGTTGGTCGGCTCGGCGCTTGTGAAGGCCGGTACGGGGTCTCTGGTCTGGAGCGGTATTATCAAAACAGTCGCTTTTATTTTGATCTCTCCGTTAGTTGGGCTACTTTTGGGAGTTTTTTATGGCATCATTGTCCATTGGATTGCCCGGAAAAGTTCGCCGGCTGGGGTCGACCACTGGTTCAGGAAAGGCCAACTTGTTTCGGCGGCACTTTACAGCCTGGGGCATGGGGGTAATGATGCTCAAAAGACCATGGGTATCATTGCCAGCCTTCTTTTTAGCGCAGGGCTTCTTGGAAAAGAATTTCATATTCCTTTTTGGGTCGTGATCTCGTGCCAGGCAGCTATCGCCTTCGGGACCATGTTCGGTGGCTGGAGGATCGTGAAGACGATGGGTCAAAAAGTAGCAAAGCTCCGCCCTGTGGACGGTTTTTGCGCGGAGGCAGGGGCTGCCACCAGCTTATTCGTGGCTTCAGCGTTCGGGATCCCCGTAAGTACCACACACACGATCACCGGCGCGATCATGGGCGTCGGTTCTTTGAAGCGCATGAGCGCTGTGCGTTGGGGAGTTGCGGGGAATATCGTTTGGGCTTGGATCATCACAATTCCGTGCTCTGCGGCGATCTCAGCCATCTCTTACAGCGCGGCGAAATTTTTTATTAAATAATCGCTTTCCAAGTCCGGTTTCTCCTCGCTACCATCCGATTTTTTACCACGGAAAAATTAAAGCGACTCTCTTTTTACAAGGAGATAGCTGTCAGGACTTCTGCGAACTCGGGCGAGGCTGATCTTGTAGCGCTCTTTGGACGATTCTTCGCCTTCCCTAATCCCAAAAGAGGCGTAGGGGTCTCGGACGACCATTGAGAACGATTCCTTCTGAATTTCTTCCTCGGGTCTTTTAAAATCCATGGTGACCAGTTTGAGGATGTTCTTATCATTGGCAGCATCCTTAGCCTGATCCAAAAGGGAAAGATTCAGAGGCTTCATCGTCGCAAGCTCTCCGCGCAGGACCCGATTGATACGGAAAACCACGATCATCGCCGAGGGGCCCATTTCTTCCGGAGGTTTTTCAAGGGCATCCACTCCCTTGCCCTCCTTGAGTGGTTTGACGCGGATCGGTGTGACATCCAGAACAACATTAGCTTTCAACGGCTTGCTTCGGATCGAAGAAGGCGCAGTTTCGGCGTGGAGAGAAATGCTGGGGCATAAAAGCCAAAAGACGACCCAAGCAATAAAGAAGTTTTTCATGACCCGATTATAGCAATTTATCCTCGAGCCTGTTGTAAAGGTCGTGTAAAACCCAGCCTTATTGTTTCCCCATTTCTAGAGAAGGGCCCACCGAAGGGTCGAGGGTGGTTTGAGCGTTTGATTCCGAGGACGGGGCGGCTGGAGAGGGGTTCTCCACAGCGAGATCCGCGTCCGCGTTCTCAGGCGCTGTTGTCACGGCAGAAGCTTTTACCGGAACAGCCTGCGGCTCTTTATTTTTCGGCATCACTTCCTTTTCTCGCACAGGTGGCGGGAGGATTTCTTTTGCCAACTTTTCTTCAGATCGTGGCTGGGGAACGGGTGTTATCTTTCTCGACTTTTGCGGACTGGGGGTAGGAGCTGCTGCGGCTTCCTTCAAATTGTTTGCAGAAGGCGTAGGCGCAACCCTCACAGCCGTGGGGATCGGTCGCGCTTCTGACCGCTGCAAGAGACGTTGAGTTGTGCCGTCCGCTTTTTTAGAAGATTGAAAGCGGGCCGCCTTGGGATCCAGGCGAGCCTCGCTCTCAGATTCTTTTGAATTTTTAAAGCGGGGATCTTTCTCGTCCAGAAAAACTTCCTTGGTTCCAGGCGGGATTCTCAAGATAAAATCCAACGGATCGATCGTGTCCAGAGCCGTGACACGAGAGAAGAAGATCGCGCTGCCTTTTTTCGTCTCGGGAGATGCGATCGTGATCTTCTTGGGGAAAATGATCGAATCGTAGGAGCCGACATTTCCTCGAAGCTCGCGAAAATCATAGCGTTGGATTTCTGTGACCGGTCGTTCTTTAGAATCATAAAAAAGCTCACCGCGCACGTCACCCTCGGGCGTCAAGTAGAGTTTTCTTACGATTGTTTTCTCGTCATCATTCCGGCCATAAACGTCCAAACTCGTGATCGCAGAATTGGTCCGTTCAACCTTGGTGCGGTGAGGGTCGACAGCCATCGGCTTGAGGGCCCGGTAAAGATCGCGGGCCTTGAGATGGCTTTCAATGTCGGGAGAATCCTCCAGGTCGAAGATGGATCCATGATAGACCGTGTTTTGAGAAGGGAGATAAAGGTCAAAGCGGCGATCAAGCGTTCGGAACACAAACATTAATTCCTGACGCGTGTCCACGCAGGTGAGTAACATGCGCTCATCAAGGCGTTGATACAGAAGTTCGCCACCGCACATGGCGTTCGGGTCTCCTTCCTTCGCAAAGAAGAGAAGCACATCCGCGCGGATCGCGATCCAGCGGTAATGGCGGGATGCGATCTTTTGGAGAAGGCCCTCTAGCTCAGTGCTTGGGGCCGTTTCCGCCCGCGAGACAGAGCCGAATCCTAAAAGGGAGACGAAAAGGACGATCAGGAAAAAGGAGCGCGATGCGCGGTCCATTTAATTCCGCGAGGTTTCGGCGAGGGTCTTTTTCGTGTGGAGGATGCGTTGAATGGCGGTCGCATGCGTGCCGACTAGCAGGACCAGCAGCACCAATTTCAAAAACGGAAAAACGAGAGTCCCCACGATCAGGAGGAGGATTCTTTCCGATCTTCCAAATGTGCCCACGCCGCAGTCTTTAATGAAGTTCTCGGCCCGCGCCTTGGTATAACCGACGACGAAAGAGCCGAGAATGATACCGAGCGTGACGAAAAACCAGAAGATCTCCCCGCTATGTACAAAAAAAGTCGCGAGACCCGCAAACACGAAGAAATCAGAATAACGATCAACAGCCGAATCCAGGAAGGCACCCCAAGGACTAGCTTTCCCTGTGGAACGTGCCAAGGGGCCGTCGAGAAGATCGGCTGCTCCGGCTATGAAAAGCATGACGCCTCCGAGGAAAAAATATCCTTTGGCGTAGATAACGCCGGTCAAGAGGCTCAAGGCCGCTCCCGCGAGCGTCAACTGGGTCGGAGAAATACCTTGGGCGGTAAGGAAAGAGACGATGGTTTTTACGATCGGCTCTACTTTGGGGAAAAGCGTTTCTCGTAGTGACATGTTAACGAGGGCAGGTGCCCTGGATGAATTTACGGACCAGCTCTTTGGCTTCGTAATCCACGATCTGTTTGGGCGGATGCTTCATGGTGTAAGCCGACATGGAGATGAGCGGTCCACCGATCTTGCGGTCACGGGCGATCTTGCAGGCTCGGATCGCGTCGATCGAACAGCCTGCGCTATTGGGCGAGTCCTCGACCGACAGACGCATTTCGGCTGTGACGGGAAAACCGCCAAAACCGCGGCCTTCGATGCGGAGGTAGCAGACTTTATTATCGTTTTGCCAAGGAACATAATCCGAAGGGCCAATGTGGATATTGTCTTCATCCAACGGCACATCAAGCTGGCTCTGGACCGCCGAGGTCTTGGAAATCTTTTTTGATTCTAACCTTGAGCGGTTGAGCATATTGAGGAAGTCTGTGTTACCGCCGGTGTTCAACTGGTACGTGCGGTCGATCTTGACACCCCGATCCACAAAAAGTTTCGCGAGTGTACGGTGTGTGACGGTCGCGCCGATCTGGGCTTTGATGTCGTCGCCGACGCAGGGGATGCGCTTAGCTTCAAAGCGTTTCGCCCAGGCTGGATTAGAGACGATGAATACCGGCATGCAATTGATGAGGCTTATGCCTGTTTTTAAGCACGCCTCAGCGTAGAACTCGGTAGCTTTTTGGGAGCCCACCGGGAGATAATTAATGAGAACCTCGGCGCCGCTCTCCCGAAGGACTTTTTCGACATTACAGGCTTTTTTATCGGAGGGGAGGAAGGTGCGATCATCCTTATAACCGATCATGTGTTCAGAAAAGCCATCCAGGATGTTCCCCATTTCGACTTTGATCTTGCTCTTGGGTAGGGGACCAATGGACCAGACGCAGTTGGGCTTCGCGGCAAGTGCTACATCCAGGCGTTCGCCTACCTTGCGCTTGTCGATGTCAAAGGCTGCCACGACCTCGATATCCTGGGGGAGATAGCCGCCCATGTCATAATTCATAAGGCCAAACCACTCGACGGGTTTGTTTTTGACAGGTTTTTGGCTGGCTAAGGCGCGGTAGTGTTCAATCCCTTGCACAAGCGACGCCGCGCAGTTGCCGACACCCACAATAGCGATCTTAATCTTCCCCATGGATTCCCCCCGTTTGATTTATATGAAGACGATAGGATTTTTGTCGATGGCGGAATATGATAGCAGCAAGGCCTCGAAAATCAAGCGAAACAAGGTGTTTCTAAGCGTTATTGGCAGCAAAGGTTACGCTCTGTACGTCCGATAACCCGAGATTTGTTTGCCCTTTGCCTAATTTTATTTTGTGTTAATATACGCTTCGTTCGTACGGTGTAAACCTTTATACCTTCAATAAAAGGAGTGGAACGATGGCTTCTTACGAGGATTTTCAGAAATTAGACATTAAGGTGGCTGAGATCGAAAGCGTGACCCCGCATCCAAATGCGGATCGGCTTTATGTCTTGGGCATCAAAGTGGGGGAGGTTCGCAAGCAAATCGTGGCTGGGATCCGGGCCCACTACACCGAAGAGCAGCTGAAAGGGAAGAAAATCGTCATTATCGATAACCTGGATCCAGCCGTGATCCGCGGCGTGGAGTCCCAAGGCATGCTTCTTGCCGCCTCCGATGCCACAACCCTTACCCTTGTCTGTCCCGAGCGTCCCATTCTCGATGGGGCGAAAGTGAAATAAACCAAAAGCCGGGGAACGGGTAACGGCAAGCGGCTAAAAAATCGTTCCCCGTTCGCCGTTACCCGACATATTCTTGTAAAAGAATATGTCGTGTGTTAGTATCCCGTCTCTATGAATAAGGAAACGCTCGGTTCCCGCACTTCAACAAAGCATCTCGATTTCCAACCGTTCAAGGCTTGGCGCTACGACGCTGAGCGCGTCAAAGTTTCCGCGGTCCTGGCACCCCCTTATGATGTGATCTCTCCGGAGAAACAGCAGAAGCTTTATGAGAATTCGGCGTTTAATTGCATCCGCCTCATCTTGAATAAAAAAGATCCGGCGGATACAGATCAGAATAACGCCTACACACGGGCTCGCGATACCTTCCAGGAGTGGCAGAAGCAAGGCGTTCTCATCCAAGAGCAAGAACCCTGCTTTTATGTGTACCGGCAGACTTTCAAAGATCCCGTGACTCAATCGACCAAGAACAGGTTTGCTCTTCTGGGTCGGGTCCGGCTTGAGCCGTTCGAAAAGGGCATTATCGTTCCTCATGAAAAGACGCTTCGTGGCCCCAAAGAGGATCGCATGCGGCTTCTCCGGACGGTGCGGACCAATTTCTCCCCCGTCTTCGGTCTTTATAAGGATAAAGGGTTCGAGGTTCGGAGCATTATCCAGGATCCTATGAACTCCAACCCTCTCTTCGAAGCGGAAGATGACGACAAGATCGTGCATACGCTTTGGGCGATCGAGGATCCGGATATTGTCGCCAAGCTCCAGAAGGCCCTGCATTCCAAGAAGGTTTATATCGCGGACGGACATCACCGTTATGAGACCGCCTTGGAATATGCCAGACAACAAAGAGAAGAACAGCGCTCGTCGGATATCGTACTTTTCCCCTTCGATTATATGTACATGGCACTCGTGAGCTTTGATGACCCGGGGTTCATTGTTCTTCCCACGCACCGGATCTTAACCAAGCTTGGCATGACCGGCGGCGAGGCCATTCGACGGCTGGGAGAATATTTTAAAGTGGAGAAGGTCTCGCTTGCGAAATTAAAAGAGATGACAGCTTCTTATGATCAGGAAGGAAAGATCTTCGGGTTGGTTCTCGAGGAAGGGTGTTTTCTCCTGACGATGATCGACAAAGAAAAAGCGAAAGCGCGAATGGTCCAGGGCAAGCCCGACATTTGGTACGACCTGAACGTCAACGTGCTGGCACATCTGATCTTTGCCGAGCTGCTTGGGCTTACCGAAGATCGCTGGGAAGCAGTTTTGAAATTCGAACATACGGTCGATGGGGCCGTCGCGCCGCTCCAAAAGGGCGAGGCGCAAGCTGTTTTTCTTTTGCAGCCTCCCAAGGTCGAGATGCTCGAAAAGATGGGCGCCGTCAACGAGCGCATGCCCCAGAAATCCACTTATTTCTATCCCAAGCTCGCTACCGGGCTTGTTTTTTATTCGCATAAAGAATAATTCCAAGTTCCGCAAAGTCCTCGCTCGTTTTTTGGGTGCCTTATGTCTCTAGTGATCGAAATCTTCCATTCGCACAAAACCCCCTGGGAAGTTTTTCAAGCTGTTCACGCAAGTTCTAAATCCTGTTTCTTTCTAGACAGTCCTCAATACGCACCCCCGGACCAGGTTTTCTCTTATATAGGGATGGATCCTGAGCTCGAGATCCGGCTGGGAGAAAAGGCTCTTCATATTGAAGGTAATCTGAGCGGGCAATATCCTTCCAGCGAATTTTTTCCGGTTCTCAAAAAAATCCTAAAAAAACATCAAGCTTCTCCGCGAGGAACGCAGCCGTTTTTTACGGGAGGATTCGTCGGTTACTTCGGTTACGAGACCGCGGCCCTTTGCGACAAAATAAAATTTCGGCAGAAGCCTTCACCGGCCATTCCTCGCGTCTACCTTGGGCTTTTCCGGGATGTGATTGTGTATGATCATCAGAAACGAGTTTATCACTTCGTGACAAACTCGCGGCGAACGGAAAAAATAAAAGCATGCTTTGAAAGACCTGCCGTGAAATCAAAACAGCATTTCAGGCTCAAGAAATTTACAGCGGAGATGACGAAGGGGCGGTTTGAGGGGATGGTCAAAAAAGCCAAGGAATATATCGCAGCCGGGGACATCTATCAGGCGAATCTGTCCCAGCGTTTTTCTTTTGGATATCAAGGATCCTCGCTTGAACTTTACGGAAAGCTTCGCGCGATCAACCCGTCACCTTTTTCATGTTTTTTGAAAACAGGGGATCTTGAGATCGTGAGCTCCTCCCCGGAGCGGCTGGTCCAGAAGAAGGGTCGTATTTGCGAGACTCGGCCGATCGCGGGGACATGCCCGGCCCGCGGTTCTTCGAAGAGACTTGGCGAGTGGCGTAAGAATCTTCTTCAAAATGAAAAAGAAAAGGCAGAGCATTTGATGCTCGTGGATCTTGAGCGCAATGACCTGGGCCGCGTGTGTGATTACCGTTCCGTGAAGGTAGAAGAGTTCATGACGCTTGAAAAATATTCCCACGTGGTGCATATCGTTTCCAAGATCACGGGGAAGCTTAGAAAAGGCAAGGATGCGCTCGACGTGATCAAGGCCATGTTCCCTGGAGGGACGATCACGGGGTGTCCCAAGATCCGTTGCATGCAGATTATCGATGAGCTCGAGCCTGTGCAGCGCGGTGCTTACACCGGTTCCTTAGGCTATATCGATCTTCAAGGGGACATGGATCTCAATATTGTGATCCGGACGATCCTTTTAAAAAAGGGAAGAGGCCATCTTCAGGTGGGCGCGGGGATCGTGTATGATTCAGATCCCGAGAAAGAATATGAAGAGACACTTCACAAAGCGGAGGCGCTTGTTCAGGCGCTTCAAGAGGCCAGTAAAAACGAGGATGAAGGATGAAGAATAAAGTAAAACAAAAAATAAGGGATTTGTCGTCATCCGACATCCCGCATCTTCCATCCTGTCCAAAAATCTATCAAAACGGCAAAGAAGTAAGCGGAGAGCTTTCTTTCGATTTTGTGCAGACCGAAGCCGTAGGTATTTTCGAAAGCATGCGCGCTTATCATGGCAAGGTTCTTCATGAAGAAGATCACCTTACGCGGCTTCTTGAGTCGGCGAAGACGGTGGGATATAGGCCTCTTCCTAAGCCTGTGAAGCTCCAGCTGGAAATTAAGGCCGCACTCAAGACCTTTGGTAAAAAAGAATGTTATGTCCGTCTGACCCTGTGGGAAGGGCAGACCTTTGTGATCCTGGGAAGCCGGACACACGCCCAAGAGCTTTATGAAAAGGGTGTGGCTCTTAAGACCGCTTCCTTCCCGCGCGGCGGCCCGAATACTTTTCCCTGGCAGGTCAAGGCCTCCGCCTATCAGCAGGCGATCTTGGCAAGCACCGAACCCCATCCGGACAAGATCTATGAGTGGGTATTTCTGGATCAAGAAGGTCTGCTTACCGAAACGCGTATCGGGAATTTTTTTATCGTTAAATATCACGCGGTGCACTCCAAAGGCTTGGGAAAAGGGGGTGCAATGCTTCTCACGCCGCCGGAATACGGAATCTTGAATGGAGTGACCCGGAGGTTTGTGATAAAATGCGCCCTCGAACTCGGAATGCAAGTCCGGGAGGTTCCGCTAACCCGGCATGAATTTTTTAACGCGGATGAAGCGTTTCTTTGCAATACTTCCTGGGAGGTCCTGCCGGTCCGTGAGCTTGATGGTCGCGCGATCGGTGCGGGAAAGCCAGGTCCCATCACTTTGAAACTGTACCGTTTCTTTAAGAGGAGGGTTCAACGAGATGTCACGCCACACCGTTCGCCGCGCACTCATTAGCGTTTCTGATAAAACAGGTCTTATTCCTTTTGCCAAAACTCTGCGCAAACACGGCGCGGAGATTCTCTCCACCGGCGGTACTTTGAAAGCCCTTAAGGAAGCCAAAGTTCCTGCGATGGCAGTCGAAGATTACACAGGATTTCCGGAAATGCTCGATGGTCGCGTGAAAACCCTTCATCCGAAGATCCACGGCGGTCTTCTTTTTCTTCGTCATAAGAAGAGCCATCAAAAACAGGTCAAGGCGCATGGCATTAAGCCCATCGACCTTGTGGTCGTGAATCTCTATCCTTTTGAAGAGGCTACGAGCAAGGGAAACCTAAACATGGACGATGCCAAAGAGTTCATCGATATCGGGGGCCCTTCGATGCTTCGTTCCGCGGCGAAAAATTATCAGTCAGTAACAGTTATCACGGATGTTGAGGACTATGAACGCGTCGCGAAAGAACTCGATCAACACAAAGGAAGCGTGACGGATGAAACGCGTTTTACGCTTTCTCAGAAGGTTTTCGAAAAAACTTCCGCGTACGATGCCGTGATCAGCCAGTTTATGGCCAAGCACAAGAAAAAGACCGGGGAGGAAGCCGCGCTCCCGCCGCAATTCGTTTTCCATTTTAAAAAAGCTCAGGATCTTCGCTACGGCGAGAATCCCCATCAAAAGGCTGCTTATTATATTCCGACCACGCATAAGGCGTCGACTTCGTGGACCCAGCTTCACGGAAAAGAGCTTTCCTTTAATAATCTCATGGATGTGGATGCGACTCTGGACGTGCTCGCTGAATTCAGCGCGCCGGCGGCATGTGTGATCAAGCACAATAATCCCTGTGGTATCGCGCAGGACACACAGGTTCTTGTGGCGGTCGATAAAGCGATCGATGGAGACATTCTTTCAGCTTTTGGCGGGATCGTGGGGGTCAATCGCTGCTGCGACAGCAAAATCGCAGCCAAAGTTCTCGAGAAGCTCGCCTTTTTTGAAGTGATGGTAGCTCCGTCCTTCAAACCAGGAGCGCTCAAACTCCTTAAAGCCCGGAAGAATCTTCGCTTGATCGAGGTCCATCAATTCCGCGACGAGAATATTTATGATGTGAAATTCCTACGTACCGGGATCCTCGTTCAGGAAAAGAACCGGCCTATCAAGGACCACATGGCGGAACTGAAAAAGAAACTGAACTTTGTTACGAAGGCCAAGCTTTCAGAGGCGGAGACCGAGGAGTTGATCTTTGCTTTTCAGTGCTCCAAAGTTGTGAAATCGAATGCGATCGTGCTGACTCAGGGGAAGCATACGGTCGGGATCGGGGCAGGGCAGATGTCTCGTGTGGATTCGGTCCAGATCGCGATGCAGAAGGCGGGTTACCTAGCTGAAGGCGCGATGCTTGGCAGCGATGCTTTCTTCCCGATGCCGGACTCGATCGAAGCAGCGGCCAAACACAAGATCAAAGCGATCATTCAGCCCGGCGGTTCGATCCGCGACGCGGATGTGATCGCGGCTTGCGATCAGGCCGGTATTGCGATGGTCTTCACCGGCGAGCGGCATTTTAAACATTAAAAGGCGGGGAATGGGGAACGCTGAACGGCTAACGAACCGTTCCCCGTTTGCCGTTTCCCGAGTTTCATGAACTACTCCCAATCCCTTCGCTATTTAAAGGCTTTCACCGATCTCGAAAAGCTCGTCCAGCTGCCCAAGAACCCATTCTTCAATCTCAAGAGGATGGTGTACTTGCTTAAGGCGGCTGGCCATCCTGAGAAGAATTTTTTCCCCATTTTGATCGCGGGCACCACAGGAAAGGGATCGACAGGTTTTTTTCTCGAATCCATCCTTAAAGCCAACGGCATCTGGGCGGGGTACTATCACTCACCGCATGTCGAAGATCCCCGCGAGAGGATACGAGTTCAGGGCGCCATGGTCTCGCCGCGGCTTTGGGCGGAAGGTCTTACCGAGATCCAAAAGCTACTCCGCGAAAAACCTCTTCCAAAAACGTTGGGAGTTTTGACCTATTTTGAGATGCTGACATTTCTTGCCGTCAGGATTTTCGCGAAAGAGGGCGTCAAGATCGGCATTTTTGAGATTGGCCTCGGGGGCAGGCTTGATGCGACCAATGTTCTTAAAGCGCCACTTGTGATCCTTACGCCCATTCATCTCGACCATGAAGCCTTCTTAGGCAATACCATTTCAAAGATCGCCGCAGAAAAAGCCGCGATCATCAAACCGCAGGGCCACACGGTGGTCGGGAAGCAATGCCCGGACGCCTTCCGGGTGATCCTTAGAGCTGTGAAGAGGAACCGGGGAACTTTATGGAAGGCGAAGCCTGTGGGCGGTATCCCGCTCGGACTTGCCGGAGATTTCCAGAAGTGGAATGCAGGCGTTGCATTGAAAGCGGCTGAGATCCTGCGAAAGTATTTTGATTTCTCAATAAAGTCTGAACGATCCATGGAAGGGTTGCTGTCCGGGAATTGGAAAGGACGGATGGAAAGTTTCCATCAGGGCGGACGGAAATTCATTCTGGATGGTGCGCATAACCCAATCTCGATGAAAGAACAAGTTCGTTCTTTGAAGGCGCAAAAAGTTCGAGATCCGTGGCTTGTGTTTGGCGCGATGAATGATAAGAAGAGTCGCGAGATGCTCAGGGTGGTGAGTGGATTTTTCTCTAAAGTGATCCTGACCGGGATTATGGGCAATCGCGCGAAGCCCCTCGCGATGCTTGTCCAAGAGGCGAAAGGGCTTTTCAAATGTGTCCTCACGGCCCAGAATGTCGAAGAAGCTTTGAGGTTAGCGAGGAAGGCATCCAAGCCTGGCGCCAGTGTAGTTGTGACAGGGTCTTTTTATTTGGTAGGAGAAGCAAGAAAACTGCTTAAAAAAGGATGATAGGATGCAGGATGAAGTAAGTTCGGCTTTTACGTCATCCATCATCCAACATCCCATATCCTGGGGAAAAGAATGTCTAAACTAGATTTCGAAGATACCATTGCGGCAATTGCGACTCCCAGCGGAGAAGGCGGCATCGCAGTGATCCGCGTGAGCGGTCCCGGGGCGTTCGAGGCGATCGAGCCATTCTTTGTTTCTTCCGAACATCAAAAGTTGAGTGACACGCCCGCCAATACGATCCGATGGGGGAAGTTTTTAGATCCCGCGGGGCTTCTCGTGGATCAGGTGCTTATGAGCTGTTTTCGCGCTCCCCGCTCCTATACCGGTCAGGATGTGATCGAGATCAGCTGTCACGGCGGTCTCGCAGTCACGAGAAAGATCCTTGGGATTTTGCTTGGGAAAGGTGTCCGTCATGCCGAGCCGGGAGAATTCACGCGCCGGGCTTTCTTAAGCGGAAAACTAGACCTTACGCAAGCGGAGGCCGTGCTCGATCTGATCCACGCCAAAAGCGATCGCTCACTTGATATCGCAGTCCGTCAACTCTCCGGATCTCTTTCCCGGACGCTTAAGGAGTTGAAAGATTCTCTGATGCGACTTTTAGCGCACATGGAGGCCTACCTTGATTTTCCGGAAGAAGACCTGGAAATTAATGTCAAGACCGGCATGCAGGAACAATTTACAAGTATTCAGAAAAAAATTTTCGCATTGATTGCAAGTTTTGAGCGTAACCAGTTGATTCGCGAAGGCATGCTCGTGACTCTTGTGGGAAAACCCAATGTTGGGAAATCCTCGATCTTCAATGCGCTTCTTGAGCGCGATCGCGCGCTTGTTTCTGACTTGCCGCATACCACGCGCGATCAATTAGAGGAAGCTCTTGAGATCAAAGGATTTTATATTCGGCTGCGTGACACGGCGGGACTCATTTCCACACCCGAACATCCCCTTGATAAGATGGGTATGGATCGCACGCTTGGAAGTCTCGCTGAAAGCGATGTTGTTCTTTATGTGATAGACGGCTCTAAGCTCCTTGAAGATGCTGACCGCCATGTTTTTGACCAAATTTCAAAAAATAAGAAGGTACTCGTGCTCGTGAACAAATCCGATCTCGCTTCTCGGGTCGAAGAGAAGGATCTGGCGACGTTTTTGGGTGATAAGTCTCAGATCCGGCTTTCCACGAAGACGCGCGAGGGATTTTGGGAGCTCGAAGAAAAGATTGTGGGATGTGCGGAGCAGGGAACCTCAGAAGCGGGGGAGCAGATCACCAAGCTGAGGCACAAAAAGGCATTGGAGTTCGCAGGCGTGGCACTTCAGCGCGCGGAGCAGTCTTTTCAAACGAAAATGTCGCTTGAATTTGTGACGCCCGACCTTCGCATGGCCCTGGAAGCCATGAAAGAACTGACCGGAGAGATCTATTCCGAGGATCTTTTGGATGTGATCTTCTCGGAATTCTGCATCGGCAAATAATTTTTAAAAAATTCTAAGAATTTTATTTTAATTGCGTTGACATCAGAAATTTCTTTGTTAGAATTCCACTCGCCGAACAAATTCAGAAGAAATTTTTAATTTTAAAAATTAAAATTCGGTGTTTTTAAAATGAGAGCTCTCGTCGCAGGAAAAAAGCGGCGGAATTTTTTAGCGTGATCCTGAAGCTCAACAAAAAGAAATCGTAAACTTTCGAATCGTCGAGTAATTCCCATGAAAAATAAGCTAAATGAAAAAACGGGATGCTCGATACTATATGTAGTGGATGACTTGCAACAAACATCAACATATAGTGATGTTTAATAAGCTTTTAAAAAGTTTAAGGAGAACAGACGCTTTATGAAGACAGAGAAACTACCGTCCGTACAGGAAGAGCAAAGCCTGGGGCGAGGGCTTGTATTCAAGAGATTCTTCACAAAGCCAGGCGTGCATCCGCTGGATGAGATCAAATACGTCAAGCGCAGCTCCGTGATCACGAATCCCGACGGTTCAGTGGTTTTCAAGATGGAAAACGTGGAAGTTCCCGAGAGCTGGAGCCAACTTGCGACCGATATTATCGTTTCCAAATATTTTCGTAAGGCCGGAGTTCCTGAGACGGGTTCTGAAACGAGCGCGCGGCAGGTGGTGTATCGCATTGCCCATTCGATCCGGATTGCCGGTGAGAAGCTCGGCGGTTATTTTAAAACAGCGGGGGATGCGCAAGTTTTTGAAGAAGAAATGCTTCACTTGTTGATCAATCAGAAATGCGCCTTCAATTCTCCCGTGTGGTTCAATTGCGGGATGGATCTTTATGGGATCAAGGGAAGCGGCGGTAATTTTTATTGGGACTCGTCTACTGACACGATCCGTCAAGCGACGGATTCTTATTCCAGCCCTCAGTGCTCCGCCTGTTTCATTCAGTCCGTGGATGATAACTTGATGTCCATTTTTGACCTGATCAAAAATGAGGCCCGGCTTTTCAAATTCGGTTCTGGGACCGGGACAAACTTCTCGAAGCTTCGCGGCCGTCAGGAAAAATTATCAAGCGGCGGGACCTCTTCAGGGCTTATGTCATTTTTGGAAGTGTTGGATCGCGGCGCGGGCGCGACGAAATCCGGCGGGACCACGCGGCGCGCGGCGAAGATGGTGTGCCTGGACCTGGATCACCCCGAGATTATGGACTTTATCAATTGGAAGGTCCGCGAGGAAAAGAAGGTCGCTGCGCTGATCGCAGCCGGATACTCCTCAGATTTTAATGGAGAGGCCTACAAGACGGTCGGGGGACAGAATTCGAATAATTCCGTGAGGATCTCGGATGAGTTCATGCATGCCTATTTGAACGACGGAAAATGGCAGACGCGTTACCGTACCACCGGAGATGTTTGCGAAACTTTCCAGGCGAAAGACATGATGGACCAGATTGCTTTTGCCGCTTGGGCGTGCGCGGACCCCGGTGTTCAGTTCGATACCACGATCAATGATTGGCATACCTGCGCCAACACCGATCGCATTCACGCCTCCAACCCTTGTTCGGAATACATGTTCCTGGATAATTCGGCTTGCAACCTGGCTTCGATCAATGTGATGAAATACCTCAAGGCCGATGGAACGTTCGATGTCGAGGGGTTTCGCCACACCACCCGCGTTTTCATTACCGCCATGGATATTCTCGTGGATTACGCCTCGTATCCGACGGAGCAGATCGCCGGGAACAGTCATGTCTATCGGCCGCTCGGGATCGGTTATGCGAATCTCGGTAGCCTTCTTATGGTGAATGGTATTCCCTACGACAGCGCTCAAGCCTCTGCGATCTGCAGCGCGCTCACTGCCATCTTGACGGGACATGCTTACCGGACCTCAGCCGAAATTGCCGCCTCCAAAAGCACATTTTCCGATTACAAGAAAAATGAAAGCTCCATGCTGCGCGTGATCGAGAAACACCGTGCGGCAGCCCATAAGATTCCAGCTGAGCATTGCTGGCAGGATATTCTGGTGGCGGCACATGAAGATTGGGAAGATGCTTTCGAGATCGGGAAGCTTTATGGTTATCGCAACGCGCAAGTCTCTGTGATTGCTCCGACCGGCACGATCGGGCTTCTCATGGATTGTGATACGACCGGGATCGAGCCGGATTTCGCGCTCGTGAAATTCAAAAAGCTTGCGGGTGGCGGCTATTTTAAGATCATCAACCAAGGTGTTCCTGCGGCGCTTCAGAAACTCGGATATTCCGAAAGTGAAATTCAGAATATCATCGAATATATCCAAGGAACCTCCCGTCTCGAAGGAACGCCATGGATCAATCGCGCAACCCTCGCGGCCAAGGGTTTAACGAGTCCTGAACTGGATAAAATCGAATCCATGTTGCCGTCAGTGTTTGATCTTAGCTTCGCTTTCACGAAATGGACACTTGGGGAAGACGCGCTGAAGCGACTGGGTTTCAAGCCGGAGGATTACAACCATCTCCGTTTCAACGTGCTCGAGGCTCTCGGCTTTTCCAAAGCGGAGATCGAAGAAGCCAACGGGGTGGTTTGCGGCATGATGACGATCGAAGGCGCGCCGCTTCTCAAGCCCGAGCATTTGCCGGTCTTTGATTGTGCGAATCGGTGCGGGAAAACCGGAAAACGTTTTATCGAACCCATGACGCATGTTCGAATGATGGCGGCAGCACAGCCGTTCATTTCCGGCGCCATTTCCAAGACCGTAAACCTTCCGCATGAGAGCACGGTTGAAGACATCGAAAAAATCTACGTGGAATCCTGGAAGATGGGACTGAAGGCCGTGGCGCTTTACCGGGACGGTTCCAAATTGTCGCAGCCACTCAATACCAAATCTGGCGATTCCGCCTCAGATAAAAAATCCGAAAAAAAGAATGAGATCCAGACCGCGCATCCGCCGGTCCTGCAGCGTAAGCGCTTACCCAAAAAGCGGGCGGGGATCACGGTGGAATCTCGGGTTGGGGGCCAAAAGATCTATCTCCGGACCGGGGAATATCCGGACGGGTCGATCGGTGAGATCTTTGTCGATATGCATAAAGAAGGTGCCGCGTTCCGTTCTATGATGAACTGTTTTGCGATCGCGGTCTCACTTGGGCTTCAGTATGGCGTGCCGCTTGAGGAATTCGTGAATGTCTTCACGTTCACACGTTTTGAACCACAGGGGCTCGTCGATCATCCTAATATCAAGCTCTCTACTTCGATTGTGGATTATCTTTTTCGCGTGCTTGGCATGGAATATTTAGGGATGACAGAATTCGTCCAGATCCCCCCCAAGCCCGAAGACCTCCAGATCAATAAAAAAACGGTTTCAACCGTTGCTCAGGCACCCGTGATCGAGATTCCAGCGCCCGCCAAAGACCCGGTTCCGCCGGCGAGTGTGGTTAAAAAGAACACCTCGCTTGCAGCTGCCGGAGCGAACGAACATCTCTCGAACATGATGGGAGATGCGCCCTTCTGCACGAATTGCGGTCACGTAACTGTGCGAAGCGGCTCATGCTACAAATGCCTCAATTGTGGCAACAGCATGGGGTGTTCCTGAAACAGTAGGTAGTAGGTGGTATGTAGAAAAAACTGCCACTTACCACATACGCTATCCACGTTTGCTGGCTCTTTAGGGGAAAATACGGTAGAATTTTCTCCTATGATGTATTTTTATAAAAGATTTTGCCGCTTTTCCACAAGGACCTTCCTTCTCCCATGACTTCTCACGAACCCATTGAAGCGACTGAGAAGCTTTTTACGCGTACTCGCTCGCGGCCTTTTCGCGATTGGGTCCGCTTTGGGACTTACTTTCTCATCATCGGCCTTTTCGCCTTCCTTTTTGGGACGCACCGGCTGGATCACTTCGAGGATCTTGTTCGCGACAGTTTTCTCAAACATGTTACTTGGGGGCAGGGCCATCCGGGCGTTGTGCTGATCGAGATCTCAGAGACGGCCTTAGATGAGGTGGGTCCCTGGCCGTGGCCAAGAAGTTATCACGCGATCATGGCGCGTCTTTTAAACGAATGGAAAGCGGCCGCCGTCGTTTTCGATCTTGATCTGTCCGAACCGACCGACCCCAAGAACGATCAAGATCTGGTTCAATCTTTGGAAAAGGTCGACGTTCCCCTTTATCTCCCGGTGGATCTGAAACCCCAGAAAGAGAAAAAATTCTGGGTCCATGGGATGCCCGTCGTGCTGGATAGCGGCGAGGGCAAGAGGAGCTGGATCCATGCGATGCCGGGCTTCGAAAAAGAAGCACGTGCGATCGGCCATAGTTATCTCTTGCCGGATACGGACGGCACCTTGAGAAGGTTCGATCCTTTCATCACAGAAGGAAAAGAGAGTCATCTGTTCCTTCCGCTTCGCGTGGCGTTCGACCAAATGAAGAAACCCATTCCGTCGCCTCAAGAATGGAAAGCGCTCGAAGATCCTCAAGGGAAGATGTTTATTCCCTGGAGCGATGCGTGGGACCGTGAGTTCACGCGCTACAATTACGCGGACCTGATCCATAGTTTTTATGCGATCCAGAAAGGAATGCGGCCGGTGATCGATCCCGGATTGATTGCTGGAAAGATCTGTCTCGTGGGGCCCACGACGTCTCGTGCGACGGAACTTAAGGTCACACCCTTGAATGTTGCGTATGCGAGGATCGGTGTCTACGCCCAGGTTCTGAACGCAGCGCTGACCGGGAACTGGGTGCGTCCGATTTCATTTACTGGAAATTTCATCTGTCTCTTAGGAAGCGGGTGCTTGGCCACAATCTTGTTTGTCACGTTGAGCGGAGCATGGTCGCTTGTCGCGGGGCTTCTGCTCGTTCTGGGATGGTTTGCTTTCTGCTTCGGGGTTCTCGCAAAGTGGCATTTAGGGTTCTATGCGGTCTATCCAACTCTGCTCATGCTCTGCCTCTTTATTTTTTCGGCGATTTATGTCCAGGCCACCGCGACGCGCGAAAGATCGCATCTTTTTCATCTTGCCACGCGAGACGGCCTGACCGAGCTTTATGTGATCCGTCATTTTCGCTTGATCATGAACCAGATCGTGCGTGAGGCGAGCGTTCGCAAGCAGCCTCTATCGGTCATTTTGCTCGACATCGACAACTTCAAAAAGATCAACGACACCTATGGCCATCCCGCGGGGGATATGGTGCTCAAAAAAACGGCAGCTCTCATTCTCTCGTTTATCCGGAAACGCCGACCTTTTCGCGAAATTGATTTTGCAGCTCGCTACGGAGGTGAAGAATTTATCATCATGCTCCGGAAGGCCGGCCTCAAGGAGGCGGCTGAGGTCGCGGCCGAGCGCGTTCGGAAAAAAATCGAAGAAACAAAGTTTGAATGGGAAGGAAAACAGATCCGGGTCACGGTAAGTCTTGGCGTTGCGGTTCGTCACCCGGGCGAGAACGTTCCTGATCCGATGGTCCATCGCGCCGACGCAGCCTTGTATAAAGCCAAAGAAGCCGGAAAAAATCGTGTCTGCGTGGAAGGCGGATAGCCCGTCTCATTTTTCCTCTTTCCGGCCGATTTCTGTTCCCACAGCAGGATTTTTCAGAGGCTGATGAAGAAAGTGATTTTCAAAAGGATAAAGCCAAGGGTATTTCTGGAATGAGAAAGATCAATATTCTTTATGTAGTCACCCAACTGGAATTGGGCGGCGCTCAGAAGCAGCTTTTAAGCTTGATCCGCCAAATCGACAGAGACCGTTATAATCTTTTTCTATTTACCGCGCAGGATGGGTTGCTTATGGAAGAAGCCCTTTCTCTGAGCGATTTGACTCTCCACAGATCTAAATATATAAAGCGGTCGATAGACCCCCTCAAAGATCTCTTAGCGCTGATCGAAATAGTGAGGTTTATTAAAAAAAACAAGATCGATGTCGTTCACACGCATAGCTCCAAGGCGGGTGTTTTGGGTCGGTGGGCCGGGGCCTTGGCCAGGGCAAAAATTATTATCCACACCGTCCACGGCTGGTCTTTCAATGATTTCCAAAACCCGTTTGTCAGGAAACTCTATCAGAGGCTCGAAAGAATTAGTGCGAAATTCACCGACAAGATTGTCGTTGTGTCAAACCATGACAGGCAAAAAGGGTTGGATTCTAGGATTGGATCGGACCGCCAATATTTTTTATTGCGCTATGGGATCGATCGGGCCCAATTCGGTTCGAAGGATTCCTCCATTCGCAAAGAGCTTGGGATTAGCGAAGACGCGCTGGTCGTTGGAACGATCGCCTGTTTTAAGCCTCAAAAGGCGCTTGAGGATTTCGTGCAGCTCGCTTCTTTAGCAAGGCAGGTTTTACCCCAAGCTAGATTCTTGATGGTAGGGGATGGTGTCCTTCGCCAGAAGATCGAGCGATTGATCGCAGAATTTAACTTAGGTCCTCAATTTATTTTGGTGGGTTGGCGGAGAGATATCCCTCGGATCTTGTCCGCCATGGATGTTTTCGTGCTGACATCGCTCTGGGAAGGCTTGCCGATAGCGGTCTTAGAGGCGATGGCGAGCCAGGTGCCGGTGGTGGCGACCCACACGGGAGGTATTTCCGAAGTGATTGCCGAAGGAAAGACGGGGTTTCTTGTGCCTTGCCATGACATGCCTTCTATGTTAAAAAAGGTACGCATTCTCTTGGAAGACGCTTCGTTAAAAAGTCGCATCATCTGTGACGCGAAAAAATGTGTCGATGAAAAATTCGACACAAAGACCCTGGTGAGAGCTTACGAAGATTTATATCAAAAACTAACGGAAATAAAAGGAATGACGCATGTTTGTTAATAATGTGTGGATGGCTCTGAACGGTTTTGTGTTGTCCGTCTTATTCTTACTAGTGCTTAAGAAGGCCTCCACGCGATGGAATTTTTTGACCTCCAAAGGCGTTCCCTCAGTCGGAGGGATCAGCATGTGGATGGCTTTTTTTTTGGGTTTTCTGTGGACCGACCCTTCCGGGATCACTTTCCCCCTGGAAATACAAGGGATCTTGTTTGCTTCGGCTGTCATGCTCATTGCGGGTATTTTTGATGATCGAAGGGAGTTATCCGTGATCCAGAAGTTTGTGGTGCAGTTGATTGCCGCATCTATTCTGGTAGGGTTTGGTGTAAGGACAAACTTTGTTTATGTGGGCAACTCGTGGAATGTCGCCTTATCTCTTTTGTGGATCATCGGGATCACGAATGCGGTGAATCTTCTGGATGTGATGGATGGCCTGGCGGGGGGGACGACCCTTGTAATCCTTTCTGGATTTTGTGTTATTCTCGCCATGAACGGCAACAGCTTAGCCCTGACCCTTTCCTGCGTTCTCGGCGGAAGCGTTCTTGGTTTTTGGATCTTCAATGTTCCTCCGGCAAAAGTTTATATGGGAAACAGCGGAAGCCATTTTTTAGGGCTCGTCTTGGCGGCGCTCGCTCTGATCGCGCGCTATGCGACGCTCGAAAGGAGTGTGGCGCTTCTTGCCCCCGTCCTTCTTTTGGGATTTCCCATTCTTGACACCTTGTTTCTCATTTTGATGCGTCTGCGAAAAGGAAAGTCGGCGTTCAATAAAAGTGAAGATCATATGGCGCTGAGATTTTTAAAAAAAGGATATTCGAAACAAAAAACCCTGGTCTTGATGATGGCCTGGACTCTTTTTTTTGTTATCGGTGGGCTTATCCTGAGTAAGGCGTCGAACTTTCTTGCGATCATAACGCTTATTTTTATGGGACTGGGGAGTCTTGTTTTAATTAAAAAAATGAGCCGTGTGCAAATTTGAGACCACAAAAGAGGATTCTTGTTCTCGGGGCCGGGATCGCGGGTCTGAGCGCGGCGTGGCATTTAAGGCAGAAAGGTGTGCCTTGCCTCGTTTTTGAAAAGGAAGGCGAGGTGGGTGGGCTTTGCCGCTCCAAGAGGAGCCATGGTTTTACTTTTGATTACAGCGGCCACCTGTTACATTTCAAAACCACTTATGTTTTTAGGCTTGTGCGGAAGTTGCTTGAGGGAAAGCTCGTCAAGCATGAGCGGAGTGCGTGGGTTTCTGCTTGCGGACGTTACACGCGTTACCCCTTTCAGGCGAATCTTTTCGGCCTTCCGCCGCGAGTCATTAAAGAATGTTTGGAGGGATTTATTCGTGCCCAAAAAAGAAGGCGCGAAAAGTCTGTTAAAAACCCCATGAATTTTTCGCAGTGGACCCAGCGAACTTTTGGCTCGGGCATTGCGCGCTATTTCATGGACCCCTATAACGCCAAGTTCTGGACGATTCCCCTCGAAGAACAGACATGCGAATGGGTGGATGGGATGATTCCCGTTCCCTCTCTCGGGCAGGTGCTTGAAGGAGCCCAAAAAGAAAGCACAAGGCAGTTGGGTTATAACGTCCATTTTTGGTATCCGCGCAAAGGCGGGATCGAACAGCTCCCTCGCGCCTTTGCGAAATCGCTGAAGAATATTTACACCGGGAGCAAGATCTCCAGGATCGACCTCCAGAAGAAAGAAATTGAAATGTCTTCCGGCCGAAAGGAAAAATTTGACGTATTGATCTCAACAATCCCTCTTCCTGAAATGGCTCATCTGGTACCGGGTTTGCCCCGAGAGGTGCGCGCAGCCTTCCATCAATTGCGATGGAATTCCATTTTTAACCTGAATTTAGGCATGAGCTCGCCGAGCGATGTTTTGAAGCGACACTGGACTTACTTTCCTCAACCCAAGCTCTGTTTCTTTAGAGTAGGATTCCCGCATAATTTTTCTTCCGATCTTACTCCCCAGGGGAAGGGATCTTTGTATGCAGAGGTCTCCTACTCAGATCGCAAGCCGATCAACAAACGAAAAGAGATATCCCATATCACTCGGGATCTAAAAAAGATCGGTCTGCTTCTCAAGAAGGACAATGTCTGCGCCAAAGATGTGAATGACATCGAGTACGGATACCCGATCTATGACCGGCACTACAAGACAGCAAGAAAAAAGGTACTGGAGTTTTTGAATAAAAAGGGTGTCATCCCGTGCGGGCGGTATGGCTCGTGGACCTACATGTCGATGGAAGATGCCATTCTGGACGGTAAACGGGCAGCGGAAGCGATATAAAGAGAACGACTGGAGCATGGTTCTTTTGTATGGCGGGAAAAGAAAACGGGGTGCCCGCAGCTGAGACCGGAAACCTTTAACGACTCAATCCGAGATTCTTACCTCCCGAGGGAAGTTTTTTCTCGCCTTGTAATTCGGGGGAATATAACAACCCCAGCATGATCCACCAAATGAAGCTCACTGCCGGCAGGAAGAAACTAAAGTCCATAAGGTTATGGACAAGGAACACACAGACTCCGGCGAATAACCCTGCTTTGAGCGTTCTCTCAGAAGATCTCCAGCTATTCTTAAGGATGATCGCGATCAGCCAAAGAAAAGAAGCGATGTTTACGAGACCTGCCTCCGCCCAAAGTTGCAGAAAAGAATTATGAGCGTAGCGTGATCCCGTGAGATCAAAATTCCCGAATCCTACCCCGGTCAAGGGATGTGCCCGAATGATCTCCCATGTATCCTTCCAATAAGTGAGCCTTGATGCCATAGAGAAAAAAGGAAGAAGACTTTGCCTCGGGCTTTCTGCTCTCAGAAGGAACATGCCTCCGAGGATGGTTACGAAGGTCAGAAACACCAGAGATTTTTTCAATCTGGAATGGGGCTGCATCAGAAAAAAGATCGTAAAGACGATCCCAAGGCTCAAGAGAGCCCCGAGCGATCTCGTGAGCAGAAGCGCAATAAGCAGGGGCAATAAAAACAGGATTCTTTTTTTTGGGCTTAAAGTAAGCGGCAAGATCATGGCCAAATAGCCGCCCAAAATAGCCGGCGTCGGGAAGGGAAAGAAAACTCTTCGTTCGGCGATCTTTTCTAACACGAAAGGATCTGCGATCTTTGTTTCTTTAATGTAATTCAGTAATAGTTGAAAACCGAAAAAATATTGATAAATAGCGAGGAAGCTTATAACGAGCGCGGTCAAAACGATTTCCGGGAGCAGCCGATTTTTCTCTTCTTCCGATAGGGGGGCGATGAGTAGAAACAAAATAAAGCCCATAGCGTATTTACAGATTTCGTTAAGATTTTGAGATTGCTTTATTGAAAAAATTGTCGTGAGAATTAAAAGAAGTGTGAAAACGAAAAGAGGGTATTTGATAGAACGAAGTTTTTCAAAAGAAAGCCCTTTGATCATGATCCAAAGAGCTGAAAAAGCCAGCAACAAAACAAAACACAAAGAACTTAATAGGGTGTCGGGCTCGACGGAGTTTGAGGCGGATAGGGCTAAGGGGAGGAGGAAGATTAATACACCCAGTATTGAAAGCATGATGGCATGATTTTATGTAAGGATGGGCGAAATGTAAATCAGATTCATAGTCTTGGGAGGCAAAGGGGCTATGGGGGGGGGTGCCACGCGCTTAAAGCGAAATCAGGGATAACTTTTTGTGGCGGCAAACGAGCCGGCAAGAACTGCGTCTAGATCGAAGACGGGTATTCCTTCTCGCGTCTTGACCAATTCCAGGGAAAACAATACACTTTGTAATGCTTTCGCGTTCGGGGAACGGGAAACGGCAAACACATAAAGTTTTTACGTTCACCGTTTCTCAAGATACGTTTTCCGGCAGATCACGGAGAGGTGGCAGAGTGGTCGAATGCGGCGGTCTCGAAAACCTTCCGGACTATTTTTCGTAACCCCTTCAAAACATTAGCAAATCATTTCCCCGCTTTAAGTTACCACTTTCGTATCCATTCTTATCCATACGTCTGAAATCATGTGAATTCGTATCAGAGTAGTCACCCTGTGGTCACCAGCCTAGTTTTGAATTAGCCGGCTTACCTGGGTGTGAGAGATCCAGTTTTTCTTTGGCAAGCCATCGTTATACAACTTCGCGATCCTCCTGGTGCCCTGACCTTCTAAATGCAGGGTCTTGATCCTATCCAGATCGTATGTCTTCTTTGGTCTGCCACCGGTATACATTCCTTTGTTCTTCTTGTTCTGGATCCCAGCCCGGATCTTTTCGCTGAGTTGTTTTGAGAACACATTGGCGAAATAGCTGAAGAGGGGACGGATCACATGCCAGATCATCTCGTTCTGAGAATCAATACCTTCTTTTAACGAGATGAACCGGCACTTGTACTCATAGACAATGCGGTCCAGTAGGGCATTGGTCTTTTGGGGGTGTTCCCGGCTGAATCGGTCCAGAGAGTAGACCAGGATAATGGAATAATGCCGGAGTCGGATCTTTTCGATGATTTCCTGCAGCTTGGGTTGGTCGCCCTTGAAGGCGCTGCCGTACTCACTAACCTCGTCATACGTCCAGCCATAAGCTTGAGCATATCGACGCAGTTCGCTTAGCTGGACTTCCGCGTCCTGCCTCTTTTCATCGGTAGAACATCGGGTGTAAATCACAACATGGATGCTGTTATCTGTTTTAATCATAGAGCAATATTATTAGGCTCGTGTCATATGTACACCAAATAATGCTGGAGTAATCCCGCCTTAGTAGGCTTGCGGATGAGAGTATTTTTACTGACAGGGGAAGAAATGAGCAGTATCTTAATAGCCAAATTTAGAAAACGGACTGACGCTCAGGATGTAGAATTAGCGTCTTACGGTGTTCGACTTATTTTAATAAATCAAGCGAGCTATTTATGAATGGACAATGGATTGGATTTACCAGGGCTGGTGCGACAAACAATGGATTTATTATATTGAACTTCCTTTTAGGATCCGCTGCTGAAGCGCGGGTGATATTCTATGATTTTAATCTTGCTAACCCTGGCGTTACGGCGAAAGTTTCTTTCGTTCTCAATAATGACGTTTTAGATGGAAGGCTGAGTAATTTTGAGGAATGGGACAGCCGGACGCGTCGGAGATTGCCGCGCGAAGAAAACGAGACAAGATCTCTTCGTTCAGGGGTTGTGAGAGCTGAGCTCGCTGGCAATAAGATCGAGGGCCACTGGGAAACTAATATAGGAACGACCGGATCCTTTAGTTTGATCAATCGATTTTATTTGTCGGACGGAGAGGGGTCTGATGAACATCGACCCTATGTGCAATCTATTGGATGGAAAGAGTTTAAACGTCAAGTAGATGGCGAGGAGTCTGATTCAGCAAGACAGATCATTTATAGGGGGCAGAGCGGCGCATGGCCACTCCGCACATCGTATTGTCGAGCAGGGGGGACATGTTTGCGGCATTACCTCAAAGATTGCTTAAGTGATGTCTCAAGGCACATCAATTCTGAATCAAATCATAAATACTCTTTAAAAAAGGATGAGGACGTCGCTGCGTTGATGAATCTGGCACAACATCATGGGTATCCCACGCCAATATTAGATTGGACGGAATCTCCTTTCGTTGCCGCATTTTTTGCTTTTGAGTCTGCCGTCAGAATTGCAAGGGGACAAAAAAAAGTTTCTATATTCCAAATGAATCTTGGCAAAGACAGCGTTTCGGATGATTTTGCCAGGTGGATACTTGAGGCTCCTTTTCCAATAATTAAAATCGGTCGATTTCCCGCATTTGATAATAATAGAGCTTTACCGCAACAAGCGGTAGGGTTGTTTTCTAATATTGATGACATTGAAGAGATGATACGGATCCAGGGAATACAAGGGAAAGAGTCGATGCAAAGATGGGATATTCCTCTGACCGAGCGGGATCTTGTAATGCGCGATTTGAGAAGAATGGGCATTACTGCGGCTTCAATGTTTCCGGGTCTTGATGGGATATGTCGATCGTTGAAAGAGCAACATTTTTTAAGTCAATAAATGTCAGCTATGAGCAAACAAGAAAACTATATTTTGGGGTGGTGTATCTCTTATGCATAAAATAAAAGTTGCCGTGACCGCCACAGAACCCAGACGAGCAGGCTGATGGATAAGTACTACGCAATTTTAGGTCTGCGCCACGAAGCTTCCGAAGATGAGATTAAGCAGGCTTATCGAGATTTAGTTAAAATCTGGCACCCTGATCGCTACGTTCATGATCCCAAATTACAAATAAAAGCCCAAGAGAAACTAAAAGAGATAAACGAAGCTTTTGGGCGATTAAAAGCAGCTGAATTTAAATATTCGAAAATTCCGGACCATTCTCGCTATCAGAGGCCGAGAGGGCCAGCCCAACCGCCGCCAAGCGAAGAGAGGCATGCGAGACACGAGTCAGATCGGCCCCACACAGAAACTCCCAAATCTTCCAGTCGTCCACGGCCCGCGTCTCCACCTCCGCCACCTCAACAGAAAACGATCTTAGACTGGTGGTTTCAGCTTTTTAAAAATCTCCCATTTATTAAATATCCGCGATGGTGCCCCAAGTGCAAAGCCGCACATCAAGAGATTTGGAAGGAATGTTCGATTTGCAGGATCCCACTCGTTAGCTTCTGGTGGATGCTTCCTCAGCGTATGTTTAGGTTTTTTCTCACCCTTACCATTGTTTTAGGATTGTTGGCGTTTCTAACTTGTTTCACGCAAAGATCAGAGTATAAGTTTTACGCGAGGGGCTTTCAGAGCTTGGGTACCGGTGAATTTCAGCAAGCATGGGATGAATTTGAAAAAGCGTTTTGGTATAACCCGTTTTCCAAGGCGGTCCGATGGGTTAGGGAAGCAATTGGAGAGGGTGGCCATGAAGGATATTTATCCCCTCAACGTTCTCAAGATTCTCTGGATGACCTGCCAGGGACTCATCCTTCGGGAGTTGGAGACTTTGTATCCGGGCTTTTGTATCTTATAGCACTGGCAGCAATCGGCACAGGAACGTGGTTTTTTCTATTCCGAAAAAAGGGTTTCAAGTCATCAGGAAGTGCTTCAAAGGATGAACCACCGGGGGCGAATGCAGGAGGAAAGAAGGTTTATGACAGTATTTTTGAAAAATTGGATGATTACGAGTTGTTTAAAGCCCATGTCAACATGGATCCGAAAGCTCCTTTTGCACTCAAAGAGGCAGCAAGGCGGGAGTGGGAGCGCCGAAATCTACCTTCTGAAAAAATAGAAAAGTTTAAAGCTCGACTTAAGCGAGAAAATATACGAAATGGCTTAGCGAACATAATTTCAAAATATGGAAAAGTATTCTTAGCGATTATTATCGTTTGCTCGTTGTCTCTTACTGGATGGATTTTGTTTTCTGGAAAAAACAGTACTACTACGAACGTTACGCAAGGAAACGATTATAAGGAATCATCCCAGGCCGTTCAGGCTGAACTAAACACCAAATACAACCCACGGACAGGACAAACTTTTCCTGCTAATGCTATCTTCGATCCCAATACGGGTGAAGAATTAGCCTCCCTTGTTCAAGGGGCGAACGACAACCATCTCACCAACCTGGACAATCGCTCGACGCGGAACAGGGAAGGTGGCAGTGTGACCGCCAGCTTGAATAAGTCCTCGGCACGGGTCGGGGAAGAGGTCCTGCTGATTGTTCATGTTATCGGGCAAAGCAAAGAACTTCAGGCTCCGAGACTCTCGGAAGTCGACGGTTTGGACGCCTACTATACCGGTCGAGCTGCGCACGTCTCAGCCATTAATGGGGTGTACTCAGAGAGTGTTGATTTTAGCTATACTCTCGTTCCCCAGCGTGTGGGGCATTTTACACTGAAGCCCATTGATATTCAGGTTGGGCAGAATATCCTCAGGACGAAAACGATTGAGATCGAAGTGACGGGAGGCCAGGGCCAAGTGCCGCCCAGGGCGCAACCTTCCCGACAATCCCCGGTCGCGCAGCCAGTGGCTCAGGACCAGGTCGCCTCGGTGCCCTCGGGGATTGACGACAATATTTTTCTCCAGGCATGGGTGGACCGGAAAACCGTTTATCAGAATGAGCAGATACTTTTGACCTATTCGATTTACACCCGTTATGACACCCGTTATGAGGGCTTTGAAAAAGAACCCGAAACGATCGGTTTTTGGACCGAAGAATTTCCGATGGACAAGAATGTGCCGCGTGAGACCGTGCGCGTAAACGGTAAGCGCTACGTGAAAGCAGATGTGAAAAAGGTAGCGCTTTTCCCGATTGCCCCAGGCAGTTACACGATCCAGACCGGAAGTGTCAAAGTTTCGATTCGCGAGGAACCGAAAGGATCAAAGGCGTTCGACGAATTCTATAGTGATAGCTTTTTTACCGGTGGGGCATTCTTTGCTAATCGGCAGAACCGTTTACTCATGCCTCCGCCGATTCAACTGGTGGTGAACCCTTTACCGGAGAAAGGGAAGCCTGGAAGTTTTCAGGGCGCCGTGGGGAACTTCCGTCTTTCGGCCAGCATCGACAAGGATAAGGTGAAGCAGAACGAGCCTATAATACTTAAAGTAGTCATTGAGGGGGAAGGGAATATCGAGGCGATTGCCCGACCGAAGGTGCCGGCGTTGACAGGTTTTAAGACCTATGACGCGAACACCAATGCCAAACTCTTCCAGGCCGAGAATGTAATTGGTGGCACGAACAGCTTCGAGACAGTTTTTATTCCAAAGGAGGAAGGGAATGCTTTCATCCCGTCGATGGAATTCAGTTTTTTTAATCCCCGTATGAAAAAATATGTGACTTTGAAGACCCCGAATTTTCCAATCCACGTAGGAAAGTCCGATCACGTCTTAAAACCGTCTGAAGAACCTAACATGGGGGATGGCTCTTCGAAACAAATACGGATTCCAGAAACGCCCAATAAAATGATGTCTTCGACATTTGACCCAACCCAAATTACACCGTTGTCTTTTGCACAAAAAGTGCCGCTTAGTTCCCTTCGGGATGTATTGATTGGGGTTTTGTGTGTGATTGGAATAATTATTTTGGTCAGCTTCGGCATTTTTGTATGGATCTCGTCGTTAATTCGCAAACGAGGAGAACACGTTAAATGAGGGATCGTCTTCGGGGCTTTTTTAGGATTTTTTTTGTTTTGGTATGCGTCTACGGTGTGACGATGCTTGTTTTGTCTTTCTATCCCTATGATGTTCTTAAAATCCAAGAAAAAAGGTTAATAGAAGAGGAATTCAAAACAACAGGTGTGTCAGAAATTTCTTTGGATAGCGTCAATGAAGATTACGCGAACGGGGTACCCCTCTTGCGGGGTAATAGTTGGAATGGCGAAGTTAAGGCTTATTATGAAACGGGGGCCCTTATGGGGAGGGCGTGCTTCAAGAATGGGAAGCAAGATGGGACAGAAGAGGCTTTTTACGAGAGTGGTAGCAAAATGTACGAAGCTGAGTACAAAAAAGGGGATCAGGAAGGTAGAGAAAAATCCTATTACCCATCGGGAGCCATCCTTTCAGAGGGAACCCTGAAGTGTGGAAAACCAGTGGGTGTTCGAAAAGAATATGCGGAAGACGGAAGCATCCGGTTCAAGGATTTTTTTGTGGATGGGAAAATGGTAAAGCGTGAATTTGTTGGTATTGCACCCATCACAGAAGGAATTCTTCGGGCCTACTATCAGAACGGTAAGGTTCTTGAAGAGCTTTCGTACAAGGAGGGGAAGCTTAATGGAACGAGCAAGCTGTTTTATGAAAATGGGCAGTTGCTGACTGAGACAAACTATGTTGACGATCAAGTAAACGGTTTATCGAAGTTGTATTATAAAGATGGAAAACTTATGGCTGAAGTGCAGATGAAAGAATGGGTGCGCGATGGCCTGTTTAAAAGACATCTGCAAGATGGGGGGCGGAATGAATTTGAGTACAAAAATAATAAGCAGCACGGCGCAAGCAAGAGCTTTTACCCCGACGGAAAACTAAGAAGTGAGAGCTTGTATTCAAACGGTGTCATTGTCGGCAAGGTGACGGGCTATCACCGAAACGGTGCGATGGCGGCAGAGTTTTTAGCCAAGGATGGGGATCAGAGAAGTGGGGCGCTTAAAGTTTGCGATGAGAGCGGAAATGTAACGGCGGAAGGTAATTTCTTCAACGGGCAATTCGTAGGAGATGTGCGGGTTTTTCATTCTAATAAAAAACCGCTGCTGGAACTTCATGTCAAAAATGGCCGAGTGGATGGATTGAGTAAAATCTATTCTGAGGATGGAAGCGGTGTTTTGCAATATGAAGTGTCTATGAAAAACGGGCTTTGGGATGGACCCGTTCGAAAATATTCCCAATCTGGGCAGCTTTTAAGGGTCGAGTTTTATAAAGATGGAAAGTGCGCTGGGGTCAGTAAGAATTACGACCCGGGGACAGGCAATCTTTTGTGGGAGTTGCGTGATTTTAATGGTTTTTTGAACGGAATCATTCGCGGTTATTCTGAAGCTGGTACGTTGAGACAAGAGGATAGATATATTTTAGGTTTAAAACATAACGCACTGCCCCTTCTCCCATTAGGGGCTTCCAAGAGCTTTTTTAAGACGGGCGTCTTAAAAGAGGAGGGGTCTTTCAGGTTTTGGTTGAGATATGGTGCAACAAAAAATTATTACGCCTCCGGGAAGCTATGGAAGCTTGAGAATTACAAATGGGGCAAATTGAATGGTCAGGCGCAGACTTTTTACGAATCTGGCAAGCCGGCGACAGATGAGTTTTTTAGGAGTGGAAAGCGGCAAGGGACTAACAGACGGTATTTTGAGGATGGGAAGTTATGGGAAGAGTCCGAGTGGGACAACGGCGAACAGGTGGGCAGTTTAAAGATTTATGCAAAAGATGGCTCGCTTCGGAGTTGAGAATTAGGGCATAATGCGCTTGTAATGCGTTTTTTAAAGGGAGGGTTGTGAGGATGAAAAGGGCGACCGTTTTTATTTTTGGAATGCTTTACCTGTGCAGTTATTTTGCCGGATCCGCATATCCGGCTGAAACAAAGAGGACAATAGCCGTAGCGGATTTTGAAAATAAAACAAATGCCATGGGGGCATGGAAAATTGGCACAGGTATGGCGGACATGTTAACCGACGCTCTAATTCGAAGCGGACGATTCATTGTATTGGAGAGGCAAACGCTTAATACTGTTATAGCTGAACAGAACCTTGCTGCAAGCGTCCGCGCCTCCCAAGCGGGCACGGGTGCACAAATGGGAAATATCAAAAAGGCTCAAATGCTTGTACAGGGAGCCGTGACAGAATTTGAGCAGACTGTTTCAGTGAGCGGACAGGGAGCGCAGCTTTTCGGTGTTTCTCTTGAAGAAAGGACCACGGCAGCACATGTGGCGATCATTATACGCCTCGTCGATACGACAACATCCGAAGTGATTGCGTCACAGCGTGTGGAAGGACAGGCGTCGGCCAGCGGCAGTGGATATTCTGCTGGAATCGGAGTAGTCAGTTTTGGTCAAAGCTCTTTTACGCAGACACCTCTTGGGAAGGCAACGCAAATGGCGATTGATCGCGCCGTGTATTACATTACATCGCAAATGGCCGCACGCCCCTGGAGAGGAAGAGTTGCTCGTGTTGATGATCAAGGTGTCATATATGTCAATTCAGGAAGCAGTGATGGAATGCAGCCCGGTAAAGTGTTGCGTATTTCAAGGCCCGGGGAAAGCATTGTGGATCCTGATTCCGGAATGGAGCTTGGGCAGGAGGCGCGAGTCATTGGTACGATTCAAGTTCAGGAAGTGCTTGAAAAATTCAGCAAAGCCAGGCCAGTCTATCTGTCTGAACCGCCAAAGGCTGGCGATTTTCTGGAGGTAATGCAATGAAGAGGATTTTTTTAGTGGCCCTGGTATTGATTTTGACAGTTGGCTGTGCAGGCCAGACGGTTCATGACGTTGTATCGCCGGTGGGACGCCCCGTTGGAGTTGCTTTGGCTGCCGCAAAAGCTCCCATTCAGGGTGCGACGGAAACGCTGGCAACTCAGAGCATCAAAACACAGGAAAATCCATATGGTCGCTAGGAATATTTTCTTCTTAATCCTTATCTTGCTTGTGAATGGTGCTATTGTTTGGTGCGAACCATCCTCCCAGAAAGAGGGCGAGATGGTTGCAGAAGAGAAAAAGAACTCGAATGTTAATTCTGCGGAAGATCCCTATAAAGATGTTACATGGGACTCGGTCTCAAAAGATCAAAAGAATCAAACGACAGACACGACTGTTTTTCATCAAAAAACAAAAGATGCTGACTTTTATTCGGTCAGTTCAACAGGAGCAGCAGCTAATACGGAAACAGCCGTCGTTCTTCCGGTTGATCGCAGGCGATAACAGCGTTTTCCTCCAAAGATAAAAGCCGGCCCCGGCTATCCATCACGAGATGCCCTCAGATCACTTTTGCCTAAGGGATGGTTAATTCCCCTATCCTTGCATAAGAAACCCTCTCGAGGGCACACGAGATGGCTTTGTGAGTGACGGAGCAGCGGTTCTGGATTGCCCAAATCCCCAATGTCCACTTTGAAGCTCCTGCATAGAAGGAATCCGCTCTGGATTGAAATAAAGGTGAGGTATATACTGCGAATCTATGAGCGAAGCAAATATTAGATTTGAAGAAGGGCATTTTTATACTCGTCTAGAAATACGCAAAGTTCTTGGCGGCAGTATGCAAGAGTGTTTGCCGACAAAACAACGTAAGAAGAAAGTTGTTTGCGCATGTTTGCAAAAGACAATAAATCCATACGCGCCTGATGCGATTTGTTGCGGGATGCAGGACAGAATTATGAGAACGGGAGAAATTCTTTCCTCTCAACCGGAGCCAATCCCGATTTTTATCAAACATAAATGCAATAAGTGGGAGTATCGAGGAATGTATGAAGTTGATCGGGTGGTAACCAATCTTGAGGAAATGACCAAGTACTCAATGGCAGAGAATGGGTTGTTATCGCGAGTTATTTTAATGAAACGAGTAAAAGTCGAAAAATAAATCACTGCTGAAAGTCCCTCTAATTTTGTAAGCATTGCTTTTCAAAGCATTCCTTCTCGTTTTAATTCCGGGACTTTTAAAACAGCTCTCAAGGTATGCCGCTCTGACGCATTCCACCTTCCTTTTATATACAACCTCTCCCTATAGGTATTTCCGTCTGCCCGGGTTTTTGCTTTGCTTAAAAGCACGAAGCACCGCTTCGTGTTTGTTCTTGCGCGGAATTTCTTTTCATGGTTTCATGGAGACAGTGAACCTAATGATCCCCGCCTGAGGTGGATAATGAGAGACGATAAATTGAAAGGCAAAATCCTAAAGTTAGGCACCAAGCTTTTACGCTTGGGAGCGCAGAGTTTCGAGGCGAATTACTCCGAGCTATTAAAAACTAATTTCACGAAGGGGGATATCCCAAGGTGTCTCTATTATGAAGCGGGCGAGAAGAGCCACCGCAAAGGTTGTGTGATTGTAGGCCTCAACCCTGGTAAAGTTGGTGCAGA
>Ga0114951_10000251_pt1 | contig 78591 bp, 78 predicted proteins | sample AM7aDNAmetaG_FD_88677 | JGI IMG/M metagenome (GOLD analysis project Ga0114951, IMG submission 88677) | Freshwater microbial communities from Finland to study Microbial Dark Matter (Phase II) - AM7a DNA metaG | ecosystem: Environmental > Aquatic > Freshwater > Lake | place: Finland: Lake Alinen...
AAGGAAGTAAATACTGATTATGGGCAGGGCCTTCTTTTTCCCGTCCATCTCATAATAATTCTCTTTGTTGCTGTATTGTTCTCTTAAGTAGTGGCGAAAACGCATGATGTCAGTTATCAGCTTTGCTTTCTCTATTTCAATTATGACTTTTAGTTTTCCCTCCGGTGTCTGTATCAATGCCGAATAATCCAGACGATATACGGTAAAATTTAAAAACAACATCGTAGATTGGATTTGCTATATACACAATATACTTTATTTGACTTTGCTAATCGAATAAATTTTCCTGTGAGTAAGTTATATAGAGAGAACAACCAAATGAATCTATTCAAATTTTGGCTAATGCCTATTTCCTTGTAACTGACGCGTTCAATATCTGTTTTGCGGTTTCAAACCAACCATAGCAAAACCCTTAAACATATATACGCCTATTATCACTTTACAAGTGTACCTGGCGAAATATATCTGGATTTCCTTAATATTTGTGATGAAACGTGGTGTCTTAAGATTGTAATCATGCCTGCAATAATCATACGTAATCGAAAACGCCGTTACTATATGCCGGGATGTTTGCACAGGGTATCCTCTATATCTCAGGCACCATTTTCTGGTGAAACTATGGGAAAAAACAAGACCGGGCCCTCACATGGATAACAATCAAGTCAAGCCAAGCCAGGACATTCGCTTTTTGATAAAATATCACACCGCCCGGTATTCTGGAAGCGGTATCCAAACCTGGCAGGAGGGATAGTGACAGTGCATGATGGCAGAAGCTATCCGGGTTCTCTATGTTGACGATGAAACAGGTCTTCTCGAGATCGCTAAGATTTTCCTTGAGGAAGCAGGTGATTGTCCCCCACAATCATTAATAAACCATAGACCATTTATCATGTTATGACCACCTCTGGATATCATCACCGTCAATACCATAGGAAAAACGGGTGAACCAGGAATTGGGGCACGGTTTGAGATAACGGTGCCAGATGGGAAATATATTTCTATAACAAAAAAAGGGAATTTCCATTATCATTTTTTTTCCATTTATTTTTTTCACCAAACATTATATATCCGATTAATGGAAACTGGGAACATATAGTGCAATAATCATGAACCTCCAGAAAAAAACAATTTTGGTTTTTGTCATTCTGCTAATATCCGTTTTAATAGTTATCAGCATATTTTTTTCAACAATACTTCTTGCAAGTTACAGCACTCTTGAAGAGCAATATATTGCAAAGGACCTCGACCAGTCTGTAAAAAAACTAGATGATGAATTTTCGACACTTTCTGCGATAGTATCTGATTGGGGGCCCTGGGATGATACTTATAATTTTGTAAATGGGAATGACCCGGAGTATATCAGATCAAATCTCCTGACCCCGGGCTTTGATAATCTGGACATGAACCTTATTGTTTTAACAAATAACAAGGGGGCAATAGTCTATTCCGGATCTTATGATCCTTTAAATAAGGTAATGGTCCCAGTTCCGGCATTTTTTCAGGGGCATCTTTCTCTTACAACTCCCCTGATGAATATGTCAGATCCTCACTATATAACCGCAGGAATTTTAATGCTTCCCGAAAATCCGATGATCATTGTATCACAACCTATAGTACATTCCGATTTTTCCGGGGAGCCCCAGGGAGTAGTCATTATGGGGAGGTACCTTGACAAGGCAGAAATCTCAAAGCTTGCGGAACTTACACAGCCTAGTCTTGCTTTTATTAGTATCGAAGACCCTTCATTGTCGCCAGACCTTCTCTCACGTATCAGGGAAAAAAGCGGCTCATTATCAAGAACCATCAAACAAATTAGCATGGAAAGGATTGCCGGATATGCCCTAATTAAGGATATTTATGGAAATGATGCACTTGTTCTCCAGATCACCGAAGCACGTGATATCTATCGCCAGGGATTAAATACGACTATACAGGTCATTTTGATCATAATTTTTAGTGGTCTGTGCTTAGGGCTTGTGGTAATTTTTCTTCTTGATCGGATCCTCTTAAAAAGGATGAGATCAATTTCGACCCAGGTATATTCAATTGGTAAATCCGGAAGCACAACAGAGCATGTAGGAATTGAAGGAGATGACGAACTATCAGGACTCGCTACAGAAATAAACCGGATGCTCGACACAATTGAACAGGCCCAGCAGAAAGTGCAGGCAAGTGAGGCCAGGTTCAGAGGACTCGCTGAAAATCTGCCGCTTATCATATTTGAGATGGACACAACTGGCAATCTTCTGTATGTCAATAAGACCGGCGTTGAAATATTCGGAGTTACCGAAGAAAAGATCAATCAAGGGATTAATATCAGGGATTATTTATCACTTGAGAATATCGAAATGATGGAGAGGGGACTTGCAGCAGTTTTATCCGGAGCCCGTTCTCCTGGTGAGACCTATACTTTAAAACAACTTGATGGAAACCTGATGCATGCAATTGTCAATACTTCTCTAATTTACAGTGAAGGCAACATTATCGGCTTTCGTGGTATAGTTCTTGATATTTCTGAAAGACTCAAGCTTGAAAGGGATTTAAAAGAAAGTGAGGAAGAATATCGGGCACTCACTGAGAACACGAGTGACATTCTATTCTCCCTGAATATGTCAGGTTTTTTTACATATATCTCACCGCAGGTCAATAAATATGGATATCTTGTGGATGAGATACTTGGCAAAACATTTCGGGATATTATCTATCCAAGTGACTTCAACACGGTTGAAAAAGATTTTGCACGTGACCTCGAAAAAGGAGCACAGTTTCATTCCACGTTCAGAATCCTTGATAAATGGGGAAATACCCACTGGTTTGAGGAAAAAGGTACTCTACGGCTTGACCAATATGGAACACCCATTGGAATCTATGGCGTTTTACGCGATGATTCTCTAAGGAAGCGTGTTGAAGAGCAATTGACTGAATCAAAAAACCTTTACATGGCAATTTTTGATAACACTGGAAGTGCCACGATTATTATTTCAAAGAACACATCCATTATTCTTGCAAACGAGAGATGGGCAAGACTTACCGGGATTTCAAAAGAAGATTGTATAGGGAGGAGCTGGACCGAATTTGTTTATCCTGAAGACCAGGATATGATGAAAAAATATCATTACGACCGGAGGGATGAGTCATCTTTCGTTCCTCGAGAATATCTCTTCAGGCTTATTGATTCATTAAAAAATGTTCACTCATGTATTGTAAGTGTCGTAATGATCCCAGGAACAACTGACAGTATCGCAGCTGTTGTTGATATTTCTGAACGTAAACGTGCTGAGGATGCAATAGAACTTGCAAACAGGAAACTTAACCTGATGAATAATATCACCCGGCATGATATCCTCAACACTATAACCGGGCTTTTAGGTTGTGTGGATATGGCAAATGCTACAACCTCACCTGAAGAAAAAAAGCATCTTCTTGATGATATTAAGGAACTTACACGCATTATAGAACGGCAGATAGCATTTACGAGGGAATATCAGGAAGTTGGTGTTCACCTGCCGTTATGGCAGAACATTCACCTCGTTATCGATAAAGTTTTACAGAATTTTGAAAATACTGGTATACACTTTCAAATAGATACCGGGAATATTGAGGTCTATGCTGACCCATTGCTGGAGAAGGTTTTCTATAACCTTATTGATAATGCAAAAAGGTATGGGGAGAAGATTACAACCATACGTATATTCACCCGGGTCACAGAAAACAATGCACTGCTAATTTTTGAGGATGATGGTGCAGGTATACCTTTTGACCAAAAAACACAGATTTTTGAACGGGGTGTGGGAAAGAATACAGGTATGGGATTATTCCTCACCCAGGAGATACTTGCAATAACAGGTGTCACGATTGAGGAAGACGGGATTTTCGGAAGTGGAGCACGGTTCGAGATGACGGTACCGAATTGGGCTTATCGCACTTTTGTTTAGCCCCTCTATTATTTCAGGTTCATTAAAACAAGTTATTAATTAATATCTTTTGGAATTGCAACATAAAATGTGGAACCAAGTCCTGGTCCTTCACTACAGGCCCAGATCCTCCAATTCAATTTTTCGGTAATTTTCTTTGCGATTGAAAGGCCAAGTCCAAATGATTCCCTCTCATGACGGGAAGGATCAACTTTGAAAAATTCAGTAAAGATCTTTTCAAGATCGGCCTGTTTAATTCCAATCCCATTATCTTTAACTGAAATCACTACTTCGTCAATTTTAACTTCAGCATTTACTTTTATAATTCCATCAGAATTTGTATATTTTACTGCATTATCAATAAGATTTAGAAAAAGTGAATTCAGATACATTCGGTCAGACTTAATAATTATTCCATTTGGAATAGTATTTTCAAAAACTAACTGAGATTTATCTGTTGTCAGACGAGTACTTGAAATTATTGCGTCGATCAATTGTTTTAAGTCCATTTCATGGCTTTCCAGATGAAAATCGTGTGATTGAAACTTTGCAATTTCCAGGATATGAAAGACCATATCCCGCATGTTCCTTACCTCATTAAGAACAACCTCCAGAAGCCCTTTCAATTTTTCGTCGCTTTCATACTTGATGATATATGGAAGTATAGCAAGAAGAGGGGTAAGGGGGGTCTTAAGATCGTGACCAAGCTGGAGAATCAGTTCGTTTTTCTGTTGCAATAATGCTTCAATTTCGTGTGTCCTCTCTTTTACGGTTTTTTCAAGTCCTAGGTTGATCTCAGATATCTCTTTATGCAGGGTATCTAAAGCAATGTTTTTTGCTTCAATTTCCCGGGTATATCTCTTCAGTTCCTCTTCAATTGTCTTTCTTTCAGTAATATCTGTTAAAACTGCAAGTAAGGCTGGTTTCCTGTTGAATTGTATTAAACTTCCTTTCACATCGACAATTAATGTCTTTCCGTTTTTACTTATGATTGGAACTTCATAATCTTTTGTTACTTCACCTCTCTTTTCCCGGTTTATATTATCCTGAATTTTTTTATGTATTTCTGAACCGATATATGAAAACAATGAAGAGCCTATCCATTCTTCGCTGGAATATCCAAGACCTCTTACAAGTGCGTTGTTTACATAGAGGATCTCGCCCTCTGCATAAATAAGAACATAACTCGGGAGGTTTGAAATTAGTGATCTGAATTTTTCTTCACTCTCAATGAGACTTTTTTCAGCTTCCCTCCTAAAGATAATATTATCCCATTCACGAAGCCATCGGTCAATATTCTTTGGAAGTGAAAAGAATACGTCTTCAGATTTTATGATATAATCTAGTGCGCCTGCTTTCATCACACCGACTGCAATCTCTTCATTCCCCTGACCTGTCATCAATATGACTGGTGAATCTGCATTATGAAGATAATTAGGCATCATCTGGATTCCCTCACCGTCTGGTAAAAACCAGTCCGAGATAATAATATCAGGACTAATTGCCTCTAAAATCATTTTTGCCTCACTTATTGTTGAGGCTTCGTGAACAGTGCAATTAACAAGTTCCATTTCTAGGATTTTTTTTATCAGTTCAGCCTGTGCCTCTTCATCCTCAACGAGAAGAATGTTCAGATTTTCAGTTCTTTCAGTCATTATTGTTTTACTTTTTTTTCCTGTTGAAGATCTTATCACTATATGTAATAAAATTCTACCGAAATAATTCTTGCAAAGTAATTATCTAAAAAGATGAAATTAATATAATAGATGATCAAAATATTCTCATTATTTTTATGGAAGAGAAAATACCGTCGGTCGTAAATCCAGACCCTTCTAAAAAAATTTCATCCGTGGAGGATAATGGAAATGCGAATAACGGTGAATATATGTGTAATTTTCTTTCGGAATCAGAAATAAGGATCCTTGTTGTTGATGGCAATGAAAAAGGTATAAAACTTGCAAAAGAAAATCTTACAAAACTGGGTGCACTTCTTGTAAATGGAGCTTTAACTGGTAATGAGGCACTTGATGAGGTTAAAGCTCAAAAATACGACGTGATCGTTTCAGAATATGATCTACCCGATATGAGTGGAATCGATCTCCATAAAAAACTGATCCTGCAAAATTTCACCATTCCTTTTATATTGTTTACAAGTCCTGGAGGAACTGATATCATTAAAGAAGCAATTAAATCCAGTTCTGATTTTCTTTTCCAGAGATCCGGTAATCCAGTACTTGTATATTCTGACCTCTGCCAGAAGATACGGCAGATAACACAATTACATCAAGCTGAAAACAAGTTAAAATTATATACAGAAGAACTCGAAGAGACTGTGAAAGAGAGAACGAGGGAGCTTGAACAGGTACACAGGTTCTCTGTAATTGGAGAACTTGCTACAATGATAGGCCATGATATGCGAAATCCACTTCAGGTTATAACAAACATGGAATTCCTTGCAAAAAGAAGGAGAACTCAAATGAATAGTGCTGAATATGATGTTCTCGAAAGATTTGGAATTAATACTATACTATCTAAAATCGAAGATGAAACAATATACTTAAATAAAATTGTTTCAGATCTTCAGGACTATGCAAGAGATATCAGTCTCAACTTAAGTCTTGTAGATGTCAGGCAGTTATTCCTTGACTTTCAACTATTATTAAAAATAAATGAAAAAATTACCTATAATGTAAAAGTTCCCATGGGAATTATGATATCAGCTGATAAAGAATTAATAAAACGTGTATTTTCAAACTTAATTACAAATTCAATTTCTTCAATGACGGAAGGGGGTATTTTACAGGTCAACGCGAGAACAGAAGGCGAAAATACTATAATAGAGCTTACTGATACAGGGAAAGGGATAACTGAGGACATTTTCTTGAAAATTTTTGATCCACTTTTTACAACGAAACCCAAAGGAACCGGTTTTGGGTTGCCTGTTGCAAAAAGACTTATTGAAGCTCACAACGGGACTATCCAACTGGAAAGTCATATTGGAAAAGGCACTACTGTTACTATTAAATTACCTAATAACTCCGCGAAACAGAAAATCAGTTTAAAATAACGAGGAGATTTGAATGAAAAATATATTAATTGTTGACGATGACGAGGGAATTCTGGAAAGTTTCAGGGAGATCCTCGAGTTGGAAGGTTATACGGTCGATACAGCAAATAATGCGGGAGATGGTCTGAAAAAGGCAGAAGGGAAATATTACAACCTGGCCCTTCTTGACATTAAACTCCCTGATATGGAAGGCACAGACCTTCTAATAGAACTTCAGAAAATAAGACCTGCAATGATGAAGATAATGGTTACAGGATATGCAAACCTTGAAAATTCAGTTAAGGCTCTCAATTCAGGAGCTGATGCATATATTGTTAAACCTGTTGAACCCAGAGTCCTCATTCAGATAATTCATGAAAAGATTGTTGAGCAGGAAGAAGCCGAACAGATTGATGGTGAGAAAGTCTCTGAATATCTTGAAAGGCAACTAACAAACCTTGATCTGGAACAATAAAAAAAAAATGAATGAAATTACAAAAGATGAGATCCTCAATCTCCTGAAAGAATACAATGTAGATGAGATTAGTCTTTTAGAAAGACCTCAAATTACAAAAGAAAAGTTAATCCAGGCAATTGACCAATATAAAATAATAGTTCCTGACCTCTTTTATAAATCTCTCGCAGAAAAACTTGGACTCCCGTATATTGAATCATTTGAATTGAAAAAAAAGACACATTATGCTCAGGCCCTCCCTTACAATGTAATCCGCGAATCACATATTATCCTCCTTGGTATAACTCCGGAAAAAGTTAAGATAGCAACTGCCAATCCTCTGAACAGAGAGATTTTTGTACGCCTCCGATTAATCTTTAAACGCGAGATCGAAATCTCTGTTGCATCTCTTAATGCAGTCTCTGAAGTGAATGACCTGGGTTTCCAGAAAATGCATAGTTACAAAGCACTTGAGGAGTTACGAGACAGAAACCCGGATGAATCTGCATATATAATTTTGTTTCCCTGGCAAAAAGTTGCTATTATCATATTAGCCCTTATAATTGGATTTTTTCTTATTATCAACACACTCTACACAATTTTTGTAATTTTTACACTTATCAATATCACCTATTTCCTCATGAATCCAGTGAAATTTTATATATCTGTTATGGGTTTTACAGGTTCAGGCCGGATGGTCTATGTCTCGAATGAAGATATTGATACTATAAATGAATCCACTCTCCCTATCTATACGATTTTAGTCCCTATGTACCGTGAAAAAAAGATGTTGCCCCATATTCTTGCAAACATTCACAACCTTGATTATCCGAAAAATAAACTTGACGTTAAACTTCTCATGGAAGAAGAGGACGAAGAGACAATTGGTGAGGCACGTTCCTTAGGTCTTTTTGGTTCGGTTGAAAAGATAATTGATCCAATGACTGAAGATGAATACAGGGAATTTTTAAAAATATTTAGTCCTGTTATCGTTCCAAAGTCAGAGATCAGGACAAAACCCAGAGCCTGTACATACGGATTGTACCGTGCGAGAGGTGAGTTTGTAGTAATATATGATGCCGAGGACTATCCTGAACCTGATCAATTGAAGAAAGCGGTAATTGCATTTCGTAAACTTGGAAATGATTATGCGTGTCTCCAGTGTCTTCTTAATTATTACAATTCGAGGAAAAACATTCTGACAAGATGGTTCACTATCGAATATTCATACTGGTATGATTATTTCCTTCAGGGCATGGATAAAGTCGGAGCCGCAATACCCCTTGGGGGGACGAGTAATCATTTCAGGGTAAAACAACTTCGTGAAATTGGGGCATGGGATCCATATAATGTTACAGAAGATGCAGACCTCGGTGTCAGGATTGCCCGAAGGAATTTAAAAACCGGGATGCTCAACTCGCATACTTATGAGGAATCAGTTTCATCAGTCCAAGGCTGGATTAATCAGCGTTCACGCTGGGTTAAGGGATTCATTATAACCTGGCTTGTCCATATGCGTCATCCACGCATTCTCTATAAAGAACTTGGATTCAAACGTTTTATTATATTCCAGTTAACATTTGGTGGAAATTTTTATCTGCCTCTTGTAAATGTCATCCTTTGGAGTGTTTTTATAGCCGCATTATTGATTCCAGGGATATTTTCCAACTGGTTTGACTTCAGACCATTCGCTTTTATTGCTATCTTCAATCTGATATTAGGAAACCTGACTTACATCCTGCTTTCAGTATTAGCGACATATAAAGAACGTCAATATGATCTTCTTCTGTTTGCATTTTTCTCTCCTATATATTGGATACTGATGAGCATAGGTGCCTGGAAAGGCGCGATTCAGATAGTGAGAAATCCTTATTTCTGGGATAAAACTGCCCATGGTACTGACGTTGCCATTCAAAAGCCTGAAGATCAGAATCAGATGAAAAAGAATATAGCCCGGATAAAAGTTGAGATCCCGACTATCGAAAGAGGAATGAAAAGGCCAACATCGATTCAGATTTTTCTTTCAGTACTATTAACATTGATTTTGATTTTTGGCCTCGTTATATTGTTAAATATAATTCACACACCCGTCAGTAAGTTTTTTGCAATACAGGGGCTCTCTAATATCACTTCAATAATAAGGATGTGCTGTTAATGGAATACAAAAAGCAAATAACAAATCGCTTCTATACTATAATGTAATATAACTATCTAACGAATTATTTTATAGAGCTCAATCGAAAAATTCTATTTCATAGATAGTTAAAAATATTGAAAAACATGGATCTCACAGCTCAATTTGAAGAAGGATTAAAGTATCTTGAGAAAGGAGATGACACTCTCGCCCTTAACAATTTTACTAAAATTATAGAGATTGATCCTAATTCCGGGAAAGCATGGTACTATAAAGGATATATCGAGAACAGGACAAAAAAGTATAATGAATCCCTAAAAAGCCTTACAAAAGCTACATTAATAGAACCCACTCATCAAAAAGCCCACCTCCAACGAGGTTTTTCGTTGTATCACTTAAAACAGTATTCTGATGCAATAAGTGAATTTGACTTTGTGATTGATTTCGATAGAAAAGAGTTATCAGCATGGCTTTTCAAAGGACACTGTCAAAATGCTCTTAAAAAATACAAGGAAGCACTTGACTCGTATAATTATGTAGTTATTCTTGATCCAAACTACTTACCCGGATATCTTCATAGAAGCAGACTTTATCTAAGATTGAAAAGACCAATATATGCATTAAAGGCAATTGATAAAGCCATTGAACTTGAACCTCACGATATCCGTGCATGGCTAATAAAGGGCTCAGCGCTCAATACGTTAAAAAGGTATCACGAAGGACGCCTTTGCTATGATAAAGCCATCGAACTTGAACCCGATAATGTCGATGCATGGTTCCATAGAGGGTATAGTTTTGAAAAATTACGAAATTTCAATGAAGCTCATAGTTCTTATGACAAAGTGCTGGATTACAACCCGGATGACTCAAATACCTGGAAAAGGAAAGGAAATATTCATCTTGAACTGTTACAATTTGAAGATGCCCTTGCATGCTTTGAGCATTCTCTTCAAAAATCTGCAAATGATCACATCACTCTGAAAAAATCCGGACTTACTCTTTTAAATTTAAAGCGTTATGAGGAAGCTCTCTCTTATTTTGACCGTTCAATCGCTCTAAATTCAAAGGACCCTGATACCTGGTATTACAGGGGAATAGCTCTCCAAAAGCTGGAGCGATATGATGCTGCACATGAGAGTTATAATAAAGCAATTGATCTTGACGGATGGAGGAGTGAGGCCTGGTTCAATAAAGGCAGTATTCACAGATTTAAAAGAGAATATCGCGAAGCTTTAAAATGTTTTGATAATACTCTTGATCTTGATCCAAAGAATTCTGTGGCCTGGTTTAATAAAGGCTGGATTTATAGTGAACTAATTCGGCATCCTGAAGCCATTTTCTGCTACGATAAGACACTGGAAATCAACCCGTATAGTGTAGGTGCATGGAGAAACAAGGGAATAAGTCTTGATGAACTTGGAAACCGTCTTGAAGCTGTGAAGTGCTTTAAAAGGGCTCATGAGCTTGATCCAGAGAACGAGGAACTCTGGGGAGAAAAAGATCTCCATGCAAGGTTTTTAATTAGACAGAACAAAGCTTAATGAAGTACATATTCAACCTGGTGAGCATCCAATCTCATTAGCAATTCGACATTATTTAACACTTTTTTTTTTATCATAGACTCCCCGGATGACATAGAGTTCCTCACCCGGAAGTTTTTCAGATAGCAGGACTTCAACTGAATAACCTTCTTTAAATAAAGCATTAAGGACTTCTTCAAGTCCTGTAAGAGAGGAGATTAGGAGGAGGAGTCTTCCTCCCAATGCAAGGACTCGTGATAGAGAAGGAAGAAAACGGTAAAAAACGCGACGACCATCGGGTCCTCCATCAAGTGCGAATTCAAGCCAGTCATCAATCCTTTCATTTTTATCGGTAGGAAGGTAAGGAAGATTAAAGACAATTAAAGAGAAACAGCATTTAAAAGGAGCAGTAAGATCTGCCCTAATCGCATCCAGTCCGTGTTTTTTTGCGTGAATCACTGCATGAGGATTTATATCTGTAACAATTAAAGAGCGGACTTTCCCTACTATTGATAAGGCCACTTCCGCATTGCCTGTGCCAATCTCAAGTACATTATCGTTTAATTTAATTTCTTCCAGTATTGCTTTTTTTAACAGGAGCGTATCTTCCTGAACTGGATAAATCTGATCAGCCTGATAAAACATTAGACATCATTGCGAAATCTTCAAGATAAAGTTCTTCAGGCCGTGATTTCAAAATCTCACCTGGAAGCGAATCAACCAAAATATCCCATCCTTTAAGCCATTGGGCACCGCGCAAACAATTCTTCACAGTCTTTCTGCGGTGCATAAAAAGCGCACGTACAAGGTTTTCATAGACCCTCCGATCGTTAATCCCGAAAAGAGGATAACGGGGGGTTATCCTTACAACAGATGAATTAACCCTTGGTTTTGGTAGAAATGATTCGGGTGGCAGATCAAAACATTTATGGACATTTGCAAACGTCTGAACCATAACTGAAAGTCTGCCACAATCTCGTGTTCCGGTAAATGCGACCATTTTTTCTGCAAATTCTTTCTGTACCATTAAAACTGCAGCGTTGAACTCAGAAAATAAAAGTCTGAATATAACCAGGGATGAGATGGAATAAGGAAGATTTGAAATAATCAGGTCAAGTTCCGGATATTCAGCTTTAACAGCATTAGAATGGATAATCGTTAATTTTTTCTGTTTAATTTCGTCTGAAAACCGCAATTTGAGTTTTTCAACGAGAAAACCATCAATCTCAATAGCAGTTACCTTTGCCCCTTCATTCAGAAGCTTCTCTGTGAGAATTCCATCTCCCGGCCCTATTTCGAGGACTCTACGGTTATCTACAGGTACAATTTCTACTATTCGCTTTACAGCGTCCTTATCGATTAAAAAATGTTGATCTTTTCTTACATTCATCTTGATGTGAATGCATGATATTTTACATTCGGATCTTTAATCTCTTCGAGGATCCTGTTTATTATCATTTTTTCAGGGTGAGGAATCGATTTTATTCGTGTTGAAATGTCATGAAAATTGTCAAACGGTCTTTTTTCCCTTTCATCAAGAATTTCCCATAATAATTTCTTCCCAATTCCAGGAAGAAGGTGTAGCATGTGTAGTTTTGGAGTTATGGAAATTGCTTTGTTAAAGAACTGGACAAATTCAGGTTCACGTTCTGAAACCATTTTCTCTATCGCAAATATCAGTTCAACCCTTGCCGTCTGTGTCAGATCATTAAATGATATCCGCCGTTTCACTCTTTCGATCTTATCCCTGTTCAAATCACCAATATATATCCGTTCGTGCAGAGAAATTTCAAGAGTTTTTGGGATTAGTTCAAGAAGTTTAAATTGTTCTTCCCCTACTGCCTGAACTAAAGCCTCACGTTTGTAAACCGGCCGCGGGTCGTCGACATACCCTTTTGAAAGGACATCAAGTACTACCGCATGTATCTCTTTCTTATCGACCCGCATAATGTTACCTATATTGTAGATTGAACTATTTCGAGAATTTGATCTAAATCTTCACCAGTGAGTGTATACTTTTCTTTAGCAAATATCGCTCGTAATTCGTCTCTTGACTTGGGCATAATATTTGCTATCCTGTATATTATTTCAGGTTTTAACTTCTCCATTGCAAGAAGCTTTTCAACAAGGTTTTTTGAACTATCTTTTCCGACCTTCCCTGTTTCTCTTGCATGTTCAATACTCTTTCTGAGTTCGTAGGACATTTCCTTTGACTGTTCGTGGCGTTCCGCCTCAACTAAAGAGAGATAGTCCCTAACCTCAGATAGTGTCATTCTCTCTTCGCCCACGATTGCTTTGACCTTCATGTGGTCACCGCATTTAGAGTGATATTTGTTGTGCCCGTAAGTGTTGAGGCCGTGAAATTACCGTCTTTGTAGAATTTCCGTCTTTTATCGATAGAATCCATGCACGTCCCCGCCTGCCAATAATCGTACCTGTTTTCCCATGAAAACGGTGATGTGGCATTCCCTTCTGCGTACTTGGTTCGCAGACAATGTGGACCTTTTGTCCATCTTCAAACTTCTGAATAAGAAGTGTGACAGGAAGTATTCCTCGTCGTCTGAGATCTTTCTTAAATTTATACCTTGTTTTCTTTCTAGGGCCGTTATGGTGTGCCATTTGTCTCCTCCTTTGTTCCGACAGCAATAACATCGAGTGTAACTACTCTTGCATTTACTCCGGTTAACTGGGTAAGGCTTGGTATAGTCCTGCCTTCATCGCCGGATATTAGCTCTTTGATATAGAGCCCTGCTTCACCTGTTACTTCCAGTGTAAAGTTTAGAGAGTTCTCATTTATGCAGACGATATCGATTACCCTTCTATCACGGATTTTATCCGCACGCCTGTGGGATACCCTGACTGGCGTCCGCTGATGGATAGTCGCATTTTTTAATTCTGCGAGAGCATTATCGAGTGTTTCCCTTGATAGTATGCCGTCAGTACTGACTATAATCCGGTATCTTTTATGAGATTTGTCTGATTTAAGGGTTTCTACCTCATCTTTATGGGTCCATCCTGAAATATCTATCTCCACTCTTCCCGCAGCCTTTAAATTAATGGCTTTTTCAAGGAGAGAGAGGTTGGATTCCCGGATTTTAGGCTGGACTATCTCCATAATAAAAGGTCTCCCGGTTCCGAGCATTCGCGCGTCAATGTCTTCACGACCAGAACCATGAAGTAAAACTCCTTTCGCATCAAAGGTAGTAATGACTTCTTCGCCTATCAGTTCTTCAACTGATGTATTGTATTGTTTACCGCTAAAACCACAACGTTCACACCCTTTCCCCTGGCAATTTCTGCAGTTCCAGTGTGTCTGTGGAATTCCACGTTCGAATTTTCTGTAACGACCTTTGAAATAGAGTGAATTTATCTGAACTGATGTGCGTCCTTCATTGATATTTAAGAGTATGACTACTTCGGGATTTTTAAAATCAACTTCAAGGTCTCTTTTTAGAGAGACAATCTTACCTACTTCACGATTTATTTCTGCCTTTATTGGCTCCGGACTTTCCAGTGAGAGATCACTCCAGACCATCTCTTCAGTTTCAGAAATAATCGGGGGAATTTTACTACCCAAGAGAAAAGTCCTGCATTGAATATCTTTAAGCGCAAGAATAACCTTTTCTGCCCAGACCTCAAAGTCCTTTAAAATATCCTGGCATATTGGGCATTGCCCGTTTTGTCCCGCCCAGGGGGTATTTTCAGATAGGTGATGAGCAGTCCTTAAACCCTGACCCCGATAATTGTTGGTAATTCCAAATGACCGTTTACCAAAAAAACGTCCGAGGCAATTGTCACAGACTTCACCGTATGTAAGAATTTCCTTGACTGCATTTAAGATCTCCATCCTGATTCCCTCCTGTCAAATTCGTTATGAACTAATGTGATTACCTGATCTGCGTGCAGGCTTTCAGGGCCGATTGAATATTTCGGGAGTTCGCTTATTTGTACAAATTCTTCATCTGTAAAATTTCTATGGTCACTTAACAGAAAATGTTCATAAGTTATTGGACTTTTTCGTAAATCTTCTCCGTTTTCAATAAGGAGGGCAAATTCATTTGAACTTAACAGTTCAGTAAGGCCAGACTTTCTTATATAAACTCCCGGAGCACTTTTCCGGAATTCGCGTCCGCAGGGAAGTAATAACGCAATTCGAATAATTGAAGCTATACTCCTCTCATCCGGATAAAGCCTTTTTATTTCATCTCCTTTAATAAAGAGAGTTTTTGCGGGTCCTGGTGGACCATAGAAGAGAACAGAAATATTGGAATCTTTTCTTATCCCATGTGAAATAAGGAGAGAACTTGATAGGCACCTGCAGATTAGGTCAATCCTGCCCCCGCCTGAAAGAGAATCAAGTGACCAGTCTCCATCAGTCCTGGCATCGTGAGCGACAATTGCAAAGGCGGGCATATGAGTTATGCCCCGCCCATCCTTTTCATTATCTTTTGTAAACTGAAACCCCCCTGACCTGCCCCTTTCACTCCTTTCAACATCTTTTTCATCATTTTATAATGTTTCAGAAGTTCACGGACCTCTTCAGGGTGCGATCCTGAACCACGTGCGATTCTCTGGATTCTAGAACCACTAATGAGAGTGGGATCATCAAGTTCTGCGTTATTCATCGAATCCATGATGATGCGGTACTTTCCCATCTTAGTTGAAGTAACATCTACTGCTTCACTAGGGAGTTCAACATTTCCTAGCGGGAGCATGCTTATTATCTGCTTAAGGGGACCCATCTTGTTCAAAGCTTCCAGCTGTTTGTACATGTCCCTAAGAGTAAATTTTCCGGCAAGCATTGCCTGAACATTTACATCATCGGGTTTCAGGCTCTCTTCAGCCCTCTCTACAAGGGCTTTGAGGTCCCCCATCCCAAGAAGGCGTGAGATAAATCCGTCAGGGTCAAAGCGCTCTATATCGTCAACGGTTTCACCCTGTCCAATAAAAACAATTCCACTCCCGGTTGCGGCAACAGCGGACAGAGCTCCACCTCCTTTTGCGGTACCGTCCATTTTCGTAATAAGGACTCCGTCAATGTTTACCGCAGCATGGAATCTTTCAGCCTGTTCACGTGCCTGTTGTCCAAGGGCCGCATCAATAACAAGCCACCTGTGGTCAGCCTTTGTAAGTATATTGAGCTCAATTATCTCGTCAATTAATGATTCTTCAAGTGCATGCCTGCCTTGTGTATCAATTATAATAACTTCAGCTGATTTTAAAGAATTGAGACCCTCTTTGACAAGCTGAATGGCATCAGGATTTTTTGGGTCACCAAAACAGGGAACGTTAATTCGTTCACATAGTGTAGAGATTTGAGTGTAGGCGCCAGGCCGGTATGTATCTGCACAGATTACACCTACTTTCAGCCCCTTTTTTTGAAAATATCTTGCGAGTTTTGCAGTAGTTGTGGTCTTTCCACTTCCCTGAAGACCGGCCATCAGTATTTTTTGTGACTGAAGCGGGACTGTTGTTACAGGTCCCATAAGCTTGACCAGTTCCTGGTAGACGATTCTTAAAACATGCTCCCTTACACTCATTCCCTTTAGTGGCTCTTCATCAAGCGACCTCGTTTTTATTGCCTGAGAGAGATTCATGACAAGTTTTACATTGACATCAGCCTGAATAAGTGCTCTTTGAAGTTCTTTTACAAGTTCTTCAACAGATGCACGGTCAATAACAGTTTTTCCGGCAAGTTTTTTCACTGCATCTTTTAAGGAAGTGCTGAGTTTGTCAAGCATTTGGACTCTCTCCAAGAAGGTCATTCACAATTTTTTCAGGGATAAAAGGCATAAGATCATCATACCCCTGACCTGATCCTAAAAATATCAGAGGTTTACCAAGAGTATGCGCAATTGAAATCGCTGCACCGCCACGTGAATCCATATCAGCTTTTGTAAGGATGATTGCATCGATTCCTATTGATCGCTGAAATTCATCTGAACGCGTCACTGCATCGTTTCCTGCTACAGCTTCATCAACATAAATAACCATGTCCGGCTTCATAACCCGCTTCATCTTCGAAAGCTGGTTCATTAGGTTGACTTTATTATGAAATCGTCCTGCAGTGTCAGCAAGCACAACATCTATCCCATGTGATTCTGCATATTGGACCGTATCAAAGAGGACAGCTGAAGGGTCGGCTCCTTCCTGGTGCTCAATTACTTTTATTCCAAGTCGTTCTGCATGGATATCAATCTGGTCAATAGCTCCAGCCCTGTATGTATCTCCTGCTCCAATAACAACTGAAAAACCGTTTTTTTTCAGGTAATTTCCCACTTTAGCAATTGTCGTTGTCTTTCCGGTTCCATTGACACCAGTAAAGAGCATCTTTACAGGCTTTTTTTTTGACCGTATGAATTCAGGGAAATTTATTCCTTCACCAAGGACCTGCAAAAGTGCTGAACGTAATGATTCCTCAATAATTTTATCAACCGGTTCGCCAATCTTTCTGCGTTTTCCAGTCAGATCTTTTTTTATATGACCTGATATTTCCTCTGTTACCGATAAAGCAACATCGCTTTCAAGAAGTGCAAATTCCAGTTCTGATAGAGGTTCGTTTAAGGCTTCAGAAGAGATAATAAATTCACGGTCTGTAATAAAGACTTTTACCTTCTCAACAAATCCGTGATTTTCAACAGGTTCTTCACGAGTTAAAATATTTTCCAGTTTGTCTGATTCTTCATTATCTATAATTTCAGAATTAAATTTTTCTTTAACTCCCTGAAGGGTTTTTTTCAATCCGTCAAACACATTGCAGGCCCCCTTTGTATATTATTAATTCAGGTACCTGAAGGATTGTTTGCATCGACTTCTTCGAGTCTCTTTGAGATCTCATTCATCTGTATGCGAATTTTTTCAATAGAACCCGCAACGTTCTTCGCAGAAGCTTCCATCTCAGTAATGCGTTCATTCAGATAATCAATAGCGTCAGCACCAGTCTTTTCGATTACAACATCAGCACCAATTGCAATAAGAATTTTATCAGGATCGAGAATTTTGGCTCTTACACTTACGCCGCTTCCAATCTGAAGCAGTACTGAAGTTTCTGCTGCAGGTGAAAGGCCTGATATCGTCTCTATCGAGGCCTGGGCTTCAAAACGACCTTGTTCAAGGATTTGAAATTGCTGGCCCAGAAATTCTATCTGCTGACCGTATTCATTGAGATAATGTTGCAAGGCCTGATATTCCTTCGGGTCCATTACAGATGAGTCACTCACGCTTGTACACCTTAACATCACTAATTGTGATATACTGGCGTTTCAACCTGTGCTTACTTCCCATAAGTGTAAAAATTCTCTCTTTTGCCTGGTTTTCGTTAGGAGCACTAACAACCTTTGTATAGAGTTTCCAGACATCCCCCATCCTAAAAGTTCCATTAACTTCAAATTCCTGCATATTTACTCACTCTCATATAAAACCTAAAACATCTTCAATTCTACCAAGTTCAAAACCACTCGTGGCATGACCCGCCAGGTATCCTTTGTTGTTTGCAATGAGGCCTGTACCAACAAGACCTGAGCCCATATTTACTGATCCTCTTCCAATTGGAAGATCGGTAATGGCTTCAAGTTTTGCTATCTCACTATCGGTAGTTCTCGGGTGGACAAGAATACCTTTGTCATTTGCAACTCCAGCCATCCCTACAGTTTTAACTCCGCCTAATGTCAGGTGTATGACTTTTACTTTGAGAAATTCGCCAATCTCTAAAGCCAGGTGATATGGCATATCCGGGTGAACAAGTCCGATTGAATTATTTGCAAGTATAACATTACCGGCCGCGTTCATTGTTTCGTCAAGAAGCATAACCGGACGGAACTCCTCAAGAAGTTCAACTTCCAGACCAGATGCAATGCCACTTACAACAAAGCCATTATTGTTACCACATACTAGCGATCCTATAATTGAGCAGCCTTGTATAGGAGTCTTGATAAGCTCTACTTCAAGAGCATCTGATATCTGATCTCCGAATTCCTCCGGGCTTTCTCTTGGGATTATTGCCACATCTTCAAAAAGCCTGGAAAAAACACCAATATGTGGGTCTCCTGCAAACGAAATGGTTCTGTCCATATCAGTTTATTCCGATGCAAGTTCAGCCTGAACCTGCCCGTCCTCCATTTTCACAGCACGGACGCGGATTTTCGAAGGTGGTTTCTCTGATCCCCGTTCCCAGACTTTTTCATTAATTGATTTGTCTATCTTTACATCCTCACTCTTCATATGCCGCATGAGAAAACGGCGAATATCTTTCAATGCAGTCCTGCTTCTTTTCCAGACTGGTGCTCTTTTCACGTCACGGAGTGGAATAACAAACAGGTGCTCCTGTAATTTTTCTGCCATTATCTTCAGACCTTCAATGTGCTACGTCTCCACATCCTGCGCTTTGGATGCGAAGTAACATTACGTTTCGTTCTTGCCATTACCCATGCAGGGACTCTTCTGTTCTGCATACACGCTTTCATCAGGCGTATCTTCTTTCCTTTCATCAATTTGCTCATATCTTCACTAACCTTTTCTTCGAATTGTGAATTCGCGTCGTGCCGGGGTGAGTTGTGTGAGGATGTCCTTAAACTGGGCATCAGTAATTTTTTGACGCAGTCTCCCGCTCTGTGCAAGAGCAACAAGCTGCTGTTCAACAGATCGTGCAAATTCTGGCTTTGTAATTCGGATTGTGTTCAGACGTTCCCTCGCATCAGGCTCGAGAATTTGTAGCATAATAACATGCATCTGCTCTTTGGCCTGCCGTTCACGTTCAGCCTGGTCCTGTATCTGTTGTTGTTGTGAGATTGCCTGGTCCTGCATCTGGGCAAGTCTCCTCTGGCGAATCTCATCAAGTTCATCTGTCATAAGGCACAACCCGGATTTATCCGATTATTCCTTCTTCTCTTCAGTTGAAACTCTATGTGCAATGTTATCAAGAAAGGACATCCCGGAAGGTGTTACCTTTCGGCCTTGTTTTTCATGAGTGACATACCCGAGAGTCTCAAGTTGCTGAAGTGCTTTTCTTAAAATCGAACCGCTTCCGCGACGGAGTGCATTAGGTTTTACTCCTCTGTTCTTACTACCCCCATAAAACGTTCTCATTCTCTGAACGCCTACTGGGCCATCAATATAAACTCGTCTCAGGACTGCTGCAGCACGAATAAACCACCAGTCCGGGTCTTCCGGGGGCAATTCCTTGTGGACACCGGTCTTGACAAAAGCTGCCCATTCCGGAGGAGTCATTTCTGTTCGTTGTTTCAGTTCTGCCGCTACATTCCTGATGAGTATATCGGCAGGGATATCATATACTGTTGTCATTAAAATCACACATCAAACTATGTCGGTGTAAATAGTCTATATTTATTAGCAAAAAGACTTATTATATATTTCGAGGCTTTTTGTGTCCTGATCAGTTTTTCTCATTTTTTCTGTTCCGTGAAAGGACCATTGTTTTTCCTCTTACAAGTATGAGACGTGAATTACATAATCCGGCAATTTCAACCGGGTTTAGTTCAACACTCTTCAGCCACTTAATTTTAACTATCTCTCTTTTCTTTATCTGTTCACGGATTTCCTCTATGATCTCAGGAGTACAACCATTTTTTCCTATCCAGACTGTCTGTTTTAAGTCAATTGCAGTCTTTTTCTCATCACTCGTTCTTATATGTCTTCACCACCGGATACCGCCTTCTTTGTTTACAACAGAGACAGGTCATAACGACCTTTCCTTCTCGTATACGTACTCTCATATTTTTACCTGGAACAAGAAATGAATGGCAGGAATGACAGAATCTCCATTTATATGCGCGATCAATGCGTACTCTCTGACGCATGGCGATTTTCCTTGCAAGGTCAATGCATCTGTTGCTAATATCCGGGTCTTTCTCATAAAATAGCGGAGCAAGCTGGAATAACCTTGAAATTCTTTCCTTCGCTATTCGTTTTCCATTGTCACGCCGGGTTTTCATAATTTAACTTACTCTTGGAAGAATCTTTACATGCCTGTCATTAATGATGAGCCGATCTTCGCAGAAAAGTTTCACTGCATACGGGAGACACTTATGTTCGAAAGCAAGAATTTTTTCTGCCAAACTTTCTACATTCTCATTCTCATCAACATAAACTTCCTTTTGAAGAATAATGGGTCCGGCATCCATCTCCTCTGTCACAAAGTGAATTGTGCATCCTGTTACTCTGACGCCATATTCAATAGCCTGTAACTGGGCATTAAGGCCTGGAAAACTGGGAAGCAAGGCGGGATGGATATTTATGAGATGGTTCTTGAATTGTTTTACAATCTTTTCGCCCACAATCCGCATATATCCAGCTAATACTATAAGGTCAGGAGCGCATGAAAGCATCGTTTCAAGAAGCTTTTCTTCGTATTGATTTTTGTTATGAAAAAGAGAAAAATCTATAATAAAAAAGGGGATCTCTCCCTTTCTTGCACGTTCTATTGCATATGCATTGGGATTATCTGTAATAAAAGTAATTATCCTCCCAGGAAAGAGATTTTTCCTTTCTGCATCGATTAATGCCTGGAAATTTGAACCACGCCCTGACCCAAGGACAATTATTCGTTTAATTGTTACCACCTAATTGTATCATATTATTCATCCAGAACTGGAGATTCTTTCGGTATTATTTTGATTTTGATTATCCTTCTTCCTCGCATCTGCATTACTACGATTGTTACTCCGCTTTCGTCGAGTATAATACTTTCACCAGGGTGAGGGATATGACCAAGGTGTGAAAAAACAAGGCCTCCTATTGTCTCATATGAATCATGTATAGGAAGTGAAAACCCGTACTCCTCATTCATTTCTTGAACCCAGACCTGAGAATTTACGATAAATTCACCGTTATTTCCTTTTTCTACCGAATTCTCTTCTATATCAAATTCATCGAGGATATCACCCACAAGTTCCTCGAGAATATCTTCCACTGTGATAATCCCGGCAAAACTCGAATATTCATCAAGTACAATTGCAAGTTGCATTTTTCTTACCTGCAACTCTTTAAGGAGATCATCAATCATTTTTGACTCTGGTACAAAATATGGTTCATATACCAGGTCGCGTATTCTGACCTCATGTTTTTGGTTAATAAGAATGGAAAATACATCCTTTACATTGAGTACTCCAACAATGTTATCTATGGTATCATGATAGACTGGGAGTCTGCTGTATCCTGTTTCTGAAAAGATTTTCATTGCTTTTTCAAGAGAGCAGTTATCTTCAATTACTGACACATCAATCCTCGGAATCATCACCTGTCTTACATTAGTATCGCCAAACTGAAGGACTGAATATAACATCTCACGTTCTTCTTGCTCAATTGTGCCCTCCTCTTTTCCTACTTCTATCCATTCTTTTATCTCATCTTCAGTGACAGAAGGTTCAGTAAGAACATTTTTATTCCCTTTGCGTTTCCCGGCCCATTCCACAAGATATATCAATGGAGATATAATTTGAGAGAGAAAAAGGATAATTGGAGCAATAAATAGTGTATATGATTCTCCTGACCTTGTTGCATAGAGTTTTGGACCAATCTCTCCGAACATCAAAAGAATTATAATTACAATACCTGTGGAGATACCTATACCGATATCTCCAAAAGCAGAAATTGCAATGGATGTTGCTATGGCAGTAGCACCAATAGTTGCAATATTATTACCAATAAGAATTGTAATGAGAATTCTATCTGGTGATTCCTTCAAAGTGGAAAGTGCTTTTGAACCTTTCTTCCCTTCATTGTGAAGCGTCCTCACTTTTGCTTTCGTGATACCTATCAGGGCAACTTCAGCACTTGAGAAGAACGCGGATAATGCCACACATACTATGAAGAGAATAAGCATTGTGAAGTCTATAATCATTGATATCCGTGCCAGATCTCAATTACACTTTCTTTTAATGATAAAGTCAATAAACTCCTTTTCTTTCCTTAACATTAAAATTTTTTCTTCATATGAAAGTGTATGAGAAAAATGTGTATCTTCAATTTCAAGGGTGAGATGCCCATTGTAACCAGATTTAATAATTTCAGAAATTATTTCTTTAAAGATATTTTCATTTCCCAGTGCAAGATGAAGTGACCCCTCACTCGCGTATGAAAGGTGAACATTTGCGAGCCGGTGTCCACAAAGACTGATATACCTTAGTACTTGATCAGGAGAGACTGATAGTGCGTGAGAAGTATCAAGTGTAAAATAAAGCCATTTTTCTTTATTTAACAGGTCAAGAAGATCTTCTGGGTCCGCTAGTAGTGAATTGATTGCAGGAGCCATATTTTCAATCGCAATTTTAATAGTCTCACTGGCCCCACTATCTTTAATTCTTTTAATGTAATTATGAAAGCGCTCATAATCCGCAGCACTGGGGGGCCTCTTTACAGTTCTTCTTCCTGGATGTATTGTTACCACTGAAGCACCCAGTTCCCTTGCGAGATCGATTGCCTCAAATGTATTCTGTATGGAGATTTCTGCAATTTCTGCATTCAATGAACATGGATTTAAATCCAGAACCGGGGCATGAAATGTTATTGGAAAAAACATTGGATGATCTTTGAGACAGTTTTTTAAATAATCTTTATTTTTTCCATTTAGCCAGAAGTCAGGAGTTTCAGGCCAGAATTCTACTGAATCAAGCCCTGAAATTTGTATGGCATCAAATATTTCACAAAGCGAATATTCGTGAAAGATCATGCTCGCAACTGAAACCTTCATAATAACCTGATGAATATTTTTATATTTGCATTCACGCTACTTATCTGGCACGAAGTGTGAAGGTATCACCGGTTGTCCAGGTCTTTGTCTTTAGATTATACAATTTTTGTACCCCGCTGAGTGTTCCGGTGTCTTCATGAATAGTAATAACGAGGTAGCCGAACTTCTGGTCCGATGCGTTGACGGGATTAGTTGGATATTCAAGATTTAGTACCGGATCGACTGACGAAGGGCTAAAATTATCTGCAGGTGCCCCACCATTCCCGCAGAGAACCTGTTGCACCCCCTTTGATTCTGCCCTGACATAAGTATGGACATGTCCACAGAAGTAGGCTAAGACATGATTTTTCACGAGACTGTTCCAGAATGCGTCCCGCTGAATAGGATGAACCGCGATGCCTGATTTATATTCATCCATATCATTGGACACATTATATGCGGGCGTATGCCCGAATACGAACATGAACGGCCGGGTGTCCTGTGTGAGCTGTTCATCTAACCAGGTCTGGTTCACGGTTTCCTTGGTACCATTGTTTGGAAAATATTCATCGAGGGCAATGAATTTTGCACCTTTATGTGTAAAGGAATATGTAAGTTTCTCTTCAACGGGCGGACCGTTGGTCGGCATACCGGATGCCACAGTGGCTCGATAGTCGTTAAGGAGGGCAGGAATTGGAATATTTCCCAGGTCATCCTCGTGATTCCCCCTTATAACATATATTGTGATTCCAGTCCTAGTCGTAAAATTATAGATTGGAGAGACCGCATCCATCCAGTTCCTGAATTGGGCCGTGTAATTTTTCTTAATCGGTGATGGCAGTATATCGACTGCCCCGTTGATCAAATCGCCGCTAAATAAGACAAGGTCCGGGTTTTCTGCGGCAATCCTCTTGGCAATAGTGTTAAGGTACGGACTAATTCCTGTTGAGGTTTTCGGTTGGTCACGGGTGTCTCCGAAGACCACGTATTTCCAGGTGTCATTTCTTGTTTTTGTCTTGTTTATTGCAATTTTTTCAGGATGATCATTTATATTCGATATGAAATAAGTGATGCCTATCTCCTGTATTCCCGGATTTGTAATATCAGCTGATACAAAACCAGGGTAAATAAGCAGTATATTTATGATAATAAAGAGAATAAGAAAAATTCTTTCCAGGTTCCACATAATAAATTCACTTAAAGTTCAATACTAATATTGCAATTGAATTCGTCATGATATTATTATTAGCCTTGTCGTAAGAATAGATCTGTAATGATAAGGAATCCTTTGGGATTTGAAGACGACAGGGATCCTTTCAAAGGAGAGGTCTTTTCAGTCCACGAGATAGCAAATGTTATCTCATCATTATTTGATGATTCAAGGTTACAGGAAATCCGTATAAGGGGAGAAATCACCAATTATGTTCATCACGGAAAAGGCCACCGTTACTTCTCGCTTTCTTCAGGAGAAGGAGGATATGGTTCAGTAATTCCCTGCGTTATGTGGAAAAATGACGGAGAACGCCTGAAATTTGATTTAAGAAATGGTCTTCTGGTCACAGGTTTTGGTACTGTCTCCAATTATGCCCAGGGAGGGAGATACCAGTTCTATGTTACTGAAGTAAGAAGTCTGGGAGCCGGGGATAAATTCCTTCAACTTGAAGAATGGAAGCGCATGCTTGCTCTCGAAGGTCTTTTTGATTCATCCCGTAAAAGAAATCTTCCAAAATTTCCATTGAAAATAGGAATTGTCACTTCAAAAACGGGAGCTGTATTTCATGATGTCCTGAATGTATTAACACGGCGATATCCTGTTGAACTTGTCCTTTCTCCAACCGCAGTCCAGGGTGATTCTGCTCATGAAGAAATAGCACTTGCAATAAGGAGGGTTGAATCGATGGTAGACCTTATCATTGTTGCACGTGGTGGAGGTAGTTTTGAAGATCTCTTTCCATTTCAGCACCCCACTGTTGTACGAAGTATCGCATCAGCGAAAGTCCCGGTCATATCTGCAATCGGTCATGAAGTTGATATAACACTTTCAGACCTCGTGTCAGACCTCCGTGCTCCGACACCGTCTGCAGCTGCAGAACTTGCAGTTCCAGATAGAGAAAATATTCTTAATAATTTTAAAGATATGAGAAAACTGCTTTTGGAAAGCATCAGAAATAAAATTGAGGATAACAGATTTTGCCTTCTTAACCTTCATGAGCGTTTAATCTCTAAAAGGTTTGAGAGAAAACTTAATTTTGCCAGGGAAAATGTTGTGATGATCTCTGACAAACTGGAAAATTTAGTAAAACAAAAGATAATGCATGAGAGAATTATTTTAAAAGGTGAGTCAACCCGTTTATTTGCAAACAACCCTAACCGGATTTTTGAAAAGGGCTTTTCCCTGACAACAAAAAAAGGAAAGATAATCAGGGGATCGTCGGAATTAGAGAAGGGAGATTGTGTTAAAATCAGATTTGCACTTGGAAACTGCGATGCAACTGTAGAGAGGATAGAATGACACAGAAAAATTATGAAGATTATCTGAATGAATTGAAAGAGATCGTAAGAAAAATTGAAGATGATGAAACAAGTATTGAGGAGAGTCTTAAATTGTATGAATATGGCTCGATCCTTGTCACAAAATGTGAAAATCTTCTCAATGAAGCAGAAATGAAAGTGAAAGAACTCACTAAAGAGTCTTTATAATGAAGAATCATTCTCTAAATAAAAATTCAATTTCCGATTTAATTCGTAATGAAGAGAAAAGATCAGTAATTATTCTTGCTTTGGCTATAATCATCTATTCCATTACTTTTTCATACCTTTCCATTCGCGGACACATGCTGTACCTAACCGGTGCTGATCTTGCAATATTTGAACAGTCATTCTGGTCAACATTGCATGGAGAGTTCTTTTACACTTCAATTGGTGGTGGTTCACAGTTTGGTATTCACAACTCACCTGTTCTTTTTTTAGTTATTCCGTTTTACGCTGTATTTCAAAATACTGAAACTCTTCTTGTCGTTCAGAGTGTCCTTCTTGCTCTTGGTGCATTCCCTCTTTATCTTATTGGCAAAAAAGCTCATAGTGCTAAAATCGGACTTTCGTTTGCCTTTTTATATTTAATCTACTCACCTCTTCATGGAGTAAATCTTATTGATTTCCACGAAATCGCATTTTTCCCCCTTTTTGCAGGTCTTTGTATATATATGCTCATTAATGAGCGCTGGAACTGGTTTTTTATATTTGCTCTATTAATTCTTTTCATTAAAGAGGATTGTGCACTCATTGTTATCATGATCGGGATATTTGGGCTTATAATTCATAGAGCGTCTGATAAAAAAATAAAACTTTTATTGGCAGGACTTATTTTAATTGCATCAGCCTGGCTAATCATTTCATTCTTTATTATTATTCCTGCATTTCATCAACCGGGTCAGAGTGTAAATTTGAATCATTATGTGAATATACCTGGAAATCTCTTAAATCATAATGATGCCAGGATCTCTTATATTATCCACCTTTTTTTACCAGTTTGCTTTTTACCTCTGCTAGCGCCTTTATATTTGATTCCTGCCATACCCGCGTTTGGGGAGACACTTCTACCAGATCGTTTCGAGTACTTTAGTATATTTTATCATTATTCTGCTCTTCTCATTCCGTTTATTTTTGTTTCTGCTATTTACGGTTTTAAACGGTTGTTATCTTTGAAAAATGGATATTTAAGTTCAAAAACAAATTTTATTCTTATATTCTTATTAATAGTTAGTATTATTAGCCTGGTGATAAGCCCTATGTCCATCTTAATAAATGAGACAATAATAAATGGAAAAATGACAGATCAGTTCCGTTTGAACTCTTTTATGCTCCCAAAAATACCCGAGGACTTTTCTATATCAACGCAATGGGACCTTCTCCCTCATCTGCCACATCGAAACAACCTATATGAGGGCTATAACAAGAATACTGACCTTGTAATTATTGATAAAAGTTCAGCATTTATACGTGACATTCAGATGAGTAAAGAAGATCTTGAAAATTATACTAATCTATATCAAAATGGAAACCTCATCATTCTGGGAAATCGAGAATCTCCCAGGGTAAAACAACTTCAGACCCATCCCCTGACCTAACATTGAGAATAACAGTCATAACAGCCTCATTTTTTAATAATTTAATAAATTGATGTGGGATATCAATAGCACTGAAATTGCTCATTATTCCTATTGTTCTGTCGCAGGTGAAATTGCTTTTTCGCCATACAATATCGGTCTTGTGGTTAAGTGAGAGATTTGGTCCTCCTTCTGATTGGATTGTCACCAGGATTCCGCCACAGGAGAGTGTCGTTGTAAGAATTGATCCAGGACTATTGAGAATTTTTTTAAATGAACTGGATAGATCAAAAGCTCCCTTTGATGCTGAAACTCCTATTATACAAGTACCCCTTTTACTCAAATGAGGTTCTTTTGTTATTTCAAAAGTCGTTTTATGTTTTCCTGTTATGTTCACATGGCCCCTGCATTCAATTGTCTCTGTTACTTCGAGCATTTTATGAGGATTGGTGTGCATTCATACATCATTATGTTCTCTCTTTTCTGTGAGCAGTGCGGTGAAGAAACAGACCATCAGCCTGTGAGTGATTCGCATAATAGTCCCTTGAAATGTGAACTCTGTGGATTTATTACCCAAAACACCATGAAGATGGAAAAACCGTCTTTCAAAATAAAAACAATTCTCTCACGGGGCCCATCTTCTGAGAACGGATATGTACTTGCCGGACCTGAAGAGATTCTCTTCTTAAATGATTCTGTTATAACAATAGTTGAAGACATCGAGATAGTTTCAGAAATTACAGGTATAGAACTTGCACAAAAACGTGTCAACTCTTCACAAGCAAAAGAGATAATGACACTATGGACTCGTGAAACCGGAAGGGTTATCGTGAAATTTTCTGTGCATAGTGGGTACAGGACGATTCCGTTGATATTTTCATATGATGGAGATGAGGAGTTTGAAGTCGGTCAGGAAATAAGTATACGGTCGTATCATTTTCGCATAACACACATCAAGATGCGCGACGGCTTGCTTATCCGGAGAAAAGATAAAAAAGGTCAGGCAAAAGCGATAACAAGGGTTTATGGGCTCGTAATAAAAAATGTCAGGAGAAATTATTCCTGAAAAAATAAAATTTTTTATCTCCGGTTTAATGTCTTTAATGTAATGTCAGCTGTTGAAAGTCCACTTCTTAAGGCTATTTGATAAGCCGTCTTATTTTCAACCGTCAGCATTCTGAAATAATATACTGCAGGAGTCGTATTATTATTAGCAAGCTCGACCGCGTTTTCTGGTATATATATAAATAAATTGTCTCCGATCCTGCTTGTTGTGAAATTGCCTCCAATTTTATTAAACGCATCAGCCGTCATTTGTGCTTCAGGCAAAAAGTTATCAGCCTGAAGGTCAATCCGTTTTGATTTGCCTTCAGAAAGCCCCGCCGTTTCATTTGATAATAATCCCATCTCATTTTTCGTTATAGCATATTGTCCACTTCCAGCCTCACTACTCTGGACCGCGATCGGATAGAGTGTTTTTGATGAGACTGAATTCACAATAATACTCAAAGGATCTGTTAAAAATACAGTTGCCTTCTTTGCAGTCGTGTCATCAAATATTTTTTGGTTGGATGTAATGAGAGGGACACCGTTCGAATCATAAAAAGTTACATCAATTGTAGCAGAATCTCCTGGTTTTGCAACTACCAGACTCGACATCCAGCTCGAACCAAGAGTTGAAACTACCATGACAATTGCTATGAAGACAATTGCCAGAATACCGAATATCTTTGCCCAGTTTCGTGGATTTTTTTTCAGCTTTTTTCTATCCGTATCTTTCGCCATTCCAAAAATATCTTGTTTCTGGCCAGATAAAGATAGCAGATAAAGATACAGCGAGATACAATAATTATTTATAATAACTAAACTAACTCAAGGTTACCCTTTGCTAAAAGGGTATAACGAGGTGAAATTTATGGTTTGGAGATCACAATATCCGTTTGAGGGGATGCTTCCGGCGATACGTGGCGAGTTCAGGGTTGATGTTCGAAAACATGCGAATGAAATTTTAGTTGTTGCGGACCTTCCAGGTATAGAGAAGGAGAATATCAATGTTAATCTTATAAATCCAAGAACACTCGAGATAAAATGTGAACACGATAAAGAAACGGATAATGATGACAAAGGATACTTTGTCCGTGAACGGGAATACCGGTCACTCAGTCAATTAGTAGTACTCCCCCATGATGTCAGCGATGATGGCGCTTCAGCCACTTTTAAAAACGGGGTTCTTGAATTAAAATTAAAAATCATGAACCCAGAAAAGAGGGGAAAAATTCCTATTGAATAAAGAATAATTCAGATTATTCTGGTAAAATTATGGAATTTTGCTTTATCATCTCAAATTTTTTCTTTGTTTAAATTATTGTTTACTTAATCGTTATTTTAAGGTAAAATTACCAATATTATACATTCATGGATAAAAAGAAGGTCAGAGATTATATGACCTCAAATGTCGTATCAATCGATGTTAATGGATCAGTCAGTGATGTAATTGAAACAATCGATAAAACACGGCATGACGGATTCCCGGTAGTATCAGGGGATGAGGTTGTCGGTTATATTTCTGCAAGGGATTTGATATCAGTACCCCATACTACGCCCATTCGTCAGATAATGTCAAGGCACCTGATTGTTGCGGACCCTGAAATGAGTGTTAACGACGCAGCAAGGGTAATATTCAGATCAGGTATTCAAAAACTTCCGGTAATCAATGAAAAAAATATTCTACTTGGAATTATCTCTAATACTGATGTTATAAGGTCCCAGATTGAGCATGTTTCACCAGAGAAGGTTTATGGTTTTATTTCTACCCTTAAGCAGTTGTACTCAATTGAACCGGTTTTAAAACGTGGTCATATAGAAGTTCATGATCTCCTCCCAACACAGAAAAAGATCTATGAAGATGAGCTGGAAGGCAGGATTTATGAGATAAAACAAGGACTTGCTGAACCAATTATTGTTGTAAAACGACCTGGACGGAAGATTCTTGTGGATGGGCATCACCGTGCAATTGCAGCAAAAAGACTTGGAATCGACAGTCTTGATGCATACATAATTGAAATTAAAGAAGATATTGAACTTGGACTTGAACGCACTGCGCGTGCACAGAATCTACAGAGTCTTGATGATATCGAGGTACTTGACTACGCTCATCATCCCCTTATGGCAATAACCCACCGTCTTGTCCGGAATATTTAGGGAGAAGGAAAAACCGGGTTGAACTCCATATAAAATTTTGTTTTCAGGAACCATCACACTTGTTGTCAAAGTCCTCGTTAAGATAGTATTCTTTTATCACTGAATTTTCTGGTATTACAACTTCCGGCCATATTCTTGTTTTGGAATGAACAATAACATCATTTCTTATGACTACCCTTGGTCCGATTACTGTATCATTTTCAATATTGCATCTGTCTCCGATAACAGTACTATTATCGATTATGCTGCCGCTTATAGTGCAATTTCTTCCTATAACTACTCCATTGTAAATTGATGCTGAAAAGATCCTTGTTTTATTCATTATATTACAATGTTCACCAATTGAGGTGTAGGGGCCTATAAGAACATTCTCCTGTATTGTTGTGCCCGAACCAATTGCCACAGGGCCGATAATTCTCGAATTATATCCAAGTGAAATGGATCCCCCAAGATGAACTGGTCCAAGAATCTGAGCTCCCTTAATTGCAAGGTCGCCTGCAATCGAAGATGATTTTAACTCTGTTAGTTTCCAACGTTCAGCAAGACGTAATGATGCCGGATTACCAACATCTGACCAGTTTCCGCGCGCCAGCCATCCATGTATCAGTTTTCCCTCACTGAGTATTTTAGGAAAAAGGTCTTTTGCAAAGTCATAGGTCTGTTCTGAAGGTATCATGTCGAACAATTCAGGATTGCAGGAATAAATGCCAGTACTTGCAAGATTACTGAAAATTTCACCAGGGGCCGGTTTTTCTTTGAAACGTGTAATTCTATATTGAACATCAAGGTCGGCTATACCATATTCCGAGGGCTCATCTATGCTGATTAAACCTATAGTTATCAACGATTTCTTCAGGGTGTGTTCGCGGAAAAATTCAAGGAGGTTTAAGTCAGTTACATGGTCTCCACCGACAACGAGAAAATTCTGGTCTTCAAGGTAACGTTGAGCGTTTTTGACACTGCCTGCAGTTCCCATTTTAGTCTTTTCATGAACATATTTTATATCGCAATTAAAAAGTGAGCCATCCCCCAGTTCCTTCTCGATTTTGTCGCCCATATATCCGAGTGTAATTACGATTTCATGAAACCCCAGATTCGAAAGGTGTGAAACAAGGTGCTGAATTGAAGGTGAATTTACGATAGGGATACAGGGTTTGGGACGGTCAAATGTAAGGGGGCGGAGTCTCGTCCCTTCACCGCCACACATAATACAGACCTTCATAATTTGTACTTGGAGTTATTTTTAATTAAATTATTAATACAAAAATTCCAATACAGGATAGTCCACAATTTTTTTTCCAATTGCGTGAAAAAGAAAAAATTAGAAATTTTAATATCCGGATGAGTGACTATGAATAAATTTTTAAAGAATTATTTTGACCGGCTATATCCGGTATATCTTGGAATTGATAACAGGACTTCCCATATGCTTGCATCATTATTCCTGGCCTACAGGTTTGGACTTTATTCTAACGTTGTCTCCCAATCTGATTTGTGTTGTGAGTCTCTTCCTGCTTCTCCCCAGATGAATGCCCTGAAAAGAGCTATTTTGTTTATCAGGGAACGCTCACTTGCCCTTGTCGAATCAAGAGTGCCTGTCGGGCCTGAAAAAGATTTTGAACCTGAAGAGATCCAGTTCCTTGCTATGCATCTTGCTGCAGAACAGTATGGTGAATTGCCGCAATATGTATTAGCAAATTCACTTTTATTACTTTATACTGTATCTTATATCTCATCAAAAGATGACCAGGAGACGCTTGACGAACACGAAAAGTATGTTATGAATTCACTGGCACTATACCAGAAACACCTGGAATAAAAGTTTTTATTTTATTACTATAAAGAATCCAGACTGATTCCCCTGAAATCTTCAACAATTTCCTTAATCTCCTTAACACCGTATGCAGTCTGGACAACGTTCATTTCGAGATCTATTGCAGAGTCACACATGTAATCAAGGATGTCTACAGAAAGTTCCTTCTGTTGTTTTGACTTTCGAATCTGTTCAAGAAGCGAAGAGAGTTTATCAGGTGGTTCCAGTCTCAGTTTTGCAAGAGTGACAACACACATCGTTATCCGGGTGAGGTTCCTGTCGGTACCAGTAACCGCATCAAAAAAATTTTTCAGGACCTGGGCCTGAAATACCTCACCACCCATGATATTCTTTATTTTATTACTGGTTCTTATAAATCTATCTCAAAAATAAGATTCCAGGTTCTATTTTGCCGTACTCACGATTCTGATAACATCGCCAGTACTGAGTTCATGACTCTCTTTTACTCTCATTTTTGTATGAGCATCGATTGCATAGAGAAAGCCATTTCCTATGTCACTATGGACCTGAAACGCCATTTCCTTAGGATTTGACCCTTTCCTCATTAAAAAAGCATCAGGTAAAATCCTCCCTTTTCCATCGGTCAGATGTGTCTCGTCTTCAACCGGATAAACTACTATCATGTCTAGTAGAGAAAATACAATATTATTTAATGCAGATTGGACTCCAGTACTGCCATAAGTCTTTAAAAGTGTGCTAATTCCGGCAAGACCTGATTTTTGGGCTGAATTCAGACTATCTGGATTAATAATTGCAAACTCAGAATTTCCCGGGATATAGGAGATTATTTTTGCTGCATCTGCATTACGAAGAGCGAGTTCCGCTGCTGCACTTGCAATATGTATTCCCTCTTTCTCCAAAATAAGCACTTTTTCTTTTTGCATAGAATCAATTTTGTTCCCTACCGTGAGCATAGGTTTGGCATTTCTGAATAGAGCGCATGAAAGTAGAATAAGAGATTTATCATCAGATTTATGGATATCAAAACCTGTTTCATTCATTGCACGGATAATATCCGGTTCTGTTATTCCAAGACCTGCAAGAGTCTCTGCAATTAGTTTAATCAGATTTGATGTTTTTGACGTTGCCTGTCTCAGTAATTTTGACCGGTGTTTTTCAAGAATCCCATATAACCACATTGACATCTCGTAGATCAGGGCATCGATATCTGTGTGCGGGTCATGACTTCCAGGTTCAACTGGGTTTCCTTCAATATCGGTTGAACCACTGGCATCAATAATATGAATAATTGCGTGAGCCTGCCTAAGGTTATCCAGGAACTGATTTCCCAGCCCTTTTCCTTTATGAGCATCAGGGACAAGACCTGCCACGTCAATAAGATTAATCGGAATAAAGCGCACGCCGTCATTGCAATGTCCGCAATTCAATCCAAATTTTCTACAGGAACAAGGTGTTCTAACATATGCAACTCCCTTATTTGGGTCAATTGTAGTAAAAGGATAATTGGCAATCTCTGCATGGGCAAGGGTTGCTGCCCTAAAAAATGTTGATTTTCCGCAGTTTGGTTTTCCTGCAATCGCAAGCGTTATCATAGAAGCTCCTATATTCACTTAGGGATGTATACCTAATATGTCATTTGTACAGAAAAATATCTATTATTTTGAAAAACCCGGGCCTGCGAATACAACAGACTCAGCAAAACTCGCTAAAGAGAGGGCAATTGAACTTGGAATAACCAGGGTGATTGTAGCCAGTACTTCAGGAAAAACAGCGAAAGTATTCTGTGAAACCCTAAAAGGTAGTGGAATATCATTAATAATTGTTACACATGTCGTGGGATTTGCTGAACCTGGTATATGGGAATTTTCTGCAGAAACTGCTTCTGAACTAAGGAAAAATGGCGTAATAATTATCACCGGCACTCATGTCCTGTCAGGACTTGAAAAGGCTTTTTCAAAATCATCAAAGGTAAGTGGAGGTTCCAGAACCGAGGCAGTAGCTGAAGCCTTACGCCGGGTTGTTGCAGTCGGCTTAAAAGTTGCTGTTGAATGCGTGATGATTGCAGCCGATCAAGGCGAAATTCCTGTAAACGAAGAAGTAATTTCAATTGGTGGGACTGGTTCAGGTGCAGATACAGTTGTTGTCATAAGGCCTGCCCATACATCATCTTTTTTTGACCTCCAGGTACGAGAAATTGTTGCCATGCCAAGGAACCGGTGATTATGTCTTTTCGTTCGTTTAAGAAAGGACTGAATTGTGTAACTCGGTCACCCAGGTTATGGGTACCTGGTGGATTAATTGGAATTTTTATTGTAGTATTTGGTTTTATCGGCATCAATTATGGAATGGTAAATGCATTAAAAATTTCAATTGCCGGGTTTTTTTTGCTACCCTTTTTTTCAGGATTTATTCTTTCAGAAATAGCAAAATCCTGTAATAATGGCTTGGAAACAGGAAGTTTTGGGAGAGTTCAGTACTTCAGGCTTTTGATATCCTCAATAATTATTTATTCAGGTGTTGTATTTGCGCTTTTGATTGCTCTTCTATTAGGTACTGTATTTGGGCTCGGTGAGAGCTCACCTGTCGTGGAATCAGTCTGGATGTTCCTCACTCTAGTAATTCTCTTATATACGTTCTTTTACGATACAGCTATAATTTATGATGAGGAAAAAGTCATCAGTTCTTTACAGACAAGCATCAGAAAAGTCAAAACCAATCCATTTGAATACATAAAATTTTATGTTATCCTTATTATCTGGCTGTTTATAACCGGATTTGCAATGTTGTTCATCTGGTCAATTATTTTATCCTCACGGTTTACTTCAATTGAAACAATGGACCCTGCGGCAATAACAAACCTTACACCACACTGGTGGGTTTCAACTCTTGGGACAGATGGAGTTATCATTAGTATCGTTATTTTTGCAATCTGGTCAGTTATTGCATATACTTCAGGGATGGCATACAAGGCTGTTTTTTATCTTAACCCGGAATTGCAGGAACCTGTAATTTCCGGTGAATTTGATGAAAAAGGCAGGTATTATCGATATTAATTTTTTTTTAAAGAAGGTAAGTAAATATAAATGCAAATAATCCTCCACCGAATGTTGCAATGAGGTTTGTTCCTGCGTTTCCAATTATTCCTTTGTTCTCTAAAGTGGCGCCAATAAAACTGTCCAGATTAGTTCCAAAAATTCCAGCTACTGCGCATATAACCGCAGTTTCTGTATCAATCAGTCCTAGTGCATACGAAACAATTGCTATAGCCAACCCGCCGAGAGCAGCTGAAAATTCTCCTATCCAAGTTACTCCTCCATTTGTACCACGCGGAACTTGTTTCAACGTAGTAATAAGAAAAGGAGAATTGCCTGTAACACCTATCTCGCTTGCAAGGGTATCTGCAGCTGCCGTTGATATTGAACCAATATACAATGCTATGAATTCAGGCCTGTAGGTTATTCCATACAGAAGTGCTGCGATTGCCGCAACAATACCATTTGCAAAGACATTTTTATAACCCCTGGCACCTCCGTGAGCCTGTTCAATTCCTTTTTTCTCTTTCCAGTCATATCGGTATCGCGTTGCAGCTGAACCAAGAATAAAAAATACAAGCATTATGAGGAACCAGCGGGCATCAGTAAAGATGATGAGTATGATTCCAATGAGTGCTCCTGAAAAGAGACCACTTATATCTGCCGTTTTTGCCCTGAAGGAAAAATAACTAAAACCAAAAGCAATGAGAACGGCAAGGACAATAAGTGAAATATCTGCTTTATAATCAATCTGATGAAAAAGATATAGTGTAAGTGCAACTCCAAAGGTCTCGATAATTAGTGCATCTCGTCTTCCCTGAAGAATTGTTTTTAATAATATAGCTACATTAATTCCAAAAAGGACCGTAAGGGCTGAAATTTCACCGATATAGAGAAATACGAGGTAGGATGATATCACCATCGCGATTATTGCGTAAACATACGATCTTAAACGAGCCCCTGTCAAACGAAATATGAGATCACCGCTCATGACTATTGCAAGAGTAGTTAAATACAGGGGCATAGGGAGAAGAGAAAGTCCATATAGTGCTGAAAGTGCTATCAGGCTTGCCTGTGTTGCAAATGAACCAAAGTAATAGTAGAGAACTAAAGCAAAAATTGCAACTAAAGCTCCTCCAGCCCAGGGTTTTTCAATTAAGGGCACGAAAATAATCGCACATATAACAAGAATTGCTGACAGCAATTCTTCCTTTACTTTCACTGTCTCCATTTTATCAGTCTATATTTTTTATCTGCTTCTTCATTGATCTTTTCTCTTTTAAGGGTTAAATAATAAGATGAGTTAAAAAAAATCCACACTTTTTTTTACGAACAGTATATGTTTAAAAAGCTCATATATGTGAGAGATGGCCGAACATAAGGAACTCCCTAAAAATTATTCCTTTGAGACTGTTGAAGCCCGGATTAGGAACGCATGGAAGGATAATTCACATTATTTTATAAAAAATTCAGATAAACCCAGATTTATCATAGACACTCCACCACCCTATCCTACTGGCGAGTTTCATATCGGCAATGCCCTGAACTGGTGTTATATCGACTTTTTTGCACGATATAAAAGGATGAAAGGTTTTAATGTCATGTTTCCCCAAGGTTGGGATTGCCATGGATTACCGACTGAAGTAAAGGTAGAAGAGCTAAATGACATTACAAAAAATGATGTTCCCCGTGAAAAATTCAGGGAGATGTGTAAAGAACTCACATTGAAAAACATCAATAAGATGCGGGAGACACTCCGGAAGATGGCCTTCTCAACCGACTGGAGTAATGAATACATAACAATGCTTCCTGAATACTATAGCAAGACCCAGATTTCGTTCACGAGGATGCTTAAGGCCGGCTATATCTATAGAAGTGAGCATCCTGTAAATTATTGCACCAGATGTGAAACTGCAATCGCATTTGCCGAAGTATCATACTCAGGAAGAGATACAAAACTTAACTATTTTCTCTTTGATAAAGTTGAGATAGCTACTACAAGGCCAGAGTTACTTGTAGCCTGTGTTGCAGTGGCAGTGCATCCTGAAGACGAAAGGTATACGCATCTGCAGGGATCAACTCTTACAGTTCCACTTTTTGGTCACAAAGTCCCTGTTGTCTATGACGATGCAGTGGATCCCTCTTTTGGCAGTGGTGCTGTGATGATCTGTACCTTTGGTGACAAGACCGATGTTTTCTGGTGGAAAAAGCATAACCTGGAATTGAGGAAAGCAATTGACAGGTCCGGGAGAATGACTGATATTGCAGGAAAATATTCAGGTCTTCGGACTGAGGAATGTAGACAGGCCGTAATTAATGATTTGAAAGAACAAGGCTATCTCAAGAAGGTTGAATCCCTTTCACAGCGTGTAGGGCTATGCTGGCGGTGTAAAACTCCGATTGAGATAATGAGTGAACATCAATGGTTTGTAAAAATTGAGAGAGATCAAATTCTTGATGCTGCGCGTAAAGTGAAATGGTTCCCTGAACACATGTTTCTCAGGATGGAAAACTGGGTCTCACAGATGGAATGGGACTGGTGCATCTCGAGGCAGCGCATATTTGCAACACCTATCCCAATCTGGACCTGTGCGAATTGCCATGCAATGATAATTCCTGAAGAAGATGAACTTCCAATAGACCCCACAATCTCTCAGCCGAAAATTCCATGCCCAGAATGTGACTCAAATGAATTTATCGGGGAAAAAGATGTCCTTGATACCTGGATGGACTCTTCAATATCGGTCCTTTATGTAACGGGATGGGATGGAAAGGCAGAAAAACCCACTTATTTCCCTGCACAAATACGACCACAGGGTCATGATATAATCAGGACATGGGCATTTTATACAATATTACGTTCTCTCGCACTGACAAATGAGGCTCCTTGGGAAGAGATCCTTATAAATGGCATGGTCCTTGGAGAAGACGGCTTCAAAATGAGTAAGAGCAGGGGCAATATTATCGTACCTGAAGAAATTCTCTCAAAATACGGGGCAGATGCATTAAGACAATGGGCTGCAACAGGAGCGTCAACAGGCTCAGATATCATGTTTTCCTGGAATGATGTTATTTCTGCTCACCGTTTCCAGACAAAAATGTGGAACATTACCCGGTTTTCCTTGCTCCAGCTTGAGAGAAAACCATACGATAAAAACGTAAAAATTACCGCGCCTGGAGACCGGTGGCTTCTTTCGAAACTATCAGAAACAATAAAATTAGTCACCCAATTTATGGATGAATACAGGTTTGACGATGCACTCCGGACTATCCGTGAATTTGCATGGACTAACCTTGCCGATAATTATATAGAACTTGTAAAGGGCAGACTTTACACTGATGGTAATGGAAGGGACGGGGCATGCAAAGTACTCGAAACTACTATCGACACAATATTCCGTCTCCTCGCTCCTTTCACTCCCTATTTTGCAGAAGAATGCTATTCATACCTAAACAGGGGAAGTGTTCATGACCAGGACTGGCCCCAGGAGTTCTATAACCTTCCTGATTCAGCAAGGGAAGGAGATATTCTGGTATCGCTTGTTGCATCAATAAGAAAATTCAAGAATGAACATGGGATGGCACTCAACGCTCCACTTGGGTCTGTAACTATATACTCAGACATGGAAATTAGTGAATCAGATGATGCAGCCCTTGCCCTAAATACGAAAGTCTTATGGAAACGAGGTCAGCCGGAACTGGAAAGGAAGATAAAAGATGTAATCTTTAACAAGTCTGTAATCGGTCCTGCTCTCCGAAACCGTGCACAGTCTTTTATGCAGGCTGTCCGGGAATTATCAGTTGAACAACTAATTAATCCTCCTGAAAAAATAGATCTCGATGGTGAGAAAATTACAATTCCGGAGGGTTCTTTTTCACCGGAATTTATGTTCACCTCACTAGGTGAAGAGGTGGATGTAATTACTTTACCAGATTTTATTGCAATAGTGCGCAGATGTTCCTGACCGATTCTAGTACATAATTTAAAATTTCTTTTTTCGTAAGAAGTCCATCTATTAAGACAAACCTTTTTGGATCTTCTATTGCAAGATTCATATAATTTTTCTGAACTTCTCTTAAAATTTTATCAGTCTCAAATGGTTCTTTTATACGTGATTTTGAGCATCTTTCCAATGCAATTTCTACCGGAACAATTATCAGGAATGTTCGGTCCGGAGGAATGGACCATCCCTCATGAAGATTACGGAGCCATATTAGCGGGTCACTAACCTTCCCCTGTAGGGTTAATATCTGATAAGCAAACCTGCTGTCAATATAGCGGTCAGAGATAACAATTTTATTGGTTTCGAGAGCCGGCTTAATTATAATTCGCAGGTGTTCAGCGTGGTCGGCAGCAAAAAGGAGTGCAATCGCAACCGGGTCAGCACCTGATAGAATGGCTTCTTTTACAGAAAATGAAATTCCTGATGCGCCGGGTTCCTTTGTAAAAACCGGATCAAGATCCTTAAGTTCCTGCTTCAATCCTTCGATGAGGGAAGATTTTCCGGTTCCGTCAATACCCTCTATTGATATTAACACGTAAAATCTACCTCCAGTACTGATGGAGGTATAATCCCTTTATGAATAGCAGTTGCTATAATAACTCCGTCGAATCCGGCGATAAAGAATTGCTTTAAATCATCTAACTCCTTGATTCCACCACCATGCAATAATTGGCCTTTGAATGTCTCTCTTACTTTAACCAAATTATAAGCCGGTGTCCCGATGCTTGTTCCGACAGCCGATATATCAAGAATGATGCAACCCTTGTAACCAATATTTTGTGCAGTTATTACAGTCATTTCCAGGTCTTTTCCGTCAGGTATAACTTTTCCATCTTTTATATCGATGCTTAAAAAACAATTTTTATATATGGTAAGGTCTCCTCCGCACGTTTCAGTCCCAATTACCGGAATTATGTTTTTTTGTTCTCCCTTAATTTGTTCAGGTGTGCAAAAGCCTCCATCATAATAGCACTTTGAAACAAGCAGGGCACATGCTCTGACAACCTCAAAATTGTCTCCTTTTCCTTCAATCATATCCAGATCAGCGATATATATAAATCTAGGCCGATATTTTTTTATTAACGCAAAAGGGTCCGGTGAACCGCACACTCCCCAGTTTAATGGGGTATAGGTATCTCTCTTTCCACTTTTTCCATGTACAACACACTTATTTTTTATATCAATAGCAAGGATGATCTCCATTATGAACGCAATCACTATTAGGCTTCATAAAAAATTAATACCATGCAATTACTCGTCAGCCCGAGGAACTCTTTAGAGGCAAAAGAGGTCCTTGCTGCGGATATTATTGATATTAAAAGGCCTGAAGAGGGTTCACTTGGTGCAAATTTCCCTTGGATCATTAAAGAGATCAAATCGTTTTCACCAAAACCCGTAAGTGTTGCAATAGGTGACTTTCCTTATCTTCCTGGCGGGGCATCCCTTACTGCTTATGGCGCAGCTGCCGCAGGAGCAGATTATGTTAAGATCGGACTTATGTTCAATGGGAAAGAGAGAGCAGAGGAAGTAATAAATGCAGTTGTAACTTCTGTAAAGACTGATTTTCCAGCGACAAAGGTGGTAATAGCCGCGTATTCTGATTATGCAAGGCTCAACACAATATCTCCTTATGAAATTTCTCCTCTTGTTGCAGCCACCGGAGCAGATATTGCAATGGTTGATACCGGAATAAAAGACGGGAAGAGTACCTTTGACTTTATGAATGAAGAAGCACTAACTGCATTCTATCAAAAGAATCATGAACTGGGTATAATGACTGCCATCGCCGGTTCAATCCGGTTTGAAGACCTTCCCACTTTGAAAAGAATAAACCCTGATATTATAGGTGTACGGGGCATGGTATGTGGCGGTGACAGGAATTCGCAGATTCGTAGAGAACTTGTTGAAAAAGCATTAAAGATGGTGAGATGATTTTATGTTTCTTGATAAACTTGATGTTCCACTCACCTTTACATTTGACGATGTCCTGCTGACACCAGATGAATCATATCTTGAACCGGACGAAGCCGATACCAGGACCTGGTTTTCGAAGAATATTCCCCTGAATATACCGCTAGTAAGCGCTGCAATGGATACTGTGACAGAAAGCCAGATGGCGATTTCACTTGCGAGAGAAGGGGGTATCGGGGTCCTTCATAGAAATATGCCAGTTCTAGAACAGGTACATGAGATTGGGATAGTAAAACAAAAAGAGGAACTTATCGAACGTGAGGTTCTATCTGTAGGTTCTGAAGCTACAATATCTGAAGTTGAAAGATTGATGAGCAATGCCCAGATTGGAGGCGTTCCTGTCATTGAAGCGGGTAAGATAATAGGCATCGTCAGCAGGCGCGATTTACGTGCTATTAACAAAGGTAGAGGTGCAGAAAAAGTCTCAAACATAATGACAAAGGACCTGATTTCAGTAGATGAGACAATTACATCTGAACGTGCGCTTGAGATAATGTACACGAACAAGGTTGAACGCCTTCCGGTTATCTCAACTGACAGGGAATTGCTTGGAATAATCACAATGCAGGATATTTTAGAAAAGCGTTCGTATCCAAATGCCACCCGGGACAGTTCAGGAAAACTGCGGGTAGCAGCAGCTGTCGGACCTTTTGACTTTCAACGTGCGATGCTCCTTGATGAAGCAGGAGTTGATGCACTTGTTGTTGATTGTGCCCATGGTCACAACATGAAAGTTGTTGAAGCAGTAAAAAATATTAAAGAGAGTTCAAGAGCAGACGTTGTTGCAGGAAATATCGCGACAAAGAAAGCAGCCTATGAACTTGTCTCTATTGTCGATGGTGTTAAGGTAGGTATAGGTCCTGGGTCTATCTGCACTACAAGAATTGTAGCGGGTGTTGGAGTCCCACAGATTACTGCAATTGCATCGGTGGCAGATGTTACAAAGGACTCAAGTGTTCCGCTTATTGCAGATGGTGGTATCAGGTTCAGTGGTGATGTTGCAAAAGCTATTGCAGCTGGTGCGGATTCAGTTATGATTGGAAACCTGTTTGCGGGTTGTGATGAATCTCCTGGACGAATTACAACAATAAAGGGAAGAAAATATAAACAATACAGAGGAATGGGTTCACTTGGGGTTATGAGTTCGGGGGTTTCCAGTGATCGATATTTTCAGAAAAAGGAGATTGGAAAGACCAAATTTGTTCCGGAAGGAGTAGAGGGTGTTACACCATATGCAGGAAAAGCCGGAGATGTGATATACCAGCTCATAGGGGGATTGAAGTCTGCAATGGGATATACCGGTTCCGAAACAATTGAAATAATGCATATAAAAGCATCATTTGTAAGGATAACAGCAGCAGGATCAATTGAAAGTCATCCTCATAATATAATGATAACAGATGAAGCACCAAATTACCGCCTTGCTGGATAAATTAAATGGACGAAATAAATCAAGTTAAGTACAGGGATGTAATAGTCACTCTATTTCATGAACTCTCTCCTGAAGAGAGAGAAATTATTAAAATTATTAATAAAAAATGGCGCAGACCGTCTTTATACATTACAAGTTCATCTGAAAACCTTATTTTAAAATTGCGTTCAATTGACTTTGAATATTTCAAAAAAAAAATTATTGAAGAATCACTAAAACATAGTCTTTCAATTGAAATAAAAGATAATTTAACTGATAATCCATTTTTACGATTAATCCACGAAGTTGAAATAATAGGGAGTTATGGAATAAAGTCGGGTAAGAGAATATATGTTGGATATGCAGACGAAAGGAAAGTAAAATCGCGTGTAGAAAAAGAGAAATCAAGAGGATCATTTTATTATACGAATGAAAACTTATTCAACGTTGAAAATACTGAATTTCCGCCTAAATGTGAGAATAAAATAATTTGTGGCGATAGTGAAGAAGTCCTTAAAAAACTGCCTGAAAACTGTATTGACCTTATTGTGACTTCGCCTCCATATAATTTTGGCCTTGATTATGCAGATTCAAAGGATGAACACTATTGGGTGTTTTATTTTGAAAAACTCTTCAATGTTTTTTCTGAATGTATCAGGATTTTAAAATTCGGAGGGAGGATTGCGGTAAATGTTCAACCTCTTTTTTCTGATTATATACCCAGTCATCATATCATTTCAAATTTTTTCATGGAGAAGAAGATGATATGGAAAGGAGAGATACTCTGGGAAAAAAACAATTACAATTGTAAATACACAGCCTGGGGGAGCTGGAAAAGCCCGAGTAATCCATATTTAAAGTATACCTGGGAATTTGTCGAGATATTCTGTAAAGGAACATTAAAAAAGGCAGGTGATAAAACCCTTGCCGATATAAGTCCTGATGAATTCAAACAATGGGTTGTTGCAAAATGGAGTATCGGACCTGAACGCCGGATGAAAGAGTTTTCTCACCCTGCTATGTTCCCCGAAGAGCTGGTGACCCGTGTAATGAAACTGTTCAGCTTTAAGGGTGATATCATTCTGGACCCTTTTAATGGAGTAGGAACCAGTTGCGTCGTTGCTAAACAGCTTGGAAGGCGATACCTTGGAATTGATATTTCGCAGGAATATTGTAATAAATCTATTGAACGTTTAAATGAAACTGACCGCCAGGAAAGTCTTCAATCTTATGAGTAAGTAATGTGAAAACATATGCAGCCAGTATTACCTAAAACTTTTTCTTCTTACAAACTAACCTCAAGTTAATATGCTCGATCAAACCGAGGTCGCAAGAGTTCTCGACCTGCTCGGTAATAGAAATCGCAGAAGAATTATTGAGTTACTTAGAGAAAAGCCCTGTTTTGTTACAGAGATATCTGATCGTCTGATGATAAGTCCAAAAGCGGTTATCGAGCACCTTCAGATTCTTGAGCGGGAGGATATATTATCCTGTCAAACTGATTCCCGCAGAAGGAAATACTATTTTCTTCTCAACGATATAAAAATTTCAATAAGTATTATAGAAAGTGAAAAAAAAGAACCTGAAACTGATATCAGCAATGAGCTGTCTTTTAATTTATTGCTTAAAAATTTAAAAAGACTTACAAAACGAAGGGAAGATGTTGCAATCATGCTTCAGGCAATTGATGAATCACTTGAAGATATAATACGTGAACTTCACAAATCAGGAAAAGAATTCGAACTATTTGAAAGTGAAACAGATATTATTATTGCACTTGCCCATTTTCCATTAACTTTCAATGAACTTGTGCAAATACTTCACAATAACAATATCAATCTTCACGAAAACCTGAAACGACTTAAAAGTAAGAATTATATTCATGAAGATAAGGGACGTTATTACCTGGGGAGCTCAATTTAGATGAATTCTGTTGAAGGGGGGCAATGTCCATTTATTCCATATGAAATTGTTGAATCAAGTCATAATATTTATATTACTGCATTATTACCCACAGATAATGAATACCTGCCTTATGTTGATATTCGTAAAGACTCGGTAAAAATCTGCATTGAACCTTATGAGATAATTATTAAGCTCCCACATGAGGTAGATCTAATTCATTCATTTTATGAAATCAGACATAGAACATTAGACATCGTTATGATGAAATCTCAAAAATAAATTGATATTCAGTTTTTCCGAATTAGGTAATCGTTTTTACACTCCCCCTTGCATCATATTTTAACCAGCCGGTAGAAAGTTTTTCACCGTCATATTCTTTAAATTGTCGTAAAGATACCGTCATGTCTCGGGTATATGCAAAGTAGCCGATTTGTGTGCTCCTGCAGAGTTTCATTGCCATATCCATAAGACCCCTTGGGTCTGGCCGTGCCTCTCCAAGCCAGATGTGAAAAATGTTACCGCCGTCTACTATCGGGAAAAAGACATGTTCAAGCCTCATTCGTTCTGCCAGAGTTATCTTTGCGCCTGGTGTCACATGTGTTCCATTTGTATAGTAAATTGGAAGGTCTCTTACTAAACCGATTTTCTCAAGGCCCATTTCGAGATCGCCTTTTATAACCTGCATTGCACATGATTTGTATTCTTTGTTAAGAAGATCAGCAACCGCAAACCTCTGACCTGTTGTTTCTGCGGGAGTCCTTGCAAGAGCAATTGTCATATCATGCATTTCAGAAAGTTCTCGCGAATATTGCTCAAGTTCGGTCATAACTCTGACTGCAAGCCTGAAAGCGTCCTCTGATTCATGAATCTGGGAACCTGTAAAATACTGGACCATCTCATTTACTCCGACAACACCGATAGTATACACAAGCCCCTCGAGATCAACAGCAATTGCACCACGCTCTCCAGTAACCGGATCTTTTGGGCGCTGCATTGCAAAAGGCATTCTCCCTTTTGCACGAATAAGGTCCATCCAGCGTCTTTTTATCTTAAAAACTTCTATTGCAACATCCATTAAAGATTTTAGTTCTGCAATAAGAATTTTCAAATCACCTTTTGCACGATATGCAGTCCTCGGGAAGTTTAATGAAACAACCTGCCACGAACCCATACTGAAGTGTTTACCCTCTTCAAAGAAGAGTTTTCTATCAAAATCTGAGTCTTCTTCAGCAACTGCTGAAAATTGATATGCACAGCACTGATAGCAGGAGATCCCTTTTCCGGCACCCCGATAATCAGGTATCTGGTTGTCGTAATATGGAGTCCCGAATTTTGAAGCAAGTTCAAAAGTCAAAAGATACAATTCCTGATATGAAGGGAGTTCTGGGTGTTCTTCATTAAAGATCTTATCCTCTTCCAAAAATTCAGGTTCAATGCTTATTTCGGGTTTTGGGAACGAGAATGGTTTCCCCCAGTAATCCCCTTCCAACATAACGTCCATTAATGCTTTGAAGAGAAGCCTGACTTCTCTCTCAAACTCGCGGTAAGTCCTTCTAGGAGAATCTTTTCCATCCCATATTTTACCTTTATAAACGCAGGGCTTATCTTTCCATAAGGTAGGGACCCCAGGACTTAACTGAACTGAACTAAAGACCAGTTGTCCTCCACGCGCCACCATCATCTGTGTCATTTCGTACACAAACATCTGCATGTGCTGTCGGATCTCTTCATAAGGCATCCCTTCAAAGTATGGGGCTATAAAAGTAAGAAAATTATAATATCCCTGACCGCCGGCAAAGTTTGTCTGGGCACTTCCAAGAGCCTTAACTGCATGGAGAATTGCAACTTCAGGGCGTTTTGCAGGACCTGCAACTGATGCTTTGGTCCCATTCCCGTCTGGCATCAGACCATAATAGAAGAAATATCTGAGATCCCAGTCCTGACAGAATGGTCTCGTCCCAAAATATTCAAGATCATGGATATGTATATCGCCGAAAAGATGGCGGTCTGCAAGGTCCGGAGGCATCTGGAGAAGATACTGCTCTTTACTTATCTTATCTGCCTTTTTTTTATGTGAAGTCTCAGCATTTTCCTGAAGGTTTGCATTGTCTTTCTCTTCAAACCCTTTCCCGACATCTATCTGATGCGCATCAAAAACCGGAGTTCCTACCCGCGTTGATACATTCCTATACTGTACCATCCCCTGTTCAAGTAGCGTAATATTCATTATCTCCCTAATGAGCGGGCCTGACAACGAAGTTAGCCCAAGCCCTTTTATCCTTTGCTCGACGCGTCTTGAAATGTCCCGCGCTTCTTCGATGGTTGCACCATGGTATCCATAGAATGTCTCAACAAGGGTTGTTTCTTTTAATATCTGGGCGACAATTCGCTCCCGGTCCCATTCAAGGATATGCCCGTCTGATGTCCGGACTGGTGGCATTAATGATAGAAAGACTCCATTGAGTGTAGACTGCCGGGTTTGGTTTGTCACTGGTATCAACCTTTGAAGGTTTTTATTATCTCTTCCTTAACCATTCCATTAAAAAAGAGATCTTTGGATGTGTAAAATTTTGTTCCAGACTGAAGAACCGGGGCCTCACGAACAAAAATTCCATTCATACGCAGTTCGGTGATATTTTCAATGGATGCCATATCATATTCGTGATAGGATATATTGTTCCGGTTCAGTTCCTCCTTTAAAATTTCGCAATTTGGACAATTTTCAAGGGTATATACAATACACGAATCATTCTCTTCCATAGAAATCCCCCAGGTCTCCCTCTAATGTATATGTAGGGCAAAATTGTTATTGAGCATTTCGTTTCATGTTGTTTTTTGAACTTTTGAGTGAATAGTACTAATAAGGAGAATTAAGATGGAAAGATTATTTGTGGCAATAGATCTCCCTCATGATATTAAGCAGTTAATAAAAAAGGATCAGGAGATAATTTCAAGTTTAAAGGCCCGTTTAAATTTGGTTGAATCGTCCATAATTCACATTACATTGAAATTTATCGGAGAGGTAAGCCCAAAAAAAGTTGATGAGATTGTGAGGGTGCTCTCATTTATTTCATATCATACATTTTCTATACAGGTTAAAGGGATTGAGCCGAATCATCCTAAAAAACCGAGGGTAATCTGGTGTTCAATTGATGATGAATTTGAATGTGAAAAACTTCATGCACTAATAGAAAGTGCTCTTTTGCCACTTGGAATTCTCCCGGATGAGCGCCGTTTTAAGCCTCACGCTACAGTATGCAGAGTGAAAGAGGCAGACACAGAATTATTAAAGGCATTAATTCCATTAAAAGAAAAAATTTATGGTAAAGTGAAAGTTCAGGGATTTACATTAAAAAAAAGTACTCTCACGTCTGATGGACCGATATACCAGGATATTCTGGGGGTAAACTGGAATTGAGAACAGATCTTGAGATTGAAGTATTAGAGAGTATAAGACCGGGTCCGGTGGAAGCGAGAAGACTACAGGATATTTCAGACCTCCTTATTGCAAAAATTAATGATAGCGGCATAGCTCTAGGTCTTCTTGTTGGATCATTTTCAAGAGGAACCTGGATACGCGGGCAACATGACCTTGATATCTTTCTTCTTTTTCCACCTGATACAAATAGAGAAGATTTGGAAGAGAAAGGGTTAAAACTTGCCCGTTACGTTATTGCAGATTTTACAGACGAATATTATGAAAAATATGCCGAACATCCTTACCTTCATGCGAGAATTGGTGATATTAAGATAGACCTGGTCCCATGTTATAACCTCAAGCCCGGTAGTCCTTTAATAAGTGCTGTTGACCGTACTCCATTTCATACTAAATATGTAAAAGAGAGAGTGGATTCACTAACTGATGACATTTTACTTTTAAAGCAGATGATGAAGGTAATAGGGACCTATGGTTCGGATCAACTGACCGGAGGTTTTTCAGGATATCTTTGTGAAATTCTTGTAATCTATTATAATGAATTTCATTCTCTGTTGGAAGCTGCGTCTCATTGGAAATATGGGACTCTTGTTGATAAAGAAAAACACAAAAGTAAGTCATTCTCAGACCCGCTTATCGTCATCGACCCAGTTGACCCTAAACGGAATGTTGCGTCAGCAGTGACTATAGAGAAAATGTCTGAGTTTATCGAGGCCGCGAGAGCCTACCTCGTAATGCCTTCAAGAAATTTTTTTATTAAATTTCCAAATCCAAAATTCTCTTGTTCAGAACTCAAATTGATTTTAAATGAGCGGGGAACAGAACTTTACATAATACGGATAAAAAGACCAGCTCTCATTGACGAAATAATAGGCCCCCAGATGAAGAGAAGTACAAATGCAATTACTGTACTTCTCCAGGAGCACGAATTTGTTGTTAACCGATCTGCATTTGCAATGAATAATGATGAATGCATCTTTATATTTGAGATGATGATTGATAATTTACCAGCTGTCAGACGTCACAGTGGCCCTTCAATTTTCATTGAAAAAAATTCTCTCGAATTTTTTAGGAAATATAGAAAAGAGAGAGAAAACGTATTCTCTGGTCCCTTTATCGATGGTGAAAATTATATTGTTGAAGTTAAAAGAAAGTTCTGTACCGTTTCCGAACTTATTCATTCGGAAAAATTCCTCCAAATACGACATGGAAAACAGATACGAAATGCGATTAGTGAAGGATTTAGTCTAACATCAAGTGCAAAATCATTTATTCCTGAATTCTCTGACGAGCTTTATTCTTTTTTCCACCGTTCTTCCCCTCTCCTGAAAATTGAACAAGAGGATAAAGAAAAAAAATAACCTATGGATATTCTGAAACCTAATAAAGGGGGAGATGTGTACTCATAGTAAGTTTCATGCAGGATAAAAAATGCACAAACAATACTTCTCCATAGAGATTACAATAATTATTGGTCTTTTACTCCTTTTTGTTACATGCTCTGCCATAAACACAGAAAGAGGTGAATTAAAGTTATCAAATAACGAGACAAAACATTATATCAATAATCAGATTTATGTTCAATGGAAACCCGATATTGTCAATATTGAGAATAAAAGCGAGGACTTAACAAGAATACCAGAACTTCAGGAGATCTCAACAATAAAAAATATTGAAGAGTTTCCGCGTAATCCGTCAAGGGAAAGTGAAGTAATTAACCTTTCAACCAATGAAAGTGTAACTGATGCACTCACAAGGTTAAGGAAGGATCCAAGAGTTCTTTCGGCCCAGCCGGTTTTTCTAAAATCACTCGACCTTACACCTAATGATCCATTATTTCCGGAGCAGTGGGGACTTGATAATAATGGACAGGCAATTTCAGTCGAATTAGGAAATTCCGGTTCTGATATAGATGCGGAGAGGGCCTGGAACGTAACCACTGGTTCAAAAAATATTATTGTTGCCGTTATCGACACGGGTATTGACTATAATCATCCTGACCTTGTGAGCAATGTATGGACGAACCCAGGCGAAATATCCGGTAATGGAATCGATGATGATGGTAATGGGTACATAGATGACTACCATGGCTGGAACTTTATTGATAATAACAATGAAGTAATGGATGTTCATGGTCATGGGACAGGAGTTGCGGGTATTCTTGGAGCAATTGGAAACAATGACCTAGGAATTGCCGGGACTGCATGGAATATTTCAATAATGCCCTTAAAAGTTGTAGGTTCTTTTAATGGAGATTATGAAGTTTATGGTCCAGCTGAATATGAGGCAATGGAATATGCAAAAAAGATGGGGGCATCTGTAATTGTATGTTCATGGGGGATTGATGATTATGACGAAAAGGAGTTTGAAGAAATAGTATCCTTTCCCCAGGCTGTTTTTATCTGTTCAGCAGGGAATGACGGAGTTAATACGGATATAATTTCTCATTACCCTTCAGGATATGATGTTCCAAATATTATTTCCGTCGCTGCAAGTGATAAAAATGATGATCTCGCATATTTCTCAAATTATGGGGCAACTACAGTAGACCTTGCTGCACCTGGAATTGAGATCTATACAACCGCCCCTGGTGGCAAGTATGAAATCAAGGACGGCACATCGTTTTCTACCCCTATTGTAGCTGGTGCGGCTGCTCTCCTTAAGTCAATTGATTCAACATTAACTCCAACCCTTATCCGAAAAATTCTTATTGATACCTCTGACAAAAAATTTTCTCTTTACGGAAAAGTTTTTTCAAATGGAAGGGTAAATCTTTTCAGTGCAATTCTTGCTGTTGAATCGCGATTAAATGGAGGTCTGACTGTTAATTCGACACCATTGCAGAGTGATGTATATTTGAATAATGTAGTATATGGGAAAACTCCTTTCACTGCTCCAAAACTGATGAGAGGTGAATATAACATAGAAATTGTTAAACCTGGATATGCGCCATGGACTCATAATGTCACGATAATACCTGGAGAACTTGTTTCCGTAAATGCGACATTGAAAAAGCAGAAAACTTCAGGAACCACGAATCAATACGGGAAAATTAAGATAACTTCAAATCCTCAGCTCGCAGGAGTTTTTCTTGACTCAGTATACAGGGGAACCACTGACCTTTCTATCTTACAGGTGAAAACCGGAACTCACCAGTTGGTGATTAGAAAAGAGGGATATACAACATATAATAGCACTATAAATGTTGAAAATGGAAAGACTGTTCAGGTTGTAACAAATCTTTCAAAAGTAAATCATAATTAAAAAATTTATTTATTCAAGGATATAACTGGACTAACAACCGGAACAATCGTATTTATTATTTTTAAGCCATTTACGTTAATCTTTTGTATAGTCGAAAATACCTTTTTCTTATCAACATAAACATTTATCGTGGCATTACCTTTAGTAATACCCTCTGTAGAAAAGGAGAGAACCGAGTTATTGGGGCCAATTTTCATTCCACTTAGTTGAATTTTAATTTTAACCGTATTTTGTTTGTTGTCGGCTTTTCCATCAAGTTCAATAAGATCGTAAGTACCTGGTGTTATTTCCTGGCCAATTGAGATTGTACCCTTATTATTCGAATCTTTTTTCAGGACAATGTCTCCCTTTTTAACAATTAATGTTAAATAATTCCCCTTTTCAACATTAGCTGTAAGAATAGCTCCCTTTAGGTCATAAGGCATAGAAAAGTTTTTTATCCCAAATGAAAATGGTTGTCCAGGTTTTACATCAAAGGCACCATCTATTGTCAACTGGAAAAATGAATTGTTTTTGATATCATTCAAAGTGATTTTGAAGTTCTCTGGATTTGAGGCATTTGTCATTTCCGTTATCTTAATTGCCGACCCTGAAGAGATCACAAGACAAAATAGGCATAAGATCATAAAAAGGAAAAGATGTTGTGCAGACAATTTTTTCACCTTTATTATGTCTATTACATTAGTACTTAATTTCTTATCGGTAATCTTAATTGGTCTCAATTATTTCCATTTTGAATAACTCGATAACGGATAAGGAGCGAATGTCTGAACCGGCCAGATAGGATCAAATGTTTCGAATGTCCATGTAGGAACAATGCTTTGAACGGGTACCCTGGGTTCAAAGGTATAAATCGCCTTTGAAATATAAGTCTGAATTTCTAACGGAGTGTAAGGACACGTTGGACATACACATGGCGGGCAAATCTGGCAACCCTTGTTTTCCGATATAATTATCTCATTTTCACCACCAGAAGCATAATTTGCGTTTTCTGTCTTAACGATGAGCTTTAGGTTTTTATAGGTTCCTGGGCTTGTAATTATAGTTGGTGGACGGGAGAATAATACCCCGTCTCTTTCTATATAGGAATCAATAACCCGTTCTCTGTCACTTAACCATATTTTGGGAACAATTGCCAAAACGTTTCCGTTAATACTTTTTATTACTGACAAACCGATTGAACCAGGTTTAATATCAGAACCTTCATTCATATTTGCACTATTTATGTAACCAGTACATGAAGCGCAGGTGCAGCGTGAACACTCGGGACAAACTGTATTGGATGGATAAGGAGTAATAGATGTAACAGAACTTGTCAGGGTAGGGTATAAAGTAAAAGTTGGTGTATTTGTGGGAGTTGTGGTTTTACAATCTCTGGTTGAATGATTGATTGGTCCGGCTGGAACAAAATCCGGGTTGTTGGAAAGTTCTATAGCATCGACTATCGCTGCTGCAGCGGTAGTTTCGCTTTTCATTATTGTTATCAGATGTTCCCCGGTGGTAAGTTGTGTATTTATCGTTTTATGCCAGCCATATCCAGGTGTTCCACCATAGGCGTTAGCTGTTGCTGCATCTACCTCTCCTGCCTCGGTTCCATCGATTAATATGATTACATTCCTTGCACCCGCTGTATGCACATTATCTGAGTTATCACGTAACCAAAGTGAATAATTATCACCTGCAGGTATTGTAATTTTAAATATTATCCGGTCACCACCATGAGACAGATAATACCCGCCGGTTCCTGACCAGTCATTTCCTCTAAAGGCCGGACATATCTCTTTCCTGCCTTCCCATTCTTCCCCGGTTTGTTGAAAAAATGAATCAATAACTGCTGAATTATCAAATCCTATTGTTTCAGTGGCGTTCTTCTTATGAGTGAAGATCGATGTTGGGACTGGACGAATAGTAACAGGATTTAGAGATGTTCTCGGTGTTTGATATGGTGCCAAAGTTTTTTTATTCGTTGTGGTATTCAATAGTGAAATTGTATGAGAATTTATTGGAGTCTTTGCGGGACTTGAAGTAGGTGAAATCAGTACATTTACTGAGTTTTTAAAATCTTTAACACACGATTGAGCACAAACATACCAGGGACAGGTATTTAGAGAACATCCTTGCGTATAATAAGAGGATAGACTACAACTTTTAAGGCAACTTGCACTTTTTTCAACAAGTGGTTCGATAAGAGACCTCAATTTTGTTGAATGCCAATCCTGCGACCGGTATAAGATTATTTCACCTGGAAAATCAAGGCCAACGACTCTGTCAAGCAACTGGCAGCTGCACTGAGATGCAGAAGATGCACAGTCCTTATAGCATACAGTGCTTAGTGGCTGGAAGTATGTACTATAAAGTAGATCTGATGTTGTTGCGGCTGAAAGTAAAGGTGTTATGAGCATCATAGTTATTATTGAAAAGAAAATCAAGCCGATAACTCTATTTATTGCCATAAATTCCCTCTGAATACCCAACAATTTTACCAGTTAGTTGAGAATGAAGGTGAGTGGACAGTAATATTTAATAAAACTATCTCGTTGAAAAAAAGTTGAATTTATTATTTGAATTCAGATAATTATTGTTGGAGCTTTCAGATCTTTTTCTTCGTCAAAGTAGCAACAATTGCTTCAGTTGTTATAAGCATTCCTGCAATAGAGGCTGCATTCTGAAGTGCAATCCTTACAACTTTTGCCGGGTCAATAACACCATTTGCAGTTAAATCTTCATAGGTATTTGTCTTTGCATTATATCCGAAATTCGGATTTGATTCAGGTTTAATTTTTGCAATTATCTCTGCACCTTCAACGCCTGAGTTCTTTGCTATCTGACGGAGGGGTTCTTCAAGTGCACGTTTGACAATGTTAACACCGATTATACGGTCATCATTAAATTGCAGTGATTCAATAGATTTTATCGCCCTGAATAATGCGATTCCACCACCAACAACAACTCCCTCTTCAACTGCCGCTTTTGTTGCGTTGAGTGCGTCATCTATTCGCATTTTCTTTTCTTTAAGTTCTGTTTCAGTAGCAGCTCCCACTTTTATTACTGCTACTCCACCAGAAAGTTTTCCGAGGCGCTTTTTTAGATCATCTTTCTTATAATCTGATTCTGCAAGTTTTATCTGTGATTCAATAAGTGAGAGCCTCTCATCGACTGCTTTCTTTTCACCTTTTCCGCCAACAAGCAGAGTTTTTTTGTCATCAACTTTTACAAGGTGTGCCTGACCCAGATCATTTCTTGTGACATTTTCAATCTTGAGACCTTTTTCTTCACTGATTACTTTACCACCAGTAAGGATTGCTATATCCTCAAGAAGTGCTTTTCTGTCATCTCCAAATCCAGGTGCTTTTACAGCACATACCTTGAGAGCTCCCCGGATAATATTGAGAATTATTGCAGTCTGGGCTTCGCCATCAACATCATCAGCAATGATAAGAAGAGGTTTTCCTTCAGAAGCTACAGTTTCAAGGATTGGAACAATCTGTTTAATCGAGCTGATCTTTTTATCAGTTATTAGGATATACGGGTCTTCGTGTTCCCATACCATCTTTTCCTGATCAGTAACCATGTATGGTGAAACAAACCCTCTGTCAAGTTGCATTCCTTTTACAACTTCAAGTCCTGTTTCAAGGCTTTTTGCATCTTCAACACTGATAAGTCCGTTATAACCTACTTTATCCATGGCATCAGAGATGAGTTTTCCAATTTCTTCATCATTGTTTGCAGATATGGTTGCAACCTGGATAATCTTCTCCTTATCCCTGACTTCGCTGCTTGTTTTCTGGATATGTTCGACTATAGACTGGACTGCGATATCGATACCTTTTTTAATCTCTATCGGATTTGCACCAGAGGTGATATTCTTCATACCTTCGGATATTATCGACTGTGCAAGAATTGTTGCGGTTGTTGTACCGTCCCCGGTTTTGTCCTGAGTCTTTTGCGCAACTTCTTTTACGAGTTTTGCACCCATGTTTTCAAATTTATCATGGAGTGATATTTCTTTAGCAATAGTTACTCCGTCGTTCGTGACAACCGGGTTTGACGATTTATCAAGCACAACATACCGGCCTTTTGGGCCGAGTGTTATTTTGACTGTGTCTGTAACCTTGTTGACTCCGATAAGGAGCGCTTTTCTTGCATCCTCATCAAATTTTATCTGTTTTGATCCCATTTTACCTCACCTTTATTCAATTTTAGCAAGAATGTCTTTAAATTCGACAAATACGTATTCTTTGCCGTCGATTTCAACTTTATCAGAACTATACCCTCCATAGATGACAAGGTCACCATTTTTCAATGGAAGAGTTTTTCCGTCTTCATTTGTTCCAACTCCTGCTACAGTGCCTTCTTTTCTCTTTTCCCTTGCACTGTCTGGAATGTAGATACCACTCTTTGTTACTTCTTCCGGTTCCTTTGGAATAAGGAGAACGCGTGACCCTATCGGGACTATTGACATTTTTAGTAACCTCCATATTGGTACTTCTCGATTTTGTACCCACATTTAATGAGGTTGAAAATTATTTAAATTTATTGAAAATAGTAAAAATAAAATTTAAAATATCCATTTCATATCGATATATCATAATACTTATCTGTTTTAAAAATTCAATAATATTCATTCTATGGTCCAGCAGATAATCCTGAAATATCTTGAACGTCCGGTGGAGATAGATACAATCGAAGAGATATTCTGGTTTTGTGAGAGTTTTGGCTTCCATTCAGGCAGAGATACAGAAAGAGTGGCGGTGATGATAATTCTTTCACTTCTTAAGCAGCTTGCAGATTCAAAAGAGGTTGCTGTAGAAAATCTTGCTGAAGACCTGGATATTCATCCATCACGTGTAAATCATCATTTAAGAAATCTCATTGAATCAGGTCTTCTTTATAGAAAAAAGAGGATGATTCACATGCGGGGAGGAAGTCTTGTATCAGCTGTCCGGGAGATTCGAAAAGACGCACAACGTATTTTTGATGAGCTTGAAGTTGCAGCGGATGAGATAGATAGCCGATATGGTTTTCGACACAGGCCTTGATTTTTCTTTATCTATTTTTCCTTAAATTTTATTAAACAATTTCACAATATCATCAAAATCAATTCTTCCATTTTTATTAAAATCAAATGGTGTGACAGGTTCATTTGATATTGCCCAGTCAAGATTTACAGCAAAAGTTGTAACATCATAGAAGTCCTTTCTTCCGTTCCCGTTTATATCTCTGAATAGACCATCGCCATCAAGGTCATTTGAAAGGTTTTCGCATCCTGGGAATTTTTTTATTTTGGGAAATGGGTTAGTTAGAGGTAGAAAATCAGTATTATTTGCGTTAATAATTAAGGGTTCAGTACAGAAACCATCACCCTGGTTCGAGCAATTTTGTGAAAAGCCTTTACTATCAGGTGTTCCCCAATAATTTCCCCCGATATATTGGCCGCCTATAATATTGGTTCCGTTTTTCTTTAGAGAATTCCAGGCTGTTTTCTTATTTACATAGAGTATTAAATTTTTTGAATTGTTGAATAAATTATCTGTAATAACTGTGTTCTCTGAGTTTGCAAGATTCAGACCTGAATTCTGGTTATTTACAATATAATTCTTCGAGATAGTTAGATTATATGACCCTGCAACTGAAATTCCGGAATTTTCATTTTCCGTAATATTATTCCCAATAATGGATGTTTGATTTCCGTTCATTTCAGTAATCGCATTAATTTCATTATTTTCCAATGTACTGTTTTTTACCTCTGAATTTACTGAATAGGTAAAGTCGACTGCATTTCTATTATTTGTAAATTCAGATGCAAGGATTCGCGTCCCTTCTGACTCAACGACTGCGAATCCATTTGTAGTGATATTATTTATGGCAGACTGAAAAAGTGTTATATTATGTGAATCTGCAATAAAAAAACCTTCACTGCAGTTATTAACGGAAAAATTATAGAAATTTATATTATCTGAATCTTCTACCTCGATTCCTGTAAACTTATCTTTGATTGAAAAATTGTAAAGGGTGATATTTCGTGAGTTATTGATATATATCGCATCTATTCCCTTTCCATTTATTGAATGTCCATTCCCGGTGATGATTATGTCATTAGCAAAAATGGAAAGCGCAGAATCTGAATTGGTTGTAAGGTTCACTCCCAGTTCATACTTTATATCTGAACCATTGATGAAAAAATTATGAGTTGTACTGTTTCCAAGCCAGTTTGTCTCATTAAGAACTATTGCATCGGAAATTGGAATAGAGAAGAAAAAAATAATGATAAGGAACAGATTTCCCATTATCAGGTATTTATTACGTTTACACCTCATTATGCTCAGGTTGAAAACTAACTATAATAAGTTTTTCTAATAACACCCATTTTTTTCACTTAAGAGAATTGTTAATTACAGAGGCAACGGTTCTTATCTCTTCATCAGTAATAACGAGAGGGGGAACAAGCCTCATGTTTCCATCTGCAGCGCAGTTCACGAGTACTCCGGCTTCCGCACATCTTTTCTGAACAAGAGGACATTTATCACCCAGGGTGAACCCAATCATTAGTCCAAGACCTCGGGGAGAACAGGAAGATATCAGTTCCTTGAATAAATTTCCTTTTTCCGGAATACCAGGAAGAAGATCATTAATTATTCTTAGGCTGGCTCTCGCTGCTGCGCAGGCGAGAGGACCCCCTGCAAAAGTGCTTCCATGTTCACTCTTTTGAAATTCCAGATCATCCCTTGCAAGAATTGCACCCATTGGAAACCCGCTTGCAATTCCTTTTGCAAGTGTGACAATATCAGGTTTTACTCCACTGTGTTCTATCGCAAGCCACTTTCCTGTCCTCCCTAAACCCGTCTGTATTTCGTCATCGATAAGAAGCGCACCTTTCTCATCACAGACCTCACGGACACCTCTGATGAAATCCGGGGATGGAATAATAACCCCTGCTTCTCCCTGTATAGGTTCAAGAAGAACACCAGCCGTGGTATCATCAACTGTTTTTCTGAGTGATTCTAGGTCACCATATTCAACATAACTGCATTTAGGTTCAAGTGGTTCAAAGGGTTCCCTAATTGTCGGTTTGTGGGTGACAGCCAATGCTCCCATTGTCCGTCCATGAAACCCATGCATGAATGAGACGAAGTTTTTTCTCTTTGTCGCAAGCCTTGCAAGTTTTAATGCCCCTTCCATGGCCTCAGCTCCGGAATTTGAAAAAAATGCCTTGCTCGTGCTTGTATAACCTGTAAGTTCTTTTGCGAGGTCAGATTGACCAGGTATATAGTAGAGATTGGAACAGTGAATAAGTTCGTGGGCCTGTTCACATATGGCCTTAACAACTTCAGGGTGGCAGTGCCCTGTGCTGCATACTGCAATTCCCGCAACACAGTCGATGTACTCTTTCCCATTGCTGTCCCAGACTTTCGAACCTTTCCCTTTGACAATCATAATGTCGCGCGAAAAGGCCTGCATGTAATATTTTGCATCGTTTTCTTTGAAAGTTTTAGTATCAAATTCCATATTATCACCTTTTTTATTCATACTCGATTGTTGCAGGTGGTTTAGGGGAGATATCGTATACAACCCTTGATACTTCGGGAATCTCAGAAGTAATTCGCTGTCCGATTTTACAAAGATGATCAAATGGGACTGGTACAGGGTCTGCCGTCATCCCGTCACGCGAATTCACTGCACGAAGGGCGACTATCCATCCATGGATACGGTTATCTCCTTTTACACCCGTTCCAAGTCCTAGTAGAGCTGCGAAACATTGCCAGGGGTTATACTGGTTTATAAGTTCTTCTTCTGCGATATGGTTTGCTTCCCTGACAATCCTTATCTTCTCTTCAGTTACGTCACCAAGAACTCTTACTGCGAGACCCGGGCCTGGAAACGGCATTCTATCAGAAATTTCAGGAGGTAAACCGAGAGTTCGTGCTACTTCCCTTACTTCATCCTTGTACAGGTCCTGTATCGGTTCAATTATTCCCTTAAAATCAATATCTATAGGCATTCCACCAACGTTGTGATGGCTTTTTATTCCTCCTTCGCTTTCGATTCTGTCAGGGTATATGGTGCCCTGCAAAAGGAATTCCGCTTTACTTTTTTTTGCTTCTCGTTCAAAGATCCTGATAAATATTTCACCTATAACCATTCTTTTCTTTTCAGGGTCAGTAATCCCACTTAGTGCGGTAAAAAATTCATGGGAACCATCTACAATTATGGGATGAAAGTCATGGAAAACCGTTTTAATTCTTTCAGTCTCGCCTTTTCGCATGAGTCCCGTGTCAACATAGATTGGGACAAGGTTGACCCCTATCGCTCTTTTTGCGAGAACTGCACATACTGAGCTGTCAACACCACCTGAGAGGGCGATTACCACTTTTTTTCCTTTTGCCCTCTCTTGTATTTCATTGATAGCTTTCTCGATGAATACATCTGTTTTAACCATAATTTCCAACCAATTTTCTTTCTTCAGCGGATCATTATCTCTTAGCGCATGCTTTTACAAAATTTATAAAAGGTGGAGAGGGTCGTGTAGGTCTCGACCTGAATTCAGGATGAAATTGTGTTGCAAGAAAGAACGGATGGTCATTTAATTCGCATATCTCCATTCTGTTCTGGTATACCCCCGAAAATATTAGACTTTTCTCCGTGAGTGCCGGTATATACTCTGGGTCTACTTCGTACCTATGGCGATGTCGTTCTATTATCACATCTTTTTGATAGCACCTTGATGCAAGTGTGCCTTCTTTCAGAGTTATAGGATAATTCCCGAGCCTCATTGTTCCACCCAAATCTGATATTGACTGCTGGTCAGGCATTATTGAGATAACCGGTGTCCCACCCTCAAATTCAGCACTTGTAGCATCAGTTATCCCAAGAATATTACGCGCATATTCTACAACACATAATTGAAATCCTAGACAAAGGCCGAGAAATGGAATCTTATCTTCTCTGACTGTAGATATTGCTTCAATTTTGCTTTCTATACCCCGAATCCCAAACCCCCCGGGTATAAGAACTCCATCAAGATTTTTTGTATCAACCCTTTCAAATCTCTCTGCATCAATCCATTGAATGGTTACTTCGGTTGAAAGAGCCCTGCCTGCATGTTTCAGTGCTTCTTTGATACTGATGTAGACGTCCTCAATTCCATATTTTGTGATAATTCCTATGTTGACCCGATTGGTATATTCGCGCGAGACTATCGAGTACCATTCATTGTCAGGTTCGTGGGAAACGAGTCCCATATGTTCTGTCAAGACCTCGGCTATTCCCTCTTTTTCAAGTTCCATTGGAACGTAATAGGTGTCAGGAACAGTTGTAGCACTTATCACAGCTTTTTGTGGAAGGTCACAAAAAGCTGATATTTTCTTTTTTATTCCGGCATCTATCGGTCTGTGAGTTCTTCCAACTATAATGTCTGCGATAAGTCCAAGTTCTCTTAAAGTTTTTACTGAATGCTGAGTCGGTTTTGTTTTGAGCTCCCCCATTGTGTCACCAGGGACAAGAGTTAAATGAACAAGTATTGTGTCCTCTTTAGGAAGTTCACTTCGCATCTGCCTGACTGCTTCAAGAAATGGCATGCTCTCGATATCTCCTACTGTCCCACCGACCTCGACAAGGCAAATTTTTGCCGGCTCACCGTTATTCAAAGGTTCATGTGCAGCATGGGTAATGCAGGCCTTAATCTGCTCAGTTATATGGGGTATTATCTGAACTGTCTCTCCAAGATAGTCTCCCCTGCGTTCTTTTTCGATGACGGTCCGGTATACTTTTCCGGTTGTAATATTATGGGCACCAGTAAGGTCAACATCAAGAAAACGTTCGTAATTACCAAGATCAAGGTCAACTTCTCCTCCGTCTGACAGGACAAAGACCTCTCCGTGCTGTGCCGGATTCATGGTCCCGGCATCGATATTCAGATAAGGATCAATTTTGACTGCAGTTATGCTGTGAGAACGGTTTTTTAAAATTCTTCCGATTGAGGCGGCTGTAATACCTTTTCCAAGGCCACTCATAACTCCGCCTGTTATAAAAATGTATTTCAAACTCTTCCCCTCTTACCTAACTATCTGATATAATTATATTTAAGGCATTTTTGAGACAGAAAAAACGGCTGATGAGCGCGTTAGGAGGACTGGTTCGCGTTCATGCGTCTTCACATCTGCCTCAGCAAAGATGAACCTTTTCCCTCTCTTCAAAATTCGCCCTTCTGCTGTGATAGTGCCTTCCCTGACTCCCCTGATGAAGGTAGTAGTAAGGGAGACTGTGGCAATATGTTCAACTTCATCGAGTGATGGGTAAATTGCAAGCGCCATTGCTTCATCGGCGATGGCCGTATAAATTCCACCCTGTAACCACCCTTCTCCATTATGCATATCCCCGCGTACTATCATTGAAAGCAGCGAATGCCCTTCCCTGTAATTGAGAATCTTAATATCAAAAAGCCGGAAAAACGGGTTTGCATCACGACCTCTTTCTTCAACATTCCTGAGATAGTTCATCATGAATATTTTAATTCTAAACTCATAATATGAATTATGAAGGTTCTATTCGCGGTCGCTCCAAAAAAATATCGTGATAACGAATTATTGGAGTCAATAAAGGTTTTCGAAAGCGAAGGAATCAAATGGGGGATTGCCTCGACTGTAAAGGGAAGGTGTTTTGGTATCATGGGAGGGGCAGTTGATGCAAGGCGCGATTTCCATAATCTCTCTCTAGTGGAGAAATTTGATGCACTTATAATAATTGGGGGCCCTGGTGCGCAGGAGTTTTTATGGAAGGATTCCGACCTTCATGATCTAATACGGGTTTTTAACCTTGCAAAGAAGCCAATAGGTGCAATAAGTCTTGCTCCGGTAGCACTTGCAGCAGCTGGCATACTTGAAGGCAAAAAAGCGACAGTACATCCTTTAAGAATTGCAATTCATGAAATGATGAAAGGGGATGCTATTGTTATAGAAGACCCTGTTGTCAGAACCGGGTGGATAGTTACAGCAAACAATTCATCTTTAGCAAAGGAATTTGCTGAAAAAATGATAGACGTCCTGAATGGAAAACCAGAGTGGGAGAAGGCAGAGTCAAAACTTGGATTCGATTTCTGACCCAACTCTCGTTCAATCCATGTATTAATATCAATAAGTTCCCCACTGCGTGGCCATTGGTGCCGGTGTGTATCCTTCAAATGTCCAGTCAAAGAGAGATGTACCTTCTGGCAAAACAGGAACTGAGTACCAAGGAGCCAGGTAATATATCTTCATTTTTGCAGCCTGAAGTCTGAAACGCCCGTCATCAATTTGTTTATCGCCTGAACTAAGATATCCGTTGATTATTCCCATGTTCATAGGGTTCGAGAGCAATTCGCTATCATAACTAAGTGTAGTAGTGAGCGCAGTTTCCTTGAGAGTTAAACCATTTGAAATTGAAGATGTACCGTTCAGGATATCAAACCGTAAAGGTTCAAAAGATTCCCTTACTTTAAGGCCCTCTGCTTCTTTATTTATGGCATCAAATTTTCCCTTAATAGAATCATATTCTGTCAGCGTATCATCAGTTGTTTTAAATAAAAAGTAAAACCTGGAATCATCAAGTCTTTGCAACAGAAGTGGTAGATCTTTTCCTGCAATTTCTATTGTCCTCATCTCATCGCTTGTTAAAACAGGAGTAGTCGCTGGACTTATTGTCGTGCCAATAGATGTTATCACATGATTTTTTGTTGAGTTTTGGACATTTAGGAGCGGAGTTACCTTCACTATGGGTGAAGGAGTAATTATTGGAGTAATAATCAACTTTTTTAAAGGGGTTATAATCTTAGAAGGTATGGTAGTATTATTTGAAACATTTTTCATCTGCTGATTTTGCGCTGAAACAGAATTAACAAAAAGAATAAATCCTACAATAATCAGGATAATAAATATTTTATTTACGTCTCTCGAATTACGGCACAAGAGAGAATGAAAATTATTCATACAATACTTTTCACTCTTATCCTGAAAGGGTTTTTGAAATATTTTATAATATTTGGATTCATAGAAGATTTTTCAGAAAAAATTCTGCATAATTAAGGATCCCAATCCAAATGATAAAAGGTTCATTATAATTGATAGCATTAATGCCCGTAAATAAGGGAGGCGAAGTAAAGGCGTAATAAGAATGGATTCAACAGCAATTACGGCAGTTTCGAGTACCACAAGATTGACTGATTCATAGATATACAGATAGTTCATAATTGGGTTCGTGATGAGATTTATAAGAAATATGGCTAAAAATATTATTAAGAGGTCTTTTTTTATGTATATCGCAGCAACGATAAATTCTATGAGTACAGTGAGTAAAAAAGCGATAATAAAAAGGAATGTGATATTCATAAAAATTAAAGAAATGAAAATTTTTTCATTGTTTAGTTGTGTTTATCACAGATTTATTGGAAATGGAGAGATTTGTTGCGGGAACCGGAAAGAGCAGTTGATTTATTATTGAGGCCTGGTCCCGTAAATTTATATTGAAAATCTGGGGTGTATTATTTTTTATCTCAAAGCTTTGAACATACATTGGAAATGTCCCGTTATTAAGCACGAACTGGTGATTACCAAACGAAGTGTAAAACATAAGTGGTGATTTTCCTTTGAGCACATTGTCAAGATATACAGATAATCCAAATGGGATGGTAGTAATCTTAACAACAACATTTTTCTGTGAAACTGGTATTTTTGTTACAACTGGGGTTTTTGTTGGACTCTGAGGTTTTCCTGTAGGGTCAGGTAACTCACCACTGGCTGGTATATTAATTTTTTCAGTTGTCCCGTCCTTGTAGATATATGTTATATTTTTTTGAGAGACTGATAACTCCTTTCCTGACATATTTCCAATGTTAATTGCTACAATTATCGAATCAAGTGGTATTTTTTCGTTTACAAGTTTAGTCTTTGCTAATGAGTCAGGAGATTTTATTGTACCTTTTGAATTTTTCATAAAGTCTTTTACTGCCTGAGGGGTTCCATTGTCACTTCCGTTTTTCAGGTCGGCAAGAACATTTCCAGGTATTGAATCTGCAGGAATTGCAACCAGGATATAGCCATCTAATTTATATCCTCCCCCTCCGAACAAACCATTTGAATCAACGAGTGTTGCATATTCTTCTCCCCAGATAGCACTATTTGCGATAAAGATATATCCTGGGTAATCCTTGATGTTTGATATAACATATGTGATACCTTTATTGACCATTCCAGGTACAGCAATGTCTGCTGACACAAAAGCCGGATAAAAAATCAATGCAGATATAACAATAAAGATGATTATACAGGTCCCGTTCCTCATACAAAATCACTGAGTTTTCAATTATTTTTTTAAAGTAAAAAAGATATCGTAAACATAAAAAAAATTTATAGTCAAAACTTCTCTGAATGTTATACCATGGAAAGAATCATTTTGCTAATTTTCTAATCTTATAAAAAAAAGGAAATCTTTTTAATTAGTTTTTTTAATTAAACCATTTTTAGAAGGCCCCTGAACTGGCACTCATTACAGTCATAAAGAATGCTGCGATAAGTACTATCATTACAGCCATTACTATTATAATTGGAATTATAACTGCAAGTACTGCCCTAAGTGTTGACATCTGCTGTAATTCTCTTATTCCAAGAATCTCCAGGATAAAGCCCCAGATAGAGAAGATAATCCCAATAAATGGAATCCAGCCAAGCAGGTATGCAGGGGTTCCTCCATATATTATTCCCTTCATAGTCTGATGGAAACCTTGTTTACCACCGAGGAGAATGACGAAAATATGCACAATAATTGCTACAATGAAAGTGAATATAATCATCATTATTAAGTTCAGGACAAAGACAGTCACAAATACCATGGCTCCACCTGCAACAGGGGAGGAACCAGTAAGCGTCGAGAACATTCCCGCACTAATACCGATTGACGCAATTATTGCGATAAGAACGGAATATATAATGACGAGGATCAAAAAATATTTCAATGCCTCACCAAGTGTTTTCTCTCTCAGGCTCTGAAACGTTGGCACGGGGTTCATCAGGATCCCCTTAATTGTATCTACACATGAATCTGCCATGATTCATAGATTGTCTACAAGAGATATAAAGGCATTGAAAAAAAAAATATATAATTAAAAAATTTTTTAATTCTTTTATTAAATTATACGTTCTATTCCAATAAGAGGTTATTATCTCTTATAGTGATTAATGGGGTGAAAGTGGCTGGGTTAGATTAACGAGCAAATATTGTTCTTCAACGTTTATTGAATAATTATAATTATCAGTAAGATAATCTGTTAAATTTTGATTTTCTTCACTTGATTCAGTTGTTACAAAATATTTAGCTCCCCGCGTTTTTAGATAATTAATTTCATTGATAGATATTTCCTTAAATGTTCGTATAAAACTACTTCGATTGGCATAATAGCCTAAACTAGGATTTCCTGAGTAAGTTCCTATAATAATTGGTGCACCAGCCGGGAGTATTTTATTAAGTTCCTGACCAACTCTGTTAGAGATAATATCATCGGGAAGTGATGAGTATACAATTGAGAATAGCATGGAATAGAAAATAAAAATAACGGTGAGAATAAGAATGCCTGTTTTAAATAATTCATCAGATCTAAGTTTGCTTATAGTCATTCCAATTATAATAGAAAATACCGGGAGATATGGAAGTTGATAATACTCAATTATCAAATTTAAATTCAATAATAAAATTGTATACAATATGATTCCAATTGTCCAAAAATGAAATACATAGGCACGCTTAACATTCAATTTTAAAAAAAATCCGATGATGAAAATTGGCAATAAAAAGGGAATAAAATATTCTTGTATTCGAAATATGAGAGTGAATAGAGAAACAGGGTCCAGGATATGTAAAAGATCATAATAAAGTATAGAAATAGGACTCATGTTAAATCCCGAAAACGAAAGACCACTTATTATTGATAATTTTTTTGCATAGGAATACCATAAGAAAGCAGGAATAATTGAGATAATAATATATGCATAGACAACTGGCTTTTTTATAAAAGCTTTTCCAAATTTCGTATAAAATATCCAAATAATAGGCAATAATAGATAAACAGTAGGGATCTTAAGTAGAAATGCAGATGCTGTACAAAAAATTGCCGTTAATAGATAAAGATAATTATCACTATCTTCCCATTTTACTAATGAATAAATAGCTCCAATTGAAAAACAAAGCATGGCAGGTTCTGGCTGAATTGTCTTTCCTAGAAGAATTGTAATTGGGGAAAAGAGGAAGATTAATGTGGAATAAAAAGCCGCAGAGGTTGAAAAAAAATGTTTAGCGAGACGATATACGAGGAATGCAGAGATAAGAGTGAATAATATTCCAAATAATCTTGCAATTACTAGAGTTTCACCTGTAAATTTATAGATAAGGGCCCATACAAATGGAAGAATAGGAAATTCTGATGAAATATATTCTGGTTCTGTTCCATTCCAATTCACTTCAGGGGAAAAAAAATTATATCCATGCAAGTAATACTGCCTGGCAATAGTGGCAGTGTCTGCCTGTCGCCAGGCTTGATTACCGAAAGTAGGGTTATTAATATTAATTAACTGAATTACAAGACCCAGAAAAAGGAGAATAATAATAGGATTTTTAAGTAAAAACTGGGAAATTTTTGAATAAATATCTATATTTTTATCCTTTTTTCCTGCTTCTACTGGTATCGTCATAGATATCCGTTATTTTCAATAACATAAATTACCTTTGAATTACTATCTAAATTTAAAAAGAAATTATTCATGTGACCAGAAATTCTTAAATCAAAGTCTTTTTTTTAGTGAGAACCATGAGAGGTCCTTCAAACCACCCTTTTTAAAATTCATCAACTCATTACCCTTTCAAGAGCAAGAACCCCTATTGATGCAATAGAGTCATAAATTTCCTTATTATCTGCTGTCAGCATTTCGTCAGGATTATCAAACCAAAACCCGATAACTCCGTAAACCCTTTTATTTCCCTTCATTGGGAGATAATATCCGTCTCCTCCGGCTAATGTATCAGTGCTTCTTCCAGCACAATCTCCATGCTCATATACCCACCAGGCAATCGAAGCTTCTTTTTCTGAAAGAACTAATTCCCCTTTTTTTGCGCGAATTTCCATCTTATTTATTCCTGGAGTTAGTATAGCAAAGCGGCCCCGGCCGATATGACTAATATGATCAACGAGTGATTCATACAATTCCTGAGTATCTGTAACATCTGCCAGGATCTGTGAAAGGTTACCAACAGCCGCAACCCGTGCTTCACTCTGCCATATCTGGGGAACCATATGTCTAAGTCTTGTTGCAAGGGTGCTGATAATCAGTGCAATGATAACATATCCGATAAATGATATGAAATACTCCCAGTCTGTAATTGCTAAACTATAATACGGTTTTACTAATGTAAAATCAAAAAGGAGAATGCTTGTAATTGCTACAACAATTGTTACATCTCTTCTGAAAAATAAACCAGTAATAACAACCGGTATGAACTGGATGATCAACTGGTTTTCTGGACTTATTTTACCGGTCAGAAGATAATTCACCCATGTTACATCACCTACCAGGATTGCTCCGGCAATATATTCCTCCCGGATTTTAACCGTAAGCTGACGTTTAATTGATATTGGTTTATCAGTATCTTTTGCATCATACAAAATGAGATCAATTCCTGCGGATTTTCTGATAATCCTGTACACAGGAGAAAAGAGAATGTTAATTCCTTTTGGTTTGCCCATAAGCATTGTAGTAATATGATTTCGCCTTGCATACCTGATAATTTCAGCAACTACATCATTACCCCGGTACCTGACAATAGTTGCCCCAAGTCTTCTGGCTGTATCAAGTGGTGCCTTAAGCCATTTATCCTCCTGGGAAGAGTGGCTGTAATCCTGCTCTTCAACAATTGACATGACAGTCCATTCTGCATCAAGCCGTGCTGCAAGCCGGTAACCTGCACGTACAAGGTTCTCGGCATTTGGCCCTGGACGAACGGCGACGAGAATTCTATCTATTGCCGACCATGATTCTGAAAGACTTTTACTTTTAACCAACCGCATTATGCTGACATCAACATATTCTGCTACATATCTAAGGGCGAACTGACGGAGCGTTAGCAGGTTTTCCCTGGAAAAAAAATGGTTTATTGCTTCACGGGCAAGATCTCCAATATAAACTTTTCCTTCTTTCAAACGTTTTAACAGCCCTTCCGGAGATATGTCTACTACCCGGACCTCGTCTGCTTTCTGTACAAATGTATCCGGGACTGTCTCTCTGATAAGGACTCGTGTTAACTGACTAACCTTGTCATTCAGGCTTTCAATATGTTGAATGTTCAATGTAGTCCAGACCGAAATACCTACCTGCAGGATGTCTTCAATATCCTGATAGCGGTAGGTATGCCTTGTTCCCGGAGCATTAGTATGAGCAAGTTCATCAATAAGGACGATTTCAGGATTTCTCTCTATTATTTTATCTACATCCGGCTCTTTTAAAGAAATTCCCTGATAATATGTAGTCCAAAGAGGGATCGATTCGTACCTGTCCGCAAGGGTATCGGTCTCAGGGCGTTTGTGAGTCTCGATATATCCTGTTACTATATCTCTTCCCTCAGTCCTGGCTGAAAGACCTTCATAGAGCATAGTATAGGTCTTTCCTACCCCGGCAGCATAACCAAGGTATATAATAAGTTTACCTTTTTTGTTTGATCTCTCTTCGTATTCAACAAGTGAAAGCAGATCATCAGGGTCAGGACGTTCGTCATCCACCTGTTCAGGCATCATACCTCCTGGGACAGGTTATCAAGAGCCTTATTTAAAGCGAAAATATTCACATATCTTCCGGAAAAGAAAGCAGGTTGCCTGTTGCTTTCAACGTTTACGAGTGACTCTAAAATAACAGACGATATATTACGTGATTTTGAAATCAAAGGTACTTGTAATAATGCTGCGTTTAAAGATATATCCGGGTCAAGTCCACTCCCGGAAGCCATAACAAGATCCGAGGGAATTTCACCTTCTATCCCAAGATTTCGCCAAAACTCAGTTCTATCTTTAATTTTTGCTATAAGAGGAAGGTATGTGGGACCATAATTAGATCCACCTGACCATGAGGCATTATAGGGACCGCCATTTGTAGCTGAAGGTCTCCCAACAAAATACTGTGGTCCTGTAAAGTTGATCCCGATAATTTTAGAACCAGCAACTGATCCATTACTATTAAATACCAGACTTCCGTGACTTTGAACCGGGAATAATACAGATGAAAGCATTGTTATTATCAAAGGATATACAAATCCAAGGATAAGGGTAAATATCACTATGTAAATAACCGGACGGAAATACGAAATGTATCGGTTCATAGCGGTACACCTGCAATTATAAGGTCAATAATTTTTATCCCTATAAACGGAACCAGAATTCCTCCAAATCCATATATCACAAGGTTTGAAGTGAAAAGTTCTCCTGCAGGAACCGCACGATACCTTACTCCCCGGATAGCGAGGGGTATAAGCAATGGAATCACTATTGCATTGAAGATTACAGCAGATAGAATGGCAGAATCAGGACTTGTAAGGTTCATGATATTCAAAGCTGCAAGTCCAGGGTAAATACCTGCAAGGGCTGCAGGCAGAATTGCGAAGTACTTTGCGATATCATTCGCAATTGAAAAAGTGGTCAGTGCACCACGTGTCATTAGAATCTCTTTTCCTATCTGTACGATATCCAGAAGCTTTGTAGGATCACTATCAAGATCGATTATGTTAGCTGCTTCCCGTGCTGCCTGAGTCCCATTGTTCATTGCTACTGCAACATCAGCCTGAGCAAGTGCGGGTGCATCATTTGTTCCATCTCCAGTCATTGCGACCATTGCTCCTTCGGCCTGATATTTTCGTATAAGGTTAAGTTTGTCATCAGGTTTTGCACCTGCGAGATAGTCATCAACGCCTGCTTCGGCAGCAATGGCGGCAGCTGTCTGGGCATTATCTCCCGTAATCATTATCGTTTTAATTCCGATACGACGGAGGTCAACAAACCTCTCTCTTATCCCGGTTTTAAGGACATCCTTCAAATGAATTACACCTAAAATGGAATTATTCAGGCATACAACAATTGGAGTGCCGCCTGAAGTTGCAATAACAGTTACTTTTCTATCGAGATCAGGAGGGATTATCCCTCCTTTACTGGAAACTTCGTGAATTATTGCATCCGGAGCCCCTTTCACCCAGTATGTATCTCCCCTCCTCGCGCCACTCGACCTTGTATGGGCTGAAAAAGGAATAAACTTAGCTTCATTAAGTTCAGGCAGTTCACAAGGCATTATTTTTTCTGCGAGAGTGATGATACTCCGGCCTTCAGGAGTCTCATCCGCATATGAAGCACAGATTGCTGCATTGATAAGATCCTCCGTCTTCACGCCGTCAACAGGAATAAACGATACTGCCTGTCGATCGCCATAAGTAATTGTTCCGGTTTTATCGAGGAGCAGGACATTCACATCACCGGCTGATTCAATCGCTCTACCGGACAGAGCGATAACATTTCTTCTGAATAATTTGTCCATTCCTGCAATCCCGATGGCAGGGAGGAGTGCAGCGATTGTAGTAGGTGCCAGACATACAAAGAGTGCTATAAGTACAGTTACCGGGAGTGTTGACCCCATCCCAGACGCAGTGGAACTATAGGATGAAACCGGCTGGAGAGTAATCACAACAATTAGAAACAGAAGTGTAAGAGAGACGAGAAGAATATTTAATGCTATTTCATTAGGCGTTTTCCGGCGTTTTGCACCTTCCACCATTGCAATCATCTGGTCAAGAACCGATTCTCCTGATTGCGATGTAATTCGTACTACAATTTCATTTGCAGTTACCAAGGTTCCACCAGTAACCGCACTCCTGTCTCCTCCTGATTCCCGGATAACCGGGGCGGATTCTCCTGTTATTGCTGCTTCATTAACAAGGGCAGCCCCGCAAACTACCTCCCCATCTGCAGGAATGGTCTCACCGGTCCTCACTAATACCATGTCTCCAGGGGTGAGATCTCTTGACGCGACCAGAATACCTTTTGCATCAGGTTTGGGTTCAGAGATTTTGTATGCCTCTATTATTTCTTTAGATTCGCGAAGAGATGATGCACGTGCTTTTCCCCGGCCTTCAGATATGGCTTCCGCAAAGTTTGCAAATAATACCGTAATCCAGAGCCAGAATGAGACAAGTCCGATAAATAAAGGCGAACCTGATTCAATATGAACAAGAGAGAGAAAAAAGATGATTGTGGTAATGATACTCCCGAGTTCAACGAGTAACATGACAATATTTTCTTTCTGTTCGTGGAGATCAAGTTTTTTTACGGCCTGCCAGACTGCAGTTCTTATAAGTGCAATGTCAAAGGAACTAACCTTGGAGATTCGTTTTCGTGACGTCTCAAATCCCCCCTGACATGATGAACCATTCCGCAACGGGCCCCATTGCAAGGAAAGGGAAGAAAGTGAGAATACCAATTATGAGTATAACAAGAATTATCCAGATAATAAAAGAAAGTGAATCAGTAGGAAGTGTCCCTGGACCTGACTGCAGAGTTTTTTTACCTGCAACCGAGCCGGAAAGTGCAAGTATTGCAAGAATCGGAATAAATCGCCCAAGGAGCATGACTAAAGAACCACTGATAATATAAAAAAACTGAGTTCCATCAAACCCAGCAAATGCAGAACCATTATTGTTTGCCATCGAAGCAAATGCATAAAGAAGTTCTGAAAATCCATGAGCTCCCGTTTCATGCATCGCAAGCTTTCCTCCTGGGATTATGAGAGCAAGTGCGGTCAGAATAAGAACAAGGACTCCACTTGTCAGTATTGTGACTATTGCCATCTTCATCTCAAAGACACTGATCTTTTTACCCAGATATTCAGGTGTCCTGCCGATCATAAGGCCAGCAATGAAAACAGCAATAATTACAAATCCTATCATCGTGTAGAATCCGGACCCAACACCTCCGAATACAACTTCTCCCAGGAGAATAAGGATCATTGGGACCATTCCTGCTAATGGAGTAAGTGAATCGTACATTGTGTTCACTGCTCCAGATGAGGTGGCGGTTGAGGCGGTTGAAAATAATGCAGATCCAAGAAGCCCGAATCTAACTTCTTTTCCTTCCATAGGAATTCCAGTAATTCCCATATCCTTAAAAGCCGGATTTCCCAGGTATTCAAAGCCATATAAGGTACTAAAGGCAAGAAGGAAGAGCAGAGCCATTACTATATACAGGGAAAAACCCTGTCTGGGTTTTTGCAGAAAAAAGCCAAAAGCAAATGGAAGTGAGGACGGGATTAGAAGTATCAGAAATATCTCTAAAAAATTGGAAAATGGAGTCGGATTTTCATAAGGGTGAGCAGAATTTGCATTGAAAAAACCTCCTCCATTTGTACCGATCTCTTTAATTGACTCTTGTGAAGCGACAGGCCCCATCGGTAATATCTGACCCGGTGCAGTTCCGTAACCGGTAGTATGGATGTATGGATCAAAGTTTTGTATCACTCCCTGTGATATTAGAAGGATTGCACCAATTATAGCTAGGGGAAGAAGGACATAAAGCACGGTCCGGGTCAGGTCTACCCAGAAATTCCCGATTTTTTTGGTGTCTTTCCTGGTAAAGCCCCGCATAACCGCGATTGCAACACAGATTCCGGTTCCAGCAGATAGGAAATTTTGAACTGTAAGACCTGACATCTGGGTAAGGTATGAAAGAACAGTTTCTCCGGAATATATTTGCCAGTTAGTATTTGTTATGAAACTGGCAACAATATTAATTGCAATTAATGGATTAACAGGCCCAAATTCCTGAGGGTTTAATGGGAGAAATCCTTGTATTGAGAGGATTATGAAGAGAATTATTCCTCCAAATAAATTGAATATGAGAAGGTCACGGCCATATTCTTTCCATTCCTGTTCGTTATCCGGGTCAGTCCCAGTCAAACGATATATCCATCGTTCAATAATTCCTGTTCGAGTGCCTGATATTTTTCCGGAGAATACGGAGAAAAGAAATCTTCCAAAGAAATACGCAACTATTGTTAGGAGAAGCATGAAAAATGCGATTATAATTATATCGGTTGATAAATCAATAGGCGACATTCAAACTCATTTTTTTTTGAAGATCAATTTGAGACGTTATGATGATATGTAATTCGTGTTAAAATCTTTTCAGGAGACAAATTATAGTTGCACAAAATAATTTACTGTTTAATTGAAAGACTTATCCTTAATTAGAAGAAAAAAGAGATGGTGCTGTAAGGATGTGAAGTTCACATGAAGTTCCCGATAACGATTTATCAGGATGAAGATAACTGGTACGTTGTAGCTTGTCCAATAATCCCTGGTTGCATAAGTCAGGGGAAGACCGAAACAGAAGCTCTTAAGAATATAGAGGAAGCAATTGAACTTTGTATTGAAGTGAGAAGAGAACAAGGGCTGCCAATTACAATTCAGAGTACAGAAATAGAACTTCTTATTCGTGCTTAAACTACCTGTTGTAAATGGAAAAGATACCATTACTGCACTTATACGTTCAGGGTGTCAAATTTCCAGACAGCGTGGCAGTGATTTACTGGTGCGGATCTCGAAAAATTCCAGGCACATTTCTCACATACCTCTTGGGAATGAAAGATAGTAACCGGGTATAACTCCCCGCTGATAGCCAACCCGATAATATCCCGATCACAAAATGCATCAAGATATCTCTGCCAAAAATTAGCCGATTATGTTGCATAATCTTCTCGATAATCGGGGAAGCAACAGCCGGGTCTTCATGATCCAGGATAATGATATCGATCGATCGTCCAATCTTTCCCAGGAGAGCATACCGGATATCGGAAATTTTTTGGATGAAATGAATTTTCAACCTGCCTTTTTTGTATTATTGCATACTTACTTCGATTGCAGCTAGAGGTCTCCCGTAGACCGGCCCAGAGCGAACAGACTCGAGAATGTGGTCTATTTTCCGGGATGAATCTGGAGGAAAATATGATTCATGGCATCGATCGCAAATATATGCCGGAATATCCTTGATTACTACTATTTCCTGATTTATTTTGACAATGAACTCAGTTTTTCCTTGTTTAAGTATTCCTTTACAGAATGAACATTGGTCTGGTATCATGGTTTTCTCCTCGTACGGTTTTCTATCCATTCGTATTTATCCGGATAATAACATGTAATAATTCGGATATGATCGGTGCATACACCTATAACGAGGTGTAACGGATCACCGGTACCCTTAGTGAGAACCAATACTGAAGGGCATGGCTTATCGTTGGGATACTGTTCAATTATCTCTCCGTTAATTATTCCTTCTTCAAGTGCTTTATTTGTTATTCCACGATCCACCATCCGCTGCCTTGCATGATTTGTAATAAGATATTTATCAGACTGGATATAATTTATCAATTCAGATTGGATTATTGCTCATCACCACTTTCTTCTTCGCTTGTTGAACTAATATCTAAAACTTATCTTAAATATTAACATCTCTCTTAATATAACATGTAATCATACCTCCTTATCTTGTATGAGACACACTATAGTGTTTTCCATCTGAAGTAATGGTTATTGTTCCGCTCTTGCTTGTCTGGTATACTTTCGATCCAATGTTCTCTAGTTTAATTAAGGTCTTCAAGCTCTGAGTACTGTGTGATAATTCAGATCCAACTTCGATTAGGCTGATTTTGGGGTTTACTCTTGATAAAAACTTAGTTCCTGATGAACTTGTGCTTCCGTGATGGCCAACTTTCAGAATATCGGCCTGCAGGTCCTCTCCGCCTGACAAGAGTTTTGTTTCTACCGATGTTGATGCATCGCCCATAAAGAGATAATTGACTTTTCCTTGTTTAAGTTTCAAAACAATTGAATTATCGTTTGGGTCTTTTGCTTCAGTTTCTGAAGAATAAAGGACTTTTATTGGCAGGTCAGGATCAAAATTGATTTGATCACCGGTTCTCACGGTCTCCAGGGGGATTTGCTTATTCTTTACTATGTTCATTATATTCTGGAAAGCCGGAGTATTTGATGAATATCCGGAATCGATAAACTCTCCAACAGGAAATACGAGGAGGACATCATTTAATCCCCCAATATGGTCTTCATGAGAATGTGTCGCGAGGACGATATCGAGTCCTGAAACATTCTGTGATTTCAGGTAACTGACAACCGTAGGTCCCTCATCGGTATTACCCGCATCTATCAACATATTTTTACCTTTATACTGGATTAATTCAGAATCTCCCTGACCCACATCGATGAAATGGACCTTAAGAGCATTATCTGGATTATTTGTGCCCTGTGATAAATCACTACTCGTTTTTGTATAGCTTGTAGTAGCTGTCTTAACCGGAGAATAGGAATTATTTTCATTTAAAGTGCTCGTTTTGTCAGTACAAGCCGAAGTAATGATAACTGTAAAAACAAAAATTATAATAAGGAAAGTTGCAAGGCAGTCCTTTTTTCCATTCATACTGACACGTTATTCATGAAGAATAAAAGAGTAGTGGTTGGAAATTTATGTGGTAGAAGTATTGACTTATAAAAATTCGTGTCTCTTTCATTTATGCAGTCGAATAACAGGGGAGGGTGCAACTAATGCCTGCACCTGATGTAATTTTGCGGTTCCCGGATTCAGTGTAAATACTCCAATAATACTTACGGCTCTGACAACGATTGCAACCATAAATACTACTGCAATTATTTCAGATACACAGATGACTTTGTGCGACACGAAGCGTTAATTAACAATTGTGGACAATCCACCACCTAATTCATACTAGGTGTCCCTACTCAAGCATGCATCACTGGTAACGGTTTTGTGTGAAGCCTTGAGGACAAAGAAGTGTACCTGGAACCCTGATTCAGGATAACTGCTAGGGAAAGGATGCTAAGGAGAAACGAAAGTTGAATCATCGTAGGGATCGTTACTGCGAACAAGTGAAAACAGGGTGATGCACTTGAACCAAAAGGTACTGAAATCAGGTTAACTCGTTCCAAGTCGCGAATTAACGTATGAACAGACGATTTCCGGTCTATTAGATGGCTCCTAAGGCATTTAAATTATTGAAATTGACGAACTTGGTAAACCGCATGCACTCCCTCTGGGGTAGTGAAGCCGTAAGACTAAACGATGGTGCAGGCGGCAGAGGATGTGGCAAAAAGTAAAAGTCGCATAGTAATTATGCGAATAGGGATTTTATCCTAATCCGAAAGGATACCGACTTGCCACTGGTGCATTGAAGCGACAGAAGGTGCTTATTGTGAATGTAAATCTACCAGAGATGCCATATGGCACGGAATTTACAGACAAGGAACTAACCAATCAATGGAAATCCATCGACTGGAAATTAGTCCAAGAAACTGTCAACAACCTACAACTTCGAATCGCAAGAGCAGCAAAAGATAGAAAATGGTATCGGGTTAATAAACTATCACGACTTCTCACAACTTCGTATCACGCTAAACTCCTGGCAGTTCGAATGGTAACATCGACCAAAGGAGGAAAAACCCCAGGTATTGATGGGATTACATGGAAAAGTTCAGCAGATAAGATGAAAGCAGCTTTCTCTCTATCTGATAAGGGGTATCACGCTAAACCACTCAAACGGATATATATTCCAAAAAAGAATGGAAAAATGCGTCCTTTAAGTATTCCAACCTTGAAAGACAGAGCAATGCAAATGCTGCATCTTTTTGCACTTGCCCCCATTGAATCTTCAACTGGGGATCGATCATCATTTGGCTTCAGGAAATTTCGGAGTACACATGATGCCTGCAAACAACTTTTTTCTTGTCTCAACGTAAAAAACTCGGCTCAATGGATTCTGGAAGGAGATATCCGTGGTTGTTTTGATAACATTAGCCACGAATGGCTCTTAAAACACATCCCTATGAAAAAGTCGGTATTGAATCAGTTCTTAAAAGCTGGATTTGTTTTCTCGGAAAGACTATTCCCCACTAATGCTGGTACACCACAGGGAAGTCCAATCTCCCCAACACTTGCAAACATGGTTCTGAATGGAATTCAAACATTACTAGGTCTCAAGTTTTTCGCCAGCAAAAAGGGAAGAATCTACCCTAACTACAATATCCATAAGATTAACTATGTCAGGTATGCCGACGATTTCGTGGTAACAGCGGACTCTATTGAGATATTAGAGGAAATTAAAAGGATTATCTCTCAATTTCTCAGTGAACGTGGTTTGGAACAATCCGAGGAAAAAACTCTAATCACGCATATATCGGACGGTTTCGATTTTCTTTCCTGGAATTTCAGGAAATATAATGGAAAAACGCTGGTAAAACCCTCTAAAGAATCTATCCAACGCGTAAAAACCACAATCAGTGAAACTTTCCAGTTGGCTAAAGCATGGCCTCAGGACGCCATCATTACCAAACTTAACCCTCTCATCAGAGGATGGGCAAACTATCACAAAAAGGTTGTGGCCTCAGTAATCTTTCGCGACTTGGACAAACATGTCTGGGATGTTTCCTGGACATGGGCTAAGTGGCGTCATCAGAGAAAACCTAAACGGTGGATAGCTAAACGTTACTGGAAACGGGTGGAATCACGAAACTGGGTATTTGCGGGGGAAAAGCAAACACTTGTGCGATTCTTCGATACTAAAATCAGGTATCATACACCATTAAAACTGGT
>Ga0114951_10000257_pt1 | contig 78091 bp, 127 predicted proteins | sample AM7aDNAmetaG_FD_88677 | JGI IMG/M metagenome (GOLD analysis project Ga0114951, IMG submission 88677) | Freshwater microbial communities from Finland to study Microbial Dark Matter (Phase II) - AM7a DNA metaG | ecosystem: Environmental > Aquatic > Freshwater > Lake | place: Finland: Lake Alinen...
AAGAAGATTCGTTCTCGATCCGCTTCAATGCATCTTATTTGAGGCTAGGAAGGAGGAAGAGGAAGGCTTTAGGTCTAACAGTAAATTGGCGAGCATACCATGTTTGAAGTTTTTCAAGAAATATTAGAAACTAATTGTGGGCAGCTCGTATGGGCATGTACGGCTGATGATGTCTATACTTACGCTTGCCCTGGATGCATGTATACGGCAATTGAAGACGATGAATGTTCTGTATGTGGTACAAAATATATTTTTCCAGACTCAAATAAATTTTACAATTCATGATCACAAAGGAACATCAATTACTCAAGGATCTTATAGAACCTATGAATATACCAATTGCTAGAGAAAAAATATTTCTTTGGCAAATCTTAAATGGCTCGGAAGGAATCTTTATATAAGGAATAAAGATCATGAGAATTTTGATGAAGCTGTTAAAATTCTTAAAGCAAATGAAATATTTTGTGTGGGGTATTATTAATATAACAAAGTTATTTTTGTTTTTGAGTATTTTTTTATTATATTATTACTGTAGGTAATATTAATAAATTAAATTTGGAGATAGATCATGAAAAAATAAACTTCCTTTACCTCAAATTAAAGTATGGCTCGGTAATACACCAGGCGCATCAGAACAAATTCAAAACCAATTATTTGCTGCAGGATATAAGTGGGATGATGGTTCAAAGAAGATTCAACATACAGATAGGAATTCTATAGTTACTTACGAAAATGGTAGATTTGCTGCAAGAAATTACTCATCAAAAGACACAATTATAGGAAACTTCCCAGATCATGAATTATGGGAAGTTGAGTCAAAGACAGTATATTCTATTAATAGACCTAAATAACATGTCAAAACATATTGAAAAATACTTTGAACTTGAGAAGAAGCTTAGAGACATATCAGAAGACATGATGTATACTGCACAATGCTTCTTAACAACAGGAAACAAAGAACACTATAAGTACCTCAGTGACACTGCTACAAAAATTTTCATGATACAAGAAGAATTTAGGAATACTCAGTGTGATGAAAGTAAAGAGAGACTTAAAAAATTTCAGGAAGATCTTGCAGAAACAATTAAGAGTATTATAAAATAATTGAAATTAAAAATGTACTGCCTTTTTTGATAATAGAGTTCGGGTTGCACAAATTGCAAGATGTTTAGTGTACAATGTTCTAGAATGTAAACTAGTAGACTTTTTTAACTTTAAAATAATATGTGTGATAAGATTAAATACGGTTCAAAATCTATAGCCTTACTCGAAGGTTTGACGTTAGTTCAAAAAGGTTTTTGGAAAAGTAAAATTTATCGTGCATATTACTGTGGCAAGTGCAGGAGATGGCATTTAACTAGTAGAAAGGATATATGTAATTAATTATAGGTTGTATAGAACGGAACATATCCAACACAAATTTATTATTCAAGGCACAAAAATGAAATTAATAACGGTTCAAGATCATTATGATGGAGATTATGGATGGGATTCGTATTATTACGACCGGTTTGTTTGGGTTCCTGATATCTATGAAGGGGAGGATTATATAGATCATGGAGCTGAAGAATTATCAAAACGTTTTCGAACAAAGGAGTTGGCGATGGAATGGAAAGAGATCATATTGCAAGAAATTTCAAGTGAATTAAATCACGAGTAACAATTTTTATATGAAAGAAGGTTTAAGGCTTAAATATACTGGGAATGTATCTGAAGAACAGATACGTTGGGGAGGATGTACTGATCCAAGAGAAGTACTTACACCCGATAAAGAGTATGAAGTTGAAGAAGTTATAGTACATTCTTGGCATACAAAAATAATAGTAAAGGGAATAGATGGAAAGTTCAATTCTGCTTGGTTTGAGGGGTTTGAGATTGATGATGAAGATACGGAGAAATTTTACAAAAGAAAATATGGTAAAATATGAGAGAATATAAATTCAGAGTTTACGACAAACGTCTAAAGCAGTACATTAAAGATGCAGAAGGATTTCACGTACTTGGTGAGGTTATGGCATTTGCAATTATTGAGCAATACATTAAAGAAAATATGGATGGTTATTCCTCTCTTAGTCGTTGGAATGATATGCAGTTAGAGCAATGCACTGGAATTAAAGATAAGAATGGAAAGGATATTTATGAGAATGATATCATAAGGTATATTAACGATGAATACCCATCAATACATGAGGATTTTTGTGTTGTATGGGATAAATTTTATGGTATGTATGATACGAAGAACAGTAACAAAGACGACTTCATTTGCATTACGCTCTGGAATAAACAAGAGGTAGTCGGTAATATAAATGAAATGGAACTATTGTGATAACGATCTTTGATATACTTCAAGCATTTCCTTTAAAAGTTCTTATTCTTCATGAAGACTACAAGAGAATACAAATAGAGTACAATGAGATTGCAGAGGCTTCAAACATTTCGTTTTCTAAGCTGACAAAAGGTGAGATAATCTTTGAAACAACTCTTTCCAGGATAATCATACCAAACCCTTCTAGCAATGTACTTCGGGGAAGACATTTCGATAAGTACTTTATGACAAATACAATATTAAATGAGTATTCTGATAAGATATATCCGTACATTTACAATTACGAACAAATAACTATTATACCATGAGAACTTCAATACTAAAACTTAATTCTAAGAATATTAACAATAGAATTTATACAGAGGATAATATCAGTTATCTTCTTGATGGTTATGATGTCACAAATCCTATCTATTTACTAAATACTGATTCTACATTCACGTGGAAATATAAAAGACTTAAAAAAAATTATAGGATATGCTGAATCTTTTGATCTTGAAAACGATGTGGTTTTTGTGAATTTTTGCGTATATCCTCATCAGAAACTATTTATTGATAATCTTTTATCAAAGGGTTATATTATGAGACCATGCGAAGTCGGAGAAATAGAAGGAAATTATGTTGAGGATTATAAGATGTTGTATCTAAACCTCTATCCGAATGAAGACGATGCATTTGGAGAGTTATTATGAGGGATAATATTTTTGGCAAACTAAATTGAAGTTATATGACGTACGATGAAGGATGGCCTAAATTTGATTTTGAGATCGAAAAAACTGAAATTGAAGCTAAGCCTCGTAGGCAGAAGCTTCCAGAACCAAAAGAACCTCGTGAAGTTTTAACGGCAAAAGATTATTACACTCATCACATGGTTAAGTATGATGAGCCTAATGGAATAGGATTCTATTCTTTAGATGTTTTACCATTCTTGATTGGTCATAAATGGGATGAAATTGCTTTAGGATATGTTCATTCTCTCAGACCTTCTTCTATACGAGTAAGTAATGGACTATTTACTTGTGATGGCAGATGTAATAGAGTGAGTGTTACTGTTGATGAAAACGAAATCATTACTCGCCTAACTCAGGAGGTTGAAGTAGGTTTACCGAAAGGCATTACTTCTGGCGAACAGATGAGAAATGCCTTAAAGTATGGGATCGATTCTCCCCAAGCGTTATGGTATAATGATGCGGAAAGTTTCCTTTATTGTGAAGACGGCTACTTCAAAAGAGTTGGAGACGAATACGTAATCTTTCCTCAACCAGAATAAAATGCTAAGATGATAGAGATGGTAATTATATTTTTAAGTATTTTAACTGAACAGGTTTCAAACGGAATTTACAGTATTATGAATAAACCATTTTATTATTGCGATGTAACGTATTTTAGATCGTTACCGTCTGAACACTTTACTACAAGATGTACTATTCTTCATGAGTGGTCTTCAAAGTATTATTTTTATCAACACTACCCTAAAGCTAGACTAAACTCGCTATGAATAAAATTCGTTTGTATTAGGATAGGAATCCTGATTGTATTTTGATGCGATACATTAAAATAATATTTTAAGTTATAATAATTTTATGTATATTATACTATAAGAAAATATATTTGAACTAAATAAAACATAATTATCCATGATAAATATACCTCTTAAAATTACTAATGTAAGTTCTTGGGATGGTGAAGAATACAATGAAACTTATGAATTGAAGATGAATTATGCGGGTGAAGATCATGTTTTCTTTTTAGATTTTGATGATATGTATAGACTAAGAGAAGAAATAAACAACCAGATAAATGAATAAAGGTTTAAATAGTCGGCAAAAAACAGTGTATCTGTACTTTATAGACTAACATAAAAAATAGCTAATAGGTTACGTCACTCATCTTTTTATTTAAATGCCAGATTGGTGGAATTGGTAGACACCCAGGACTTAAAATCCTGTGCTTAGCAATAAGCGTGTGAGTTCGACTCTCATATCTGGTACATTGAGGTAAATAAAATAATGACAAAATTAATTTCATAATGATTACTGCAAATGAAGCTAGGCTTATAGCTAATACCAGTCAGATTAAAATAAGTGAAATGTTAGAGGAGATAGGTAAAGTCATTGAGGAAAAGTCAGCTCTTAATATTAGGAGTATATATCTTGATCATGAGTTACCTGATAGAGGAGAATATAAACTTGATAATGATATGTTTAGGGCACCCAACCTAACACCTATACAGGCAATAATAGTAGATGCCCTTAAGTGTTATCCATTGGAATATTGTGTTGCTATAATTGTGGAGGAGCATGATGGTAGAGCCGGATTGGGCTCTATTGATGACGATCCTAAACCATTTTCAACATATCATATAAAAGTTTCTTGGTAATTTAAATAATATTTTAAGTTATAATAATTTTATGTATATTATACTATAAGAAAAATTATTTAACAAGTTTCGATTATGAAAGCATATGGAGTAAAAAGGGCTTTGCGTGAAGAAGAAGATTCGTTACAAACTTCTACAGGATGCACAACAAGACATGAAGCTAAAGTTCGTAAAAGAAGGGTTTCTAAAAAAGAAGTTCGCTCTAAAGTAAAGCGTTACATTTATGCAGAAGTTAATGGTCTCGATCTTAATAAAAAAAAGAGATTTTAACAAGAATTAATATTTTTAAGTAGCTTTATAAATCAGAAAACTAAAGGATTTTTATGAAATATGTTTGTGGGGGTCGTGGGGTCCTTTATTCTCGTCTGGGTATTAAAGGAATTTTGTAAGCTTCAGATAGAATGCTCCATGGATAAAGCTGCATTCGTTTCTGGAGTAGTATTGCTAATTTGCTTCATATATAAAATGTGGTTTGGAAAATGGGATGTTATCGACGTGATAAATGAGCAGTGAAAAGGATTTTGGTGTGTCTGAACAACCGTGTGTGACATGTCCAATGATAAATAGTGTTATCAAATCGATTAATTCTGCACTGTGTAATATAAAGGGATGGGATTACGATCCCACTATAGAAGATTTAAAAGATAAGTGTTCGAATGTTGAAGATGATTTATGGAGTTTGGTGAGTGAGATGGAAGATATAAGAAAAAATGTTGAGTTAATCCGTGAATGGGGTCAGGAATGGAAAGATTTAGCAAAATCTTTTGATAAGAAATTAATGGAAACTGCTTAATCAATTAGAATGTAAACAAAAAATAAATGAGCTCGGAACACATAGATATGAAAAATAACAGAATTGGGGATTCAAAATGCAAAGGAGCGGGGCATGTGCAGGGCGGAGAGCCGCCGTACTGATTGATAGGCTGACTAAAACAAAACATTAACCAATAACCAAAAAATATCATGAAAAAAGAAATCGTAATTGATGGCGTGACTTATGTGCCAAAGACAAACACTGTAACTGACGGCGCGTATGCGATTGTCAGAACTGCCTCGGCAGGAGTGTTCGCCGGAAATCTTGCAGAAAGAAACGGTCAGGAGGTGAGGCTTACAAACGCTCGAAGACTATGGTATTGGGAAGGTGCCGCTTCTCTTTCGCAGCTTGCAAATGAGGGCGTAAAAGTACCGGAAAAATGCAAGTTTCCTGTGGAGGTGCCAGAGGTAATATTGACGCAGTCCATCGAAATTCTTCCTGTAAGTGACGATGCCAAAAAGTCAATCGCGGAGGTTCCTGTATGGGAAATGTAACCTCTGGCTATGGCTATGGCTATGGCTCTGGCTATGGCGATGGCTCTGGCTATGGCGATGGCTATGGCTCTGGCTATGGCTCTGGCTATGGCTCTGGCTATGGCTCTGGCTATGGCTCTGGCTATGGCGATGGCGATGGCTCTGGCGATGGCTATGGCGATGGCTATGGCGATGGCTCTGGCTATGGCTCTGGCTATGGCTCTGGCTATGGCTAAATAGTAGTGAAATGGTTTCCGGAGTAGCTCAGAGGTAGAGCAAGCCTGATTAAAGGCTGTGTCGCGGGTTCGATCCCCGCTTTCGGAGCAAAGCAACAATAACCAATAAACGAAGAACAACATGATAAAGAAATAATATTATGAGTGATAATATAACTATAGAAAAGTGTTTTAATACACCAGGGGAGTTAGAGAACGAGTTTTTACCATCAGAAAATGCTTCCTGTCCTATGCGGGATGCAATGACAAAAAATAGGAACGAAGATTTGTTTGGAAATGATGATTTACGAAAAATTTCTTCTGGCGATTTTACTGGTGTTGGTGAAACTGTAAAAGAAATGTTTTCTGCTATGTCGATAGATTCTGTTCCCAATGCTAACAAAATAGTTGGGGCATTTGAACGTGTGGTTCAAGAAAATTGGATAGAGGCACTTGGTGATTTATGTTTACGTTTGGCAGGATTGCCGCAGGAAACGTTAGCAAAACGTATTGTTAATGCCCACAAAGCCGATATTTCGGAGCGCATAGTAAGAATGGAGCATGATGCAATAGTTTTAGCGCAGGCTAATGACGATAACGCGTATGAACTTAAACAGCGCATAGCAGAGCTGGAGCGCGAGGTATTTACAGCCCGTAACCTTGCGAACATGGCCGCAGGGAACTTGAACGAGTGGAAAGCTAAATGCGCGGAACTCGAAGCTCAACTCCGCGAAGCACAGACAAAACTTGCAGGCCGTGACGGGATTTCGCAAAACGGGAGGAGAGGGAAATGACAGAACTTGAACTGATAAATCAAATCAAAGATGCGTGTACGTCTATTGGCGCGAGGAAAAACGAGAAGGTTGTTGATAGATAAGGAACTATTTTTTTCCTAAATTTCTTAAACCTAAATGTTGAACCATGGCCAAAGAAACTATAATCAAGATTGGAATTGTCTTAACATGAGATTTAATTCTTATCAATTATCCCTATCACCATTTATCTTCTCTAGATTATGAACGTTCTATTAAGTGTAACATATAAGAACTCCCAAGGAAAGACAAAGACGTTCGCTGAGGTGGTTGATCTAGATAGAATAAATTTTACTTTAACTAGATATAGTACATTTAAGAGATCTATGTTACTATTATTTGGAAAGTATGATGAGATTAGAGATTATCATTCTGGTATATCTGGACTAACACAGATGATTGATGATTTAGAAAGTGGGAAGTACACTAATACTTAATAACACGATTTATGAGACAGAAATTAGAAGAACTATTAGCACGTATTGAGAGACATAAAGATTGCACTATACCAGTATGGTCAATAAAAGATTCTGTTATAGGAATACTGGACTCTGATGATCCTTATGTAGAAGATCAATTAATCTCTCTCTGTGTAAGAAATTTATAGAAGATAATTATATTAGGTGTCCCGAAACTATCTATCAAAGTGATCATGTGATAGCATATGCATGTGAATTCATTGAGGGTATTTGTGATATAGTTGGTTATAAACAATCATAACTTATAAATATATGTGTGTAAAAACAATAGGTAAGGCCGATACCTTCGATGATAAGTCTAACTGGCAAATTGAGCCTGTTGTCAGAAGAGAGGTATATGAATATATTAGAGATAATAATGAAGATTATCCTGTTAGTGAGGAGGAAATAGATACTGTAATAGCATCATTAGCTGCTTTAGGATATATCTTACTTCATGAATAAATAATATTAGATCATGTTATTCAAAGATATACCAGATGATATAATTATGAAAATAGGTGTTTTAGCTTATGGTTATGAGAAGGGGATAACTACATCTATTTCTATTAGATATCAACCATATATTGCAGCATGGTATGAAGATTCTCGGGAAGTTTGGCGAGTGACTTTTGAAGGTTTGTTTGCTGATGATACAACTTATAAATATAGAGCAGATATTTGCACTAATAGAGATGTTTCGTTTTATTATATCAAAGATGGAATTCCCCACATTACACAAACATCTAATCAGAAAAAGATTCAAGATCTTTTTAATGATATAGGATATTTTTTTACTTCATGAATAAAAATAATGACTATGTATACGGTTATCAGGTGTAACGCGACTCAAGCTGAGAAGCTCTTTAGAAAACACATGTGGTGGAAATTAGCTTCTTTTTATATACCATATTATGATAATCCTAAAAGAGGATATGTGACAGTTTTGACCATCACTGGTAAAACAATAATTTATCAATTATCTGAAGATAATGAAGTTAGTTTTGTTAAATTTACAGGATTTTATGATATTAAATATGATGTGAGATCACCTAATACATTATGTCCTGGAATGAGTAAAAAACTCAAAAGTTGGTGTGTTAAGTCTAAGAAGAGATTTTTGAAAGGAGGATATATATATTAGCTTTATAGTTAAACATAAAGAGTTTGGCACTTATCATAGAAACAGTTTATCTATTGATCAAAATAAAAATGGATTCTAATCATGAGTGAACCTATTGTAGGAAGAAGATATAAACATTTTAAGGGAGATGTTTATGAGGTATTAAGAATAGCAGCACATAGTGAATCTAATGCTATGATGGTAGTGTATAGGTTAGAAACAGATGGATCAGTTTGGACTAGAGCATTAGAGAGTTGGTTATCTCATATAGTAGCTAATGATGATTTATGTATAATTGATAGATTTCAATTAATAGAAACGAAAGATGAGTACATTTAATCTCAGTAAATAAATTAATAACCCAATGCATTTTGTAATAGAGAAAGAACTTAATGACTTTTCTTTTCATTTAATAGAAGCAATTAAATTTCAGAATTGGTTTCTTGGGGATGAGAAGTACATTTATTCTTTGCATTCTAAAGAATATTTATCAACGTCCATAGGCGTTGTTGGCATAGGTTTCGATAGAATTCCAGTTGGTAGTATAGATTTCATGAAGGAATATTTTAAGATATATCATCCTAATGTGAAGCTAGAACCTATAAAGATAGATTTGTTTTCTGATGAAGTTTTAGGCAGAAAACTTTTTTATCAAAAAGGAAAAATACTGACAAAAACTTGCATTGTAAATAAAGTCTTTATAAAGGAACATGATTTTAAAGGATTTAGAGACGCACTTTTTCTGAATCCTGATGAATTGAAATTAGATAACACCGAAGCAGAATATTTGGTATCTGATTTATTGGATATAGCGTCTGAATATAGATGTTTTGTTCATAGAGGAAAATTAGTTGGTATGAAACATTATCTTGGAAATGTGTACGATATCCCAAATGAAAAATATGTTTCTAAAGTAATTTCCGAATTTAATAAAATGAGTAAAAGAACCACATATAGTTTTGATGTCTCAACAGATATTTATGGGAAAAATCAACTTTTAGAAGTGCATGATTTCTTTTCTACAGGTTTATATGGATTCTCCGAATACAATATACTCCCACAAATGTTTGCCGCATCGTATATTTTTAACGCAAAGATAGTTTCATAGTTAGAAGAAAATGTTTATATTATACTAGTTGAATAAATTAAAAAGATAATTATTATGACTGAAATAGAAAACATTCTTCAAAGAAAAGGTTGGTCTGTAATAAAAATAAAGAACGACCCATTTGTTGATGAAATTGTATCTGAATTGATAAGTTTATCTGGTCAGTTTTACGTTGCTACAGATTTTGATGCGGGGTTTGATGATCCTATTGTTAAAAGGGTTTGGGTAAAACTCGAATCTGATAGAAAGATTTTAGAAGAGTGGCAATCTACAATAGAAGAGGAGGAAGAATGAGATTACAGGATATAGGGTTTTACACATTATCTGACTACAGAGCAATAAATTCTTCCGTGTTTACTTCACTGGAAAGGTGTGAACTGATCCTAACAGATAAGTGCAACTTTAAGTGTCCTTATTGTAGAGGAGCATCCGATAAGACTAAGGGGACTTTAACGTTTGAAGAAGCAAAAAAGATTGTAGATCTATATCAGAGCCACAAATTACGTAACATCAGGTTCAGTGGCGGTGAGGTAACTCTATTGCCTTATTTAGTTGATCTTGTTAAATATACAGCTAAGGCCAATATATGGGAGAGTAGAATAGCTATAAGTACTAATGGAAGTGCACTTTTCAGTTTGTATGAAGAGCTTTTCTATGCTGGAGTTACTGATTTTTCTATAAGTCTTGATGCTTGTTGTACTTCAACAGCCTCTACAATGGCTGGAAAGGATGGCTACTATGAAACTATTCTTGAGAATATCAAGAAGCTTTCGGAACTTACGTATGTTACGGTAGGAGTAGTGTTGAATGATGAGAATGTGAAGGAAGTAGACATGATAATTGCCTTAGCGCATAGTTTGGGTGTTTCTGATATCAGAATAATTCCTTCTGCTCAGTATGGAGAAAGTCTTGGGTTTATTCCTGAAATTGCAGAGAAAGTTTTAGAAAAAAATCCTATATTGAAATATCGTATCAACAACTTAAAGGAAGGTGAGTCGTTGAGAGGATTGGGTGCTGGGGATTCGCGAAAGTGTTATTTGGGACTTGATGACATGGTTATAGCTAACAACTATCATTTCCCTTGTGTTATCTACATGAGAGAGGGTGGAGAACCTGTTGGAAGTGTTGATGAGAAGTCAATGGATGAGATTCGAGAGGAACGGTTAGAATGGATTGAAAAGACTAACTGTCTTATTGATCATATCTGTAAAAATAACTGTCTTGATGTTTGTAGAGCTTATAATAATGTAGCAGATAAATGTAAATGATGAAAAAGAGACAAAAAAATATACTATCGAACGGAGAGGAAACTATTTACACTTGCCCTTCTTGTGGTTTAATGACAGATGAGGGGGCTTCAGTGTGTGAATTTTGCGATCAGGAATTTGAATTATACATCAAATTTGAAGATTATATCAAACAATCTGATGATTTCCCTGAAATCGTAGCACAGACGTGTGCTATGGGTTTTATTCGTGAGCTTCAAAGAAGGATGATAAGGTGTGTAACGGATAAAGAACCAAATATAACTCTAAAAGATCTTATAACAACAGTTCAAAGAGAGTATAAAATTCCAACTAACGTTTATTAAATAAAAAATTATGACAGATCATCAGCTTATTCTTATTATTGCTGGAGTACTTGCAGTAGTTACATCTGGGATATGGTTCCCTTTGTTGTTATTGTCTATAATTGGAATTACCGGTTTGGTAGCTACCGTTCTATTGTACTTCGCTACTATCATTGAAAAATATTTTTGGAAGATAAGGAACTATTTTTTTCCTAAATTTCTTAAACCTAAAAGGAAAAAATAAACTTATGAACGAGACATCATTATTTCTTATATACAAGGGTTGGATAGATCCGCTTGAAAATAGAAATGCATCAGGTTATAAACCTTGGAGAATTGCAAAAATGAAGAAGATGCAAAATCATTTTGTGACTATGCTGGTCATTGGACAGAAATTGATTGTTGGCAAATAGCATATGAACCCAATCATGTCATGGCAAAGTATAAATACGAAAAAATAGATACGTTATGAATAATGTAGACAAAAAAATACTAACATTAGAAGATTTTTGTAGTACCCATCCTGATAGTCTTTACCGTAATAACAAAAATATTACTTCTAATATTATGAGAAATCAATCTGTATACGTACATAACAGTAATACTGCGCCAGCAGTTTCTGCAGCCGATATTAAAATACTACGTAGTGTTAATAAGGGCACTCCGGCTTTAGTTGCTGAATGTTATAATGAAATACAAAAGATTTCAAAAATTCATACGACAAAAGATTTAACGTTTACTGAAAATGAACACATGTCGTTTGATCATTTATCAAAATCAGTTTGGGGTAGTAATTTACCCAATAAAATAGTTGAAAAATTTCGTCAAGATAAAGAATTGTCTATATATATGGAGTCTCTTAAAGATTTTAACGTTGTAATTTCAGATCTTTCTAGATTTAATCTTTATATTTCTGCTTTTACAAGAGAAGCATGGTATATTTTTATTCCTTCATCATTAATAGAATGTAATTATGAAAATCGTTAAAGGAAATTTAATAAAATTGGCACTAGAAGGGAATTTTGATGTTATAGCACATGGCTGTAATTGTTTTTGTGCTCAAAAAAGTGGAATTGCTTCTGCAATGGTTGCAACCTTTAGTACTAATGATCCGCTAAAATATTCTTTGGAACATTCTAGTAGAAAAGGTGATATCTCAAAATTGGGAAAAATTCAATCTTATACATTTAAACTTCCTCATTTTCTTGATTTGCTTAATACAGCAATAACACCAACTACAGACAGGAAAGAATTTTCTGTTGTTAATTGTTATACTCAGTATAGAGCTGGAACGGACAAAATGCATCTCGATTATAATGCTTTGCGTGTTTGTATGAAAAGTATAAACGACAACTTTAAGGGAAAAGAAATCGGATTACCAAAGATTGGATGTGGTCTTGCTGGAGGAGATTGGAATGAAGTAAAAGATATCATAGAAGAAGAAATGCGGGACGTTTCTATTACTATTGTAGAACTATGATAAAATATTTTTTGTACAGTATATTTTCTGATCTTACTATTTTTAACGTTAAAATAGTTTTTAATTAGTAGAAAAAATGTTATATTATACTAGTTGAATAATTAAACAAAACAAAATACATTATGAATATTGATCAGATTACTTCTGCAATTCTATCGGGTAATTTTACAAACGAAGAACTAACATCAATTTTCAATGCCGTAAAACTTGAAAAATCTATTATTGCTGAAAAGAATAAAAGAATTTTTTCACATGGATCTAGAGTAAAGTTTACAAATTCTAGAACTAATGGTGTTATCGAAGGTGTAATAATGAGAATTTCTAAGAAAACTGTAACTATTCATACAAATCTTGGAACAAATTGGAGAGTTCCAGCAAACATGCTTTCAGTAGCATAAAATAAAAAATTATGAGCTTAGAAAAAGATACTTTGATTTTAGATACATATCAGATTTATAATAAAATTTGTGATGATTTTCACTCTATTACTTCTACAGTAAATGAATTTGATGGGGTTGTTTTAACAGAAGACCAGATTATTGAATGTGGTAAACGATTTGTAGAAGAATTTGGTGATGAATATCAGGAATTTTCACAAGAATATTATAGTAAATTTGGTTCTGAGTGGCTTGTTTTTTTAAACAAAGCCACAAAATGTGGAATGTCTAATTCTCTAGCTAAAATTTTAGCTAGTTAATATAATTGTAATATGTATTATCAAGAAAGATTGCCAAGGAAATTAAAATTAAGAAAGATTGGTAGAATACGATCTAAGGCAAGTTTACGAAGATTAAATAATGATGTTATAATAAATTGTGATAAAGGTGATAAGCTTTATTTGCATGGAAAAGAAATAAATTATTGTCCATATTGTGGTTGTGAAAATAGTACATTAGTCGATTATCATGCAGAATATCCTGAACAGTGGTGGGATCTAGTGTGCAATAGATGTAATAGACCTGTAATTTCAGTTGATAATTCGTTTCCTATTCACGCGTTATCTATTATAAGAGAATGTTGATGGATTAAATCTAAAAAGCAAATTTAAATATTATATCATGACACAGAAGTACGCCAAATCACAGTTGGAACAGTTAGTAAATCTAGCTAAAGAATCAACAAAGAATTCTCTTACAGCAGAAGAAAAGACTAATCTTTTAAAGAAAATAAAAGAAATAGAAGATTCTGTTATAGAATTAGTAGAATTTCAGGAAGACAGAATTTTGAGTTTGACTGCAGAGATTGATACAATTCTTTATGCAGGCGAAGAGTAATATTAGTATTTAATGTTTACACAAATAGACAGATCGTAGAAAATAATTTTGTCATTTTACGATCTGTCTATATTTTCAATAACAGAGTTAAAAAAAGAATCAAAGGCATATATGATTCTTACAATTAACATATTTTGTAAATATGAATAGTTTTCTTATTGTAGTAGAAATTTTTCTTGCTGTCTTATTAATAAAAAGAGTATATAGAGATGTTAAAAACTTTCTTATATATTTACAAAAAGAAATTCGAGAGAAAGGAGTAATGACTCTAGGACAGAACGGGAAGAAAATATGGACATTAAAGAAATGGTTTTTAATTTTTAAATTTTTCGAAAAATGAAGATTTCTAGAGTATTTTTGATCATTTTGGCTTTGATTTTGCAGGTCGTGTCTGTAAAGTATAATATCGTATTGTGGTCTCTATTTTATCCTCTTAGTATGTTATCAGGATTTATTATGGGATTTGTTGTATTTGATGATATGTTTGAAATAATTATTAAAAATAAAATAAAATAAAATATGCCTACAGAACTAGAAACAAAAGTAGAATTTCTACTACAAGAATATAGACTTGCTGGTGAAGCATTATTTGATGTAAATATTGCTGGAACTCCAGAATTAGAAGAAATGTCCGATGAATTGGTAGATTCTATCCGAAGTGCATTTGCAACTGGATATTCATTTGGAGCACTATCTGTTCTTCAGACAACCTTTAAAGGAATAGCAGAAAAAGAACCAGAAACGTTAATACAACCAGTAAAATCAAACATTATAATAGGAAAGTTTTAATGAAATTTCTTACTGATTCATTGTATAGAATTGATTTTCCTGAAGAAGATAATAAAACGGACTTCTTTTTCAAACACCGGAAAATTTTTAAGGGAAGATTCAGGCAGTCTTTAATGTATGGAATTCTTGGTAAAATGACTCTTGCATTTTATGTTGCCATATTATTTCCTGGTATTTTTTTAAAGAAATATAAAAAGAAAGACTTTTAAATTGTGTATTATGAAAACTAATTCAGTTAAAGTTGAAGAATGGGAAATAATGGCTAGGTCTATTTCTAGAAGGGTTTTACGAGTATTAGACTTAAAAAATATTTCTAAAGAATCTTTAAGCGAAAAACTTGATATTTCAAAAGAAAGAGTTGAAGATATTCTTAATAGTAAAGAAGATCTTACACTTAAAATGATAGCAAAAATCGCAGATGCACTGAATGTGCGTCTTTTCGATATAATGTAAAGGATAATTATGTTAGTATATCAAGCACCATATCGAGATTGGATAGGTCCATATCAAATAGCAGAAGCACTTTGTTTTTGGGTTCCCAAAACAAAGGATGAACTCGGCAATGAAGAATTTCCTGAATGGGTAGATAATTTTGGTGAATGGTTGTCAGAAACACCACTTTTACCCCTTTGTAATTGGATTGAAGAAAATATTAAAAGAATTGTTCATGTTCATATTGATAAATATGATACGTGGAATATGGATTCAACTTTAACGCCAATTATTCTTCCGCTATTAAAACAATTAAAGGAATCTCAGCATGGAGCTCCACATGTTGATGATTGTGATGTTCCGGATAATCTAAAATCATCTGCCGCACCAGAAAAACAGAATGACTGGGATATAGATGATCTTCATTTTGCACGTTGGGATTGGGTTCTTAACGAAATGATTTGGGCATTTAATGAACTTAATGGTGATTGGGAAAATCAATTTCATACTGGTAATATAGATTTTCAGTTTGAAAAAGATCCTGAAACTGGACATAATCTTTTAATACATGGGCCGAATCATACTGGAAAATTCGACAGTGACGGTTACACAACTCACCTAAATAGAATTAAAAGAGGTACTACATTATTTGGTAAATATTTTCAAAATCTTTGGGATTGAAATAGCAATTTTAGAGGCAATTATTGTAGAAGATCCTGTTGCATCCAGTGACATAGAAAATGTAATTAAAAAATAATAAAAAGCTATTCTTTGAATAGCTTTTTTTGTTTATATTAAATTAATAAACAAAAAAAACAAATATGAAAAATATACATAAAGTGGTAGTAGGATCAAGACTTCATGGTCTAGATAATCAAGATTCCGATTACGATTATAGAGGTGTTTTTAAAGTAGATTTAATTGATATTTTATCACCATTTAGAAAAACACAAAACACTTCTTGGATAGAAGGCAAGACTGATGACACTAATTACGAGTTAATAAATTTTGTCAAAATGTGTGCAACGGGTAATCCTTCTGCACTAGAGGTTATCTGGTCTAACAGAATAGTAGAAACTACCGATATTGGTATGGAACTAGTTACAAATAGACAAAAATTTTTAGACGATGAAAAGATATATTTTGCTCATCTTGGATATGCAGAAAATCAAATAAAGAAAATGGATCTTTATAATCCAGATCCAAAAAGAACACCAAAGACTATCATTGCCTATATTAGATCGTTAAGACAGGGAATAGAATTATTGGATAGTGGAGATTTTAATCCAGTTTATGAATATCCGGACAGAGATTTTCTTTTAGAAATAAAAAATAATTTCAATTCTTCTTTAATACCGAAAGTTACTACTTTAATGCACAAAGTAAGACAGGAACTAGAGTGCTTAAAAGCTTTTCGTGGATTTATTCGTAAAGCGGATATTGAATGGATAGAAAATTTTATTTTAAATGCTTATTCAAAGTAATATTATGGCAGATAAACATTATAAAAGATTAGATGAGGAACATATCGATGCAATAGACTCTGCTATTTTCAATGGTGACATTTTCTTCAATATCGAAAATATTATTGAATTTCGTTATATTATGGCACGTTGGGAAAAAGAACTACATGTCTGGGAAGAAAGAATAAAGGAATGCGAAAATGATAATTTATAACATTAACGAGGACATTTTCTCTAAATGTGAAGACCTTTATAATAAAGAAGCTCTTACATTTAACCCGATGATAAAAACTGTATCGGAAATACTAAGAAAAGTTTCAATTGGTTGCCCAGCTTTGGTTGTGAAAGATAGTTTACATTCGAAATCAAAAGCTATAAAAATACATACAACAAAACATCTAACATTTAATATGGCTGATAGTGTAGATATTTTTTTTACTATAAAAAATAAAGATATTATGGAATGGGTATACAATAATTTTCATTCCGATAAAGAATTGTCACAGTATATTATAACTTTAAATCCAGAAAAGATTCTTGATGATTTATCGCTATATGTAAGTTGTTTTTATAAAGATGAATGGTATATTCTAGTCCCAAGTGTTTTAGTTAGAATTTATTACTAACATTTCTTATTTTATTTCATGAAAAAGAAATAATTGAAAAGTTAACAAATACTAAAATAACTCTTCAGATAGAATGTACTGATTTTAGAATAAAAAAGCTTAAAGAATTAAGATTTATAATGAAATGATTGAAGAACAAATAAAAGATAGAAAATATAAATTTCCCAATCACGATTATGTAGCAGATTGGAATATGAGGAAAAGGCTGACGGAACTTTCAAAAAATCAATTTGTATATGCTTATGAGCATGAAAATATGTTAGATTATATTAAAAATATTTCGAATGTTTATGTTCTAGGAGCATATTGATTTCGAGATTTAAATTGTGATTAACTTTTAAGTGTTTCTGCAAAATTATTTAAATAATTCTACAATGAAAATGAAATATAAACTTGGCTATAAAGGAATGTGGGGAAGTGATGTTTATTTTTTAGAGGGTTTTCCATCTTCTATAGATAAAATTTACGCTATTTATATAAATGACACGAGAGTTTCCGTGATAAATGGCAAAGTAGGCCATGTAGAAGATTCTGATTGTGTTCCTACATATTCTAATCATTTTTATATTCAGATAGATGTCTTTGGCGTACTTATCGACATTGATATAAACAAAATTGTTAATGAAATTGATGTTTATGTTAAAACAGAAGATGTTTCATTTTTAGCCACATGACATACATAGTGAAAAAGGGTACACCCGGAGTAGCATATAATATAATTGAAAGCACTATAGTTATACTTAAAACTACTAAAGATTTAACTTTTAACCGTAGATCGGATAGTGATGTTAATGATCATTATTTAGGAGATGTTGGTGGAGAAAGATTGTGGAATGTTATCTTGGACTGTTATCACTCAGATATGTCTCTTATTAAATCAACAAATTTTGAAAATATAAAAGTACGGGATCTTAATGTATTTGAAGAAGATTTTTGGTTGTTGTTTGTCCATCGAGATTTAGTGACTTTTACCACAAAATAATTTTTTATAATCAATAGAATAATTTGTATATTATATTACGTGAATAAATTATAGATGGAGAGTATAGCATGATTGAAGTTTATCAAAAAATAAAAGACATTTTATATAATGCAGTAGAACAGTCAGAGTCAGAATATTATGGGTTTTCTGGTATTCCTGAAGATTCTCTTTATGATACTCTTAAACAAATTATGGAAGTTGTTAATTCTTATAGAGATAACGAAACATCAAAAAATAATTTATGAATAACTTTTTCATACCAAAAGGAACCTTTGGTATTGCATATGATACATCGGAAGGGAATTTTGTTGTATTAAGTACGAGTAAAGATTTAAATTTCCTAGAAAGGAGTGATTCTAAAGTAACGAGATTAGGTGATCTTTGGTGGGATGTTCTACAAATATTTAGAGGTAATTTCATTACTGGCATGGATAATCAAATTTCAGTAACTGATATATTTGCCTTTGAAAAAGACGAATGGTTCTTATTTATACACCAAACTAAAATTAAATACGAAGAATGACTTTTTATTTTACCAGGTTCTCCTATATTAGCTTATAGTATTATAGATCAGCGTCTAACTTATACTAAGACTTCTAAACTTTGGCAGTTTGATAAAACATCAGAGGGGAATTTTCCAGGCAACTTCCCGATTTAATGCTTGATGTTCATGACTATTTTAAAAGAATAGATTCTAATTATATTAATATAGAATACATATATACTTTTGGTATTAAAGATTGGCTTTTGTTTATTAATAAAAGAGAACTCAAATGAAACTTTTTGTTATAGAAAAAGGAATTGAAGTACTAGCTTATAAAATAAAATCAGATTTGGTGTATTCTATAACTACGAGTAAAATAAGTTTTTTTTTGTAAAAAATCGGAGAATTCTATATCAGAAGAATTGCTTCTTATAGCAGAAGGAGTATGCGGACAGGTATTCGCTGATATTTTAGTTTTTGAAAAGGATGGATGGTTATTGTTTGCAGATAAAGAAGAAGTTCAATATTTTTAATTTACAGCAAAAAGTTTATATTATACTATATGAATAATTTATAAACAGAAAATACATCATGCAAAGAGAAAACAATGATACAATTTGGGGAGCGTTCGCGCTTTACATAACAAATCAGGAACTAGTGATTACAAAAACAGACATATTGCAACTGTTTAAATCTAATCCGGACGTCATTAAAAATGAAATTAGAGAAAATTCAGAAGAGTCTCTACTTTTTCCTAAAACTTATGTAATGTGCATAAACTAAATTATAATGAAAATTGACATTAAAGAATTAGACAGACTACATAAAGAGAAACTTTTAGAAAAGCAAGTTCATCCTATTCTTCCTTTGACTATTTGGAATTATAGTCAGACTTGTCAGTATGATAATTTGTGGACATCTACTCTTTTGATGTGTCGTGGACTCGTAACAGACGTAGAAGGAAACGTAATTGCTCGTCCATTTAAAAAATTCTTTAATTTAGAAGAAAAGAAACATGTACATACGGAAAATTTTACGATTTGGCACAAAGAAGATGGTTCCTTGGGTATTATATTCTTCTACAATGGGGTATGGCACATCTGCTCTCGTGGGTCTTTTACTTCTGATCAAGCTATCAAAGCAAAGGAGATGCTTGAAAAAATCAAAGACAAAGAGAAGTATCTTAAAAAAGAACTCACTTACCTGGTAGAAATTATTTATCCAGAAAACAGAATTTGCATAGATTATGGACAAACAGAAAAACTTATTTTACTAGGCGCTGTAGATATAGAAACTGGCGCAGAAGTTAATCCTACAAAAATTTCTCAATGTATTTTTGAAATACCACAGCAGGAATATTTCACTGACTATTCTCAGATTGCATGGCTAGACTGGGAAAATAAAGAAGGTTTTGTTGTTCATTTTGACAACGGTAATAAATGCAAGATTAAATTTGCTAATTATTTAAAAAAGCATAAAATAATATGGAATCTCACAAACAAATTGATTCACGAACATCTTGTTAACGGTAACATCGAAGAATTGTTGGATCAAATACCAGATGAATTTTATTCTATCGTCAAAGAAGAAATTTATGAATTTAATAAAGAATATGCTATCATATTAAGTTCAGCGATGGTTGCTTTTAATGATGCACGAAAGTTAGAAACACGTAAAGAATTTGCTGCGGAAGCACTTAAATATGAATATCCTCAGGTTCTTTTTGCTATGCTTGATAAAAAGAACTATGAAGGTGTTATTTGGAAAATACTTGAGCCCAAAGTTTCAATACGTATATTAACGAAATAAGGTTAAAATGGGATATAGTGTATACAAAGGTACTCGTGGAATAGCATACGACGTTAGAAATGAAATTTTTGTTAAAATACAAACGAAAAAAGATCATCACTTTCATCATTCTAATTTTGGAATCGAATTTGATGAAATTGTTAGTTGTATGATACGTGAAGTATTTGATAAAAATTATGTGAAACTTGAACTCTATTTTCCTGAATACGAAACTGGAAGAGGTTCTATTATACCGTTTAAAAGATCAGATTGGTATTTAATGGTATCTAATTTTAATGTAATATCTTATGTTGGTAAATAACGCGACTACCTTTAAAGTTAATAAAGGTGTTTCTGTAATAGTTTTGCAAGAAATAGGTTTAAATGCTATTAATGGCACTATATTATCAACTGAGTTTAAAAAAATTCGTACGACTAAGGATTTGATTTTTTTCCCAACAGAAAGAATAGGAAAATCTTCTTGGATAAATTTAGTTCAATCCTTTAGAGATTCGCTCATAAAAACTGATAAATCATTATATCACTGTTTTCGTAGAGACGGTTGGTTTATTTTTATCAATAAATCAGATATCTTAGAAATAGTTTAAGCGAAGGAGTTTTTCCATGTTAAAGGTTTGTAAAGGAACTGAATGCGTTGTAATAAATAAATCTTTCTGTTCGGAAAAATATATTATTGATGGAATAATAAATGAAAAATTATTTAAATTTATACGAACAACTAAAAATTTAGAATTTAGTGGAGAAGAAGAAAAGCTTTACGACGATTTTCCTATTCTTTTTGACAGTTTTGATGAGTTGTTTTATGACTTTGGCACTCCGGATATATATAATTGTTTTGAAAGAGAAGGTTGGTTTGTATTTTTTGAGAATTTTCCTGTTACATATTGTTAAATTATTATTATATTATATCATAGGTCTATAAGTGAAAGTAGTTAAATCTAAATAAATTGAAATGAACATCCCTTTCCACTCTGTCAAACAATTAGAATCACAAATAGTAGTGGCTAGTACAGCATATTATGAAGGCATTGCTATTATGACAGATGAAGAGTTTGACTGCATGATAAAAGCTCTAAAAGATTGTAATCCTAATTCTTCAATTCTCAAGACCGGTTGGGGATATGTACCTAAAGATAGAATAGTTGAACATATTGGCAGTGAGGTTGGATCACTAGATAAAATCCAGATAGCTAACTATATAGATAGAAAAACCGTTATAGCTACTCCTAAATACGATGGACTTACTGCAGTAGTATATTTTGAAGATGGTAAATATGCTAAAGGTGTAACTAGAGGTGATGGTAAATTAGGACAGGATATTTCCTCTAAATTGAAGTGGATAATTGAGAATACTACTGAGGCTAATCTTGATGATATAGTATTTGATGGTACATCAATAAGAGGTGAGGTAGTTGTACCATTGGTATATGAGTCTGATGTATTATCCTTAGGATATTCAAATACAAGAAACTTTGCTGCAGGAGTTATGAATACTAAGGAGGATGACTATGAGTTACTTCGTTATCTTCACTTTGTTCCATATACTATCAGAGATAGTAAGTTATCCAAATGGCAATGTTACGAATTTTTTTATGAAAAAAATCTTATAACTCCATGTCAAGTAGGATTAATTGAGAATATATTAGACTCGGAAAGCCTAAGGTTAGTATATAATAAATGGAGAGAGATATATCCAATAGATGGAATTGTATTAACAAAAGAATTTTCTGAGGATATTGACAACGACTCATATGCAGTAAAGTTTGAGACAGAAGAAAAGCCCGCCGTAGTTGATACTGTTGAGTGGAGTACGCGATCAACAGGAGCTGTGATACCTGTGGTTATATTAAAGGAGCCTATCAAGATTCATGGAGCTAATATCCAGAGGCTTAGTGGATATAATTGGAAATATATCACTGATAATAAAATTGGACATGATGCGGAGATCATTATTACCAGAGCAAATGAAGTAATACCTAAAATACTTAACGTCACTAAACCATCCAGTACGGTAGTTTGGCCACATGAGTGTCCTGTATGTGGAAGTCCAACATCAGTACAGAGTGTTCATCTTATATGTGAAAATCCACTATGCCCATCTGTACAGATTAATCAAGTACATGCATTTTTAACTAGATGTGATATTGATAAGGGTATCGGTCAGACTACATGGGATAAATACTTTGAACATTTTAGTGTAGGTAATTTCTTTGATTTTGTAAATAGTGTAAGAAACTATGATGGTAATATACAGCACTTGGAATTTCTTGGAGATAGTATGTCTAAGAAGGTTGCCCAGGCTATTACAGTTATTGGGAATAAAATCAAGAATATTACTTATGAGGATATACTAGTATCAATGAACATTCCAGGTCTTGGAACTACACATGCTAAGACTCTTGGTCAATACACTTTCCAAGAATTAAAGGATAAGAGTATAAGTGAGAATAATAATCTTGGAACTAATGTAACAGTTGGAAGAGAGATATCGAACAAAATAGATGATCTAATAATGTTAGTAGATATTCTCTGGCCCACTAATCCCCCTACTATTACAGTGCCTATTAATATTACGGGAATAGAGGTATGTATTACTGGTAAGCTGGAGTATGGTACTAGAGATAAATTTGCAAAAGCAATAGAGTCATATGGATTTATATCTGTTGATGGAGTGAATAAGAATACCAAATATCTAATCTGCAATTCCACTTCTTCATCCAGTAAATCTAAAACTGCTAGTAAATTAGGAGTACCAGTGATATCTGAACAAGCATTTTTAGATCACTTTAATATTGTACTATGAGGAGCTTCTTTCTTGAAATAAGTATCAAAAAATATTTTGTGTTTAGTGGAAAATGATTATATTATAAAGTCGAGTAATTTAAAAGAAACTTCTTTTCTATTGCTTCATCTTAATAAATTTTAGTTTATAATATGCAACACATTAAAGAGGGAACATTTGGTATTGCTTATTGTTATATTGTAAATCATGTTCACTATGACAAATACGTAAAATTAAATACTTCTATGGATTTATATTTTAATAAAAATGTAACCAAAATAGGAAAGTCTATTTGGGCTCACGTTTTTGGTTTATATAAGAGTGATTACATACTACAGAATGTTATAAAAGAAATGTTAGCAAAAATACATCCGCAACCTATAGAGGATTTTATTACTGTTATTGATAAAGATGGATGGTTATTTTTTTTCCAACAAAAGAAATTATATCAGAAAAAGATATTTTTGAGTTTTAAATTACCGTTTGATTAAAGAAATGTCATATACTATTTTTAAAATACTATCGCGATTGTTTTAAGAATAAAACCCGAAGACTGTTATTTTTGTGTTGGTACTAAAAAATATACACGAAGATTTCACGATACCAACACAAAAATAACATTTATACATACAACAAAGGAACTAATATTTGAGGAGATGATGAATGCAGATGAGCTTAAACATTTATATTATCGTATTAAACACGCGGTTTTACCGAAATCTTCAGAATACGTAAACTCATTTCATGAAAAACAATGGAGTTTTTTTAACAAATTAGATGAAACTGGCAATTGGATGCTTATAGTTCCTTCTAATAAAGTCTTTAAAGATTTTTTAAACAAACCATATGCCAGTAGTTTATAAAAACACACCAGCAATTGTGGTTCACAAACCACACATAGATTCAAATTTGTCTATAGAAAGTATTGAATATTGGATAGATGCTAAAATAATAAGCATGTTCACAACAAGGGATATTCATTTTAAAGAACAGGTTTTTTATTTACCATTTTATATACGCAATAAGATATGTTATAAAATAGACAGTTCCATCAATATTTCCTACGCATTTCGAAACAAGGGAAAGACTTTTTTTAAACGTGAAGATGAAAACGGAATTTGGTTTCTTGTTGTTCCTTCAGATTATCAGTTATTGATGAGAATTGAGTAAAAAGTTGTGAAAAATTTTTTATTTAAGTAAAAATGGTTATATTATACTAGTTGAACAATTAAACAAAACTAGGAGATTATATGAGAGGACGTACTGCAAAAGCCGCAATTTTAGCAGCAGAAAAATACACAGAAGTTGGTGCTGCTAAAAGGGAAGTGAAGGTGCAAGCTCCAATTGTTCCAAAGAAAAGAATTAAAGGTCAGAAAGTAGTGATGGATGCAGAATATTTTGCACGTCTTGATCTAGAAGTTGAAGCACAACAGGAAGCTAGGAGAACTCGTACTGTAGTTGTTCCTAAGGAAGAAGATCCTAAAATAAAATTATCAAAACAAATTACAAGTCTTCTTGGAGAACTCGACGAATTTGTAGACGAGGCTTTCGAAAAGAAAAATACTCCCAAATTCAATATCATCGCGTGGTTAAAAGAAAAAAACTTTGTAGACGATGAACACATTGAAGCTATTAAAAAGACGTATAGCAAACACCGCGCTGAACTTCAGGAAGCATATGATAAAGTATGCCCTCAGATGGTGGAAGGTTATTCCTTCCTCAATCCTACTCAAAAGAAAAAGATTTTAGATTTCTTTGATACTATTCTTAACGGATGCGATGATTTTCTTAACTTGCGTAGAAGGAAGAAAAGTATTGATAGAAAACCTCATTTTGCAAAGCCGTTAAGTGTTCAGAAGCAGGTGAAAACTCTAAAATATATGAAGGAAGCACCAGAATTTGGTGTTATTTCTATATCTCCGCAAGATATTGTTGGAGCAAAAACACTTTGGCTATTTAACACTGCATACAAACAACTTAGTTATTACCAAGCAACTGATTATACAGGATTTAAAGTGAAAGGTTGTTCTCTTCTTAATTGGGATACAAAATCATCGAAAAGAAAATCTCTTAGGAAACCATTAGAAACTCTTAAAGCTGTTATGGGTGCAAATGGTAAAGAAATTCAGGATATTATGGACAAACTGACTACTAAAAGTGCAAGTGTTAATGGACGAATTAATGATAAGGTAATTATCCTTAAGGTTGGAAAAGAACTTATAAAAGGTCAACAGGTTTAATGCAGAAAAGCTTCAGAGAGTGACCCAGATGAATTATTATCTGTTATTTGATATAACATATAGCAATGATTTTTAACTCTCTCTTTGAACGTTTTATTTGCTGAATGTAACTATTAACATCACAAAAGAATGAAAGATATATTAGGAAAAGATTTAAATGTCGGTGATACCGTAATTATAATAGTACCAAATTATAGGGAATTAGCTAAAGGTATTATTATACGCTTCACAAAGCAGTATGTATTTGTACAATATGAGACTCGACGGTATAAAGGTCAAATTTTAGAAATAAAACAAAGGCCTGATCAATTGGTAAAAATTATTGAATATGATGAAAACGTTGAATTGCTCTTAAAAAGATATGGAACTCCTATGGTAATGCTTACATCGGGAGATAACAAATTGACTACAAAAAATTAATCTTTAAATTAGTTATATTATGAATGAAGCAAAATTTACACCTGGACCATGGAAATTTCGGCAGCATTCCGTCGATTCACAATATTTTGGCAATATAACAGGAACTTATGGAAAAACTCCCGAAGGATATACTTCTATAAGAACAGTTGCGTTGAATTTGAATCATGGAACAGAAGAAGAGAACATGGCAAATGCTAAATTAATAGAAGCAGCTCCTGTTATGTATAATGCTTTAAAGGATATTAGAGATATTTTTGAATCGCATGGACAAGAAATGTTTAGTAATTCGGTTAGAGAAATAGATAAAGTTTTATTGCAAGCCCGAGGTTAAAAATGATAATAACTACTAACGTCTTTGTTGCAGCGCATGGTCTAATGATCATTTGTTTTGTATTGTTTTTGTGTATTAGAAAATAAGTTTAAAACCAAATAAACAATGGAAACGAAATTTACCAAAGGTCCTTGGTCAATAAATCCTGAAATTAGATACTCTATTATATTTGCTATGGTTGCGGGCTCTACAGGATCTATAGGACTATTGCAATTTTTAATTTTATTATTTATTGTGAATGCGATTTCTATTATAAGTATTATAATAGGTATTAACACTGACAAAGAAATTTAATTTCTATATTATGAGTTATATTAAAATATCGACCGATAAAGTTTTAAATGCTTGTGATAAATATATAGCAGCTTGTGAAGAATCTGTTAAAATGTCACGTGAAATTTTAATAAAATGGCAAATGAAATGGAGCATTTTTAATTTATTTCCAGCAAATAACGAAACTATTGCGCAACAAAGAGCCGAGAAAAGAGAAAGTTGGTATTGGGTTCTAAATCATCAAAGTAAATCTTTACACATTATAGATAATGTAAAAATTCTTTGCAAATTATCTGAAAACGGTACTATAATGTTATCAAATGATGCTGTGGACATTTTAGAACATTTTCTAGATGGATCTGTGGATCTCTTTAAATGTTTTGATAAAGAATCGATAACAGTTGAAGAACTATATAATCGCGCGTACGATGAAAAGATAGCAAAACAACGTGATAGAATTAATAAGCTTGAAGAAGCTTTGTTGTCTATAGCAGAAGGTATAGACAATTTTCCTAAAACAAATATACTCCCAAGAACAACTCTTATTTATAAGCTTATTCAATGGGATTTTGAAAACGAAAAATGGAAAGATGACGAATGAGAACCTCACTTGAATTTAAATTTGAAAAAGAATTAGCAAACAATCACTTTAATGTTGAAGTTGGTTCTTTATGGGATTACGATAGATCGTTATGTAATTCATCTTATACAAATAGATTAAAGGTGGAAAGATTAGAAAAAACAAAGAATACTACACTCGTCTATTTTAAACAAAAAATGCCTTATTTGGCATATGACATATCTTATTTTGATGGAAAAACATTTAAGCCTCATGTTAAATTAGGTAATGGTGGGTGGGAGTGTTTAGAATGCGGTGATGAAATACAAAGAGCTAGAGATTGGAGAGACGAGTATTGTAATAATTGTGGAGCAGAAATAGATTGGGAAAAAGTAATTCGCGAGCAAAAAGAAGATTGAAAGCAAAAAATTTTAAAAATAAAAATAAGTGATTTTATTAGATAGTAGTCAGTTTTTCATAGGGGCATTAATGTCTCAGTCTGTAAATGGTAAAGTAGAAGAGAATATTGTTAGACATATTCTACTAAATTCAATTCGTGAGAAAAGAGTTAAATTTCATAAAGAATTTGGCGAGTTAGTTTTTTGTATAGACTCCAGACATTATTGGAGAAAAGACGTCTTTTCTCATTACAAATCACATAGAAAAGCTGGTAGAGACAAGTCAACATTTGATTGGGAAGCAGGGTTTAAAGTTATAGAAATATTAAAAGCAGAACTAAGAGAAACATTTCCTTATAAAATAATAGAAGTTCATGGTGCAGAAAGTGATGATATTATAGCAACGTTAGTAAAAAACAATTTGCAAGAAAAAAATCTTATTCTTTCTTCAGATAAAGATTTTATACAGCTGCAAAAATATCCAAACGTTTTTCAATACGATTCTGTTAGAAAAAAATGGTTAAAAGATAAAAATCCTGAATTGTTTTTACGTGAGCATATAATTCGTGGAGATGCTAGCGATGGAGTTCCAAATATGTTATCTGCAGATGATGCTCTATCTAATCCAGAAAAAAAGCAAAAATCAATATTTAAAAAGAACTTAGATGTTTGGTTAAAAGATAGCGAAGAAGATTTTTACAATTCTTTATCAAATAAAGAACAATCAAATTATTCTAGAAATAAGATGATGATTGATTTGGATAAGATACCTTCAGAAATTACAGAAAAGATACTTCAGGCGTACGCAGAGGAACCTTTGGGAAATAGGAATAAGATCCTTAATTACATGATAAAAAATAGACTGAGAGAATTAACAAAAATAATAACTGATTACTAAAATGAAATGGATTAAATCTATATTAGTCGCGGCATCAATGCAATTTTTTTTACATTTTGTAGGAATTTACTTTTTTTCTATAAACATTCCTCACGTGTTTATTGCTATAGTTATGGTATGTGGAATAATTTTTTCAAACATTGATAGATACATTTTTAAAGATGAATAAAATGAAAAGTTTATTGATATTTTTATCACTGTTTATTTTTAATATTGGAATTTGTTTTACTACAGATATTAAAAATAGCGCAGATGCAGGAGATTATGTATGCCAATTTATCGTTGGCAGAGCATATGAACAGGGTGATGGTGTAAGACAGAACTATGAGGAAGCTTTAAAGTGGTACGAGTTTTCTGCACATCAAGATTATGCTCCTGCTCAAAATAATCTTGGATCGCTATACGATAGAGGTTTGGGTACAGAAAAAAATTATCAGGAAGCTTTAAAATGGTATAGAAAAGCTGCTGATAATGATCAACCAAATGCGCAATATAATTTAGGAAGACTATATGAATATGGTCTTGGTGTAGATATAAATTGGAGAAAAGCTGCTTATTGGTATCAAAGGGCAAACGATCAGGGTATTCCACTTCTACCACATCAAATTAGAGATTAGTAAAACCATTTATCTTTTAGAGTAATATTCTAATAATTTTATTAGTCTTGACCACCCTCTCCTCTCCCTAAAAACAAATCCATCCTCAAAAAAAATTTCCATTTCTAATAAAAGTTACTATATTTTATATAAATAGATTTAATTATATAAAGTAATAACTTACAATGGCATTAGATAATATTCTAGATAGTTTTGATGCAGGGACTGATTTTGGTTGGTCATTCGCATCTGATGCAGAAGTTAATGCAAAAACTTCAGAGTTGCAAAATAAACTACAAGAAACGAAAGAATCTTCAGACGATATCAAGACTCTTCAATTAGAGATAAATAAGATAGTAGAGCATCAGCAATCTATCGATTCTATTCTTGAATCTAATACTAAGAGAATAGAGAAAAAATTAGATCAAATCCTTACTTTTACCACTGAAAAACTTCATGCTATGATAACGGAGCAGGGATCTTCGATGGCAGAGTTATCTAGTTTGATATGTTCTTCTGGAAATGATGCATTAGAAGAAAAGTATGATGCGGCGCTTAAAGAAAAAATGAGAAAAATAGAACAGTTAATACTTCCATTTTTAAAGGGTCTTACAAAGGATCCTGATAAAGAATATATCCGCTGGGCAAATAGACTACCTTTCCTAGAAGCAAAAGCAAAAGAATTAATAGCAATAACAAGAGATAAATAAATTGTAAACCGCTTTATCTAGATTCTCTATACTCATAGAGAAAAATCTACAGTGTCGTATAATTCATCAAAAAATATAATTTTAAATAAATCATGCCATTATACTACTACAATTGTCAAGATTGTGATTATCACTTTGAAAAAATATTACCAATAATAGAAAGAGATGAACCGCTTCATGTTCCATGTCCTAACTGTGAATCAAATCGCATCGTACGTGAAATAGGGGCAACTCCTAATTTTTGGAAATGTGAACTTCCAACAAAATCTTAATAAAATTCCATGCCAACATATCAATACAAATGTACTAAATGTGATTATGATGAAGAGATAAATGTGTTAATTGATGACAGAGATAAAATTACGTTAGAACCTTGTCCTAATTGTGGAGAAATTTCTGTAGAAAGAATCTTCGGTTCACCTATTATCAATCTAGGTTTTCGTGGTTCTACTATTCAAAGCAAAACCTCTGATGCTTGGAAAGATAAACTTAGAGAAATTAAGAAAAAGGCGGGACCTAAAGCAACCGGAATAGAAGTATGAAAAGAGAAATTCGTTTTATTTAGAGAATACAAACATTATAAACCAAATTACATGAGTAAAGGAAAAAAATTTCTAAGCGACTTAAAATTTGTAACAGACTATAGCAAATGGAGACCCGAATTTAACAGATACGAATCATGGGAAGAATCTTGTGAAGCAGTTGTTAATACCCATAGAGTAAAATATGCAAGCAAATTAGATATTCTAAAAGAATACATTAACGAAGCAGAACAATCTTATAAAGATAAATTAGTATTTGCATCACAGAGAAATTTGCAGTTTAGAGGAGAACAGATTTTTAAGCATAATACTAGACTTTATAATTGTGCTGCTGTGTACATGGATAAAACACAAGTATTTTCACAAGTTAGTTATCTTAGTTTATCAGGATGTGGAGTTGGGATTTCTATGCTAAGAAAATGGGTAGATAAACTTCCAACATTAACCCCAAGAAAAAAAGAAAAAATAAAAAATTTTATAATTCCAGATAGTATAGAGGGTTGGTCAGATGCTTTTGGTATTTTGGTTAGTTCTTTTTGCTCTAAAAACTCCCACTTTAAAGAGTACGAAGGTTCTATTGTAAGATTTGATTATTCTCAAATAAGACCTAAAGGAGCTATGATAGCTGGTGGGTTTAAGGCACCAGGACCGGCACCACTTAAACAAGCAATAGAAAGAATAGAATCATTATTAGAAAATGAAATTAAATATGGCGAAACTAAATTCCGTTCTATAATATGTTATGATACCTTAATGCATATTGCAGATGCTATTCTTTCTGCTGGTGTTAGACGTTCTGCCTTAAGTATTATTATAGATCCTCAGGATCTAGAGTTATTAAATGCAAAAACAGGAAACTGGAGAGATACTAATAAACAAAGAGAAAGATCTAACAATTCTGTTGGATTAATTAGAGGTTCTTTTTCTGAAGAATATTTTACATCTTTAGTAAAGAAAAATAATGGAATGTCTGATATTGGATTTATATTCTTAAATAACGAATATGAAGTTATGAATCCTTGTGCAGAAATATCATTCACACCTATTTTAGATTTAAAAAGAGAAATTACAGGAGTATCACTTTGTAATTTAAGTGAAATAAATGGAAAAGCATGTAAAACTAAAGAAAAATTCTTAAAGGCATGCAAATCTGCAGCAATTTTTGGTACTTTACAAGCAGGATATACAGATTTTTCTTATCTTGGATCTATTACAGAAGAGATCGTAAGAAAAGAAGCATTGATTGGAGTTTCTATTACGGGATGGATGAACACTCCTGACATATTTAATGAAGAGTGGTTGCAGGACGGCATTAATCTTATAGAGTTGACGAATAGACAATTAGCAGAAATTCTTGAAATTAATCCGGCTGCTCGATTAACGACAGTGAAACCTTCAGGAAATATTTCTGTTTTAATTGGTTGTTCATCAGGAATTCACCCTGAACATTCTAAGAGATATTTTAGAATAATGCAACTTAATAAAGAGTCTGACACTGCTAAATGGTTAATAGAAAATAATCCTGATATTATAGAAGAATCTGTTTGGAGTGCAAACAACACCGATTATGTGGTATATTCTCCTGTTGAAAATGAACTTGGCACGATATATAAAGATGTAATGCGTAATTTAATGCATTTAGAAAAGATTAAATTTGTTCAAGAAAATTGGGTTATGAAAGGACAAATATCAGAAAGATGTATAATGCCGAAAACTCAGAATAACGTTTCTTGCACTGTTATTATAGATGATTATGACGAAGTTGCAAAATATGTATTTGATAATCAAAATGTATTTACTGCAGTTAGTTTCCTTTCGGAGTTTGGTGACAAAGATTATCCACAAGCTCCATTTACATCAGTTCTAAATTCAGAAGAACTTTTAGAAAAATATGGAGACGCTGTCATTTTTGCATCTGGACTTATTGTTGATGGATTACATTACTTTGATCAGAATCTATGGGAAGCCTGTTTACATGTTACTTCTAAAGAAAAGAAAGTAGATGGAACACGAACCGAAGTTCTTCTTAAAAAGGATTGGATAAGGAGGGCAAAACAGTTCTCTAAAAACTATTTTAAAAATGATGTAGAAAAGATGATTTATTGTCTAAAGGACGTGCATTTGTGGTACAAATGGAATAAAATAGCAAAATCTTTCAAAGAAGTAGATTTTGAGAAAATACTCACAGCACCCACGTTTAATGACGTAAGTGATTATGGTGCAGTTAGTTGTTCGGGCGGTGCCTGTGAAATAACTAGAATTTGATTATTTTTCTTTTGACGTAAAAGTGTTATATTATAAATATAAAGCTACTAAAGATGCTAGTAGCTTTATATTATTATTTTTGCATCTTAAAAATATGGGACATTCGAGGCAGATCTCGACGTACATATAGTTTTTTTCACTAATTTCGGAAAAATGAATGTATCACATATTCGAAAAAAATGGAGTACATATCTCCTAGGCGCATTGACCCTAATAACCTTTATATGGTTTGCGAAAGTAGATTCAGAAGGTAGGGCAGAAACGCTATTGAAACAGCCTATTAAAACAATAAACCAAGAACAGCTAGGACCTGTTCAATTAAATGCATTACCGGATTCCATAAAGATTAAGGAACCAGAAAAGAAAAAGCCAGTTAATAAATCAGAATTAAATTGGTTAGCAAAAAATATTTATCATGAAGCGCGTGGACAGTCTATAAAAGGACAGTATGCAGTTGCAATAGTAACACTCAATAGAGTCAAATCTGGAAAATTTCCTGAGTCTATAGAGAAAGTTGTAACTCAACCAGGTCAATTTTCATGGTACCATCATAAAACAATTAATAAAATTACAGAGAGCGATTCTTTTGAAATAGCAAAAGAAATAGCAAGAAATGTCCTTGAAGAGAATGGTACTCTTTACAAGGAATCTAATAGTGAATTAAAAGGAGCACTTTATTTCTGTGAAAAACGTATAAAAACTCCTAAAAATAGAAAGGTTACTGCTAGAATAGGGAGTCATATTTTCTATATATGACATAATATTAACAACAAAATTAAATGTTAAAACTAGTTACGCGTGACGAATTTGTTGATGAAATAAATAAAATAATTTTTAACGATGGTTGTTCTGTTATTGAAGCAATTTGTGAGTATGCAGAATCTAATGATATAGAATATTCCAAATTGGTTCCTTTTATCAATGCAACATTTAAAAATTCAATTATTTTTGAGGCCGAACAGAGAAATATGATGAAAAAGCAAAATGGACAATTACCAATCTGAACACTCTGAAAAGGGATTGTTCGTTTATGAGATGTATTCTGCTATAAAATTGCATTTCACTTCTAATTATGACTTCTTCAAGTACCACGGAAAAACAAAGTCTTCGGTAAAAAATCGAGAAGATATGAATATGTTTATTCAATCAAAAAACTTTAAATTATCCGTGGGACTTGCAAAGAAGATTAAAACTGAGGATGCGATTATAGAATTTCTTATAGCAAATATATTAAAAAATAATAAAATATGGTTAAACGATTTATTAAGTGATGAAGCAGAAGATGAATGGATTAAATGGAAACGAACTCAAAATTCTCTTACATATAATTTTATTACAGATGTGAAGTGGATTTTAAGTAACAATTTGAAGTTTAATTCCTATCTAGATGCTACTAAAGGAGTACCTCCAATTTTAGAATTTCTTTTGCATGATAAAATCAAGATAGAAACAGTTGTTATTATTGATTGGTTAACCGGATTTCTTAAACAGAAAGTTCTTAAAGACAAAAATTTTACTATATTTTCTAATATTATAATAAATATAGAAAAGTATAAACCTTTATTTTTACATTATCATAATTTTTATGATAGAGATAAATTGAAGTTTAAAAAAATTCTTCTAGAGAAGATAAACATTCAAAAAGAGCAAACAGAAAATATTTTGCCCTTTTAAACGAAATTTATATAATGAGAATATGTGGATAAAACAACATACAAACACATAGTACATACAAAAATGACGACGACAACATTCGCAGATTTAAAAAAATCACGCAAGAGTAATTTCGACGAACTTACAAAAAAAGTCGAACAGTTAATTTCTCCTACAAGAGAATCTTTTTCAGATGATCGATTTTGGGTACCTACAATTGACAAAGCTGGCAATGGTTACAATGTAATCAGATTTCTTCCTGCAAAGGCTGGAGAAAGTTATCCATGGATTAGTTATTTTGATCATGGATTTCAAGGACCAACCGGATTATGGTACATCGAAAAATCTTTAACAACAATTGGTGGACAAGATCCATTGGGTGACTATAATTCCAAACTTTGGAATTCTGGTGTAGAAGCAAATAAGGAACAAGCTAGAAAACAGAAAAGGCGTCTTCATTATGTTTCTAACATTTACGTTGTTAGTGATTCTGCACATCCAGAAAATGAAGGGAAAATTTTCCTATTTCAATATGGCAAAAAGCTTTTCCAGAAGATTAATGAAGCTATGAATCCACAGTATGAAGATGAAACTCCAATTAACCCATTTGACTTCTGGGAAGGAGCAAATTTCAAACTAAAAATTCGTAACTATGAAGGCTATCGTAATTATGATAAATCAGAGTTTGATACTACAGGTCCTTTGTTTGATGATGACAAAAAGTTGGAAAAAATATATAATGATCTTTATAGTTTAAGTGACTTCTTGGATCCTAAAAATTTCAAGACATATGAAGAACTAGAAAAGAAACTGAATAAAGTTCTATTCTTGGAAGATAATGAACCAAGACAGAAAGCAGAAGTACCTACACCACAAGAAAGCCGTAGGTCTATTAATGACAAAATACAAGATGATGACGATGATTCTATTGATACTGACTTCTTTAAGCGATTAGCTCAGGAAGATTAATACTTATCATTCAAAGGGGTAGAATATTCTATCCCTTTTTATTATGAAAATATGGAAAAATGTTTAACAAAGAATTTGGTGAGCAAAAAGCACTTCTAAGAGAATTTAACATTCCCGAATGTATTCTTAAAAAATATAACGAGCATCATAGATTCTATCATAATCAAAATCATATCAATGATTTGTGGATTAAAGGTAGCAAAATGATTACTAAACATGACATTGGTGTACCGTATGATCTAGGATTAGCAATTATTTTTCATGATATTATATATGATCCAAAATCAAAGGATAATGAAAAGAAAAGTGCAGAATTTTTAATGTCTTTTGCTAAGAATGACAAATTTCCAACTAGCAGATATGATATTTTTATAAGAGCATATAATGCCATTCTAGATACAGAGAATCACGAACCAAAGACTGAATTGGGTAAAGTTTTATGTGAAATAGATGTTAGTTCTCTTCATGAAGACTTTGATGTTCTTCTAAAAAATGAGGAACTTATAGCAAAAGAATATCAATATTTACCTTATGAAAAATACGTAAGTGGAAGAATAAATTTTTTAATTGAGTTCTATAAAAATAACATCGATTTAGGAAAGGTGTTTAATTCTTATATTTCCTTCGTAAAAAATAAAAAGCCTAATATTGGACTTTATGCAGGTACCTTTAATCCGTTTCATAAAGGGCATCTTAATATTTTAGAGAAGGCGGAGAAAATATTCGATAAGGTTATTATTTTATACGGCAATAATACAGCTAAAGATAATTCTATTACTAAAATTGTTCCTAAGTATATAGAAAATAGAGAAATAGTTCATCATAGCGGTTTATTGGTAGATTATATCAATTCATTACCTTATGATGTTACTCTTATAAGAGGACTAAGAAATACTACAGATTTGCAAGCAGAATTAAATCTTTATAGATTTTTGAATGATATGAAACCTGATATTAAAATTATTAATATTTTTTGCGATGCAGAATGCGAACATATTTCTAGTAGTTCTTTAAAGGAAATAGAAAAATTTACGTCTATTAAAAATTACATTGTAGAATGAAATATAAAACAGATAACATAGTGAAATATATACCGAATCTGCTTCTAAGTTTTTATTGTAGTCACAAATATAGAAATATAACATTACTATTAATAAAATTAGACTGGATTTTAGTAAGATGAAATATAATGTTCATACCGTAAATTATGCAATTCATAATGCTTATTTTTGGAGTGTTTAGTATAGATTTTTATAATTTTTATATCAAATTGTATTATTATTATGCAATTATTTTTAAACATCAGATCAAAAACTTAATTGTTAGATGAACTATAACATACATACAGTGTTATGAAAGTTGGAATGGGGGACAATGTTATATGTTTGAAGGTGAGTTTAACTATCAGAAAAATACCATTTACAATAGTATAATAAAAAATGATTAATACGATTAAATTTCTACACTAGAAAATGAAACATTATAAGACGGGATTAATTTTTAGTAAAAATTTATGTTATTTTGATAAAGAACTTCTTAGAAATGAAATTTTTTCTAGTGTTCCTATTTGGATTATTTTTAATGGTGTAAGTGTTAGAAGAATGGAATTATTTTTTAATCTTTTAGCTCAATGAAACAATATAGAATTAAACAACACAATGTTTTTCTGGGAGGTTGTTATTGGGAAGTTGGTGAATTATTATTACCGTCTGATATCCAACTTACCTTTCCTTTACGAAAATATTTAAATCTAAAATTTGGTTTAATTTTAATATAATGAAATATAATGTTCGTAGTAAGATGAAATATAATATAGATGCGATTCCGATTTATTTCAATTTTCATATTTTTTGTTCAATTTATCCTCGGCATGAATTGGGTTCGATAATAAACAATCTTTCAATTCTATACTTTCTTGTAAATATAACAGATCTACTTGATAAGACCAAAATAAGATGAAAAAATATAACACAGAAAAAATAAATCGTAATATTACGAGAATATATTCTATAGTATTTCGCGACTCTAATTATTATTTTATTAAGTTTCAAAATCAATTAATTTACACCAGATACGGTATACCATGTCTATGGTTAGAAGAACTTGAACGTGATCTTTATCAATCTAGATGTTTTAATGTAGACTTTTAAAAAATGAAATATAATATTAACACAGTAAATGAAAATTTAAAAGCTAGCATTCTAGTAGATTTTTTCTATTCGGATTTCATGTCTTTCGCTCATATATTCAAAAATCCAGAATATAAATTACTATTAGAAAAATTTCCCGGGATTTTAGTAAGATGAAATACGATATTAACAATATAAATATATTTCTAGGAGAGAATTTGCATCCAATTAAAAGTTTTTATTCGAATTTTAGATTTTATATGGATAAATATAGAAATATACCAGAACATGTATTGCTATCAATAAAACTAAACCAGATTTTAGTAAGATGAAATACGATATTAACAATATAAATAATAAAATAACGGGTGATTGGTCACCTTATGATTTTGCTTTTGATATTTTAGCATTTGAAATTAAAGTTTATTTACAAAATTGGATCATATGACGAATAACTATAACACGAAAAACATAAATTATGAAATTCATAGTAATATCTGTAATAAAAGGTTTGGAATGCCTTTAATTGGCGATTTTGTATATGAAATATATTTAGCAATAAGTAGTTCGGTATATTTACCATATATAGTTAGATGATACATACATTTATACCTTATGCGCACCGATCAGAGAATAAAAATCTTGGCGCAGTTTATAATCGATATATGAATATGATTAACGATGACGATTGGGCATGTTTTTTAGATGCAGATGCAATGTTTACGACATCTGATTATCATGAGCAATTAGAAACTATTACAACTGCTATAGATTCAAAGAATTTAAATGTTGGTCTATTAACTGCAGTTACGAATAGAATAGGTAATGTTGAACAAATCGTATTTTCTAAAGATTCCGACGATGCTTATAATCATGATTTTTCTTTTCATAGAAAAATAGGAAAAAATTTACAGGAAAAAAATAGGTATCTTTTAAAAGAATGCAAAGATCCTATTAGCGGAGTTGTTTTATTATTACCTAAAAGAGTATGGAAACAAACAGAAGGATTTATAAATGGATTTTTAAGTGTAGATAATCATATCGACTACGCTATAAGAAGAGCTGGTTTTCGTACTTGTATTATGGAAGGATTATATGTCTATCATTGGTATAGAAATGATTGGAAAGAAACCAATGGATTAGCTCCTACCGGATATAAATAAAAAATTTCTTATTCTCAAAAAAGTTTCTATATTATAAACATCAAATGAAATAATTTTTACAACAAACAACAAACAACAATAACAAAAACAAAACAAAAAACATTATGAAAAAGATCACAATTATTAGCGCTTTCCTTTCTATCATTCTTGCTAGCGCACCATCTTTTGCTGCAGATACGACTGCACCAGTTACAGCAAAAACAGAAGTAGTAACAGCTAAGAAAGCAATGAAAGCTCCTAAAGTTACAAAAAAGAAAGTAGTAGCAGCTAAGAAATCAGTGAAGGTTGCAACTCCAACAGTTAAGTAATCAATAACAAAAACAAAAAACATTATGAAAAAAATTACATTTTTAATAGCATTGTTTGGGATGTTACTTATGTCTACAGTAACATCTTATGCATCTGATTTGGTAACCTCTGGAAGTGTTGGTGTTTATAGTAGATATTTTGATCATGGTTATGATCAAAGTAATGGGAAAGCATTTTCTACTCTTTCTGGTACTGTAGCTTACGACGCACTATCTGTAAGTGTTCTTGCAAAACAGTCTATTTCAGGACAAAGTGGTTATAATGGAATTGAAGGATCTGTTGATTATGCATTAAGCAAAAATGCTTCTTTCGGTGTAAGATCGTATTCTATTGCTGATGTAAGAAATGATCAGGATTTGGATGCTCATATCTCACTTACTGATGGTGCATTTACTATTAATGCAGAAAGAAGAATAGCTGGAATTAACACGTCTGGAACTTATGGAGAACTTGTTATTACAACTCATCCAATTAAGAATATAGATGTTCAGATTGTTTCTGGTGTAGGTAATAAAATTTATACCGCTAGTAATGATTTGAAATTCCAACTTGTCAACGAAGCAATAGTTATTAAAACTAATGTTGCTAATGACGTTTCTGTTTTTGGTACCGCGGTTTACAATTCTGCATTGCATCAGACATTCAAAACAAATGATATTCTTTATGGAGTAGGTCTTTCGGTTAATCTCTAAAAAGAACTTTAGTATATCAAAGAAATGGCTCCTAATAGGAGCCATTTCTGTTTTTATTGCAATTATATAATTTTATAAATAGAAATAATATTATATAACAATAAAAAGGAGGATTATATGCCTACAGATACAGATTTGCTAAGTGGAATATATTCAGCAATAATTAATTCTTTGTCTATACCATATATAGTTTCTACAAATATTCTCATCTATTTAATTATCAAATTTATAGATTATTTAAATAAAGAGAAATATGTTCCCGGAATAACAAAAAAGATTATAACTGCTATAGTCGGTCTTAGTATGGGAATTTTATTTCATTTTATAGGAACCACAACGACAGAAGTTCTTATAACATCTTTCTTAGTTGTTCCCTTTTCTTATAAATATATAATCAAATATATTTTAAAAACATTTGGTGTTTATTATAGAGATTTACCAGGAAAAACTGAAGAAGAAGACAAAAAGGCAGCAGATGATGCAATGAATAGTGATTCAAATATAAATTTATAAATAATTCACGCTTTAATATTTAACTTTGTAAATCAATACTATAGACAGTAGCATCATTTTAAACTATTGGTGCTACTGTCTGTTTATTAAGAAAATTACATAATTAATAACAATCCTCATATTTAAAATAAATGGATTTTTTAACAAAAGAAAAACTTGAAAAGATAATTATAGGTAATAGTCATATAGATAATTGGTTTTTAGCACTCATTACTATATTACCAAAATATGAAATAAACACTATTATTAGAGTAGGAGCATTTTTAGCTCAAACTGCACATGAAAGTGGTAATTATATGATTATAAAGGAAAATTTAAATTATAGAGCTGCTGCACTTATGACAGTTTTTAGAAAATATTTTCCTACAATAGAAATGGCTACAGCTTATGAACATAAGCCTGAAAAAATTGCTAATAGAGTATATGCTAATAGAATAGGAAATGGACCTGAAACTTCTGGTGATGGATTTAAGTTCTGTGGAAGAGGTTTAATTCAATTGACTGGTAAAAGTAACTATACTGCTTTTGCTAAATGTATAGGAAAGTCGGTAGATGAAACAATACTTTATATGGAAACTCCTACGGGTGCATTGGAGAGTGCATGTTGGTATTGGAAAGAAAATAATCTAAATATCTACGCAGATTCTAAGGATATCAAAACAATGTCTATACGAATAAATGGAGGTACTATAGGTCTAGATGATCGTATAGCACGTTACAATAAAGCAATACAAATATTGGAGGCTTAATTATGTGGATATTACATTTAATACCAGATTCTTTTTTGAATATAATAGTAAATTTTGTTATTCTTCTTGGAATAGTGATGGTAATTATATCATTCTTTTTTGAAAATCAACTTCTAAAAATATTACCACCGAATATTGCTATTAACCCTATACAGCAAAAGTTATTTCAAGCATTGAGTGTTGCTGTTCTATTGACTGGAGTGTATTGGAAAGGTGGATATGGAACAGAAATGAAATGGAGAGCGCGTGTTGCAGAAGTCGAGGCTAAATTGAAAATTGCAGAAGCGCAAAGTGCAAAAGTGACGGAGAAAATCGTTACAGTTACAAAAGAAAAGATTGTATATATTAACAAACATACGGCATCTGTTTCAACCGAAATATCTACAAATGAGGATGAAATAAATAAAGGAAGTGTTTTAACACCTTTAGCAGTTAAAATTTATAATGAAGCTGTAAGTGGACCAAACGAGGAACATAAATGAAAAAAATATATATACTACTGTTATTATTGGTTGGTTGTCAATCTGTGCCTACAAAAAGAAATTTTCCAGAACCACCATCTGATTTGATTGTTTCATCTAAATTAATTTTGTTAGATAGTAACACCACAAAAATTTCAGATCTTTTACAGAATGCAAACCAAAACTATGGATCTTATTATATCCTTAAAGCTAAAAATGATGCATGGATAGAATGGTATAAACAACAAAAGAATATTTGGAATTCAGTCAAGTAATTGAAATGCTAAAATTCCAACGGAAGATAATACTAGGAATAGTATTGTAATAATTCTATTCATTAATATATCTGTTTTAGATAAAACATGGATTTTTAATTCACGCACCCCTTCATCAACTTCATTTAATCTTTTTACTGTTTTCGTTATAAGATTTTCTACATTTTCCATAATATAACGTATTTTATGGTAAAAATAATCTAGATATGTGTAGTCCTGTTAAAAATATACAAGCACAAAGAACTGCAGATATAATTTTCATTTGAAACTCCAGAACATCAAATCTTTTTTCAAATCCCCTTTTAAACTTGTCTATGTTTTTTTCTACAATATCCAATTTTTCTTCCAATTCAGAATATGGAGATTTAATCACTTTTTCAGGTGTTGACATTGTTATTTTTTAATTATAGTTGATAAAAGACCTACTAATTCTAAGACCACTCCGCCTAATAAACCCCATATCCAAAATGTAAGAGTATCCCACTTCTTGTCAAAATTAACTTTTGTAGATTCAATATCATCATCTATATCATCTATTCTAGTATCAACTCTTTTTATTTCTTTGATATCGGAAAGTCTTCTTTCTACACAAAGATCATGTGTTGTAAAATTAGTTAATTTATTTTCTATTTTTTCAATGTCCTTTTTTACTGACTCATATACTTTTGATATTTGTTCTAGAACCCATGCTTTAGATATCTCTTCGGGCATTGTGTTTTGTTTTTATGTTATCGTTGTGCATAATATTTATTTATGAAAATATCGTTTCTAGTGTTGAATTACGGTTGGTAAAAAATCACCTAATCCTCCAGATAAAGCTATTATTCTATACATGTCGTTGTTATTATTAACAGCACCAATATTCCCAGACTGTTTTTCATGTACATTTGTATTAGATGGAGCATTTATCACGACATTACCAGCAACATCGTCGGTAGATACAGGTACTGTTGCTTTTCTCGCAAATTCTAAAGATTTAGTTTCTGCACTAATAAATGCGCCTTGTTTTACTGGTTTTGGAACTGCAACCAGTGGCTTAACAGATGGATTAAGTTCAACCGAATTTTGTAAAGTTGATTTAGGTTTACTTAATGCAGTTGAACCTTCGTTGGTATTTAAAAGAGCTAATGCATTAGATTGTCTTTGCCCTCTAACTTTACCGGAAGATCTTTCGTAATAAATATCAACCGCTGCAGCCGCACCATCTGCAGTTTTTGCTTCTTTTATTTGATCACCCGCTTTCTTTTCTGTGTTATTTAATTCCCAATCTACAAATGCTAATTGTTCTTTAAAGCTCGATTGTTTAATATCTTTACCCATCACTTTAGCAAACATTTTTTGTCTATCAGGGTGCCATTGAGCTATGCCATATGCTTGTCCATCATCACCGACAGAATTGGTTTTCATATCTTTACCACTTTCTGACTGTAAATTTCCAATAATACCCGCCGCTTGCTCCTTTGTCCAACCTTTGGATTGTAAAAATGACATCCCTTCTTTAGAACTACCTGATTCACCCAAACCTTTTTCTGCGGAGCCACCACCCATACCAACCGAAGTACCTCCAGCTTTGCTCATAGATTGTGATGGAGTTAATCCCATCTTTTTCATTATATTACCAAAGAATTCTCCAACACCACCTGTAATTTTATTTCCGGTTGTTGCTATAACGTCAGTCTGCCCTTCATAATCGGCTTCTCTCCAAAGTTGAGCATTATCTTTGTCAAAGTTAAATGGATTTAATCTTTTCATAACCCATCTAATAATCTTATCACCTATTTTTGCTATAGATACTATACCAACTGCCATATTTTTAGGTACAGAAAAAATTCCTTCTACCAAACTACTAATATTCTTTTGAAGAATTTCGCTTATATTTATTTTCTTCGATATCGTTTCCGATTTAGTTTTTTTAGGCGAAGTTTTTTCTGATGCCAAAGCTTCATTACCAAATATAGAATTCATTATTGATCCTATTGGATCAGATACGATTGATTTTCCTATAGGTCTAGCTAATTTGTTACCAAGTAAGGTTCCACCCATAGAACCTAGTATTTTAAATAAGGTACTATATTTTTTAAGAGGTCCTATCGCAGTTGCTCCTAATAATCTTTCGCCGCCGATACCACCTACTATCCCGCCGCCTACTGAGCCAATTTCACTAGAGATAGCTTCTTTTACTTTTTCACCTGCTGCAATGTTTGAAGTCGCGTTCCCAATACCAAATGCAGTTTCAACTGCAACTGGGTGTTTATGAACAGAATCATAAACACCTTTAGCTGATTTTAAAAACGACTTTTTGCTACCAGGTTCTTGTGGTTCTTTTGTTAAATCATCCCACCAATTTGCCTTAACGGAGGTTCCTACTTTAGGTTCTCTCGGTTTTCCCCACCAAGATCCTATTCCAGAATTTTCTTTCCCAAATACACCAGCTCCTGCTAAATCTCTAGTTGCGGATATTCCAGATAATCCCCAACTTAAAGGTGATAATCCAACGGCACCAGCCAATCCAGAACTAGCTTCTAATGCAGCACCAGTATAATCTCCTTCTTTTGCTTTTTGATATGCATAATATGCACCTAAACCTGCACCTAGTAACGGTATAGATTTTCCTAAAGTTTTAAATCCAAGTTTTCCTGCACCTTTAACCGCAATTTTTGTACCAAGTTCTGGTACAACTTCTTCTCCTGCCTTTGTTAAAAGTTTTGTTCCTATATTAGGAATTGCTTTCTCTGCAACCTTTTCAGTAACAACTTCTGCAACACTTGTTGATGGAAATACTTTACCTAAAACATTTGATCCTGTAGTTAGCGCTTTTGTTGCACCCTTTGCTAATACTTCTCCACCTACTGTTTCTACGCCAGTTGACAATACTTTACCTAAAACATTTGATCCTGTAGTTAGCGCTTTTGTTGCACCCTTTGCTAATACTTCTCCACCTACTGTTTCTACGCCAGTTGACAATACTTTAGGGACAAAACCGCCCAATGCTTTTGTTGCAAGTTTTCCTGCTCCTATAGTTGCTGCTATTGTACCTAAAACCTCTGTTGCGGTTATGATTTTATTTAATAACCCATTCGTCTCTCTCCTTTCTACTTTTTCAGAAGATCCTTTACAACAGCAACAACCATCACCATTAGGCGGCGGCCATTTTTTAGTATAACCTCCACCTAATGGGTTTTTAGGTCCTGCGGGACCTAGTGGCCCGAAAGTCTCACCGCCTGACCCATTTGGACTTTCAGGAGCTTTATAAGGCGTTCCACTCGAGTCCGCATCTCCAAACTTTCTCTGAAGTAGTTTCCAAATTTGATATGTATTATTAGCAGAATTTGCGGCATCTTTATAACTCTGTTTTCTAGCAAAAGTATCTGCTGTTGTTTCTGCTTTTTCTTTTGCTTTACTTTCTGCAACTTTTTTACCCCATGGAGTTTTTGCAAACAGATTATCAAGGGTTCCAGATATTCTTCTTTCTAAAAATTTAGTACCCTGTCCAGCAATAAATGACAATACCATTTTTTCTGGACCAATTCCACCATTTTTAGAAATCGTATTGGAAGTATGGGTTTGACGAGTTAAGGTTTCAACAGCTCTAGCAGTACGAACAGATGCCTTTGCTGCTATAAGATTAATAGCAACTAATTTATCTATGACTACTAACAAATCCCTATCCCCTCTTTTTGATAGCTGAATGTCAGGCATCTTAAGAGGTTTATCGTTTATTGGTTTTTCTGATTTTGGTGTTGCCATCTTTTTAATTTAAGTTTTTTCTTGTTCTCTAATCCAATTCTTTAATTGCTCTACATAAATATCACGTTCCCATGGTATCCAACTTTCAACTTCTGTAACACTCCAATTATAATGTTTCATCAATTGAAAATTTAATGTGTAATAATTAGACAATGAATTATGACCAAGAATTAAGTAAAAAAATCTGTTAGCCCTTCTAAAACTATAGTTTCTTCTACTTTACACTTTCCGCATTTCCATTTAACTTCATAAGATACTTTTGGTAGTGTTTCAAAGAAATATTCTATCTTTTCTAATTGCGTATGAGTTAAATTATCAACAAATGCAGTTATCTCTTCTTTCTTATAATCCAAACTTGGATATGTTTTATCTGCATCATAAATATAATCTATACAATCTGCAATTATAGAAAAAGATGTGTTGCTGTTGTAATTACCTAGTTCATTTAATATGGAAAGAGTAGGATATTTCATCACTACACCTATTTCATCTGTTAATTGAATCTTTTTATCATGACCTTCTGTTTTCACGATATCAACTAGCGATAAATCTACTAAAATTTCCTGAGTATGATCACATGGGTTTCCATCAGAATTTATCCCATCAATATGTTTTACGAAAATTGTTATTTTATCACTTATTGACTTTTCTCTAAGACGCAAAAAACAGTATTCTAAATCAAATATAGATATTGCTTCTACGTCAATTCCAAACACACAAACTCTAATAATTTCTTTAATAGAGTTTATAATATCATCAGGGTTGCCGCCTTCCAAAGCAATAAGAAGAATTTTTTCTTCTTTCACTAAAAAGGGTCTGTAAGAAAACTTCTTACCCGTTGACGGTAATATTAATGTAAATTGAGGACTTGCGATTGATGGTAATGCCATAATGTTATATTTTTATGTTTATGATATAATTATTGTACTTGAATTCTAGTTCCTATATTCCCACCTACTCCTGATGTAGCCTTTAATACTGTAGGGGTAGCCAATCCTTCTACAAAATTCCATTGAGCATAAGATAGAGTAACGTTAAAATATACTGGAGTTGTATGAGATGCCCAATCCAAATCTATTGCTCCTACGTTTGTTGGCCAGCATTTTGAAAGTCTTATCGTTGAAGTTAATTGTCGTGCTTCGTTATAAATATAAATTTCTGCATCTACAGTATAATCGGCATAATAACCCACTAAAAAGGTTGATCCATCTTGACTTGGAATACCGTAATTAATTACTCCATTTTGCCATGCAGCAAAAAGTTTTCTTTCCCAAAGATTACCAGAAGATACGACTTCTATTGTCATATCATTCGTTGAATTCTCTGAAGCATGCTTTATCTGAGGTCCATTATAGGAAACAGAATTAGATTGAATTGCTAATTCGGGTAACTGAGACTTCATTGTATGAACACTAAGATCATCCATTAGTGTTGCTTGATAATTCTTTTGTAGACATTTAGGCATTGTCAAAAATTTAAATTCAAACAATGACGAATCTGTCAATCCTATCCCAGCAAAGGATCCTCTAAAATTGGAAACAGAAAAATTTAATGGCATATTTATTTAATTTACTTAATTTTTGCTCTTGAATCTCTCCATACCTTTTGCTGGCTAGCCTTCTTAAACTGTGCTACTGGTAAAAATAATGCAATGTCCCATTCAGATGAATAAACATTTATAAAACGACTTTTAACATGTTCGTATAAATATCTATGAATAGTTGGAGCAACTTCTTTATGTGCAGAAATTCCCTTTGTTATTTTGTAGGAAATTGCTAATTTGGTCTTTTCATCATAACGATCATCTGTCGCTAATGTATATAAAGAATCCATTAATTTTGCTCTAAGAATGTAAGGTAAATAATGGAAATTTAAACCGAGAAAACCATCACTATATTGTTCTATAGGAATAATTGCTGGGAACATGTCATAATAAGGCAATGTTTTAGCATATTTAGGATCATACATGAAGAAATAAAATTCCCCAGGTAATAATTTAGTGACTAATCTAGTTTTCTCTGAAAGAAGACTAGCAGATGTTACTTGATGCTGTTCTTTAGCAATTCCTCTAAACCAGTCCCTAGCATCTTGTGTTCTAGCCGGAATATTTCCAGATCTTATACCACGAAGAAGTAGATTATCAAAAACTCTTTCCTGAGTAGTGTAATTCTTTTTACCTGCAAGTTTATTTAATTCTAAAGTAGTGTTTTTTGTTGCAACTGATCCCGTCTTTCCAGAAGGAAGTATACGAGCCCATTTGTTAATTCGGTGACCTTTCGAATCACCTAAATATCTATAGAAATAACCATCTTTCGATTTAAGCTCTACACCTTCAAACACAGACATTATTTTATTTCCCTTTTATATTTTCTTAATATTATCTTCTGTTAAAATGAGGAATTTCCATCCTCTTGATTCACAATACTTTGTAGCTGCTCTAAACTTGCACTCATTAATAACATATGTTTTTGCCTCAGAAACGTATCGTGTTGTAGGATGTCCTAGTCGTTTTCTCATTTTCGGTGGCCTCGTTTGAGCTTTGGGCTTTACTTCGACTAAATAAACCTGTTCAATTCCTTCATTTTTTACATGAACCTTAAAATCAGGGAAATATCTATGTGGTTTCCCATCTACTGGACTAAAATAAGGTATCACAACTTCTTCGCTAGACCATTTAGTAACTCCGGAATGTTCATCCAACCAGATCATGGTTTGAGTTTCCCAATTGCTTCTAGAGATGATTAAATCGATATTACCAGCATATTTATCTTTATTTTTTGGTATAAATTTGCGGGGTTTTGGAAATCTTGCCATTATATTGAAAATTGTTATAAATATACATATATCTATTTATAAGAAAAACGATAACAAATATGGGCATAATAAATACCGTAGTAGGTGTAGCAAAAAATATAGGAACAGAAGCTGCTGTTAGTGCAGGTGCTAGTGTTTTATTAACCGGCTCTATATATAATGCATTATCTGGAGTAGGTAAATCTTCTCCAATTGGTGGTTCTTTACAATTTCCGGCTGATTTAACAAATAGAACAGATATTTCTCAGTATACATATTTTGCTCCACACGAAGACGTTTCGTTTTATAATACAATCTCTCCTAGATCTACTCCTTTAGGGCAAATATATTTACCGTTACCAAGGGAGCTTAGTTCTTCTTATCGATCAAATTGGGAAACTATAGATGCAGGGGGTGTTGGTGCATTTGCTGCACTTGGTCACGGTGATGTTGGTGCAATTATAGAAAGTCAGATATCTAAATTAGGAGGAGATTCTGCAACTGGAAAATTTTTAGATCTTGGCTCAAAGAGAGCACTTAATCCTTATAAGTATGTGCAATGGAAAGGACCCGATTTTAGAACATTTAATTTTACATTTGATTTAGTATCATCTTCAGCAGAAGAAGCAGAAACTCTAAATAAAATTATTTGGTGGTTCAAAAAATATGTACATACACCATCCAAAGCATTAGATGGTGTAATGGTGCAACCGCCTTTATGGAATATTAAATTTGTAGATGGAAAAGATCAAGTTGCAACAATACAAAATACAAATGGAATAACAGATCCACAAATACCAGGATTAAACGTGTCAAATGTAGGTAATGTAGGAAATAAATATTTATTTCAACTTAAAGATTGTGCAATAACTTCGTTTGATGTAGATTATACTTCTAAGGGAAGTTCTTTTCATGGTCCAGATGCAAGTGGTAATGGAAACCATGCGCCAACAAATGTAAAGTTAACAATATCGTTCACAGAAACTGCAATACTTACCCAAGAAGATTTTGAAGCGACGTATCCAAATCGCGCAACTAATTAAAAAATAATTAAAGTGTCAGGAACAAACTATTTTTCATATTTCCCTAATGTAGAATATACCGATAATTCTGGGTCTACAAAAATTGTTACCGATATTTTCAAAAGAGTTAAAATGAGAACTCTTTCTACTATAATAAAGACTGCAATATTCTACAAATATACAATTCAAGATGGAGAACGTGTAGAAGATATCGCAAATCGTTATTACGGCGATACACAATATTATTGGTTAATTCTTTATGCAAATGATATTATTAATATTTACACTCAGTGGCCAAGAAGTAATTCAGAATTTAATAATTACATTATATCTAAATATGAAAGTATAGAAGGTGCATCAGACACTACAAATGAATTGCTAGTTCATCACTATGAGGATGTAGTTGGAAATTGGATAAATAAATCTGACTGGGATGGTACTCCTTCGTTAAAAAAAACTATATATGATTGGGAATATTCTTTGAATGAAAATAAAAGAGAGATCAATATTGTTAAACGAGAATATCTTCCTCAGATAATAAAAGAAATGAATAATCTATTCTCTAAATAATGCAAACACAAGAAAGTTATAAACCAAGTGCCGTTATTATAGAAAGCATGGACCTCACTAATTTTGATGGTTCAAAGACTATAGATATACGTGATTTTGTAGCAGAGATTAATATCTATGAAGATATTTTTCAATGTCAGATTATGGGTGATCTATCTATTCAAGATAGTAAAGAATTGATAGAATTTTTTCCTATAGTTGGTGAAGAGACTATAGAGATAAGGTTTAGAGTTCCTACTAGAGATTTACAGAACTCCATTAATTTGAAAAAAATGAGAGTTTATAAAATTGGTGATAGAACAGCAAGTGGAAAAAACGTCGGAAAAATACAAACATACACTTTATACTTTTTTTCTTCAGAAATTCTTACAAATTTAAACACTAGGGTATCTAGATCATTTAATACAATGACTGCTAGTAATATAGCAAAAATAGTATTTGATGATTACCTTAAAAGTGATAAAAAATTTGAAATAGAAAACACTGTAGGTACTTTAAAGACTGTGATTCCTAATTGGAATCCATTTAAAGTAATAAATTGGTTAGCAAATACGAAGGCAATAAACGCAGAGAAACAATGTGATTTTTTATTTTTTGAATCAACAAATAAAAGTGAAGGACCCCAATACAATTTGAAGTCAATCTCTACTATGATGAAACAACCTTCATCATTTACGATGGAATTTACTATTCAGAATGTTAATAGTAATGGTACAAAAGATACTAGCACTTCTACTAGAAATGTAGAAGAATTTTCATTTGATAATCATGGTAGTGTGTTAAACAATACTTTAAATGGTCAATATAATCAATGTTGGATTTGCCATGATCCATTAAGAAAGAAGTTTGTAATATCTAAACATTCTCACAGTGAAGATTACTTGGATGCTTCTACTTCTGGAAATTCGTTTTATAGTGATAAGGTTAAAAATGATTCTAAACCAATGCAATTTGTAAGAATGCCTGGAGGTATTGATTGTTTTCCTACTAACATTTCATTATCAAAATCACCAGATAACGATACAACTAAAAGTGTAGAACAGAAACCTAATAGAGGTGATTTAAAATATATATCTAAACGGGAAAAACCTGACGAGCTTATATCAAATTCATTGATTGTAGATCAAAGCGCTAGTAGAATATTTAAAATACAACAAATGAATAACTTTAAGTTGTGTATAGATTCTATACCTGGAACAGACGAAATACAATTAGGTAAAATAATAGAATTCAATAAACCACATATTACATTTGATAGCACCCAAATAAGTAATAAAACGGGTAGATTTAATGATAGGTTTGTTTCAGGAAATTATCTGGTATCTAGAATAAGACACCGTATTTATATATTACCAGAAGCAAAAGAAAGATCTTATACGGTGTCAATAGAATTACTTAGAGATAGATTTAATGAACAAATATCTCATAAAGAAATAACAGGAGACGCATAGAATGTCAAATACTTTTATGGGAAAGGATGGTTTCTATTGGTGGCAGGGTGTCGTTGAAGATAGAAATGATCCTTTAATGACTGGTAGATGTCGTGTTCGTATATTAGGAATACATACAGATGATAAATCAGCATCGGGAATAGCAACTTCAGATTTACCTTGGGCTATGATACTTCTTCCTGTTAATCAAGAAGAAAGAATTGTTCCTCCAAAAGAGGGGTCTTGGGTAATGGGTTTTTTTAGAGATGGAGATCATTGTCAAGATCCTGTAATTTTTGGGGTATTACCTGGAATACCAGAAGAAGAAAGTCCAAATCTTAGCAAATCACCAGAAGAACAGAAAGGTTTCTTTGATCCAGCAGGACATGGTGGTGCAAATGATGCTCTTATGCATAGACCTATTAATTTAGAAAAAGGGTTTACACATTCTGGAAAGCTTCTTAATAATGAAGTTAAACGGAATAGTGAAGAAGAAATGCAGGCTATGTTAAATAATACCTATCCTATGAAATCTAGATTAGGAGAACCGGACACGCATAGATTGGCAAGAAACGAAGATTTAGACAAAACTATTCTTAAATGGAAATGCGAAAATAGACTTATTAATATAGTGTCTAATAATTCTCGTGGAGAAGATTCAGGACAAGTACAAAGAACATTTTGGTCAGAACCCGACCCTATTTTAATATATAATGCAAAATATCCATACAATAAAGTTATGGAATCTGAATCAGGACATATAATTGAAATAGATGATACTTTGGGTCACGAAAGAATTCATACATTTCACCGTTCAGGAACATTTGATGAAATGCAGCCAAACGGTGATCGTGTTATGAAAACCTTTGGCAATTCTTATAGGATAACTTATTTGGATGATCACTATGTTTGTTTTGGTACTAAGCATGAAACTTTTGGTGGAGATAAAGTAGATCAATATCAAAGAGCTAAAGGTGAAATCATAGGAGGTAATAAAACGTCTCAATTACATGGGGATGACACTAGAACGGTTGGATTTTCTTCATCTTCTTATATCGGAAAAGGACATTACACAACTGTAGAAAGTGGAGATGGAAATCATTTAACGGAAGCAGGTAATTATAGAATAACGGTTAACAATGCAGAAAGTGGAGAATTGCACTTAAAGTCAGACTATGATTTAAATCTTACGTCTATGAATAAGGTAGAAATTTTAGCCCTTAAAGAAATAAACACGCAAGCATTGGATGCTCAAAGACATACTACAAATAAAGATTTTCAATTATTGGCAGGTCAGTCTATGCAAATTGATGCTGGTGCTATCGTACAAATACAATCTCACAATTATTGCACATTTAAAGCTAAAACACAAATAGACATTGCAGCTCCTAAGACTAATATAGATGCTACACTCGAGTGTAATATATCCGGTGAATCAACTAAAATTGGTGGAACTTCATCTGTAAAAATAGATGGACCTATGGTTTATATAAATTGTAATAGTGCTATCGCACCAAAAGATCCGGCAATAGCAAATATTCCAAGTACACCAGTAGTACCTGCTACAGGAGCACAACATGCTGCAAAAGGAAATGCTAATATAACAACTCCTTCAAAATTAGGAACTAAGTAATATGGCAAGCACAACTACAGTAACGGGCGGAAATTCCACACAAAATAAAATTAATGCAGATGGTTCTGTAACAACAACAGTTTATGATTCAAATGGTAAAGTTTTATCAAGTTCTATTTCTCCTAATCAATCTAACATTACTTCTACTACAAAATCAACTATAGAATATGGTTTAGATTATGCAAAAGATACCACTGGAAAGTGGAATGTTTTTGATAATAGCATAATGGTTATATGTCATGTTAATGGCATGAACCCAATGGATATTGTTAATGAATGGAAATATTTACATTCTGGCGCAAATAGAACTTGGGCTCAAAATGCTGGTGAACAACATGGAGTTTGGACAGAAACAAATAAAAATGGAATATTATTAGTACCAATAACGGATATTCCTGATGAACTTAAAAAAATATCAATTGGGATTGTTCAACCAGATTTAGAAAAGACTGGAAAAATTGTTAGTGAAGATGTAAAACTTGTTAACATTGAAGGTAAAAAAGGTGTTGTTAAAACTACAATACACGAAGATGCAAATGGTAATCAAATTACAGTTGTTGTTAATACTGCAGCAGGAACAAAATCAAAATCTCCAGTAAAAAAACCAGACGGTCTTGCTAATTTAATAAATATTATCAATTCAATTGGAACTATATCTAGTGTTGTTGCTGGGATAAAAAGTTTTACATCAACTAATAGTGGAAGTAGTGCTTCTTCATCTTCACTGACTTTAATTACAGATTCATCGGGTCAGTCTTACCTTGTTGATAGTGATTCTATTCCACCAGATTCTTTAAAAAAAATAAATTCTGCAGTAAGTCAATGCAATGATGTTTGTTGTGGCGATTCATATTTTTCATATTCACAACCTCAATACGATCTGGGTTGTAGTCTTACAAATTTTACTAGCAATACTTCACAAGGAAATTCGCTAATTGGATCGTTAAGTATGTTTAACAAAGCAGATGGTCCTGCTGAAGTTTTATCTTCTATAGATTGGGCAATTAGTGCACTAGATTATTCAACATTAGAACCTCATGCAGGAGAAGGTGATAATGGACGTGCTTCTTTTGCAAATTGTATACCAAAAATGCCATCTTTTGCTTCTCTTTTAAGTAAATTAGGTAAAATAGACATACCCAAACTACCAACGCTACCTGCTTTGCCTGGTATACCAGATATTGGTAATATATTAGGAGATTTGCTACCTACAATGCCAACTATACCTACGCTTCCAGAAATTGCTAAAATGTTAGGATTGGATAATTTAAAATGTCCACCTGATGCATCTGATGTTAGTCGTGATAATGTGTCTATTCTTAAAGCAGCTAATGAATATTCTAAAGCAAAATATTTATTTGATAAAACTTCTTCAGGTAATATAGCAATGAATGTTGTTGGTGTATTGATGGCACAACAATGTACAAATGATTCGGGTGGTGGCAGAATAGACCCAATAACAGGAAAACCAATATTCGATCAAACGCCTGAAGCAATTAAATCTAGATGCGTTAATAATATGGAAACTCTTAATAATCTTAAAAGTGATATAAATAAAGTTCAGATAATAACCAATATAGTAGCAAATGCTAGTGATAATCCTGCTCAGGCACTTGTTAATTATGATTTGCTACAAAAAAATCAATATAATTATATGACAGGAACGCCGTATACTCCATCTTCATTACAACTTATAGCAAATGCTATAACACGCGCAAGTGACTCTACCTGTATTTTTGGATCATTTGCCGATGATCCATTGCAAGCATTAATAAAATATGACAATTTACAAGCAAAACAAACACAACAAGCAGCACAAGATTTGTTAGATCAACGAAATTATTAATTTTTAAAACATGATATTAGAAATTCTAAAATTGGGTATAGGTAAAAAGAAAATAGATTCATTAATTTCTTTGTTAGAACACATAGAATATGATTCAGATACAAAAACTTTAACTATTGATAGTGATATTACTGTAAAAATTAAAGGTGATTATAAATTAGATGTTGATAAACATATTAGAATTAACAGTAATTATTTGGAAAATGATAAAGAATTGAACATTCCATATTCCGTTTTTATTAATAGTGATGAAGCAGAATTTAAGAACATTCAACAACAAACAAATGATATATTATTTGATAGTGGGGATTGTAATTGTGGAAATAATTAAAATAGTTATACAATGGCTGCAGGATGGGAAGGATCAATAACTAATTGGGGATATGCTACAGGAACAAATCTGGTGGTTCATAATGGATGTGGTTTAAATGTATCAGATGCACATCCGCAATATCCCACAGAAGCATTCAATTGGCAAAGCGATACTTTTGCTGCTTGGTCAGAATTATGTCCAGGACCTCATACAAAAAGATATGCAACATCCTATACAATATCAAGCACTCCAAGTGGTATACCTTTAGCTTTTACTTTTAGTGGGGTCGGTACTTCTTCCGTAAAATTGATATCTAGTGCTGGAGAAATATTTCCATGTAGTCTATGGCCTTCTGGTCATCCCGATTCTCATTTATACTTAATTAATTTTGTCGCAGGATTTGAAGGAGGGTCTCCTGTTATTCCATCTCCTTCTTCATATAAAGCAAAACCAGAGTTTATGGATTTTAATTGTGAGATAACAGCAACATTCCCAACAAACAGCTGTCCATCTACATTAATTTCTCAGGAATTTATAATAAGTATTAGAACAAATTGGTCAGCTAGAGCTTCAGATTTAATAATCGGCTTTGACCAAAACAAATATGTATCTATTGGAGAAAAGGATGGTTTGGGCCCCACTTATTTTCATCCTACTACAGGTGAAATAATGACAGGAGAAGAATGGAAAAATTATATATGCTCAACATCTGGTGGAATTTCTCGTTTTCTTTCCGGAACTCCACATAATATGTTTTAACAATTTAAATTTATTAAATGCCACCTGTACATAGACAAAATGATATTTGCTCCGGACATGGTTGCTTCCCTCCAAGGAAAACAACAACCTGGTCATCGATAACATATGCAAACAATCTACAGATTCATAGACAGGGAGATTTGTATGGGATTCATTGTTGCGGTACTCCATGCCATCCTGGATCGGGACAAACAGGCAGTTCTACTGTATACGTAGAAAATAAAGCAGCAAGACGCATTGGAGATCCTGTTTCTTGCGGCGGAATTGCAGCAGTAGGATCTCCGAATGTAATAGTTGGAGGATGATAAACAGAATTATCATAAATATAATAACTGTAATAAATAAAAATTGGAATGGCAAGAACAACAGATATTAAGTTTTCAGATTTTGCTATATCATTTATAGCTCATCCAAATACTGGTGATATTAGTCTCCTAACAAATGAGGAAGCAGTGAAACGTGCTGTGAGAAATCTCGTGTTAACTGGATATAATGAGAGACTTTTTAGTCCAGGTAAAGGATGTGGTGTATATCATCTGTTATTCGAATTAATATCAAGCCCAACTGCAAATGGAATCGAAGAACATATTAGAGCTGTATTGCAAAATTGGGAACCAAGAATAATAGTATCGGATGTTTTTGTTATACCAGATTATGATGCAGAGGGTTATTCCGTAACAATATCTTTCGAAGTAGTCAATGAAACTATGATGCAATCAATAAATTTCTTTCTGGAAATGATTAGATAAACAAATATATGGCACAAAATTCACTAACAGTATCAGATTTAGATTTTGATAAGATAAAGGCTAATTTGAAAGATTTTATGAGATCTCAAGCTCAATTTAAAGATTATGATTTTGATGGCTCTTCTCTTTCTATACTTATAGATCTCCTTGCTTATAATACACATTATAATGCATATTATGCAAATATGATTGCTAATGAAATGTTTTTAGACACTGCAGTGTTTAGAGAATCTGTTGTTTCTAAAGCAAAAATGTTGGGATATACACCTAAATCTAGAATTGCATCTGAAGTATATGTTAATATTTATGCATACATGCCTATAACTGGCCCTACTGCACCTAATTCTATTCAATTAGACGCTTATGCTCAATTTAAATCTTCCACATCTAATAAAGAATATACATTTATTACATTGGAAGATCATATATTAGAATATTTTCCGTCTTTAAATACTAGCGCATCGTGGTGTTATAAAAAAAATACTGTTAAGATTGTAGAAGGAACACATTTAACGTATTCTTATGAGGTTCAAGTAAGCTCAATTTGGGAAACTGCTAATCCAGATACAGAACATTATATTATTCCATCAGGAAATATAGATATTTCTGCACTTGTTGTGTGTGTTCAAAATTCTGCTTCGGTATTTACAAAAACTACCTTTAGACCTGCTGGAGAATTACAAACAATAACAGGAACGTCACCGGTATATTGGCTTCATGAAATAGAAAATACTCAATATGAAATAAAATTTGGTGATGGTGCAAATTTGGGTGTAGATGTTGGTATAGGCAATATTATAATTATCGATTATGTAGCAACAAATGGACCAGAAGCTAATGGTTGCAGAAAATTTACAGTTGGAACTAATTCTTTAAGTGGAATAGCAACTTTAGTCACATTGGAACCTGTTCAATATCGTCTTTTAGAATTAACTCAAAACTATTCTTCTGATTTTATATACAATGAAACTGTATATGGTAATACATCAAAGACAACAGGGACAGTTGAACAGTGGGATAAAATTAATAAAATTTTAAAACTCGTTTCTGTAAATGGAATATTTGCATTAAATGAAACTGTATCTGGAATGACGTCTGGCTCTACTGGTATAATTAAAATGTCTTCTATAGAAACATCTAAAAGTTTTGGAGGAACAGAAAGAGAGTCTATAGATTCTATTAAAAACATTGCCTCTAAATCATACCAGACTCAGGGAAGATGCGTAACAATAGATGATTATGCTACAATAATTAAAAGAGAATACCCAAACATACGCGCTATAAAAATTTGGGGTGGAGATACGATGGTACCACCTGTTTATGGAAAAGTTTTTATTGCTCTTAGACCTCATGTAGGACAAATATTAAATAATTCAACAAAGGAATATATAAGAACTCAAATACTTGGTCCAAGAAGTATCATAACTGTTCAGACTGAAATAGTAGATCCGGATTATATTTTTATAGTTCCTACATGTGAGGTTAAATACAATCCTTCTCTATCGGCACTCGGTTCAGGAAGTATAGTTACTTTATCTGTAACTAAAATTGTAAATTATGCAGAAACGTATCTAAACGATTTCTCTTCTCCTTTTTATTCTACAAATCTTAGTTCTATTATAAATTCGGCAGATGCTTCTATAGTTAGTAACATTTTAAAAATAAAATTAAAAAAATTCTTTGATCCTACACTAAACGTTATAACTACAGATACTACTTTAGATTATAATAATGCAATATCAAAGACTTCTGTAGGTGAAGTAGCTTATGATGTAATAACTAGCTCAACCTTTACTTATGCCGGTATTTCTGGCTGTGAACTTAGTGTATCTCCAAGCAATTATTCTATACTTCAGGTAGTTAAGAAAACCAATGGAATAAAAGCTGTAGTGTGTGGTGGAGACAATGTTGGTACTGTAGATTATACAAATGGAAAGATTAGAATAACTAATTTTTTAACCTCTGCAACTACAGTCGCAAATGTAGAATATCCTGATATTAAAGGTCGTATAGAAATATTCATAACACCTGAACAAAACGATATTTTTTCTCATGAACATCAAATTTTAGATATACAGAATTCAGATATATCTGTTTCTACTGTAGATGTAAGAACTCTATTATAATAATCATATACACAAATGCCATCTTTTAGAGACTATTCATTAAACTTTAAATACGATAAGACTTCTGATTTTATAGAGTCTCAATTGCCTGCATTTGTTAAAATGGAAGGTGCAGATTTTGTAGAATTTATAAAATCATATTATAGATTTTTAGAAAGCAAAATCGTAGAAGTTGTTATTTCTTCCGATAATGTTCTTATTGGTAATCTTGCAGTTGGTGATATTGTTTCTTCTGTAAATTGTATTATATGTGAAGATGGCATAACTTACCTTGGTGATGGAAATGAAAACGCTGTTTGGCCGTTGATGGAACTCGACGGATATAGAAAAAATTTAATACAAATTACAAATTTTAATGGAAATTTTATACCGGGTGAAGGAGTCATTGGAAAATATGCAAATGGAGAGTTAACAGGTGCTACTGCTAATGTTATAGTCTGGGACGAGTCCACGTCAACTTTGCAGTTAGAAAATATAGAACATGAATTTTTATATGGAAATTTAATATATGGAAATTTAAGTCATGCTAATGGAGAAATTTTAGTAGAAGATTCTGTAATTAGACCTATTAGTGTATATGGAACTTCTCTCGGATCTATAGATTTGGATAATGTAAGTGTAAGTACTGAAGTATTACCAAGAAAAAAGATTATAATTAATCATCTTAGTGGATCTATAGAAAGACTCAACGAAACTAAAGATTTTGGAGAATTGTTTAGTAAAACTATATTTGAATCTTTAAAGAATCCTACTTATAACATAGAAAATATACAACATGATACTATAGATACTGTAACTGTTATAACAAATGATTCTCATAGTTTTATTATTGGTGATAAAATAACAATAAAGAACTCGGCAAATGATTCCATCTATGAGGGTAGTTATTTAATTTCAAATGTAATAGATGATACTACATTTCGATTTATATTGCCATATTTTGAAGTCGGTAATACTCAACCATCATTACCATTATACTTTTCTATAGAAAAAGAAACATCTTCTACTATTTTATCTAAAATTTTTAATTTTACAGAAGTAGAAACTCCTATTAATGCAATGAACAATATGTTCAATTATGGAGATATAGACTATTCTTTTAATAATCAATTGTTTCTTGGAGTAGATTATTATTCTATGATGGCAAATGAAATAATGTCAGAATGGCCTAAAGTACTCGTTTCTCCTACAGAAGAAACTGTTAAAGCTGTTATTGGAAGAAATATAAAGGATTTTTATTATTCAAAAGGAACTGAAGATTCTATTAAATTCTTATTTAGAATAATATATGGAAAAGAAGCACAAGTATTTTTGCCTGCAGATAGATTATTTTCATGTAATGATGGAAGATGGTCAATAAACTACTCCATTAAAGTCAACACTGATTTGTCTGATGAGGTTTTGTTATCAAATAATAGAATAATTCATAATACTGCTAATACTGGTTATTATGCCTTTGTTGAGTCTACTAAAGAAGAAAGTGCAATTTTAGATATAACAGTAATTGGATCAGATAATCTTGATTTTGATCTATATGAAATAGTTACATCTAATATTGGTGCTACAGCAACTGTATCTAGTTGGGATAACATAACAAATAAATTGTCTATAAAACCTTTAACTGGAAGTATTCATATAAATGATACTATAACAGGTTCTAATAGTTCATGCAATGCAAATGTAACATCAAAATCTGGTATAACATCTTTAATATTATCTAATGCATTTGGCGATTTTGTGTTTGGAGAGAGTATAGTAGGTTCTACTTTATCCGGTGCAGAATTTACTTGCGACATAGTAGAATCTATGATTCAGATAGAATCTTATGCTAGTAATAGAGGTTTATTAAACGGCGGAATTCAAGCGCCTATACCGACTGGATATGATACATGGGATGATCCTAATTTAGCGTCTCAAGCTTTAGATGTTGCAAATTCTAATGTTACAGATAGAATACAGGATGGTGATTATTGGCAGTTATTTTCTTATGTTATTAGAACTAATCTAAGTTCTACTGAATTTGAAAGTGCAAAATCTAATATTCAAAAACTTGTACATCCAGCTGGATTCAAATTATTTTTAGAACCATTATAATTTATTTCTATAAATAGAATTAGATATTAACATTAAAATACCAAAAGATTGGCAAATAAGAAAATAACAGAACTACAGAGACTCTATCCATACGAGATGACATCATCTGATTGGATGATTATCGTAAATGGTTCGGGTTCTGGTTTAGAAACTAAGAAAGTTTCTGTAGGTGATCTATTTAATGGTAGCACTTTAACTAGTAATGTTTCTTTTGGAAATACTGCTCTATTTGTAGATACATTAAATAAGAGAATTTCTATTAATGGAATGCCTTATTTAACAAATAAATTTAGTGTTTATGGTGATTCTTTCATTGATGGTAATATTTTTGCTACAGGAAAGATAACTGTACAAGGTGACTTAGAAATTGGAAATACAGATACCGATAAAGTTACATTCAATGCGGATATATCATCTAGTCTCATTCCTCTTACATCAAATACTTATAATTTTGGTACTACAACAAAATATTGGAATGATTTATTCATAAAAGATGTTTACGTAAAAAGAGATATAGATGTAATTCGTAATGGTATTTTTCATTCTAATGTTTCTATTACAGGAAATACAACAATAGGTAAAACTCTTGATGTAGGTCAGACTTTAGATGTTACTGGTAATACAATTTTGTGGTCAGATCTTGCTGTAAATGGAGGTGACATGACCACAAATCAGACAACCTTCAATATATTAAATAATACGGCAACCACCATAAATGCGTTTGGGGCTGCAACTACTCTTAATATTGGTTCTTCAAATGGTACTGCTACATTTAAAAATATTGCATCATTTAGTAAAGATGTTACTATTACAGGAAATTTAAATGTTTTGGGAGCAGCATCGATAGATTATCTCTATGCAACAGGAAGATCAACATTTACTTTAAGAAAAGATGAGGTCGTCGCTGGATCTGGTAGTATTATTATACATTCAGGTTCAGGTTTAGGACAAGACAGAACTTTTCAATGGGATAATACAAATAATAGATGGAGTTTAGATAATAACACCTATGTTTCTGGTACTTTTATTTGTACAGGAAATATTACTACAAGTGGAGATCTTGCTGTAAATGGAGGTGACATGACCACAAATCAGACAACCTTCAATATATTAAATAATACGGCAACCACCATAAATGCGTTTGGGGCTGCAACTACTCTTAACATAGGAGTTTCTGGTGGTAATGCCACATTTAATAGCAATTTAATTGTGACTGGAGATCTAACAGTAAATGGAACTACCACAACAATAAATGCTACTACTTTAGTAGTAACGGATAAAAATATAGAGATAGGTAAAGTTACTACCCCTACAAATATTACAGCGAATGGTGGTGGAATAACTTTACATGGAGCTACTGATAAAACAATTATTTGGGATAGTGCTAATAGTAATTGGTCATCAAGTGAAGATTGGAATCTCCTTAGCAGTAAAGTATTTAAAATAAATAATGTTTCTGTATTAAGTTCTACTACACTTGGTTCTACCATAACGGGTTCATCCTTAACTTCGGTTGGTACAATTACAAGCGGTACCTGGTCTGGTAATTTTGGAGCAGTTAGTGGATCTAACTTAACTTCATTAACTGCTGGTAATTTGAGTGGCACGATTCCATCAGGAGTATTAGGTAATTCCACTGTTTATATCGGTACCACAGCAGTTCTCTTAAATAGAATTTCAGGGGCACTTGCATTAACAGGAATTACTAGTATTGATGGTAACGCTGCAACCGCAACTACATCTACTAATCAATCTGGTGGTACTGTATCAGCTACTACTGGTTCTTTCTCAGGAGTTGTTACCCATAGTATATCTACAGGAACTGCACCGTTTTCAATTACTTCTACTACAGTAAATACTAATCTTAATGCAGATTTACTTGATGGTCAACATGGAAGTTATTTTGCACCTATAGCAGCACCAGATTTTACTGGTAATCATATAGGAATACCGAGTGGTGCAACTTCGGCAAGACCAACTGGTGCAACTGGATATTTTAGATTTAATACTGATCTAATTTCATTTGAAGGATATAATGGTACTTCTTGGGGTAGTGTTGGAGGTGGTGCAACTGGTGGTGGTACAGATCACGTATTTGTAGAAAATGACATACACGTTACAACATCATATACAATAACAAGCGGGAAAAATGCACATAGTGCTGGCCCTATAACTATAGACAGTGGTGCTGTTGTTACTATTCCAACAGGCTCAGTCTGGATAATTTCTTAACGATAAAATAATGGCTACTCAAATAGATGGAAGTTTAGGAATTAATAAAGTTAATCCAACAGCATTACCAGGTATTATGCCTGCTGGAAGTGTGTTGTAGGTTGTGAGTGCTACTTATAGTACTATTGAAAATACATCATCAGTAACATTTTCTAATACTGGAATAACAGCAACTATTACACCTAATAGTATAACAAGTAAAATCTTAGTGTTAGTTAGTATTAACGGTTGTGGAAAATATACTACAAATACAGCTGGTGCATTAAGAATTATAAGAAACTCAGTTCCAATAATAAATATAGATAGCATGATAGGATACACAAACAATACAAATACTGTAGATGGATCAAGTTCCGCAACAATACTTGATTCACCAAGCACAACAAGTTCTATTACATATACAGTACAAAAAGCATCAAGTTCCAATAGCAATTATTTTTATATAAACGATTACTATAATACAATAGGTCCCACAACTTCAACTATAACCTTGATGAAAATAGCAGGATAACAACAAAACAAATACTAAAATGAAACCAACAATTATAACAGCAATACAGGCACTAATTCCTAATGTGTCTATAGCAATGTCGTCTGATGTTACATATGATACGGGATGGGATTTCCCACATGCTAAGTCTGTATTTACAGACTCAGATAACAACCCAGTGGTTATCTGTTGGGAGCAGTATACAGTTGCTCCATTAACACAAGAACAAGTTAATGCAGAAATCAACAGACTGCAGAGTGAGTATGATAACACAGAGTATCAAAGACTTCGTGCATTAGAATACCCTGATATGTATCTATATTTAGATGCTGTAGTCAAGGGAGATTTAGTTCAACAGCAACTCTACATTGATCAATGTCTTGCTGTCAAGGCAAAGTATCCTAAACCAACAGGAGTGGTATGAGTGGATCAGTGAATTTAGTTAGTTCAGGTGGTGGTAGTGTAGCTATCATCCCTCCAAATACAGCTTCGGATTACACGCTGACAGCTCCAGCAAGTACAGGCGTTATAGCACAAGTATTAGTTGGTGAAGTCAAAGCCTTTATTACAGGCACAGTACCAACAGGATACTTGGAATGTGATGGTGCATCAGTAAGCACAACCACTTATGCGGGACTATATGCCATTATTGGTTACACCTATGGTGGTTCCGGTGCATCCTTTACCCTTCCAGACTTCAGAGGCAAATTCCTTCGTGGATGGGCACATGGTTCTGCTAATGACCCTGATGCAGCCAGTCGTACAAATAGAGGCGATGGGACAACGGGTGATCATGTTGGTACGTTGCAGGGGAATCAATATGTCTCGCATACTCACGCGCCGACGATTGGTCGGAACGGATCATCAGGAGGAAGTAACGTCGTCTGCGTAGTTACCACTACGGGAGTCTATGTGGCACCTGCGTATGGGGACACTGGCGGCATAGCAATTGTTGCGTCAGGCGGCAACGAAACCCGCCCAATCAACATCAACGTCATGTACATAATCAAATACTAAAATGAAAATATATAGTTACACAAACACTGGTGAATATATATATTCACAAGACGCATCTCTTGACCCTCTTGAATTAGAGTTAAATGGTAAGGAAATATACCTACTTCCTGCATTTGCAACTTTTGAAGTTCCACCTGAACCACAGGAAGGCAAGTTAATTTTGTGGGCAGGTAAATGGGAGCTAATTGATATACCTAAACCTATTATTCAAGAAGAACCTATTGTTCCACCATTATCAAAAGAAGAGCAAGATGCTATTGATTTAGAGGTTCTTATCCAGGATAAAATAAGACAACAGGCTATTGAAGCACTTAAAGCAGAAGGGAAGATATAAATGAGCATAGTAATAGATCCAAATAAAGGTTTAACCATACCTGTACTCACGACCACGCAGAAGAATGCGATTGTGAGTCCGAACACGGGAGCTATGCTATATGATAGTTCTTTAGGTAGAGTTGAAGTCTATAATACAAGTACTTGGAAATTAGTAGGTATTGATTTCATAGAATCTTACTTCTTCAGATCAACAAGAATGACGGGTGGTAACAATCCTGCTGTTGGGCAGTATACTGGTTCATCTACGGTAGCGGAATGTAGAAGTGTTAATATTCCTGCTATGCAGTTGAGAGTTAATTCAAGTTCTTTGATTTCACCTACAACCTTAGTAAAAGATTTAAATACCGCTGGAAATTGGGATTCTGCTACTTATGCAACTGCGGCAAATCGCGCCGGAAAAGACTTTTATCTCTATGCTTGCCTGCCTACATCGAGCGTCGTGCCTGATTTTATACTGAGTGCAAATACAACTTATCCATCCGCGATACCGTCTGGAGCAACACCTTCTGCAACAAACACTCGTAAGGTTGGTGGATTCCATTGCCTTTGTGTAGCAGTTGGAACTATATCTGGGCATGACCTGACAGGATATTTGGCAGGTGATATTCTTCCAAGGTCTTGTTGGGATTTACAACATAAACCAATTAGTTCTGTTGAGGGTATGGTTTATGGAAAACATGGGCAGTGGGTTGACATCTACTTACCTTCGGTTACAGGAGGCGAACTCGTTTCTGTAAATGGTGGAACTATTGCTGATGGCGCAAGTGCAACAGCTTTTCATGCTTATAAGTTCGATCAATGGTTTGGTAGAATTGGTAAGAAATCTATAGCTTCTCTTGAGTTTGTTGCTGCATCTATTGGAGCAAATCAAAGTACAAACATTGCAGGTTTGGCTGACCCCGGAACTACAGGAGGCCATACAGATACTGCTGGTCGTAGGATGATTAGCAACATAGGTTGTGAGGATATGTGCGGTGTTTTGTGGCAATGGGGAAGAGAACAAGGCGCAATTGCAGGAGCGACCGCATGGGCTAATGCTTATGATGCCAATGATTCAGGCGTAGGTGGACAACATTACAACGCACCAACGCGCCCTTATTTCGGCGGTAATTGGAGTAACGGTGGGATTTGCGGTTCGCGTGGTTCTCTATGGGCTGGTGGCGCTCTGAATCTGAGTTCTGATTGTGCGAGTCGGGGTTGCACGGAGCCAGCATATTTTGATTAATAAGTTTAACCAATGACGGTTAATGAGATAAGAAGTATTACGCGCCCTAAATTCAGCAGTAATTGGAATAACAGTGTGATTTGCAGTTCGCGTAGTTCTAAATGGAATAATGACACTCTGAATCTGAATTCTAATAATGCGAGTCAGGGTTGCACGGATACAGGCGGTGAGTCAAATAGTCTGGCTGACTTCTTATCTTTGTCACATACGTAAAGTATTGGCAAAACACACAACGACTAACTGTTTCGGGTTAGTAGTGTAACCGAAAGTCCGAAATAGTATTATGAAAAGACATGGCAATTTATGGGAAAAGATTACATCGCTTGATAATCTTCATGAGGCTTATATTCAAGCAAGAAAAGGTAAAAGATGGCAAACTAAAATAAAGACTTTTGAAAAAGATGTAGATGGTAATTTATTAGAATTACAAAAGTCTTTAATAAATAAAACATACGCAACTTCAGAATATAGAGTAAAACGCATATACGAACCAAAGGAACGTGATATTTATATATTGCCTTTTTATCCAGATAGAATTGTTCAACATGCTCTTTTAAAAATTGTTATTCCGATATGGGACGGGTTAATGATTCATGATTCGTATGCTTGTAGAGAAGGTAAGGGTATGCACCAAGCAAGTAGAAAGGTGATGTTACATATTAATAAATACGATTATTGTTTAAAATGTGATATTAGGAAATTCTATCCAAGTATTGTGCATGATATACTGATGAACATTGTACGAAAAAAGATTAAGTGTGAATATACGTTATGGTTAATAGAGGATATTGTTAGATCGTTTCCGGGTGGAAAGAATACCCCGATAGGAAATTATACAAGTCAATGGTTAGGTAATCTGACGATGAATGAGTTAGACCAATGGCTAAAACACACTAAGAGAAGGAAAGCATATATAAGATATTGTGATGACTTTGTTTTATTTGATAATGACAAAGCTGAGTTACACAAACTAAAAAACGATATTGAGGTATTTTTAAAAAATGAGTTAGAACTAACATTTTCTAAATGGTCAATATTTCCAGTAACACAAGGACTTGATTATTTGGGGTATCGTCATTTTAAGACAAAGGTTTTATTAAGAAAATCAACAGCTCGAAGAGTAAAGAAAAGAATTTCGTCATTACAAAGTAACTTTGATAAAAATAAAATAAATATAGAACAGTTTCGTTCTTCGATAGCAAGTACAGAGGGTTGGTTACGATGGTCAAATAGTTACAACTTGAGTAATTCATTAAAAATAAAAGAAATAAAGGAGAAACATGATTGGATTTCCAAGAACAATAGGAACAAAACACGATGTAGAAGTCTTGTTGCAGATACTTCCAGTAGAAACAAAGAGTTATCTTTCATCTTTAATTGATGAGATTCCACAGTGGTATGAAGTTGAATTAGTTGGAGAAGGTGTTACTGACGACACTCATAAAGTAATTGAGAATAAAGGTATTGATGACGTTATTACTTTTACTCAATACGAATTACGAGATAATCCTAATGCAAAATTATTTCAACTTGGATTTACAGTAGATGAAGTAAAGAATATAATTTAAAAACTAACATTATTAATTTAAAATAAATACATAAAATGGATTTTCGACAATAACCCTATTAGAAATAGGATAGTCACATATGGACTTATCATTATTAAGTAAGATATAAATACCATCTACTATAATAAAGTATATCGTAAACAAAAATATCCTATAAAAGTAGGATATTTTTGTTTATAGAATTTCTTATAAATACATTTATAGTTTATACCAACATATTAATACGTACCAAATGTCACGTACATTCGATGTAGCTCCATTTTTTGATGATTATCTTACCCCTAATTCTGGTGGTTTAGCTAAGAATTATTATAAAGTATTATTTAGACCTGGTCGTGCACTTCAAGCACGTGAGTTGACTACTGCACAAACAATTCTTCAGAATCAATTGGGATCTTTTGGAAAATTCTTTTTTCCAGAAGGTGCATCTATATATGGTGCAAATAAATTCTTATATACGCCTCTTGATTATGTTATTGTTAAGAGTACTTTAACAGACACTACAGTTCTTCCAAAAAATCCAACTGGTGATGGTTTTCTTAACTTTAAGGTTGGTGATGTTATTAAAGGAGCTACCTCTGGAATAACAGCTGTTATTCAGTTTGTTTCTCCTGCAGAAGCTGGAACGGATCCTGATATGATATTTGTTAAGTATTTAACTGCAAATACGGATATAGTTACCTCTGTTACAACGAGCACATTTTTGCATAGTGAATCTCTTACTCACGCAAATTCTTCTGTTGAAATTGCAGTAACTTCCGACGTTGATTTCTCTTATGGTCATGGTATTTCTGTTAATTCTGGAATAATTTTCACAAAGGAACTTTTTATTCAAACAACAGATCAGTCATTGTTATTTGATAAATTTTCTACAACATCTAATTCTAGAGTTGGTTATGTTGTTACAGATAAAATAATTAGTTCTTTAGATGATGTTTCACTTAAAGATAATGCTCAAGGATATCCAAACTATTCTGCGGATGGCGCAGATAGACATCAAATTAGTCTACAATTATGTAGTTTAGGTTATGATAATGATTGGGTGGCAAATGAAGTTGTAGAATGGACTTCTGGTGTTAGATATCATAAAAATAGAAAAACTAAATTACCCGGATCTTCAGAAGTCTTTGTTTGTATTCAATCCCATGTATCAACTCTAGGATCTTCAAGCAATAGACCCGTATCTAATTCTGATAGTGAATATTGGGTACAAGCAATAAATTTCATAGAAATTTGTCGTATAAAAAATGGTGGATGGATAACAGCAACATTGGCTGCGCCTGATGCTAACATAGGGTTTTCCAAAAGTACGTATGATACTCTTTTAAAATTAATTGAAAAACGAGATTCTCTTATTCATGGAGATTTTACAATTAAACCATTTGGCTTAAAAATAAAAGATAACGATACTTCTGGTATTAATATTACAAATAATTTAGTAGAATCTAACTCTAATATATACATCGAACAAACAGTTGCAAACACCTCTCAACTCTTACTATCAGTTGATTTTGGTCACGCATTTAAGGATGGTCATGAAGTAATTACTCAAACTCCTGAATTTTTTGTGCTAGATAAACCAAGAACTGCTAAACATGTTAAAAAATCTTCTGATTATTCACCAGAAATAAATTATGGCAACTACATGTTGCTCCAAAACGTAAATGGTTACTTTGATATACAAAGACATGAAACTGTAAGTTTCTATAATGCAAACACTCATGTTGCTGGATGGTCAAACACCTCTCATGAGATTGGTACTGCTAAAATTAGATATTTCGATATTAATTCAGGTCGCAAGACGGAAACTGCAAACACTGCAAGTCCTCATTACCCAACTTATCGTGCGTACTTGTATAATTTTAAAGGAATAAAACCAGGAGAAGCTAGAGCTATAAAGGGTGCTTATGGACACGCAGATACAAAGGTTAGTGTAACAACTCTTACAAGTCTTGCAGGCGGAAATATTAACGTTGCTACTGCAAATGTATATGGAGAAATGTTTGAAACTGGTTTGGAAAATAAAAGTGTTTTTCAATTAAATCCAAATTATGTTCAATTTTTATATCCAACTAATACTTCAGGTGTACCAATTTATTATACATATAAAGATTTTGATGCGAAATTTGTTAGAGTATCGAAGACATTGGGGGGTATTTCTACAAATGTCTTTGAACTGAGATCTGCAAACACGAATGCACTTTTTACAGAAGCAGATTTTGGTTCAGAATTGGGTAATGGTCTTGTTAATCCCATGAATGAAGTTGATCTTGCAGAAGCAAATTATACTTTGTTTAATATGAGTTCCATGAATGTTGAAATTTTTTCATGTGGATCTGAAATTAACGTTACACATGGAAATATTATTCCAGAAGACGCTATAGCCGGAGAAAGCAATTGCGATTATAAATGGACATCAGACCCTACTCCTAAATTTTCTGTTTATTTTGCAACTTCTAATGTTAGTGTTACAACAATACCTGATATTAAGCTTCGTGTAAAAATGGGAATACTTGATGCAGTGTCAGATAAAAAGGTTTATAATCCTTGTATAACAACAAAACTACTTTCTACAGAAACATCTACACATCAAGGATATAATTCTAAAGAAATATCATTATTTGAACCAGATGTTTATTCATTAGATGCTGTTTATATGGCGGGAACTGGTAATACTTCTCCAGCATTCCCTACTATAGAACTTGACATGTTTTCTGGAACATTTCTTGGAGGAGAGACTTTTTATGAAGTAAATTCTCTTACTGGTATAGCTACAGGTGTAACTGGTAAACTAATAGCAAATATACCTTCTAGTAATACGTGGACATTTATTCCAAAAGGATCTATCAATGGAATGTATACTATAAGTGCAAACAATTTTGTTATTGGAGATACTTCTGGTTCTGGTGCTAGAATACCAGAAAGTCCTATCATAAACGCTGGGTTTATGGATATTACAGGAAGATATGAATTAGACAATGGACAAAGAGATAATTATTACGATTGGGCAAAAATAAAATTGCTTAAGGGTAAAACTGCGCCAACAGCACCTATTTTAATAGTATATAGTAAGTTTGATACCCAGTATGGAGTTGATAATGAAAAAACTTTCTATTCTATAAATTCTTATGGATTTTTTGCAGGAGATGAATGGGTTGGTTGGTATGTTGCTGGAAAAGATCGTCTCAAATATTCTCAATTACCTCTATATAGTTCTTCTAAATTGGGTAATATTAGACTTAGAGATGCTATAGACTTTAGACCTGCAAGACATGCAAACACTACTGTGACTATTTCTGGGAATTTATCAAATGGACTTTTCAGTGACATTTCTAATTTAAATAATAACTGGTTAGATAATTCTATTAAAGTAGTTAATCCATCTCCTAGAATATACGATACCTTTAAAATAGACTATAATTATTTCTTAGATAAAAAGGCATCTGTTACTCTAAATAAAAACTATGATTTTGAAATTATAGAAGGACAGCCGGGTTCTATTGCAGATCCTGTGCTTACAGACAATTCTCTTCTTTTATGGAAACTTTATTTTCCACCATACTTAGATTCCATAGATCTGATAGAGAAAACGTTTATAGACAATAGAGTTTATCAAATGAAAGACATTGGTGCTATTGATACACGTCTCACTGCTTTAGAAAAAATCGTTAAATTGAATGTTGATGAATTGAAAGCGATGTCGTTTCACGAGCCATCTACAAGTGCTCTTTATTTGGGATTGGAAAGATTTAAAAATGGAATACTATTAGATACATTTACTGGACATAGTGTTGGTGATGTTCAAGATCCTGATTATAAATGTTCTATAGAACCTGATGCACAGACTCTTCGTGCTCCGTTTGAATCTCAAGTTATAGATATGGATGTTATATTTACCAGTTCAGGGGTTACTTATCATCCTATAAACTCTAGAACATTCGTAAATGATAAAGGACAAACAGTTACAACTAATGATGGTATAGTTACACTTAACTATCAGCATGTATCTTATTTAGAACAGAGGAATTTTACGTCTTCTATGAGTGTTAATCCATATAACGTAACAAAATTTGTTGGTAAATTAACACTAGATCCTGAATCAGATAATTGGATGGACACTCAAGTTCAACCTACTGTTGAAATTAATTTGACAGGAGATGCAGATGCATGGAATGCTTTAACTTCATCTGTTAATTCAAGACTTGTTGTAACTTTAGATAGAACCCCATTATTTAGTATTGGAAGTCATGTAACATCAAATTCTGGCGGTGGCGGTACAGTTTCTGCAATAGAAGATGGTAATAATATTGTATTAATAGATTATGAAGGTTCTTTTTATATAGGTTCAACTTTAGTTGGAATAAAGAATGATGGTTCTGGTTTTTCTGCTCTTGTAAATGATACGTGGGAAAGAGGTGGTGCTCCTGGATTTGGAACACAATTCGGAGATTGGCAAACACAATGGACCGGTGTTAATTCAACAACAGATATATCTGCGACAGGTACATCTAGAACTGTTGTTGATAATCAAACTAATAGAACAACATATGCTGCAACTGGTCAAATTGTTGTTGAAAGTAATGCAGTTGCAAGAAACCAATCTGGAACTATAACAACTGATAGAACTACAACTAATACAACAAATATTCAGTCAAATAGTGGAACAAATACTGTTTTAGGTAATAGTGTTTTAACACAGGACATGGGTGAAAAAGTAGTTGATGTTTCTATAATACCATATATTCGTACAAAAGATGTTTTATTTGATGCTGTTGGATTAAAACCAAATACTAGACTTTACCCATTCTTTAATGGCATTTCTGTTAGTCAATATTGTTCACCTAGAACTTTAAGTGGAGGCATATGGATTTTAGATTCATATAATTCTCCATTAATATCAGATTCTACTGGCAAAATTAACGGAATATTCAAAATTCCTGGAGGCGTTTTTGCGACAGGAGAAAGAACGTTTAGATTAATTGATGATTCTTCTAACGATCTTACAAGTGCAACTACAAATGCAGAAGCTGGTTATGTTGCTTCTGGTTTACAACAAACAAAGGTAGACCAAATAATCTCTACGCGAGTGCCTACAATAGAACGTAGAGATGTTTCTGTAGAAAGAAAAGTCACAACTTCATCTACAGACGTATCTACATCTACTTCTTGGAATACTTTACCTGCATTGCCGGATGTTTCTACTACAATAGAACCGCAACCTATACCTGCGCCTGTTCCTGTAACGAACATATACAATACTATTCAACAAATACCTGCACCTGCGCCTGTAGTCCCTACACCTGCACCTTGTTCTGGTAAAGGTTGTTCTAGTGGTGGAGCTGACCCTCTAGCTCAGACTTTTTTTATTAATCTTAATGAAGATCCTACAGGAGTATTTATAACTGCTATAGATGTTTATGTTGCTATAAAGGCATTTACAAATACTTTACCTTTAGTATTAGATGTAAGAACAACTGTTAATGGATATCCATCACAATATACTGTACCCGGAACAAGTACTTGGTATTCACACACGGATCTAATTAGCAGTGCATCTCATGACGGTGCTAATACTCTTACAATAAATACTGTCGTAGAACATAAAATGTTAGATAACCAATATATAACATTGCTCAACGACACTAACTATAATGGAACTTATCCTATAAGACTAAAAACTGTTAGTGGGGTAACAAGTAGAACTTCGTTTGAAATAACTGTTCCTTTTGCTAATGTTAATAATATACAGCCTGTAGGTTTAAATTTTTCTAAAATTAACATTGCAACGTTAAATAATAATTGGGTACCTACAAAATTTGTTTTTGAATGCCCTATTTATTTAGCTGGAGGAGAATATTCATTTGTTGTTAGATCAACTACAGAAGAATATGAAATTTACTTATCAACAATGGGTAAAAATTCTCTCAGAGATAGTCAAATTGTAACAAAACAACCTGCCATAGGTTCTATGTTTAGATCACAGAACTCTAGTACCTGGACTCCAGATCAAGAATCTGACCTTGCTTTTAATATTTGGAGAGCAAGTTTTGATACATCTAACATAGGAGATATTGTTTTTACACAAAATGATTTGTCATTAGATAATTTAGTAGGTGTCGGTGGCACTTTTTCTAGTAATTTTAACGTAAAATATAATTTACTTAACCTTCAGACTGCAAGTCTTAATATACAAAAAACAAAGATAGAATGGTATTCTAAAATGACTGATTTAGTTGGTGGTTTAGAATCTGATTGGGCAAAAACAGTACCTAACGCTGATTTTGAAACAACTAAAACAAAAGTTGTTTATAAAGGTTCATCTTCAATTCAAGTTAGAGCAATGATGAATACTGGAAGCGATATGGTATCTCCGGTCGTTGATCTTCTTAATCAAAGAGCTATTCTCGTAGAAAATATAATTAACAATAATTTAGAACGAGAGTATGAGGCAGATGGAGGATGTTCACAAGCTAAATATATTTCTAGATCTGTTATTTTAGATGAGGGAATGGATGCAGTAGATATATCTGTTCACATCGATGCATCAAAAACTAGATTTGAAAACAGCATTTCAGATATAAGATGTTATGGAAAAATATTAGCTTCTGGAGATGAAAAGTCATTTCATGATAGATTTTGGTATCCATTAAATCTTCAAGTAGATCCAGGTTATTCTACCGCATCAAATGATTATAAAAAATATGACTATAAATTCCCAAAGAATATTTGGTTTGTTAATGAGGGTGGAAATGTTTCTGTTCATTATACTGGAGATGGAGTTCTTTATAATTTTTCTGCTATAGATTACGAAGAATCTCAAATGTCTACTTTTTTAGATGCTTTTTCTGTTCCTTTAGAACATTTACACTATGATGATCAAACAGAAACTATGACATATACATATTATGATGGAGTTGCTTATCCAAGTCAGTCTAAAGTTACAACATACAATTCGTTTAAGCAATACTCTATAAAAATTGTGATGTTGAGTGACAATAAATCTATGATCCCATTGATTAAGGGTTATAAAGCACTTGCTTTAACATAAAATACAATGGATAACGTAAGAATAGAAGGTTATAATGCAGTTAAGAATATGTATTCTAAGGGACTTTTAAGTACAGATTCTGATAAACTTGCTGCATATAGAATACAAAGAAATCTTAAAAAGACAGAATCTGATAGAATATCTGCATTAGAGTCTGAAGTCAAAGAGATTAAAGCATTGCTAATAAAATTGATAGAGAATAATGGCAACAAATGATTCTTATATACCAGCAGAATATCACACTGGCATTGTTAGGGGTGATTACTTTCGTGAAAGTTTTTCATTTACTGTAGATGGGTTTGACTTGGATATTACTAGCGCAACAGTAAAAATCCAATTAAAAAATTCCATTAACGAAAATAAAGGACAATGGACAGTTGGGAATGGATTGTCAATAGAAAATAATGTTTTACTTTGGGAAATATTAGAAGAAGAAACATCTATGTTAATCCCATCAGTTTATAAATATGATATTGAAATAATTATTAATGGGAAAAAGAAGACATATGTGAGAGGAAATTTTAATGTAGAAAAATATATAACTATATGAGCAATCCTAATCAAATAGATAGCAGATCGAATCAAATTGTTCAAATTGATATTTCAGATAAAATTGTTATAGTAACCCCTGAAAATGTCATTTCTAGTTTGGGTTATGTACCAGAGAATGCTAATAATAAAATAGAAGTATGGTCTTCGCAAAGTAACAATATAAACTATCCAGCCGAAAAGTTAGTAAAGGATTCTCTTGATCTAAAATTAGACTCTTCTGCATATAATGCAGAAGACATTTTGTCTAAATTAAAAACTGTAGATGGTCCATCGAGTGGTCTGGATGCAGATCTTTTAGATAGCAGATCAGGAACATTTTATTTAGATTGGGATAATGCTACAAATAAACCCGGACCTAACATAGAAGTAATTTTATCTGGAGATGTTTCGGGTACTTCTAATGTTACTTTAACTAACTTAGAGAATGGTGTTATTTCTATAGTAACATCAGTTGCAGATGATTCTCATAATCATACTATAGAAAATGTTGATGGATTACAAACATCTTTAAATTTTATATCAGAAGAACTATCTTCTCATATAGGAAATAACAACAATCCTCATGAAACAACAGCTTCTCAGGTAGGTCTTGGTAACGTTGACAATACACCAGATTCAACGAAATCTGTATTGTCTGCAAATACCGCTTTACACGTTTCATATAGTGGTCTTATAGGAATTCCTATAATATGGAATCAAGATACAACTGGAACTGCAAATAATGCTACACATTTAAATGGACAACAATCATCTTTCTATTATCCAGTGAATAATCTGCATCAAAGTGTACCAGGGATTCTGGCCTAAAGTGTACCAGTAAATCTGGAGCAATGTGTACCACTTGTTCTGGTGCAAAGTGTACCACCCAAGAAGGACGGATTTGTAACATTGCCTGAGGTATCTTCGGTAAAAAACCGGAGACCAAATGGCAAACAATCCATTAAGCATGTTACAAATTCGGCGTATTTTACAACTGCTGTCCGACGGTAGATCATGCCGTCAAATTCATCGTGAGTGCGGCGTTCATCGCAACACCGTCAAGGGCTATGTGGCCCGTTTTGAGCAAACAGGCAAAAGTTATGCTGAACTCGGAGCTCTCCTGGACAGTGAGCTTAGCGCTGTGGTTTATGCCCCTCGATCCAGCCTTACAACGGACGAACGTCTGCAGTATCTGGAAACAAAGTTTGAGCATTATCGCCAACAACTGAAACGGACAGGCGTCACTAAACTGCTTTTATGGGAAGAGTACCTGCAGGAACAGCCTGGAGGGTACCGGTATGCTCAATTCAGTCTACATCTCAAGAACTATCTCGCAGCCCAGCCACAAGCAACAATGCCGCAGTCGCATGCTCCTGGTGAGCGCCTTGAGATTGATTTTGCCGGTAAACTGCTTCAATATTTTGATCGAGCGAGTAACGAGTTGATAAATTGTCCGGTGCTGGTCTGTACCCTACCGTTCAGCAGCATGAGTTATGTGGAGCCCTTGGCGTCAAGCCGCCAGGAGCATCTTATCCCGGCACTGAACCGTGCCCTTGAGTACTTCGGAGGAATCCCCAAAATCATTCTGAGCGATAATATGGCGCAGGTGGTTGTAAGAAGTTGCCGCTACGAGCCCGTGTTTACGCAGCTTATCGAACAGTGGGCGCTTCATTATCACACGACCATGAAAGCCACCCGGGTCTCTCATCCCAAGGATAAACCCTCCGTTGAAAAAACGGTACACCTCTCTTATCAGCAGATCTACGCCCGGCAACGCAACGAGACTGCGACCAGTCTGTCTGCCCTCAAATACCGTACACACCAATTACTCGAAGAGTTCAATGACCGGCTGATGTCGCAGTACGGACTCAGCCGACGGCAGCGGTTTGAGCAAGAAGAAAAAGCATCGTTACAGGCTTTGCCCGATACAGCATTCCAATTGAAACATGAAGCTATGGCAACCGTGAAGAAGAGCTATCACGTTATTCTTGGTGAAGACTGGCATCAGTACAGTGTCCCGTATCAGTATATCGGAAAGCGGGTTAAGCTGATCTATGATGAATCGGTTGTTGAGGTCTTTCTGGACTTCCAGCGGATTGCACTTCATCAGCGAAGCACCTTGCGCAATGGTTATACGACAAAGCCGGAGCATATGCCGGAAGCGCACCGCCGCTACAGGCTCCACCAGGGATGGTCACCCGATGACTTTATCTGGAAGGCTGCTGCCATCGGAGCCCATACCGAAAACGTCATGCAACGCATGCTCGCATCGAGATCGTTCATTGAACAAACCTATGATGCCTGCCTTGGAGTCCTCCGGCTGAAGGAGCGCTACGGTGCTGACCGGCTGGAAGCTGCCTGCGGGATCGCCTTGCCGCATCCGACTGTTGGCTACCGGATGCTGAAAAATATGCTTGAAAACAACCGTGATAAACTTCCAGCATTCGAGCCTGGCAAGTTGCTGCGCTTGCCGACTCATGACAATATCAGAGGCAGAGAAGCCTATCATTAACCCTTAACCACCGAACCAATGAACACTCAACAGACGCTTGATCAACTCCGCTCCTTGAAGCTTCATGGCATGGCCAAAGCCTATGAGGTAGCCAGATCTCTTCCTGTTCACGATCAGGTAAGCGGCGATCCGCTAATCGCCCAACTGGTAGAATCGGAGTGCCACTACAGAAAAGAACAGACCACCAAACGCTACCTACAGCAAAGCAGGCTGCGCTATCCGGCACATCTTGAACAGGTTCACTGTAACGCCCAACGCAACCTTTCCCGAGAGCAGCTTATGAGTCTTGCGGATGGCGGTTTTATTGACAGGGCTGAAAACGTCCTGATTACCGGCTACACCGGATGCGGGAAAAGCTATCTGGCATGCGCTCTTGCCCGGCAGGCCTGTTCTCTGGGATACCGAACCCTTTACTTTGGCTTTAATCGCTTCATTGAACAAATCCTCCAGGCAAAACTTGATGGCACCTTTGTCAAACTGCTCGATCAGATCGCACGAACCCGGC